>Ga0335397_10005173_pt1 | contig 17125 bp, 15 predicted proteins | sample MAT04_FD_205740 | JGI IMG/M metagenome (GOLD analysis project Ga0335397, IMG submission 205740) | Freshwater microbial communities from Lake Fryxell liftoff mats and glacier meltwater in Antarctica - MAT-04 (spades assembly) (version 2) ... | reverse complement strand
GCCTCGGCAAAGCGCGCGACCCGTGGCCCAGGCTCGGGTAGCTCGAACCCGTACGCCGAGTGCTCCTCCACCATCCAGCCGGCCCCCATCCCCAGCACGGCGCGACCGCCCGAGATGTGGTCGGTGGTCGTCGCCCGCTTGGCGAGCAACACCGGATGATGAATGGTCACCGGCGACACCATCGAGACCAGCCGCACCCGTGGCACGAGCGCGCCGATGGCAGCCAGCACCGTCCAGCATTCGTGCGCATCGCCGCTCTCGCCGCCCTCGACTTGCGACATCAGATGGTCGGCGTACCAGAAGGACTGAAAGCCCGATTGCTCGGCCCACGTCGCCAGCGACAGGGTCTCGCTCCAGGAACGGTCGTACGAGGGCCAGACGGAGAACTGCATGGGCCGAACTCTACGCTCGCACGACACGATGACGCCCGTACGATTGCAGCGTGAGCAACGACCTGTGGGAAACGCATGCCGAGTGGTGGATCGACGGCTTCACGGCCGGCGCCGACCCTGAGTACGAAGAGCAGATCTTGCCGCTCGCAGCTCGTGAGCTGGAGGGTGCCCAGCGGGTGCTCGACGTCGGCTGCGGAGACGGCCAGGTCAGCCGACTCGCTGCCAGGATGGGCGCACAGGTGGTCGGTGTCGACCCGACATGGAACTGCGTCAGCGTGGCCAAGCAGCGTGGCGGGGGAGTGTTCGCCCGCGCCGGCGCCGCCCAACTTCCCTTCGCCGACGGCACCTTCGACGCGGTGATCGCCTGTCTCGTGTTCGAGCACATCCGCGACGTCGATAGCGCCATCGCCGAAGTCGCCAGAGTGCTGCAGCCCGGCGGCCGTTTCTGTTTCTTCCTCAACCATCCGCTGCTGCAGACGCCCAACAGCGGCTGGATCGACGACCAGTTCCTCGACCCGCCCGAACAGTATTGGCGAATCGGCCCGTACCTCATCGAGGACGAAACGATCGAGGAGGTGGAGAAGGACGTTTTCATTCCCTTCATCCACCGCCCGCTCAGCCGCTACATCAACACGCTCTCGGACAACGGGCTGCTGCTGGAACGTATGGAAGAGCCTGCACCGCCGGCTGGCTTTCTCGCCAAGGCGGAGGAATACCTCGCCGCCTCGACGATTCCCCGCTTGCTCTACTTGCGCACCCGAAAGATGGCTTGATCGGCGATACCGGTCACGATGCCGAGCAACTCGGAAGTGGCGTAGTCGTCCGGCCAAGTGAAGTTGCCCATGTCCACGGCCAAGTACTGGTCGCCGATCACCACGTACAGCTCGCCGCAGTGGTCGGTGTCGCCGAAGGTGCAATCATCCACCGCGAGGTCGCCGAGCCCGGGCACAACACGGTCCTGCGGACTTGCTGCCAACAGCTCGAACTTCTGCTGAGCGGCAGGCCTCATCGGCACGAGCGCAACGGTGAGGTTGACCGGCTCATCGAGACCCTCCGAGGGAGGCTCGGTGGAGAGCCAAGTACACAGGGTGCCGCCATCGAGGCCCGTCTCGGAGCCGTCGGCCATTGGTGTACCCATCGCCGTTGCGGCCTCAGCCGTGGTGATCAGGTTGCATGCGGACACGGCGTCGCTGCTCGAATTGGTCGACGACGTCGTGCTGTCCGAACACCCCGCGAGGGCCATTGTCGTCAACACACAAAGGGTGAGCGCTCGGCGCAGTGGATTCCCGAACGTCATGGCCGATGATGACAACGCGTCTACCATCGGGGCCATGGCCGACATCCTGCTCATCACCGGGATGTCGGGCGCAGGACGTTCCGGCGCAGCAGCGGTGCTGGAGGATGTCGGCTGGTACGTGATCGACAACCTGCCCACCTCGCTGGTCGACACCATCGTGGAACTGGTCAGCGTGCCGGGCAGCGACATCCAGCGATTGGCGCTGGTCGCCGGTCGCCAGCATGTCGAGCTGCTCCCCAAAGTTTCAGCGCTCCGGGCCAGTGGCCATCGCGTGCGAATGTTGTTCCTCGATGCGAGCAGCGAAGTTCTGGTGAAACGTTACGACGCGACCCGCCGCAAGCATCCGCTCGACGGCGAAGCGCCCGGACTCGTGGAAGCGATCGACCTCGAGCGCGAGTTGTTGCAGCCGGTGAAGAGCGCTGCCGACCTGGTCATCGACACCAGCGGTCTCAACGTGCACGAACTGAAGGCCAAACTGTTGGCCGCCTTCGAGGAAGCCACCGACGGTCAGCGGTTGCAGATTGCGGTCGAGAGCTTCGGCTTCAAGCACGGTCTGCCGATCGATGTGGACATGGTGATGGACGTTCGCTTCCTACCGAACCCGCATTGGGAGGAAGCGCTACGACCGCTCACCGGACACGACCCGGCGGTGCGCGACTTCGTGTTGGAACGCGCTCAAGCCAGCGACTTCCTCGATCGCTTCGAAGGTTTGATGGTGTCGCTGCTGCCCTCCTACGAAGCCGAGGGCAAGAGCTACCTCACAGTCGCCATCGGATGCACCGGTGGTCGCCACCGCAGCGTTGCGGTCGTCGAAGAACTGGCACGCCGCTTGCGCGGGCACGGGTACGCCGTGCGCACGGGCCACCGCGACCTCACTCGCTGAGCGGGCGGGGCGGCGGACTGGGTGTAGGTAAGCTCCACTCGTAAGTCCTCTCTTGAAAGGAGACGCAACCATGACGGTTCGCGTCGGCATCAATGGTTTCGGGCGCATCGGGCGCAATTTCTTCCGGGCTGCCAAGCAGCGTGGAGCAGACATCGATTTCGTGGCGGTGAACGACCTGGGTTCCCTCGACCAAATGGCGCACCTGCTGAAGTACGACTCGGTGTTGGGTGTGCTGCCCAACGACATCAGGGCCACCAAGAGTGGCATCAGCGTCGACGGCGATGAGCTGCGCGTGCTCAGTGAGCGCGACCCGAAAAACCTGCCGTGGGGCGAGCTGGGCGTCGATGTGGTCATCGAAAGCACCGGCTTCTTCACCACCCGCAACACTGCCGCCTACCACCTCGAGGCCGGTGCCCCATTGGTCATCGTCTCGTCCCCGTGCGATGGTGCCGACGCCACGTTCGTCTACGGCGTGAACCACAAGGACTTCGACTTCGCCACCCAGAAGGTCATCTCCAACGCCAGCTGCACCACCAACTGTTTCGTGCCGTTGGTGAAGGTGCTCGACGATGCGTTCGGCATCGAGCAGGGCTTGATGCAGACGGTGCACGCATACACCGGCGACCAACAGTTGGTCGATGGCCCGCACAAGGACCTGCGCCGCGCACGCGCCGCTGCCATCAACATCGTGCCCACCGGCACGGGCGCTGCTCGCGCCACCAGCCTGGTACTCACCTCGATGAAGGGCAAGCTCGACGGAACGTCGCTGCGCGTGCCTGTTCCCACCGGCTCCCTCGTCGACTTCACGGCCACACTGAAGACCGCTGCCACCGTCGAGCAGATCAACGCGGTCTACAAGAAGGCCGCAGCGTCAGGCCCGTTGAAGGGCATCCTTCGCTACACCGAGGACCCCATCGTCTCGAGCGACATCCAGGGCGACCCGCACAGCAGCATCTTCGACGCCGGCCTCACCATGAGCATGGGCAAGCTGGTCAAGGTTCTGTCGTGGTACGACAACGAGTGGGGTTACAGCAACCGCCTCATCGACACCACGCTCTACGCAGGCTCGAAGGTCGCCAAGCGGCCGAAGTCGAAGAAGTAGCCGTGGCCGGCCGCATCCCCACGCTCGCCGACCTCGGTGACGTCAGCGGCAAGCGCGTGTTGGTTCGTACCGATTTCAACGTTCCGATGGAGAACGGCGAGATCACCGACGACTTCCGAATTCGAGCTGCCCTGCCGACGATCAACTGGCTGCAGGAGCACGGCGCCACCGTGGTCACTGCATCACACCTCGGCCGCCCCAAGGGCCAACCGAATCCGAAGTACTCGATGGACGCGGTCCGCACTCGCCTGGCCGAGCTGGCTCCCGGCGTCGATCTACTGGAGAACCTTCGCTTCGACGCGGGTGAAGAGGGCAACGACCCAGCGTTCGTGGCCCAGCTCGTCGATGGCATCGACATGTACGTCGACGATGCGTTCGGTGCCTGCCACCGTGCGCACGCCAGCATCGTCGGCCCTCCCAAGACGCTGCCGTCCGCGATGGGTTTGCTGTTGCAGAAGGAAGTCGATGTACTGCTCGGCCTGCGCAACAATCCCAAGCACCCGTTCGTGGCGGTGCTGGGTGGCAGCAAGATCAGCGACAAACTGGGCGTCGTCGAGGCATTGCTGAACACGGTCGACGCACTGGTCATCGGCGGTGCCATGTGCTTCACCTTCCTGGCCGCACAGGGCTGTCCCATCGGCAACAGCCTGTGGGAGCCCGACCAGGTCGAGACCTGCAATCGCCTACTCGAGCTGTCCAAGGCCAACGGCAAGACCATCCACCTTCCCGAGGACCTGACCGGTGTCGATGCGGCGGGCAACTATGCCACCTTCGGCATTCGTCTTCCCGAGGGCGCCAAGGGCTTCGACATCGGCCCGGGTACTGCGGCCGCGTTCAGCGACGTCATCATGGATGCCCGCACCGTGTTCTGGAACGGCCCGATGGGCATGTTCGAGGACGAGCGCTTCGAGAACGGCACGCGCACCATTGCGCAGGCGATGGCCGACACGAAAGCGTTCACTGTCGTCGGTGGGGGCGACAGCGCTGCGGCACTCGCACAGTTCGGGCTCGACGATGAGGTCGACCATGTCAGCACCGGCGGCGGCGCGTCGCTGGAACTGCTCGAGCTGGGCGACCTGCCCGGTCTCGAGGCACTCAGAGGGGCACCCAACGCATGACCCGTCAGCCACTCATCTCCGGCAACTGGAAGATGAACCACAACCACTTCGAAGCCATCCAAACGGTGCAGAAGCTGGCCTACCTGGTGGGCAAGGACGAGCTGGAAGCCGCAGACGTCAGTATCCACCCTCCGTTCACCGACATTCGTAGCGTGCAGACCGTCATCGACAGCGACAAATTGGGCTACGCACTCGGCGCCCAGCACTGTCACTTCGAAGAGAAGGGCGCCTACACCGGCGAGGTGTCGCCGGTGTTCCTGTCCAAGCTGGGCGTCAAGTACGTGATTGCCGGGCACAGCGAGCGTCGAGAGATCTTCGGTGAGACCGATGAGATCGTGAACAAGAAGGTCGCCGCCATCCAACAACACGGCATGACGCCGATCTTCTGCTGCGGCGAGACCTTGGACGAACGCGAGGCAGGTGAGACCGAGGCCAAGGTGCTCGGGCAGGTGCGGGCGGGCCTCGCAGGCCGCAAGCCCGAACAAGTCGCTGCGCTGGTGATTGCGTACGAACCGATCTGGGCGATCGGCACCGGTCGTACGGCCACCAGCGACGATGCGCAGCAGGTCTGCGGCACCATTCGCGCATGCGTGGCGGAGGTGTGGGGCAAGGATGCGGCGCAGTCGGTGCGCATCCAATACGGCGGCAGCGTCAAGAGTTCCAACATCGCCGAACTGATGGCGCAGCCCGATATCGATGGCGCATTGGTGGGCGGTGCCAGCCTCGACGCCGACGAGTTCGCACGGATCTGCAAGCTCGGAGCCTGACTGGCGGGTGCGGAACGCGAACACAGCGGAAACACTGGTGGAACGTTTGGACCAACTTTTCGTACAAGATGGAACGCGAGAGCTATCGCTCGGTAACGGCGCGTGGTAGCTTTTCACCGCCCGTATTGATCGGGGAGGACAATACGAGTTTTGGTGGCACTCCGGTGCTGCCACAGTTCCTTCCCTCCGTTACCCAGGAGGACCATCCACGTGAGGACCACGAAGCGCAGCAAGTTTGTTGCACTCGCCGTCGGTCTTGCTCTTGTCGCCGCAGCATGCGGTGACGACAAGGCGAGCACGACCACCGAGCCAGCCACACCGACAACCGCAGGCGAGGTCACTGAGACCACCGCCGGCGAAGTGACCGAGACCACGGCTGGCGGTGACACCGATACGACGGTCGCCGCTGACGTCGCGGCGATGACCATCAGCTACAACTTGTCCGACACAGCGGTGTGGGACGACGGCTCGGACATCACCGTCGCCGACTTCCAGTGCACGCTCGACGCGACCATGAATACGCCTGGTTCGCTCAGCACCACTGGTTACGACCAGATCATGACGGTCGAAGAGGGCGCGACCGCCAAGGACGTCATCGTCACCCTGAAGTCGCAGTACGCACCTTGGAAGGGCCTCTTCAGCGGCCTGCTCAAGTCTGCGGAGTACGGCGACGACTGCAACGACCTCTCCGAGGCCTTTGACGGTGGCGTCCCCTACTCGGGTCGCGAGTGGATGATTGATTCATGGTCGGCTGAGCAGCTGGTGCTGGTTCCCAACGCCGGCTACACCGGTAGCAAGGTTCCCGGCGTCGAGCGCATCGTCATCGTCCCGGCCGAAGATGGCCCGACCGCCCTCAAGGCAGGCGCTGTCGACTTCATCTTCCCGCAGGCCTACACCGGCATCGACCAGGAACTGGCCGACCCGAACGTGGAGTACGACACCGCACTCGGTGGCGGCTTCGAGGGCTTCTACTTCCAGTCGTACGAAGGCCCGTTCGCCGACCCCATCTTCCGTGAGGCATTCAGCAAGTCGATCGACCGCGATGCCATCTACGAGCAGATCTACGCACCGTTCGCTCAGGGTACCCCCCTGTTGAACTGTGGTCCGATCGCTCCTGGCCCGTACTGCGACGACGCGTTCGCCGACACCTACGACCCGGCCGGCGCTGAAGCAGTGCTGACCGACGCAGGTTGGGCGAAGGATGCCAGCGGTATGTGGGCAGACTCCACCGGCAACGTCCCGGAGATCCGCTGGATGGTCAACACCGGCAACACCCGCCGCGAGAGCACGCAGGAGTTCTTGATCCCGAAGCTGGCCGAGGCCGGCTTCAACGTCAAGGCCGACAACTGTGAAGCCCTCCCGTGCGTGTTCGAAACTCGTCTCCCGTCGTTGGACTACGACATGGCGATGTTCATCAACACGGTGGCACCGGACCCCGCCTACCTGCGTACGTGGGGCTGCGACCAGATCCCGACCGAGGAGAACGACTTCAAGGGCCAGAACAGCAACGGTTGGTGCAACGAAGAAGCAACCACCCAGCTGATCGCCGCGGACGCCGAGCTCGACGAGGACAAGCGCATCGACGAAGTCAAGAAGGCGATCGACCTGATGGCTGCGGACCACATCATGCTGCCGTTGCTGCAGTTCCCGAACGTCGGCGCCATCCGTACCGACAAGGTGGCCAACGCATACGGCGAACTGGCCAACTATCGGGCGATCAACGACTGGTACCAGTGGACCGACGTCGACGGTGACGGCCAGATCGTCATCGGCGCCGAGCAGTTCCCGGACGCCGCCTGCCCGAACCCCATCACCGAGTGCTCGAACTCGTCGTGGTTCGTGTGGTTGATCTCGTTCCCGGTGCTGCCGGGTACGTACGACACCACCAACGACCAGAAGTTCGAACCCACGGAGATGCTGACCGGGGAAGCAGTCGTCGAGATCCTCTGATCTCTGCGAAAAGAATACGCAAATAGGTGCAACAGGGCCGGTCCTTCGGGGCCGGCCCTGTTCCCTTTTTGTAGAGAGACTCTTGTGGGGGGCTGCGTTTTGCTCAGATTTATCGTCCGACGATTGTTGTGGGTCGGGCCGACGATCGTGTTCGTGACGTTCCTGGTGTACATCGCTATTCGTATCGGTTTCAACCCTGAGGCGTCGTACATGCGTGCGAACCCACGGGCCACTGAGGCGAAGGTGCAGCAGTACAAGGACGTCAATGGTCTCTACGAAGGCGCCTGGGGCTACGTCCGTGGCTATTTCCGCTGGCTGTGGCAGTTCGTGCAGGGGCCCGATGCGTGGCCGCGCAGCATCAAGGGTCGCGCAGAGGTGTGGCCGCCGTTGCGCTACTCCATCTTCAATACGTTGCGTCTCGCCGGCATTGCTTCGATGATCGGTATTCCGGTTGGTCTTGGCATCGGCATCCTCGCTGCTCGCAAACCCGGGAGCTGGTTCGACAGCATCGCCAACACCACGGCGTTCTTCGCCGGCGCGGTGCCTCCGTTCGTGTCCGGCGTGGTGCTGCAGTTGGTCTTCGCTGTCCAGCTCGGCTGGCTGCCCGTTGGTGGCGTCTACTCGCCAGGCCACCAGGGCTTCGACCTGGTGCTGATGATCAAACACTTGATCCTGCCGGTGTCCGTGGTCATCATTCAGACCGTTGCCGGCTATAGCCGTTACATGCGTGCCTCGTTGCTCGACGTGAAGTCGTCCGACTTCGTGCGTACCGCAAGGGCGAAGGGCTTGTCGGAGCGCACCGTGCTCTTCCGACACGGTGTGCGCAACGCGATGATCCCCATCGTCACTGTGCTGGCGCTGGACATTGGCGCCCTCATTGGCGGCCTGATCATCACCGAGAAGATCTTCAACTACCCGGGCATGGGCGTGTTCTTCATCAACGCTTCGGGCAAGGGTGACTTCCCGCAGTTGATGCCGTACATGGTGATCATCGTCACGTCCATCCTGTTGTTCAACCTGCTCGCCGACGTGACCTACGCCTTTCTTGATCCGAGGATCCGACTTGACTGACGACACAGCTCCCGCCGTTGACACCGTGGAGGCCCTGGACGCACGCGAGGCGCTCAACGTCAAGGGTCTCTCGCCGTTTCAGATGGCCCGCAAGCGCTATTTTCACCACAAGGGTGCGGCCGTTTCCACGGTGGTCATGGCCATCTTGCTGTTCATCGTGGTCTTTGCCCCGTTGACCGCCCGGTACGGCGTCAACCAGCAGGTGCTCGACATCAGCGAGGGCAAGAACCAGTACCTGTCCCCGCGATCGATTGCCTGGATGGGTACCGATCAGATCGGCCGCGACCTCTTCAGTCGGTTGATCTGGGGTGTTCGTACGTCGCTCTTCATCGGCGTTTCTTCGGCGATTCTGTCGGTCATCATCGGGACAGCGGTGGGCGCCATCGCCGGTCTGCGCGGTGGCTGGTTCGACGACATCATGATGCGGGTCACCGATCTGTTCCTGGCCTTCCCGTTCATCGTGATCATCATCATCATGCGGGCGTTCCTCGGCGCCGTGCCGTGGATCACTGGCATCATCGGCGACGTCTCCTCCATCCGGTTCATCATTGCCCTATTCGCCATCTTCGGCTGGATGGGGGTGGCGCGGCTCGTTCGTGGTCAAGTGCTGGCGTTGAAAGAGCGCGAGTTCATCGAGGCGGCTCGAGCGGTCGGTGCGTCGAACACGCGCATCGTCCTATCCCACCTGCTTCCCAACTCCATCGGCCCCATCCTGATCGCGCTGACGCTGTCGGTGATCGGCGCCATCGTCGGTGAGTCGACGTTGTCCTTCTTCGGTCTCGGGCCGCAACCCGGCGCCGATGCGGTATCGCTCGGCCAGCTGGTCGAGCTGTCCGCCGAAGGTGCCAAGCAGGGCAATTGGTGGATGGTGGTCTTTCCATGCGGAGCGCTCGTGCTCTTGGCCATCTGTATCAACTTCATCGGTGACGGAATGCGCGATGCGGTTGACGCCAAGATGGACATCGGAGGCTGACGATGATCGCATCGCTCCTCTCCCTGAAGGATCTGAGGGTTACCTTTCGAACAATGAACGGACAGGTCTCGGCTGTGCGCGGTGTCGATCTCGATGTCGCCCCTGGCGAAATGGTGGGCGTGGTCGGCGAGAGCGGGTCGGGCAAATCTGTGACCTTCCTCGGCATCATGGGCCTGCTGCCCAACTCAGCAATCATCTCCGGTTCGGCAACCGTCGACGGCATCGAGTTGGTTGGCGCCGAGAACAAGACCATGCGCAAGGTGCGCGGCAAGAAGATCGCGATGATCTTCCAGGACCCGCTGTCGGCGCTCAACCCGGTGTACCGGGTGGGTGACCAGATCGTCGAGATGATTCAGTCGCACCAACACCTCTCCAAGAGTGCGGCAAGTGCCCGGGCAGTCGAGCTACTCGACATCGTGGGAATCCCGCAGCCCAAACAACGGTCACGTCAGTACCCGCACGAGTTCTCGGGTGGCATGCGCCAGCGTGTGATGATCGCGATGGCCATTTCCAACGACCCCGACGTATTGATTGCCGACGAGCCCACCACGGCGCTCGACGTGACTGTGCAGGCGCAGATCCTGGAAGTGATTCAGCGCATCCAGAAGGAGATGAACAAGGCCGTGGTGATGATCACTCACGACCTCGGTGTCATCGCTCGTGTGGCTGATCGCGTGCAGGTGATGTATGCGGGCCGCGTGGTCGAGCGTGCCGGTGTCGACGAGTTGTTCTCGCATCCCACACATCCGTACTCGGAGGGCTTGCTCAACTCGCTGCCCCGCGTCGGTCAGAGCCGTCTGCAGCCGATTCCAGGCCGCCCACCCAACATGCTGCGACCTCCCGATGGCTGTGCGTTCAGCGCCCGTTGCGAGTACGCCCTCGATGTGTGCCGTACCGGCATGCCCGAGCTCAGACGAGTTGGTCCATCGATGACTGCGTGCATCCGCGCGGCCGAGCTGACCCTGGGAGTGAAGGCATGAGCGAGCCGATTCTGGAAGTCACTGACCTGGTGAAGGAATTCTCCGTCAGCGGGTCCCGTGGGCTGCGCAAGACCAAGGCCATCGTGCACGCCGTGTCCGGTGTGTCGTTCTCGGTGATGCCCGGCGAGACCCTCGGCCTGGTCGGAGAGAGCGGTAGTGGCAAGACCACGGTTGGTCGTACCATCTTGCGCCTGGCCGAGCCCACGTCTGGCTCGATCAAGTTCAAGGGCCAAGAGATTGTCGGGCTGGATCGTGGCGAGATGCGCAAACTGCGCAAGGAACTGCAGATCGTGTTCCAGGACCCGCAGGCGTCGCTCGACCCCCGCCTCACGGTGGGCTCGGCGATTGCCGAGCCGCTACGCATTCAGAAGATCAAGGGCAATCACGAAGACCGCGTGCAGGAGCTGCTCGAGTTGGTGGGCCTTGCTCCGGACCATGCGCAGCGCTTCCCACACGAGTTCTCAGGCGGCCAGCGGCAGCGCATCGGCATCGCTCGCGCATTGGCCTTGAATCCGTCGTTGGTGGTGCTCGACGAGCCGGTCTCGGCGCTGGACGTGAGTGTGCAGGGTGCCGTCGTCAACCTGCTCGACGACCTGCAGGACCGTTTGGGCCTCAGCTACCTGTTCATTGCGCACGACCTGTCAGTGGTGCGTCATATCAGCGACGTGATGGCCGTCATGTATCTGGGCAAGATCATGGAGGTCGGGCCGTCCGAGGAGATCTACACCGCCGCGGCCCACCCGTACACCCAGGCGTTGCTGTCTGCCGTGCCCGAACCCGACCCGCAGCTGGAGCGCACACGCCATCGGATCATGTTGCAGGGTGACCCGCCCAGCCCCATCGACCCGCCTACGGGCTGCCGTTTCCGTACCCGCTGCCCGATCGCCCAGGAACTGTGCTCCATGGAGGAGCCCGCGTTGATCGATCGTGGTTTCGGTCATCCCGTGGCATGCCACTTTCCCTCGCTCACGCCGGTTGGCGTGTCGAGCGCCGCTCTCTGACCGATAGCCTTTCGAACCGTGCGCGATTTCATCACCTACCTCTCGATCATCGTCAACGTGTTGTCGTTGGCCGGCATGGTTGCCGGCGTGCTCATGCACAGCGGTCGCGGTGGCGGCCTCAGCGACATGTTCGGTGGCGTCGGCTCGACGGCACTGGGCAGCACCGCTGCCGAGCGCAACCTCACCCGCATCACCACCGTTTTCGGCATCCTGTGGATCGGCACGATCATCGCCCTGAGTTTCCTGTTGGGGTGAATACCGCGTTGCGATAGCCTCGTAGCGCACCACGTCGAAGTGGCGGAATAGGCAGACGCGCCAGCTTGAGGGGCTGGTGAACTTAGGTTCGTGGGGGTTCAAGTCCCCCCTTCGACACGGAATGGCCAGCGCGAAAGCGCTGGTCGTTTGCGTTTTCGACTGTTGTTGGGATCGTTGCCGGCTGGTGGCGCCACTTTTCATGTCGCCCGAGTTCACCTCATTCGGACGCACAGGCGCGGTGCAGATCGCGGCCAGGTAGCGACGCGTCCGAATGAGGTGAACAGGAGCACACATTCTCAGGTGGGCTGGGCGTCCTGCCACGATTCGTGGGCATGCGAGACTCGTGACCGCAGACGGTCGAGAGATGGTCCATCGAGGTCGGTGAGAGCAAGGCTGAGGTCCGTGCGCAGCGCTCGAACCCGCTGTGCGGTGCCCGCCGCCTCACCTGCTCATCGGGCACCGCAGTCTGGTCGCGTTGTACCGACACTCACTGTCGTTTCAGCGCGACCAGAACGGTGAAGTGTGAAAGCGGGCTGCGATGCGCCGTGCGGTAACCTCGGCATCCGTGGAATCCGTACTGGTGGGCATCGCCTTTGCCGCGCTGTTCACCCTGTGGTGGATCAAGAAGGCCGAGTGGTCGCGCCACGAAACCGGATCCGACCCCGGCCCGCGGATCGCCTTCGCCGACCCGCCCACGATCCCTCCGCATGCACTGCGTGGCTCCGAGCAGAGCACCCGTTTCCGCCCGGACATCGAGGGCTTGCGATCGCTCGCCGTCGTTCTCGTGCTCGTGTATCACGGCCAGTTCGGAGTGCTCGAGGGTGGCTTCATCGGCGTCGACGTCTTCTTCGTGCTCTCCGGCTTTCTGATCACTTCGCTGCTCCTGCGGGAGTTGGCCGCCACTGGCACGGTCTCGCTCGCCGACTTCTGGGCGCGTCGCGCACGCCGACTGCTTCCTGCCTCCGGCTTGGTCATCGTCGTCACGCTCATCGCCAGCCGGTTCATGCTGGACGGACTCTCGCAAGGCGACCTCGGGCGCGACGCGATCGCCGCCTGCCTTTTCGTGGCCAACATTCGTTTCTGGAACGTGGGCACCGATTACCTGTCGGAAGGTCTGCGTGAATCGCCGCTGCTGCACTTCTGGTCGTTGGCCGTGGAGGAGCAGTTCTACCTCGTGTGGCCGGGCCTGTTGGTGTTGTTGGTGCGGTTCGCTCGGCTCTCGCGCAAGGCGCTCACCGGGGTCATCGGCGCCATGTGGCTGGTGTCGTTCATCGCCTGCGTGAAGCTGACCAACGACTCGCAACCCTGGGCGTTCTTCATGCTGCCCACCCGCGCATGGGAGTTGCTCACCGGTGCAGCGTTGGCACTCGCCGGTGGCCAGGTGCTGCGCTCGAATCGTCACCTGGCGGGCGTGCTGGGCTGGGTGGGCGTGGCGATGATCGGTGTCGCAAGCGCAGCGTTCAGCATCACCACCAGCTTTCCCGGGTATACCGCGCTGCTGCCGGTGGTGGGAACCGCGCTGGTCATCAACGCCGGCATGCAGCCCAACGGGCCGGCGATGGTTCTGAAGGCGAAGCCGCTGCAGTGGATCGGCGCACGTTCTTACGCGATCTACCTGTGGCACTTTCCGATGCTGGTACTGGCCGCAGCCAAGTGGGGCACAGGTGGCAAGATCGATTCGCTGCCGGTGGGCACTCGCATCGCCCTCTTGGCGGGCTCGTTCGGCATGGCAGCGCTGAGCTACCACTTCCTGGAGAACCCCGTCCGCCACTCGCCATGGCTCGGCTCCATGCCGCTGCGCAGCCTGGTGATGGGCGCTTGGATCGGCCTCATCGGAATCGGTGGTGCGGCGCTGTTGGTCAACAACCCGCCAACGCTCTCGGCCGGCGGCGAGGTTGCGGCGCCGACACTGGCCGTCGAGACCTCGGCGCCCGGCGACACGCTTGCGCCGACGACCGTGCCTGGCACGACGAACCCGAACGACACGACGACCACCCTGAACGGCACGACTACCACCCTGCCGGCAACGACCACCACGGGAGCGCCGGTAGTCGTCGCCGATGCCTCGAAGGACAACCCGCCGGCGCTGGCCGCGCTGATCGCCGCCAACCTGTCGGTGCTGACCGAGGCGGTTGGCGCCAGCAAGGTGCCCAGCAACCTGTCGCCCAGTCTCAACAGCGCACGCAATGATCTGCCTGCGATCTATGCCAACAAGTGCATTCTCGATGTCGGTGACAACTCGCCCAAGCAGTGCATCTACGGCGACGCGAACGGCGCCACGACCATCGTGCTCTTCGGCGATTCGCATGCAGCCGAGTGGATGCCGGCGCTCGACAAGGTCGCCTCGGCGAATGGCTGGCGGCTGATCGTGCACACCAAGAAGGCCTGCCCCGACGCCGAGATCCCTACGGCCCAAGACCCCAACGGCAACGACTGTGCGGTGTGGCGGCGCGAGGTGATCGACCTGATCGCCGGCATCGAGCCCGACCTCGTGATCATGTCGTCCTATCGGTACAAGCAGGTGGGTTCGGCATCAGGTCGCGACCCCGACGTCGTGTGGCAGGAAGGGATCGATCTCACGGTTTCCAAGGTTCGTCCGCTGACTACCCACCTCCTACTGCTGGGCGACAGCCCGACTCCGCAGGACGACATCCCCAGCTGCCTCGCCAGCAATCTGTCGAGTGTGGCCAGTTGTATGTCGTCGCGCGGCGATGCGGTGCGGCCCGGGCGGCTTGCGGTCGAGCGTGAGGTCGCACAGAAGTACGACGCGAACTTCATCCCCACCAGCGACTGGATCTGCACCGACACGGCATGCCCCGTCGTGATCGGCAACGTGCTCATGTATCGCGACAACAGCCACATCACGGCCACCGCTTCCGAGTTCCTCTCGCCGTTCATCGAGGCCGCTGTCAAGTCGATACTCGGCTGACCACTCTCACGGATTTCACGGATGGCTCTCACCATCGATCGTATGGGTGGGGGATGTCTTGCGACTGCGGCAATCTCGCCGATACGAATGATGGAGCACGACAATGACTCGCAAGCTGGTTGTCTCGGCAACGCTCGCTACGGCGGCGGTGCTCGGCGTCGCCGGCACGGCGCTGGCACAGGGAGGCCCCGACCCTGTCCTGCGCCACGATCGCGACGGTCACCCGTTGTTCGGAATCCTGCTCATGTGCGCCGTCGCCGCCGCAGCGATCATCGGCACCTGGTTCGTGATTCGCCGTGGCTCGGCCCCTGCAGCTGCGCCCGCGCCCGTGTCGCCAACGGCGAACGCGGAAGCGATCCTCGCCGAGCGGCTTGCTCGCAGCGAGATCTCGCCCGAGGACTACAACTCGACGCTGGCCGCGCTGCGCGGCACCGGCGTCATCGGTGACGCAGGCTGACGGCGACCCTGCTGCCGAATATGGTGTGCCGATGACTCGCCCCTGCCAGATCGGTGTCCAGCTTCCGGAAGTGGAACGGTTCGTGCCCTGGCCAGAACTGATCGGAATGGCCCAGGCAGCTGAGGCTGTCGGATTCGACTCCATCTGGCTGGGCGACCACCTGCTCTACGACCTGCCCGACGGGTCGGTCCGTGGGCCGTGGGAGGTGTTCACCTCGATGGCGGCAATGGCCGCGGTGACCTCACGTGTGCAGATCGGTTCGCTCGTTGCGTCGCTGGGCTTCCACGAGCCGGCGATGTTGGCCAAGATGGCTGCAACCGTCGACGCGATCTCTGATGGTCGGCTGGTCCTCGGCGTGGGTGCCGGCTGGAACCAGCGCGAGTACAACGCCTACGGGATTGCCTACGACCATCGGGTCGATCGCTTCGAGGAAGCGTTCGGGCTGATCCGTCGGCTGCTGGCCGGCGAAACGGTCACACACACGGGTACCTATTACACGCTCGATCGCTGTGTGGTCGACCCGCCGCCGGCGCGTCCAGGCGGGCCGCTACTGATGCTTGGTTCGAACAGCCCGCGCATGCTGTCCATCGGCCTGCCCCACGTCGACCAGTGGAACGTGTGGTGGAGCCTGTACGGCAACTCGGCGGCGGGTCTCGCGGCCGTGATCGCCGACGTTCGCGAGCGCACGGTGACCGCCGGTCGCGACCCGGGCGCGGTCGAGGCCACGGCATGTGTGTACGTAGCCGTGCCCGGTGGCAAAGGTCGCACGGTGGGTGATCCGACGATGGCAGAGATTCCCCCGCTCACCGGATCGCCCGAGCAATTGGCCTCGCAGTTGGCCGCTTTCGCCGCGGTCGGCGCAGCCCATCTGCAGTTGGTGGTGGACCCGATCACGCAGGAATCCATCGAGTGGCTGGGCCAAGTGCTGGCCGTGCTCGACGCTTGACCGTTGCTACACGACGTCCGGGAGCGTGACGTCGAGGAGCTGGAAGTCCGACGTCGGCTCGCTCAGGGTGTACGGCGTCTGCGCGGGCATCACGAACGAGTCGCCCTCGCTCAGTCGAACCGGCTCGTCGTCGGCGCGCTGCAGGGTGATGCCGCCGTCGAGCACGAACTGGAACACGAACTCTGCGTCGTGCTGCGTGGTGATCGGCCCGGACGAGCCCAACGGGCGGACAACACGCACGCCGGCGACCCCGTCCATCGCCGCACCGATACCTGTGTCGCGATACTCGTAGCCGTTCAGCCGCCATGGCGCCCACGTAGCCGTGGCGGCCTGGTGGAAGACGAAGCGGTGACCGTCGGGTCCGTAGCCGCGATCGGGAAGGCTGAGGCCGGTGGGCAGGGTCGTGGCTGGGTCGCCCCAGGTTTCGTGCTCGGCAGGGCAACCGATCTCGATCACCTGCATGCGGTCGCTTGCTTCCAGCACGCGGTGGCGAATCGTGGATGGCTGCAGGAAGCAATCGCCCTCCTGCAGCAACATGACCCCACCCTGGTCCTCGTACGCCACCCGAGCCCATCCGCGGTAGCAGTAGATCATCTGAAAGCGAATGTTGTGGAAGTGCACGTAGTCGGCCACCGGCCCGCCACGAGGAATCATGATGTGCGAGGCGATGAAGCGGCCACCGAGGCGGCTGGGGATCAGGTCGCGATAGTTCATTCCGGCGCGCCCTTCACCGAACTCGCTGTCGCTGGCAGGAGCGCGAGTGAGTACGAACTCTTCGACCAGTGGCGGGATCGCCAGCGGCGGGTTGGCAGGCACGAACTCGATCACCGACCCGTTCGGCGCGACGAGCATGCGCGGCGCTTCGTCGGTCGTGAGCAGCCGTAGGTGCGCGGGCGGCGCATCGCTGCCGCAGTCGAGGCGAATGGTGAGACCGAAGCCTTGTATGACCGCCATGCGCGGGTGGTCGGCAGGCACGATGGTGCGTACCTTGAAACCGAGGCCGA
>Ga0335397_10005170_pt1 | contig 17129 bp, 17 predicted proteins | sample MAT04_FD_205740 | JGI IMG/M metagenome (GOLD analysis project Ga0335397, IMG submission 205740) | Freshwater microbial communities from Lake Fryxell liftoff mats and glacier meltwater in Antarctica - MAT-04 (spades assembly) (version 2) ... | reverse complement strand
GCGCGCGCAGGGTCGATGCGCATGACCTGGCTCAGACCGAGCAGGCTCGCGAGCGTCACGACTAGCATGGTGGCGACTGGCGCCAGCAGCGAGATCGCAGGCGTGATGAGGACGCGGCGCGGAAACAGCGGGAACGCGAGCTCTGAAATCGCGAATGCGACGGCATATCCAATCAAGCCGAGCAGCCACGCCTGCTGCAGAATCATGCCAAGAAGCCGTGAGCGCGGAGCGCCCATCAGCTTCAACACCGCCAGGTCGTGCGTCTTTTCGAGCGTGAGGTTGTACATCACCATCATCACGATGACGGCGGCCGTGAGCGTGAGAATGATCGTGAAGAGCCCGATCTGCATGCGCGCGCGCTGCACGACGCCACCGAGGAGGAGCGCCTCCTCTTCCTCTTGTGTGTACGCGGTCACGTCGCCCCAGCGCCGCAGCGTCTCGCGCACCTCGGCCAGACGATGAGGGTCGACCTCCAGCAGCACTGCGGCGACCGGCGGCGACGCGAGCGCCGGTGCGCGCCAGCGTGGATCCGTGGGCAGGTCCTCGAGCGACGGCTGGCTGCGGCCGATCTCCGTCCTGCGCAGCCGCTCGAGGACGCGTTGACGCTCGAGGACCGTCGCCTCCGAGGGTTGGTCGAAGGCCACGAGCTGGGTGTCAGCGGCGGTCAAGAAGGCGACCGAGTCCCCGCCCGACGTGAGCGCGTTTCGGGTGAGGCCAACGACGCGATATGGCTCGCCGGCAAGAACGAATGTCTCGCCGATACCGAGCCCCATCGAGGCGTCCGCGATCATCTCGCCGTGCGGCTGTGCGAGCTGACGCCCCCGGACGAGCGGTAGAGATCGCCCGGAGTCGTCCGGCCAACCAAGACCCACCAGCGCGATGCGCATGACCGCACCTCGGTGCTCCCGCTGAATGAGCTGATACGTGTACGGTCGAGCGCTGCGTACGCCGGGCACTGCGGCGGCGCGGGCTTCGACGCTGGGATCGAGGCGCGAGCTCTCGGCAAACGGGCCACGCGTGTCTCGCTGCACGATCCAGACGTCTGCTCGCATCGCGCGAGTGAGGATGGTCGCGTCGTCCACCATGCCTGCGTAGATGCCCTGCATCGCGATGACCACGCTGAGGAGCAGTCCCACGCCCGCGGCAGTCCCGACGAAGCGAGCGAGATGTCGACGAACGTCGCGAACGGCGAGGTTCATTCTGACCGCCATCGTCGACCGACGGTGAGCGAGCCGCCGATGCTTGGAGCCGCGAGCACGGTGTCCCCTTCCGACACGCCTTCGAGCACTTCGACCGTCTCTTGGCCCGTCAAGCCGAACCGTGGTCGGACGAGGGCGATGGAGCCTTGGCGGTCGACATAGACAAACGCCCCGGTCTCATCGTGGTGGATCATGCGCAGCGGAAGCCGTAGCGCTCTCTCTCGACGAGCAAGCTCGATCCGTACGTCGGCTCGCTGTCCGATGGCGACGCGTCGATCGACCGCCTCTGGGGTGACCTCGACGATGATCTCGTGGGTCTGACGATCGGCCTCCCACGAAATCCTGGTGACTCTGCCCGCGACCGGCGCGCTCGCGCCGGGAAAGAGGATGGTGCTGCGCTGCTCGGTGGCCAGCAGGGGGAGCACCGTCTCGTCAATCGCGGCGCTCACGTAAACCTGTCTCGTGTCGACGAGCCTCAGCACCGTGGAGCCAACGGAGACCGTGTCCCCTGGCTCGCGCAAGCGTCGCGTCACGAGGCCGTCGAAAGGAGCGAGGAGCGTGGCCCGCACCATCGTCGCGCGGCGCTGTTCGGCGCCGCCCGCGGCCACGTCGATTCCCCTGGTGGCCTCCGAGCGCTGGGCGAGAACCCGATCGAGATCCGCGCGTGCGAGGCGGAGGCGATCGTTGGCCTCGTCTCCCTGCTGACCCGGCACGACGGCGGAGGCAACGAGCGCCTGCGTGCGAGTGGACTCGCGTTCGGCCGTAGCCAGCATCGCGCGGGCGCGCTCTTCCTCCGCGGCAAGGCGCGTGAGCTGAGCGCGAGCGGCAGCGATTCCTGTTTGTGCTGACCGGAAGTCGGCCTGCGCTTGGTTGGTCTCGAGCCGCGCAAGCTCTTGGCCCAGGGTGACCCGCGCTCCCTCATCGACGAGCACTTCGCTCAGTCGACCGACGAGGTCGAAGCCGACCGCGGCTTCACGCTGGCTCTCGATCGTGCCGCGCCCAAAGGCCTCCTGCACGACGAGTCCACGGTCGACGCGCGAGACCTGGACGCGAACAGGGGCCCACAGCCGAAACCACGCGAGGAGCAACGCCGCCACGAGCACGATGACGATCCAGAGACTCCGGCGCACGAGGCCGAGCGCGCGTCGGGCGAGAGCCGAGAGCGAAATGGTCACGTCGCTTCTTTCCCCGGCGCCGCGCGCGACGAACCGAGCCACGGGACCATCCTGCGCAATGCACCGCCAACGCGGACCTCGTGGACGATGACGCCCCCAACGTGGAGCAAGAGCAAGGCACCGAGGGTGAACACCAGGGCCTCATGCACCTCGCGCGATGCGAGCTGCTCGAGCTCCGGGACGCGCTCGAGCGTCCCGCGAAGGTAGTCCGGCCACGCGCTGCGAGCCCCCGTCACGGCGCCGCTGGCACCGAGCCCAAAGAGGACCGCGTAGAGCGACGCGTGCACGAACGCGACGCCCCGACGATGAAGCGGCGCCATCGGCAGCGGCTCCGGTTTGCGCGTTCGCAACCGGGTCACCAGCCTGACCACCGTTGCGACCATGAGGGTAATTCCGAAAGCCGTATGCAGCCTCGACAGGAGCAGCCGCAGGCTTGAGTCCGGCGCTTCGCTCGTCATCACGAAGCCCGCCGCGGCGAGCCCGACGATGATCGCGGCCGAGGCCCAGTGCAGCACGACGCTCCATTTACCCCATCGCGCGTTCACGAGGTCCTCCGGCTGCGAAGCAGCGCCGGCAGCACGAGCGCCTGCGCGACCCAGAACGCGGACCGAAGGCTCGGCGACCACCCGGTTCCCTTTGGGTGGAGATTCTCGATGGCGGTGGTCGTCATGGCGTGCTCCGGGAGTCGGACCAGTGGCGGAGTGAGAGCACGCCGGTGAAGGCGACGGAGGCGGTCATCGAGACGGCTCCGAGCAGCACGAAGATCGGTGAGAGGCCGAGGTACAACTCGCCGAGGATGCCGACCGGCATCAGAATGCCGAGGAGCGCGAGCCACGCGGCGACACTGCGTGCCCGGTCCGTCGCCGCGCCCAGTCGAGCGAGCACGAACCCGAGAGCGACGTTGAGCAAGGCGAATAGGTTCCCGTGCACGTGCGCCAAGCGCGCCTCGAAGTGCTGACCGACCGAATAGCTGGCGATCCATGCGTCCTTGCCCGGCGCGAAGTCGCGCAAATAGATGAGCAGAAAACCGTAGAGCATGAAGCCCGCCATCACGAGCAGGCCGAGACCGACGTTGTAGCGTCCGGTCTTCATGGGTGACTCTCCTCTCCGCGACCCAGATGATGGACGAGCAGCACGAGGTCTGTCCCGGCATCGGGCTCGACCGCATGCGGTACGCCGGGTCCGAGAACGACCGCATGCGTCGCGTCGATGTGAAGGCGCTCAGCGCCGGCGACCACGGTGCCGCCTCCCTGTAGCGCCACGATGGTGACCGGCACCTCCGAGCGATGCTGCGGCAGCACCGTGCCCGCTCGCAGCACGATGGTCACGAGCTTCAGCGCTGGCTCATCGACGAGCGCGTGGACCTCGCGAGGCTGGCCAGTGCCGGGTGAACCAGGAAATTCGACGACGCGCGCGGCAGCTCCGCCGAGTGTCGGAGCGTGGTGCTGCGCCACCGACTGGGTGGCGCAGCCGGCGAGCGACAGTGCCGTGGCGGCGAACGCGATGGTGAGTAGGGAACGCTTCATCGGGACCTCTTTCTAGTTGGCGGAGCAGTGGTGGGGAGCGGACGGAGGAGCGCGAGCAGGCTATCCAGCACCGCGCGCGACTCTGCTTCTCGCTGGCCCTTTTTCGCTTGGGAGAGCGCGAGCATCTGCACCGTGCCCATGACGATCGGCGCGAGTGTGTCCGTGGGCAGGTCCGCACGGAGGTCACCCGACGCTTGGCCTTCGCGCAGACACTCTCCGATGAACGCCCGCGTCCTCTGCACGCACGCGGAGAGCCGCTCGGAGCCAGTCCTGGGGAGCGCGAGCAGAAACTGCTCAGAGACGACGAGACGCAGGATCCCGAGCTGAGTGCCGACCGCCGCGCTGCGCGCCTCGACGAAGCGCTCGAGCCGCTCGACGGGCGGCAGCGTCGCGGCTGGCAGCGTCGACTCGAGCACCGCCTCGACGCGCGACACCACGGCATCGAGCAGCGCCTCGATCGAGGGAAAGTGCCGAAAAATGGCGCCGCTGCTCAGCCCGACCTGCTGGGCGAGGCTCCTGGTGCTCAGCGCCGCGATGCCCTTCGTCGCGATGATGTGCAGCGCGGCGTCGATCAGCTCGACCTGTCGGACCTCGGAAGTGCGGCGAGACTCAGCCATCTCGAAGAGAGTAAGTGCTTACTTCCCGATGCGCAAGCCGCCCGCGCAAAGGCAAGCGCGGGTTCGCGGTCGACGTCGCAACGCGACGCGCAGGCTACGCGGTGGCGCTCTCGTCGACGTTGCGGATCTCGTCGATGTGGCGGAGCTCTTCGATGTGGCGAATCGGGCGGCCGTCCGGCGGCGGCGCGAGGCGGCCGGCCTCGTACGCGTCGAGGATCGCCATGCTGCCCTCGAGCGTGTCGCAGAAGAGCAGATGACGACGCAGCGCGCCCGCGCCCGGCAGGCCGCTGAGGTAGCCCGAGAGATAGCGACGCGTCGAGCGCACGCCATGCGTCTCGCCGCGCTCGGCGGCAGCGACCGTCAGGTGCTCGCGACACAGCGAGAGCCGCTCAGCGGGCGTCGGCGGAGCGAGCGCGACGCCGTGATCGAGCAGCGAGCGCACCTCGCGAAAGATCCACGGATGGTCGATCGCGCGGCGCCCGATCATCACGCCGGCGCAGCCCGTCTCGCGCAGCGCGCGCTCCGCGAGCTCCGCACTGTTGACGTCTCCATTGACGATGACGGGCATCGAGACCTGCTCGCGCGCGCGCGCCGCCCAGGTCCAGTCGGCGCTGCCGGAGTGGCCCATATCCGCGGTGCGGCAGTGGATCGTCAGCGCGCTCACGCCGACGTCCTCGAAGCGCCGCGCCAGATCGACGATCGGCATCTCGCCCTCCGCGCTCCAGCCGATGCGCGTCTTCACCGTCACCGGCAGCGACACTGCCTTCACGATCTGCGCGGCCATCGCGACCATCGCGTCGGGCTCGCGCAGCCAGCCGGCGCCTGCGCCGCGGCGCGCGATCTTCGGCACCCAGCAGCCGCAGTTGATGTCGATGTACGCGGGGCCCGACTCCTCGGAGACGCGCGCCGCCTCGACCAAGCGCTCCGCGTCCGAGCCGTAGATCTGAATCGCCGTCGGCTGATCGTCGGGCGCGAGGTAGATCTTCTTCGCCGCTTTGCGACAGCCGCGCAGCAGCCCCTCGACGTTGACGAACTCGGTCACGCAAACGTCTGCGCCACGCGCCCGACACAGCGCGCGGAACACGTGATCGGTGACGTCCTCCATCGGCGCGAGGATCGACGGGCGATTCGCGAACAGCGTCTGAAAGCGTGATGCGGCGGTGGAGCTCATGGCGGTACGTCAGGGCGATCGCTCGCGCGAAGCGCTCAGTTCTGACGCGGAACGGCGGCGACGTAAAGCGGACACGTCGCCGCCGTGCTGACACGACACCGACCGCGCGTCAGGGCAGGCCGATGACCATCACGGGTGCGCTCGAGCGAGCGCCCGGATCGGTGAAGCCGCTCGGCACCGCGGGATTGCCCAGCGTGCCGAAGCCGTTGAAGCCCCAGCACCACACGTCGCCGTCGTCGAGCAGCGCGCAGCTGGTCGTGTTGCCGATCGCGATCTCTGCGGCGGTCGTCGGCAGGCCGGTGACGGTGCGCGCCGAAGCGACCACCGCGTCGGGGCCGGAGACGCTGCTCCAGCGGTTGTCGCCCCAGCACGCGACCGCGCCGCTCGTGCGCACGATGCACGCTGATCCGCCGTCGACCGAGAGCGACTCTGCGTCGGAGAGCCCGCTGATCGGGACCGGCGCATAGCGCGTCGCCGTGACCGCGCTGCCGTCGCCGAACTCACCGTTCTCGTCGGAGCCCCAGCAGCCCACCCGCCCGCCGATGCGAACACACGAGAGCGTGCTGCCGCCATCGATCTCGCTGGGGACGGCGTCGGCGACGAACGGCGCGATCGCGATCGGCGTCGTGTTGTTGACCGCGGCCGAGCCCGCTTGGCCCGATTGACTCCAGCCCCAGCAGCGGATCGACGAGCCGAGCAGCGCACACGAGTGCTGCTGCCCGAGGCCGAGATCGGTGACCCCGCTGAGTCCGGGTGTAAGTGTCGTCTCGACCGATACGGCGCGGTCCGTCGTGGTGCCATCACCGAGATGGCCGTGGTGGTTCGCGCCCCAGCAATAGGCGCGTCCCGAGCCGCTGACGCACGCGTGATTTTGTCCGGCGGCGATCTCGACCAGCCCCTCCGCCGCGGTGTGCGCGCCGGTGATCACAGTAGGCGTCGTGTAGGTCGTGCCGAACGTGATCGTGCCCCAGCAGACGACCGCATACGCGCGGGTGATGGCGCATGCGAACTGGCTGCCCGCGGCGATCGCGATCGCGTCGACGCCCGTGATGCGCGTCGGCGGGGTGATCGCCGCAGGCGATGCGCCGTAGGCGAAGTCTCCCCAGCAGAAGACGGCGCCGTCGTCGTAGAGCGCGCAGGCGAGCGCTTCGCCGGTGCTGATCGTGACGATGCGCGCGCCGGGCGTGACCGATGCGTCGACGCCACCGCTGTCGACTGCGCCGCCACCGCCATCGACTGCGCCGCCCCCCCCATCGACGGCGCCGCCGCCCCCATCGACGGCGCCGCCGCCGCCGTCACCGGTTGAGCCGCCGCCGTCGAGTCGGCCAGCGTCGACACTGCCGCCGTCGAACAGCGCGCCGTCGGCTCGGCCGCCGTCCGTCTCGAGGACGGAGGCGTCTCCGCTGCACGCGGCGAGCAGGAGAGCGCACAGCGCTGCGGGAACGAGTCGAACGGGCGCTGCGAGTGAGCGCAAGGAAGCGGGCGAAGATGAGTCGAACATGGAACCTCCGATGGCCTAGTGTCCGGCACCGGCTGAGTCGTCTCACCGCGCGGTGATCTTTTTCCGCGGCTGAGACGAATCGCGTCCACCGGTACACTACGAGTCGATGGCAACTCGGCCAAAGCTCTCGCTCGTCCGCCCCGCTGCGCGCAGCGGCGCGCGCGACGACGGGACGGCGGTGCGCGACGACGCCTCGGTTGCGCGCGACGCAGAGCCGATCGACACACACGATCTCGACGCGCTGTTCCGCCGCTTCGCGCCGTACGTCGCGCGCGTCGCGATGCGGGTGCTCGGCACGCAGAGTGACGTCGACGATCTCGTGCAGGACGTCTTTCTCGACGCGCATCGCGGCCTGCGCAGTCTCCGTGAGGCGCACGCGGTGAAGGGCTGGCTGGCGACGGTGACGGTGCGCAAGGCGCGCCGCAGGCTGCGTCGGCAGCGCGTGCTCGCGCTCATCGGACTCGACGCACCGCTCGATCCGGACCTGGCCGCAGACCCGCGCCAGAGCCCCGAAGAGCGCGCGCTGGTCGCGAGCGCGTATCGCGTCCTCGACAGCGTCTCGGCGGATGCGCGCATCGCGTGGGTGCTGCGCTGCATCGAGGGTGAGCCGCTCGAGCGCGTCGCCGAGCTCTGCGGCATCTCGCGCGCGACCGCGCATCGCCGGGTTCGCGAGGCGCAAGACGCGCTCGAAGGAGCCTTCCGCCATGCGTGAGGGCGACGTGAACACCGATCAAGTGGCGCGGACGATTGGCGCTGTCGATCCGCGCTGGGACGCCGCGCGCACGGAGCACGCGCTCGCAGGACTGCACCGACGCAAGCGGCGGCGGCGCGCGCTGCTCGGAGCGGGCATGGTGACGACCGCGCTCGCCGTGGCGCTGGTGCTCGCGCAGCGCACGCCGGTGACGCGACAGAGCGAGCGGCAAGCTGCCGTCGCGATCGCGAAGCGCTCCGCGGTGAGCGCAGCATCGCGACCGCCACTGCGCTTTGCCGATGGGTCCGTGGTCATGCCGGACGCTCTCGCCGAGGTCGTGTTGGCGACGGTGTCGAGCGAGCGCATCGCGCTTCGCCTCGATGCAGGATCGATCACCGTCGAGGTGACGCCGCGGCCCGAGCGTGAGTTCGAGGTGGTGTGCGGCCGCGTGCGCGTCGTGGTTCTCGGTACCGGCTTCGTCGTCGAGCGGCGCGCCGAGCGTACATACGTGCGGGTGCTGCACGGTCGCGTGCGCGTAATCTGGGACGGTGGTGCACGCGAGCTCGACGCCGACGAAGACGGTACGTTTCCGATCGACGATGGACTCACGGCGGCAGCGCGCGACATCGACGCAGCGCCGGAGACGCCACCGCGGCCTCGCCCGAACGCGATGCCGAGCGCGGCGAGCGCGCCGAGCGCCGCGGCGACCGATTGGCGGCCGCTCGCCGAGCGCGGCGAATACGACGCCGCGTACGTGGCGCTGACCGCTCCCGGCGAGCGCACGGTCGACGACGAAGTGGAGACGCTGTTGCTCGCGGCCGACGTCGCGCGGCTCTCGGGCCACGGTGTCGCAGCGCTGCCTTACCTCGAGCGCGCTGCGTCGCATCACGACGATCCGCGGGCGCTGCTGGCGTCGTTCACGCGCGGGCGGATTCTCGTCAGCCTCGCGCGCCCCGCGGAAGGCGCGGCCGAGTTCGAGCGCGTGATCGAGCGCGCTCCGACGGGCGCGCTCGCCGAGGATGCGCTGGCGCGCGCGATCGAGGCGCATCAGCGCGCGGGTCACGCCGATCGCGGCCGCGAGCTCGCGCGCCGCTACCTGCGCGAGCACCCGCGCGGTCGATGGATCGAGCGCGCGGAAGCAGCGCTCGGCGCGGACAGCGTGGCCCCTCCACGATGATCGTTCGGGTCGCGCGGGCCGCTCTATTCGCTGGGCTCTTCGCTTGGCTCGTCGCTTGCCTCGTCCCGTCGGGCGCCTCGGCGCAGCCGACCGTCGTCGTCGATCCGCGCTGTGGCGAGGTCGTGCTCGGCTTCGACGCCGCACTGCGCGTCGAGCTGGTCGATCGCGCCAGCGAGCTAACCGACGGGCTCTCCCGCCACGCCTTCACGCTGACGCTCGAGTGCGCGGACGTCAGCGCGGTCACGCTGCGCGTCGTCGATCACGCGACGCAGCGCTTCGTCGGTCAGCGCGTAGAGCGGGTCGAGCGTGGTTTCGTGCGTCAGCTGGCGATCGTCGCAGCAGAGCTCCTCGCGGCGCTGGCGAGCCAGCTCGACGTCGTGCCGGCGCGCGAGTCGGCTGTCGCCACGCCGCGCGTCGGGCCGGTAGCGCAGAGGCAACATCGCTTCGCGCTTGGGCTGCGCGTCGCCGGCGGTGTGTCGGCCACCGGGAGCCCGCTCGCGCCACTCGCGCTCGGCACGCTCGGCGTCGGATTCGCGCTCGCCGACGCGGCGCGCTTCATCGTCGATCTCGGCGTCGGACACGCGCGCACCGGCAGCACGCGCGGCGACATCACGACGACGACGCTCTCCATCGCCGTGTCGCTCCGGCTCGGCGCGCACGTGGGCGCGGTGTGGCTGGGAGTCGGCCCGCTGTTGCGCGGTGGCGCCGCGATCTTCACGGGGCAGCCGAGCGGCCCAAGCATCCGCGGACGTCAGGACACGCTGCCATGGCTCGGCGGCGGCGCCGTCGCGTCGATGTCCGTCGCGATCGAGGGCACCCCGCTCGCCATCGAGCTCGACCTCGAAGGCGGCGCCCTCGCGCTCACCGCGCGCGCGCTCGTCGACGGAGTTGCCCGGTTCGATCTCGGCCCGGCATGGTTCGGCGCGCAGCTCGGCGTCGCGCTTCAGCTGCTCTGAAGAGCCGTCGAAAAGCTTCGGCGGCGCGCTCAGCGCTGCGCTGCGGCCGCTCCGGAGGCAATCGCCGCGATGCGACGCACCACCGGCAGCGCGAGCCCGAGCGCATCCGCGTGTGCGATGCAGCGCGCGAGCCGCAGCGGCGCGCTCCGTCCCATACAAACGTGCAGCGGATCGGCAGCGGCGGCAGCGTCGAGCACGGCGAGCGCGTCGGCGCGCGCGAAGACGTGCGGCGCGAACAGCGCCGTCTCGAGCTCGAGCACCTCGCCGGCGAGCTCGAGCGCAAACGCGCGGTGCTCGCCAAGCAGCGCGCCGACGTTCCCACCGACGACCATGCCCGCGAGATTCGTGACGAGGATGTACAAATTTTTCGCCGCCAACGCGCCGTACGCGGCCGCCTCAGTGCTCGCGCGATCGCTCGGCACATCGATCGCGGCGAGCGCCTCGCGAAGCAGCGCCGCGCCCTGCCCCGCCGCGATCGTCGGCAGCAGCACGCGCACTTCCGTGCCCCGCTTCTTCTCGAACCAGACGACGGCGAGCGTCGGCGCAGCGAGGCCGTGGCGCTCCCAGTCACGCGGCCGCAGCTCGTTCTGCAGCAGCGCGATGCGTCCCTTCCACGCGTCGGGCATCCCGCTGAGCACGGCGTCGAGCTCGGTCTCGCCGACGGCCACCAGCACCAGCGCCGGCGACACGACACGCGCCGCGAGCGTCGCCACATCGGTGTCGCGCACGACCGGCACCACGCTGTGTCCACACCGCAGCAAGCCGCGCGCGAAGACCGCGCCGAGCTCACCGATTCCCCACACGACGACGTCGCTCACGGCTCGTCTGAGCCTTTCGGCGGCTCGTTGGGCGTCGCCGACAGCCCGAGTTCATCGGGCGCAGCTGGCAGCGCGAGTTCATCGGGCGCCGGTGGCAGCGCGATCGCTTCAGGGCCGGCGGGTTGCGCGCGCGCGTAGCGAAGGAGCGCGAGGAGCGCGTCGGCGTCGCGCGCGACGCGCATCGCGCCGATGCCGCGTACGGCAGCGAGCGCCTCGACGGAGTCGGCGTCGTGCTCGGCGAGCTGCGCGAGACAGTGCCCGGGTAGCACGACCTGCGTGTCCACTGCGCGCTCCGCAGCGGTCGTGCGGCGCCAATTCTGCAGCGCCTTCTCACGCGCGCGGATGGCGTTGCGCTCGCTCTGCGGACGCGACTGCCCAACACGGAGGTCTTCTGCCGGCACGTCGCCGACCGCCTCGCCGCGACGAATTCCGTCGAGCAGCTGCTCGGCGAAGTCTGCGTGGCGCACGGCGACGTCTCCGCCGACGTTGCGCAGATCGTGGCGGGTGTGCGGGCGCCGCCGCGCGATCGCGAGCAGCGCCTCGTTGCCGAGCACCTTGAACGGCGGCACGTCGCGTCGCTGCGCCTCGAGCTCGCGCACCAGACAGAGCTCGCGGAGGATCGCGCGACCCACCGGCACGAGCTCGAGCGCGCCCTTCACGCGCGTCCACGGCGACGGCGCAGGCGCCGCTTCGTCGGCCGCGCGCGACAAGACGTAGAGGCACTCCTCGTCGATCTCGGCGACGATCCCGCGCTCGCTGGCGGCGCCGAGCAACGCGTTCGCGAGCGCGTGCAGATGCAGCACGTCACCAGCGAGGTAGCGCATCGCGTCGGCGTCGATCGGGCGCACACCCCAGTCGGCGCGTTGCCGATCTTTGGGCAGCAGGATGCCGAAGTATTTCTCCAGCAGCGAGGCGAGCCCCTGCGCAGGTTCGCCGAGAAATCGCGCGCACACGGCGGTGTCGAGGACGCGCTCGAGCGGCACGCCTTGCTCCCGCAGCAGGCGCGCGTCGAACGCCGCATCGTGCAAAATCTTGCGCGGCCCATCTGGCCCGAACAGCGGCGCGAGCGGCGAGAGATCGCGCAGCGCGAGCGTGTCGACGATCGCCAGATGTTCCGCGGTCGCGAGCTGCAGCGTGCACAGCCGCGCGCGGTAGCGGTAGAGCCCGTCGCCCTCGGCGTCGAGCGCGACACTCTCGGCGCCGGCGAACGTGCGCGCGAGCGCGACCAGACCGTCCTCGGTGTCGACCAGCTGTGGCTCTCGTTCGGCGTGCACCATCGGCGACTCTACAAGAGAGCCGCGCCATCGAGGGAACCGTCCGCCGCCTGACGTCGTTTGCTGACGCGCGTGCCGCGAGCAGACATCCGCGGTAGCTTCGCCGCGTGGCGAGCGAGACGCGATCGAGCGGCGACACGCGCGGCAAGAAGTACCGCTGGGATGGCCCGGCGGAGCGCCCCACGCGACCCATCCCACCGGGCGCGAAGATGCTCGGCAAGAAGAAGAAGCGCGGCGGCGATCCCGCGACGCTCGCCGCGCTCGTGCTGAAGGCGTACCCGACCTCGGAGCCCGAGGAGATCGCCGCCCTGCGCGCGTTCGCATGGTGGGCGCGCGCAGTGCCTCCACGCGTCGCGAAGAACGCGCGGCCGGTGCGCATCCACAACGGCGTGCTCATCGTCCACGCCGCGACGAGCGCGTGGGTCAGCGATCTCAGCTTCCTGCGCGAGCAGATCCTCACCGCGATTCGCCGATTCGCGCCGCAGTCCGGCGTGCGTGATCTGCGCATCGTCGTCGGACCGCTGCCGCCGATCCCGCCGCCACCCGAGCGGCGCAGCGACTCGTCGCCGCCCCCGGCTCCGCTCGACACCGCACTTCCGAGCGAGATCGCCCGTGCGCTCTCGCAGGTGGGCGATGACCGACTGCGCGATGCGCTCGCGGGTGCGGCGCGCGCGACGCTCGCACCAGCAGTGAAGCGGCGCACACGCTGAGCCGCAGTGACAGCGACACAGTGAAGCAGCGCACACGCTGAGCCGCAGTACGTACATGCGTACCTTCTCGCACCAATCTGTGTCGTTGGTCACACGGAGTGAGCTTCCGCCGTTGCTCTGCCGTCCCCTCGCTGATTCAATCCTGCCTCACTCAGGGGGAGAGCGACGACGTCGCGGGACGATGAGCGCGATAGCCACTGCAGCAGTAGACGTGGACGGCTCGCCAGCGATCGGCGAGCTGATCGGCGAGAAGTATCGACTGAGCGCGATCCTCGGCCGCGGTGGGATGAGCGTCGTCTATCGCGCCACCCACGAGCTCACCGGCAAGACCGTCGCGATCAAGTTCTTGCTGCCGGAGCAGGCGCGCGCCTCGCACGGCGCGAGCGAACGCTTCTTGCGCGAGGCGCAGGCCGCGGGGCGCGTCAATCACGCGAACGTCGTCGACGTGTACGACGTCGGGACGCACCTGAGCGGGCTCTACCTGGTGATGGAGTTCCTGCACGGTGAGCCGCTCTCCGATCTGGTCGGCCATGGTCCGATGGACGTCGTCGACGCCGTGCGGATCTTGCTGCCGACGATGCGCGGCATCGCCGCCGCCCACGCGCGCGGCGTGATCCACCGGGACCTGAAGCCGGAGAACATCTTCCTCTGCGCCGACGCGGACGGCAGCGCGCGTGAGCCGAAGGTGCTCGACTTCGGCATCTCGAAGCTGCTCTCCGACGAGCCGCAGAGCCTCTCGCTGACGATGCCTGGCGGGCTCGTCGGCACTCCGTATTACATGCCGCCGGAGCAGATCCGCGGCTCGAGCGACGTCGACGCGCGCGCCGACATCTACGCGCTCGGCGTGATCCTCTACGAGATGTTGACGGGCCATCCGCCGTTCGACGCCGAGACGTATTCCGCGCTGATGGTGAAGATCGCGACGGAGACACCCGTGCCGGTAGAGCGCGCCGCGCCGCCGGGTGTGGTGAGCGGCGGGCTCGGCGACGTGGTGCGCAAGGCGATGGCGCGCTCCCCCGATCAGCGCTTTCCGACCGTCGCAGCGCTCGCCGTGGCGCTCGAGCCATTCAGCGAGGGAATGCGCTTTCATCGTAGCGGCGACGTCTGGCCGAAGGGCCGTTCGAGCGACTCGCAGCGCGCGCCGACACCGTCGTCTCTCGCCGATCCCCTGGCGCTGACGCTCGATCGCGTCGTCGAGGTCGAGGTCGATCTCACGACGCTCCGGCCGCCCACGCGCAAGTCGCGCGCGCTGTGGCTCGCGGCGAGCGCAGCCGTGGTGATTGCCACGACGACCGCGGTCGGCCTGCTGACGACGCATGGCACCGACGCCAGCGAGACGAGCAACGCGCGCACTCCGCGCGATGCGCCCGTACGCGTCGCTGCTCTCGAGAACGAGCGGGTCGGCGCACGCGGCGCGGCGCTCGAGACAGCGGCGGTCCTAGCGAGCGATGCGCCTCGCGCGCCGGTTGCTGACGCGCTCGGCGAGGACGCCGGCGTCGCGCCGCATACGAGCGTCGCGTCGTCTTCTTCGCCTGCGCGGCAGAGCGCCGTCAGGGGCGACCGACACACACCGCGCGAGCCGACGGCGGTCTCCGCGGCTCCCGCGCCCGCTGGTGCGGAGAGCGAAGCGCGCGCAGCGCAGGGTCGCACTGGGAGACTGACGGTCGATGACTTCTGAGCGAGCGACGCAGCGTCGGCTGCGCACCGCGGTCTGCACCGGTTGTTTCCTCATCGGCGCGCTGCTCGCGCGACCGGTGTCGGTGCACGCGCAAGCGGAGCCCGACACCGTCGAGAGCGACGCCTACCGCGCGCTGGTGCGCGACGCCGTCAGCGAGTTCGAAGCAGGCCGGTGGGAGGAGGCGCGCGCTCTGTTCAGGAGGGCTCACGTGCTCGCGCCGAACGCGCGGACGCTGCGCGGCCTCGGCATGTGTGCATACGAGCTGCGCGACTACGCAGAGGCCGCGCGCATGCTCGCCAACGCGCTGACCGAGGCGCGCCGTGCGCTCACCACCGAGCAGCAAGCGCAGACACGCGCGCTGCTCGATCGCGCCCACGGCTTCGTCGCGCGATACACCATCGCTGCGGCCGCGGCCGACGATGTCGTGCGCATCGACGGCGCGCACGCTCGACGCGAATTCGACGGCAGTGTGCTGCTCGCGATGGGCACCCACTCCGTCACGCTGCTGCGCGGCACGCGTGTCGTCGGCGAGCTGACGGTGCAGGTGCACGGCGGCGAACAAGCGGCGCTCGAGCTCGACGCGCCGACGACACCCGAGGCGGCTGCGGGCGACGCCAACCGCGCGCCCACGAGCACCGACGCAGCGCGAGCCGGGGACGTCGGTGGCATGGACCGCGCACCGGCAGACACACACCGATCATCATCGGCGCTCCCGCCGATCTTGCTCGCGTCCGCGGGCGTCTTCGCGGTCGCGTCGGTGATCGGCGCGGTCTGGTGGGCCAATCGCGGCGACGCGGTGGACACGTGCGACGCCGCGGGCGTCGGCTGCCTCAATCGCAGCGGTCTGGCGAGCGAGCGCACGACCGCGGTGGTGTTCACGCTCGGCAGCGCAGGCGTCGCGGCGGTGCTCGCCGGGGTCGGCATCGCGCTCGTCGTAACGACGTCTGCCGCACCCGATTCAGCGCGCGTCGCGTGTGCGCCGTCGCTTGGTGGATTTGCATGCGTGGGGGCGTTCTGATGACGAGAGGGTGCGGCGTTCGATCGGTGCGCGCGAGCGCCATGCGGATAGCGCTTGCGAGTCGCCTCGCGAGCGCGCTCGCGGTCACGATCGCGCTCGGCGTCGGCGGCTGCAGCGATCCGCAGATCGTGCCCTTCGATTCGGGGTCGCGTGACGACGCGGGCCGCGATGCCGCGTCGGGCGACGCAGGCAGCGGCGACGCGGGCAGCGACGACGCGAGCGCTCCGCGCGATGCCTTCGTCGCGGACCAGGGCTTGGTCGATGCTGGCGACGACGATGCCGGCGTCAGCGACGCTGGCAGCGACGGCGGCGGTGTCGACGCTGGAGAGGCTGGCACGGCCGATGCCGGACCAGCGGACGCGGGCACGGCCGATGCTGGCATGACGTCGACGCCGACGTTGGCGGGCGACGTGATCATCGACGAGATCATGGTCGAGACGACGACCATCGCCGACGACTTCGGCGAGTGGTTCGAGGTGCACAACCCGAGCGCGACGACCGCGTACGACCTCGATGGTTGCGTCATCTACGACGAGGGCAACTCGCACGTCATCTCGCGGTCGTTGGTCGTCGCGCCGGGCGGATACGTCACGCTGGCGCGCGTGAGCGAGGTGCTCGGCACCGGATTCCCGCCGACGTACGTGCACGGCACGCTGAAGTTCGGCAACGCCGGCGACTCGGTATGGATCACCTGCCGCGGCACGGAGATCGATCGCGTCGCCTTCACCAGCTGGACGCTGGTCGAGGGCCGCGCCTATTCGCTCGATCCCAGCGTGACCACCGCCGCGGGCAACGACGCCGCGAGCGCCTGGTGCCCTGCGAGGAACGCGTACCGCACGCTCGGAGGTCCCACGGACTACGGCACGCCGAACGCCGCGAATCCGAGCTGTCCGTAGGAGCGCTGATTCGCTAGTTCTCTAGCCGCGCGCGCGCGAGGAATCGCACACGCCGCACCCACATTTGAGCGCCGCGCGATTGGCCCGCCCGGCCGACGCAGCGTATCTCCTGTGCCGATGGCCCCTTCTCTCCCGACCGACCACCGCCCCGGATATTTCGGTCAGTTCGGCGGACGCTTCGTCGCCGAGACGCTGGTGCCCGCGCTCGACGAGCTCGAGCTGGCGTACGCGGCTGCACGCGCCGATGTCGCCTTCGAGAGCCGTCGACTCTCGCTGCTGCGCGACTTCGTCGGTCGCCCGACGCCGCTCTACTTCGCCGAGCGGCTGTCGAACGAGGTTGGCTGCAACGTGTGGCTGAAGCGCGAAGATCTCGCGCACACCGGCGCGCACAAGATCAACAACACCATCGGCCAGGTGTTGCTCGCGGCGCGGATGGGCAAGCCGCGCGTCATCGCCGAGACCGGCGCGGGACAACACGGCGTCGCGACGGCCACCGCGTGCGCGCTGCTCGGCCTCGCTTGCGACGTCTTCATGGGCGCCGAGGACGTGCGCCGGCAGGCGCCCAACGTGCTGCGGATGCAGCTGCTTGGCGCGCGCGTCATCCCCGTCGAGAGCGGCTCGCGCACGCTGAAAGACGCGATGAACGAGGCGCTGCGTGACTGGGTGACCAACGTGGCGACGACGTATTACTGCATCGGCTCAGTCGCCGGGCCGCACCCCTA
>Ga0335397_10005169_pt1 | contig 17133 bp, 12 predicted proteins | sample MAT04_FD_205740 | JGI IMG/M metagenome (GOLD analysis project Ga0335397, IMG submission 205740) | Freshwater microbial communities from Lake Fryxell liftoff mats and glacier meltwater in Antarctica - MAT-04 (spades assembly) (version 2) ... | reverse complement strand
TCTCAATTTCACAATCCGCAGCATTGGTAACGCGATAGATGTTACCCTTTTGTAGGGTGTGCACTGCGCTTGAGTTTGTGGGGCGATAGACACCGCACTGCTTGACTGTAAAATTTAAAATCTAAAATCTAAAATCTAAAATCGAATGGCTTTCAATCCCAATAACTGTCGCAACGAAAGCGAAGTAGAAAGCAAACTCATTGTCAGTTATTTGTTGCCAAAACTGGGTTATACCCCCGACACTTGGCACCAAGAAATCGCCTTTGGGAATATTCGCCTAGACTTCCTCTCCTTTGCTACCCAAGTTATCCCCATAGTTCTGGATGCAGACTCGCCCATGAGTTTAGTCATCGAAGCCAAACATCCCAAGGAAAAATTAGACCGCCATCTGCGGAAACTGAAGCGTTACTTAACAAGTTTAAGCATCCGCTACGGACTCATAACTAACGGTAAAGAAATTAGAATTTACGCCCTAGTCAGCAATGATATTCAGCTAGTCTTTCAGTGCGCCGGACAAGACATTGAAACTAGAATTGATGAAATTATCGCTTTGATTGGCAGAGATAATTTAAAATATGTAAACAATCCAGATGCTCTCGAACTGGAAGATAGTAAAATTAATTTAGTTAGTCCTGAGTTAATTAGCGAAATACCAGTACAACAAAACAATCCCGCCACGGCAGAACCTGAGCCAAGTCAAATCTCAGAACCGGAACAAATACCTGATTTAATCGTTCCCCAAACAAGAGAAAACACTATGAAAATCATTGCAGTTTACCATAACAAAGGCGGCGTAGGCAAAACTACAACAGTAGTCAATTTAGCCGCAGCGTTCAGCAAGCAAGGTAAAAGAGTCCTAGTCATCGACTTAGACAGTCAGGCAAATACAACCTTTGCGACTGGTTTGGTAAAATTTGAGGACGAAGAACAAGACGATTTGAAAGATTGCAATATTCTGCAAGTTTTGCAGTCAGAAGATTTTTACTCCATCAGCGAAGTAGCACGCAAATCTAACTTCTGCAATCCCGAAATTGATGTAATTCCTTCCCATATTGATTTGATGTACTATGAAACGGAACTAAATCAACTAGATTATAGCCGCATGATTTTAATTCAAAAACTAGCAGAAGTAGAAGACAAGTATGATATTGTACTGATTGATACGCCACCATCTTTGAATTTTTTCGCCAGAGTTGCCTTAATTGCTGCTGATTATTTAATTATTCCTTCTGACTTAAAACCTTTTGCCAATCAAGGATTGATTAATGTCAAGGATTTTATTAAAAAAGTTAATGGATTTAAAAAACAAATTGGCAAGAAACCGTTAGAAGTTTTAGGCATACTCCCTTGCAAAATATCCAGTAATAGTAAATTTGTACAGTACAGTTTGCCCAAGCGTAGAGAAGCAATTCCCAAACGCTACGGCCTGGAAATCATGGACAGCGTAATTTACGAGAGAGAGGATTTAGCAAAGTGTGCAGAACTATTTAAAATCGTGGGAAATATGGAAATCGCCGATCCGATTTCGGTGCTCGATTTTAAACCCGATTGCACCTCATCCCAAGAATTTGAAATGCTAGCTGAAGAAGTTTTGGCAAAAATAGGTAAGTAAAAATTCATGAAAAAATTATCTCCGTCACTGGTGGCAGTGAAAAGAATTACATCCGCAGTGTCGCGTTCCAATTTTGCCGATCGCGATTTGGATAAATTAGCTAGACTGATTTTAGATGCAGGAGGTTTGATTAATCCGATAATTGTCCGCCGCATCGGTATGGATGCTTACGAAATAGTAGACGGAAACCTTGAATACTATGCCGCAGCGAGAGCCAGGGAAATTGACGGTTCCAAGGGCGAGACAATCGGAGCATTCATCCTGGAACCAGAAAATGAAGAGCTTCTCCTCGAACAACTGGAAATTCTCAGAAAAACCGCCATCACTGAGAATGCTGGTGAAAATGAAACTCCCAAAGAGTTATCGATAACTGAAAGTGTGGGTGAAAATCCAGTTTCGGAACCGCTATCGAGTTTTGAGCAGCGGTTGATTAATATTGAAGCTAGGTTAGAAAATCAAATCAATGAATTGAAGGCGGAACAAGCCCGCGAAAAACAGGTATTGGCGGAGAGAATACAAGAAGTTGAGAATTTATTTTCACAACAATTACCTCTGTTAATTGAGGCTGAACTGAATCGCAGAATTGAGCGGTTGAAATTAGAGATTGAAGCTGCAAAACCTCCGGCGGTAGAGCGGCCATCTGTTACACCGATTTTGTCAAGTTCGATGCCGCTTTTGGAGGCACTGAATACTCAAGATAAAGCTCAACTGAAAGCGAGTTTAGAAGCAACTAAGTTTTTGAAGGCTCCGGTGATACAATTAATACTTAAAGAGCGAGATGTGCGGCCGTTTGTGTCCTTTGCTAATGTGGTGGAACGCATTAAGGGGTTAACGGACAAAACAATGATTAAAATTATTGATTGTTGGCAAAAATAGCGATCGGCTGCGATCTTGTGCGCGATCGATCGACCGGACATGATATCCTCGCAGTGGCGATCGCACTTGAACACTCTCGCGTTAGCGAAGCCCTCGAAGAGGATCGCCCGATCGCCAAAAAAAGTAAAGATGAGTGAAGCAGTGTATAATTTGTGTCCCCCAGCCAGTTAAACTCATCACAGCCGATTTTGTGTAGCAATTGCAGTCTGTTTTGCCGTTAGCGAAGCCCGCCCCTACGGGGGCTGCGCCAACGAACAGGATCGCCCGGGTTCTCACCGCACAGCCAGCCGCACAGTAAAGCACTGCGGCGAGATGTCCTCCTGAGCGCACAGTCTGGGTAAGGTGTTTGTCTCGCACGCGCTGAGAGTTCTTGAGTTAGTCTCGCAGCACTCAAAACGCAGGCTGTACAGTGCAAATATACATAATTACCCAAACACCATAATTTTGATGACAAAAGGGGACTTGTAACAAGATGGATCGATCGCAAGATCAAAACCGAATAGTTGAATATTTACGGATTAAGCCAATTAGTCACAGTCAGATTTATACTTCGCAAATTGCGATACCTGAGACTGAGGGGACAGAAATCCCTCGCGAACGCCGCGAAGCTCTCAGAAGAAGTCTCATCGAGCAAGGTAGCAACTTAATTCCTTTAATTGTACGTCCTACAGAAGCTTACAGCAACGAAGAAGAATATGAAGTAATCTGCGGCTCAGATTGGTGTATTGTTGCGAAAGAACTCGGCACCGAGCAAATGTGGGCTTGGGTTTTTGAAATGACGGATGAGGAAGTAGCTGCTGCTCGATCGGAAATGGAACATTTAGCTCCGCAACCGACTCAGAAAACCGCACAAATTGAGACTCTACTGCAACAATTCGAGCAGTCCTTTCAAAAAAAAGTCGAGAGTCTAACTAAACAAATAGAACTATCTGTTAAAAAAAATGAAGATTTACTAAAAAAGCAACTAAAAGCTCTAATTGAGCCTAATTTTGAGAGTGACAGAATAGAACAAATTCAGCGTCGGCTCGAACAAGTTGAAAAAACATTTCACGAAAAGGTAGATAAATTGGCTAAAAAAATTGAACAATCTGGCAGCAATAGTTCTCCGAAATCGGCGGTTATTTCGGAGATGAATCTTGCCGCGGCATTGAGACAGTTGGATGAACTGGAAAAATTGCTGTCAATCAAATTAGAGCGCACAGTCCAAATAATTAATCAGTTTGTGGCTGACTCGATCGCAGATGTTGAAAATGACCTAAAAAATCAAATCGCCACCCTCCGCAGCCAACTGGGAGCCGCTGCGACGCACTCAGAAATACAGCCAGAGACGAAAAAGCAGCCGAAAACGCAGCGTCAGAAGCAGTCGAAGGCGCAGTCGAAACCTCAGCTACCACAGTTGCAGTTAGAGTTGCCGTTTCCGCCCATGCAGGAAGACGAGGAAGACTATGACACTCTTTCGCTGAGACGCTTGAAGGCGATCGGCAAAGACCGGAAATTGCGGGGCTGGGCGCGCATGAAACGACCAGAAATTCTGGCTGCTCTCCGAGAAGCTGACGTTCATTCAGTTGATAGTTGACAGTTGACAGTTGACAGTTGACAGTTGACAGTTGACAGCTTGCCCTGAGCGAAGTCGAAGGGTTGACAGTTGATAGCGACCTCTACTTAAAAGGAAGAGGATTGGAGTAATGAATTATCTTCTTTTAATTTCTCCCCGATCAGGGTTCCGGCTTTAAACCAATTCTTTATGGTAATTGGTAATATTTAAAGACTAATTGTTTGGTGCTAGATCGCACTTTTTGACCAAAAGCGCGATCGCCCTTTCAGAATAAATAGTCCTGGGCATCCATATGAAAACCTTGCTAAAATAGACACACCACCTCTTACTCTTCCCCAAGCAGCCATGTCAGCAACCGCAGAATTAGCTACTTCTCAAGAAATACCAGAAGAAGAGATACCTGAAAATTTTATTTTTCCTCCCAGCGATTTATACCGTGATGAACATTCGGTAGAAACAGAACTGCACCTCCGACAAATAATCCTATTGCTGCAATGCCTTGAATGGTTGTGGCGAGATAGAAATGACTTCTATGCTGCTGGTCATTTCACCATTTATTACTGTACACAACAACTCAAATCTCAAGACTTCCGAAGCTCAGACTTTTTTGTGGTACTCGGAACTGAACGCAAAACTCGGAAAAGCTGGGTAGTTTGGGATGAAGAGGGAAAGTACCCGAATATCATCATTGAAATCCTGTCGCCGAAAACAGCGAACATAGATAAAAAATTTAAAAAACAACTCTATCAAGATACTTTCCGCACTCTGGATTACTTTTGGTTTGATCCAGAAACTTTAGAATTAGCTGGATTTCATTTGGTAGATGGGGAATATCAACCAATTGCACCGAATGAATTAGGCTATCTGCGGAGTCAACAGCTTGATTTGAGTTTGGGAATTTCTAGCGGACAATTGCGTTTCTTTACAGCAGCAAATGAACTGGTTCCTACTCCTGAAGAGGTTGCAGAAAGGGAGACAGGGCGAGCAGATGCAGAGGCCGGGAGAGCCGAACAAGAGGCCGGGAGAGCCGATCGCCTGGCCGCAAAACTGCGAGAATTAAATATCGATCCCGATACAATTTAGCGCCCGCCTCTTCCAAAAATAGCGGTTTACTGTCGGGTGTATCGGTGCTTCACACCCATCGGGAAATACTCTGCATCGCCCATCGCAGTTAATGTCACGACAGGTAACTGATATTCGGGCGGCACGTAATTAGCAAATTCGCTGTTTAGCCGCCGCAATTGTGCGAGAATTGAAGATGCGATCGCCACTTTCATCTCCTCGTCGCCCTCTATCCCCGCTGCTAATTCCACAACCACCGATAAAAACCGATTTCGATCCGCATCTTCCTTGACTTGCAGCACAAACTTTCCCGTCACCCATTCGCTAATCGTGGGAGCTTCTAAACCTACGGTAACGTTTTCTGGGTAGATGTTAGCACCGAAGTAGGATACGGTAAAGTGCGATCGCCCAAACACATAGACAAATGGCAGACTGCGAATTCCTCTCGGCAAATCGGAAATTTCCCTAGCCGCCACTTCCTGCAAATGTGCCACCGGATTAAATCCCCATTCTGCCAAAAAACTGAGCATTGCTTCGTAAGAAACTAAACCGCCATTATCGGAAATGTGATAGCGTATGAGCGGGATGCCGTTGTCGCCGGAAAATAACAGCGTGCCGTCATCATTCACTTCAAAAAAGCGGCTTTTCGGATCGTACTGCACCAGAGTTGGCAACCGCGATTCCCCGAATAAATTGCGCGCTGCTTCGGGATTGTTGGCCAACCAACGGCGGATGCAAATGCTCAGCGGTGTCTCGTTACCCAAAACGCCCGCATCGGCTGTACCGTAAAGGCTCGCAGAGTTATAATATAGATTGTCAGTTGACAGTTGACAGTTGACAGTTGACAGTTGACAGTTGACTTGTCCGTAAGGGTTCTCAGAGTTATCAGCAATATTGTCATTAATACTGTTATAATTAGTGCGATCGCTCACCAAACTCCGCCATTCTTCGCTAAACACTTCCCCCGCAAACACCATCTTAATTCGATATTTTTGCCACTCCACACCCGCAGCCATGCCACTATCAATTACATCTTTAATAAACGGCGGATATCCCAACAATACTACTTGGTCGAAATACTCCCCAAGTTCCCGCACTACTCGAAATATTTCAGTCTTATTATTCCCCGGCGTCACCACCGTAACGGGATAACCCTTACTCGCTAAATAGCGGCAGCAATTCGCCGTGTACATTCCGCCTACCCAAGTCCCCAAGGCAAAGCAGATTACAGCTAAAGTGCGGCGGGTGTCGGCGCAAAAACTGTCGTAAAATATTTGTTCAAAACGATCGGCAATTTGCAACTCGTCGCTGATAAAACGCGGCCAAAAGGTCGGGTTTCCCGTCGAACCAGATGAAACAGCAATGAAATCGCAAGTTTCTAATTTACCGTGGCGGCACAACTGAGGTAGCGGGTGACAGCGCAAATAATTCTCTTTGGTAATTAGCGGCAATTTTTGGAAGTCTTCAAAGGTTTGAATTGAGGCGGGATTGATGTTAAGTGCAGCTAGGAAAGTCTGGTAAGCTGGTACTGTGGCAGCGACGTTTTGAAAAAGCGCAATCGCCCCGGATGCTGGATCTCGACTCTGCTGCTGTTGCAATCGTTCCTCAAGCGGCACGTTCAAAAACTCTTCAAATGCCCCAATTGCTCGCTGACGCGGTTCTGACTGCATGATGGGCTCCTTAAAATGGGTATTTTGCACCTCGATCGATCGAGATTCAATTAGTAGCGCTAACGACGGGGCGGCACATTAGGCCGGTTACTAAAAATTTGAACACATTTTGAGGTCGATCGCACAAATATACCCGGCAATCGAGTTGTGTGGAGACAACCGCTTGTTTAAGAATAACCGCAGGAGATAGCCAAGCTGGCGATCGACTCATCAACACTGACACACTATGTCAAGATTAATTAGCGCGATCGCCCAAAACTCCCAGCCTCAATCAAGCGTAAAAATCCGACGCAAGTTTCAATGAACAATCCCATCTACCCAGGCATAACTCTCAACAACCACTACCGCATCGTCCGCGAATTGGGACACGGAGGCTTCGGGCGCACCTACCTAGCTGAAGATTCCCACCGATTTAACGAACCCTGCGTTTTAAAAGAATTTGCGCCCCAAGTACACGGAAGTTACGCCTTACAAAAATCCGAGGAACTCTTCGAGCGAGAAGCCGGAGTGCTCTACAAGCTGCAACACAATCAAATCCCGCGCTTCCGCGAACTGTTTCGAGTCACGATTATCGATCGAGGCTACCTATTTCTCGTCCAAGACTACGTACCCGGCCAAACCTACCGCTTCCTGCTGGATGCCCGCAAGCGTCAGGGTTTGCGGTTCATAGAAGCAGAAATCAATCAACTGCTGTTCCAGATTTTGCCAGTGCTCGAATACATTCACTCTCTGGGAGTGATTCACCGCGACATCTCCCCAGACAACCTGATTCTGCGGCTGTCTGACGGAATGCCGGTGTTGATTGACTTCGGCGGAGTCAAACAAGTCGCAGCCACCGTAGAATCTCTGTTTGCTGAAACTAACAATACTCCCGCCCCCGCGACTCGCATCGGCAAACTCGGCTATGCTCCCGTCGAACAAATGCAAATGGGGATTGTCTATCCGCACAGCGATTTGTACGCTCTGGCGGCGACTGTTTTGGTGTTGCTGACGGGGAAGGAACCGCATCAGTTGCTCGACAGTCAGACGTTGAATTGGAACTGGCGATCGCACTGTTCTCTATCTCCGAATATGTCCCTGGTGCTGGATAAAATGCTCGCTCACCAGCCGAGCCAGCGTTACTCCTCGGCTCGCGAGGTTTTGCTCGCTCTCGAAGGCAATCCGCCTTTACAGCCGCAACCGTCGCAACCTGCGTATTTTGTGCCCACACAGCAGCAGCCGGAGTTGTCGCCCATACCCGTGCCCGCCGCCATCCCGAAACTGCCGGGAACAGGAGTGCGAGGTTCTGCGATTGCCAATCAGCAAAAGATGCCTGCTTGGAAAATGTTTTTGTTCGTAGTGGCGGTGCTTTCAAGTATGGGCGGAGTTGGCTGGTTTGCGGGCAATTATGTGCTAAACCTGCAATCAAAAGTGCAGAAGATTCCCGTGACTCCGGGCCCGAAGCAGCAGCAAGAGGATGCTTTGCGCGATCGCTACTCTCAACTTAAAATAGACGATCGATTCTACAACGGTTACGTCAGCCTTGTAGATGAAAATTTCTATGCCAAATACCCGGAATTGGGCGGGCGGCTGTTAAAAGAAGGCGACGAGGATCGCCAATGGCGCGAAAAATGGCAGAAAATCGGCGACGACTTGCTCGACAAGCTCGAAAACCTCAGCAGCGATGCTAGAGCGCGGTTGGGCAGTTACGACACCGCCGATCTCGATCGCTCCAAAACGGAGGTTAACAAGCTGAATTTGAGCAGTCGGGCGCTGTACGATTTGGCTGATGCTAAGTTCTTTTATTGGTTTCCACAGCAGCCACGGAATAAAAATATCATCGGTTTGCCGATCGGACAAATTTGGCAAGCAATCACCGCCGACGCGCTCACAGCTTTGCAAGCAGGAGCAACTCTCGAAAGCGTTCAATTTGACCGCCGTGCTAACAGCAAAGCCCTCACGGGCAATCTCAAGCCCGGAGAAGGCAAAGCTTACATAGCCCGGTTCGCCCAAAATCAGATTTTGAGCGTAAATTTGCAAGCTCCGCCCAAATCTACTCTGCTGTCAATTTATGCTCCTGGGCGGACAAACAAAGCCAAGGCTTTGCTGGAAGATGCAGAGGGGCTGAGTTGGTCTAGAACGCTTGATGATGCTGGTTTTTATGAATTTGTGGTGGTTTCTCAGTCATCTGAGGCGATCGCCTACGAATTGAATCTGACCGCGAAATAATTAGATTGGCACGAAAAAACAATAATATCTTGTAGGGGCGGGTTTAGCCTAGATCAAGACTCGCAGCCAGTTTATTCTGACAAAAGCCGCCCGACCCGTGACTATAAAACAATAATATCTTGTAGGGGCGGGTTTAGCCTAGATCAAGACTCGCAGCCAGTTTATTGTGACAAAACCCGCCCGACCCGTGACTATAAAACAATAATATCTTGTAGGGGCGGGTTTAGCCTAGATCAAGACTCGCAGCCAGTTTATTGTGACAAAACCCGCTCTCCCGAACCGTGACTTAACGGGCTATTGACGCAGGAAGTGCGATCGGGCGATAATGAGGTAATCCCGATCGGGTAAATTTTCCGGTTTACAAAAAGAATATGCTGAGATTTGCGATCGTAGCTTTAGTAACTTTGGGATTAGTATTAGTGACTGCATTTGGTTTATCTCCCGCCAGTGCGACAGTCAGCAATCCCGAATTTTATGCTTGGAACTTTGCCTCTGTAGGCAGCAGCGAACTGGTTTGCAAAAAGACAGTTGTAGTTCCGCAAGACCAGATCATTCCGTCATCATCAATGCAGGCTGTCAGGATCAATTCTGCAATTGTAGATGACAAATTTTGCACAAATTCCACTAAGCCTGTCAATTAATCCAGTGCATCCTACGATGTCCCCTCGAACGACCCAATAAAATTAGTTTGATCGTTTGGACTTTAGTCCGAATCCATCATAGGGCTAAAGTCAGAACGATCGAACACTTTTTTAGAGCCAATTGACCGGACATTGTATAGAGCTTGCCGCCATCCGCGCAGTGAAAGTGTTGACGGCATTTTTCATGAGAAACAACCGATAATTTGTCATCAAAATTTATCAAAATAATCTGGCGCAGCAGTTTTTTGTCCTCGAACTCTTCCACAGCTTGCCACTTCTTTGATTGTGACTTAAAAGCCCAAGATAAATCATTAGCCAAATGGCTAATGATTTATTGGCTAATTGGCCTAATCAGTAATTCGCTAGTTTGAGTATGCTAGAGTTAGTCAGGTTCTGATATATAGTGCCATCTGTTATCTAAGTATCATGCTCAAAATTTTGGTGATTGAGGACGACGAATTAATCCGGGAAACTCTTCTGCAACTCCTGGAATCTCACAACTATCGGGTGATTGTCGCCGAAAACGGTCGAGTTGGGGTGCAGATGGCACTTTCAGAAATCCCCGATTTAATTTTGTGCGACGTGCAGATGCCGGAAATCGACGGTTATGACGTGTTGCGGACTCTGCGGCAAAACTCACTGGCTGCAACAATTCCATTTATTTTCCTCACGGCTCAAAGTGACAAAACCGATTTTCGTCGGGGGATGGAATTGGGAGCCGACGATTACCTGACAAAGCCCTTTACTAAGGCTGAATTGCTCGGAGCCATTGCTTCTCGCGTCTCGAAACGGCAAACCATTACTCAACCGCTGACATTCGCGCTTCACCAAGCAGAAGCCAGACTCAAAGATTTAGTTAACGAATCTACCAACACTTCTATTCTCTCTCCTGAAAAGTTGGCTCTGGAATCTCTGCTGCGTCGCGCTTTGGCACAAGGTGAGTTTCAGGTATACTATCAGCCGCAGGTGGATATTGCTACCGGACAAGTTATCGGCGCCGAAGCTTTGCTGCGCTGGCAAAATCCCGATCGAGGTATAATTTCTCCCGCCGAATTTATTCCCTTAGCCGAAGAAACAGGTTTAATTATTCAGATTGGCGAGTGGGTACTGCTTTGTGCTTGCGCTCAAGCCGCTAGTTGGGTGGCTGCGGGGTTTTCGCCCTTTAGGATATCAGTAAATTTGTCGGCCAGACAGTTATCCGACCCGGAACTCAAAGCGCGAATCGTGCAAATATTGGAAACTACAGGCTTGGAGCCTGCTAATTTAGAATTAGAAATGACCGAAAGCGCTTTGGTGGAAAATGCGACAGTCGCAGGCGCTACTTTAAACGAACTTAAAGCTCTAGGAATTCGGATTGCGATCGACGACTTCGGCACGGGTTATGCTACTTTAGGATATCTCAAGCTATTTGCTTTTGACAGTTTAAAGATCGATCAAATTTTCGTCCGCAATGCCAACGAAGACGCTCAAAACGCTGCTATTACTACAGCAGTAATTTTACTGGGTCACAGTTTAAACATGACAGTAATTGCTGAAGGGGTAGAAACAGAAGCAGAGCTAGCCTTTTTGAAAAAGCACAACTGCGACATCATCCAGGGGTATCTGTTCAGCCGCCCCGAACCCGCACCGATATTTGAAAGTATCCTAGTTGCCGAGCAGCGTTTGTTCGCGCCGCCCGCAGCAGCAGCAACTGCTCGCGTTATGCCCTTTGTACCCCTGTCCGAACCAGAAAAATCGAAAAACCTTTCCATGTCTGGTCTAGGAATCGTCTAAACGTTAGCAGAATTTGTGTATAATAAAACAAAATTCTGGCTTTTAGCTGCTATTTTCTGCGGAAAAGTTGACGATGCCTCATAAAAGTTGTAACTTTTTTGGATAGGCAAATAAAAAAAGGAAATTTTCCCCAATATTCCTCTACTTCTTCCTTTTTTATGGGAGCGGCGCCGGTAATTGGACTATGTAAATTACCCAGCACTGACCTGAGTACAGGTACAGTGTGGGCTTTCAATAGCCCTGAAATGATCTTGCAAATGGCAAAATAATCTCGAACCTTCAGGCTTATTTACGGAAGCCCCAATAGTAGCAATGTTCTTACTACCATTTAAGTCTGCATCACCTTTCCATCCGCAATGACCACAAGCGAACTTTTTGCCATTCCTATAAGACTCACCCTTTACAGGATGAATGTGATGGCATTTGTGGCACATTTGACTGGTGTACCTAGGCTCGACAAACAAAATCTTGACGCTATGCTTTATAGCTTTGTAAATCAGAAATTGACGCAACTGAAAAAATGCCCAGCTATTACTAAGTCTGCGCTCTTTCTTCGAGCGTGGCTGCTGATTTGTACGCTCCCTAATCCCAGTCAAATCTTCTAAAGCGATAACTTGATTTTTGTTGTGAGCCTTCGTTACAATACGGTGACTGATAGTGTGATTTACTAAGGTCTGAAAGCGTTTTTCTTTGCCCGACAACCGTTTCAACAATCCTCGACATCTACGCCGAGAGCAACGCGAGCCTTTCGTGGCTTTTCGTTGGAGATTCTCTCTCAACTTAGCATAATGATTTCTAACTTGGGTAATTTGTTTACCGCTAAATGTATCTCCATCAGAAGTAACTGCAATATCAGTCCTACCCAAATCACAACCCAAAATTTGATTACTTGGTGGAGGCTCGGCTGGCTGAGACTCAAGCTGAATATTAAGATAGTAACTATCATTTTTGCGCTTACACAAAGTAGCAGTCTTGGGTTTCTGACCTTTCAGCAATCCAAGTTGGTAGTTCCCAATAGCCAGTACAAACCGCTCCCTGCCACCAGTAGTAGTCAAACTTACTGTCCAATCTTTCTCCCTGAAAGAAAAGATACGGGTATCGTAAGTGACGCTAGTAGGAGCAAATTTATTGACCGGTTTCCCATCTTTTTTGGCTGTTTTTCTGTTGCCAGAAACCCGTCTAATAGCATGGATTGCCAACTGTGCCGAAAGTCCAAACATATCTCTGACATCGTGATATATCAAAGATTGCATCGCCAATTCGTTTGTCAGGGTTGGCGACACAGTTTGATTCACATATTCACAAGCACTCGCGAACGCCTGAAGGGTTGCATCAATTTTGATAGACTGCTCAGGCGTCACTTGGAGCTTGCAAGATACTGTCAGGACTTGTTTCATGACAAGATTATATCACGTATTGAAAAAATTCTGTCTGCGTTTATAGATAATTTGTTCGGCGGGTACGCCTCACGCGCATTCCTCCCGTCACTCAACGGAGTACCATTAGAGTGCGGGACTCCTGCTGCCTTAGTTGAAATTGGGAGTCTTTATCAAGTTGCAGCAGGTAAACTCAATTAAGTTCCTACTTTGGGAGCCGCAGTTTTAAAAACTGTCAACTGGAATTGGTGCAAGGCTGTCATGGAAAGAATCTTAGTAGTTGACGACGAAGCAGACTGTCAAACAGTCTTAGCAATGTACCTGGAAAGCCAAGGATACCGGGTGGAATGCGCTACTTCTGGAGTTGAGGCGCTCTCGATTTTTGAAAATGCCCCCCTAGATTTGGTAATTTCCGATGTGATGATGCCGGAAATGGACGGGTTTGAGTTTTGCCGGCGCTTGCGTACTACCCGTTTGGGACAGTTGGTGCCGTTTATATTTTTATCAGGTCAAGGCGAGATTGAGTCAAAAGTTGAAGGTCACGCGATCGGCGCTGACGATTATCTGGTAAAACCTTTTCAGTCTGAAGAAATCTTGGCTAAAGTGAAGGCGCAATTAGATCGCTCTCACCGCATTCACGCCGAGATTGTCCGACTGCTGCAAACTTCTACCGCCAGGGTGGAGCCCAAACTTGTGGCCGTATTGCCAAATCCTGCACCTTTGCCGCTCACACCAGCCGAGGAAAGAGTGTTTTGGGAAGTGATCCAAGGTTATACTAACAAACAAATTAGCGATCGGCTGTTTATTAGCCCCCGGACTGTACAAGCTCATCTAGGCAGCATATTCAGCAAACTACAATTAGAAAATCGCGCCCAGCTTGTAAAATTTGCCCTAGAAAGGGGATACAAACCACCTCAAACTTAGCTAAGTAGATGAGTGGGAAAATATATAAGTCTGTCATTGCGAGCGAAACGAAGTGAAGCGAAGCAATCGCAGAGGTTCTGACAACTTTACATTCTGTTACATAGCAATGTTTATTTGCGCCTACCTACTTAGCGTCGGGAAGCAAGCATCAGTTTTTGGAGCGGAGTCAAAAACTCCCGCAGCAGCCAAAATCAAGGTTAGTAGTGAGCACTTTAGTCCGCATCAATCAAAAAACTCGCATTCAACGGGAGCATCTGGGTTTTGCAAAAAGCATTTTTTTATTGAGCGTGCGAGCGTCCTCGCTCGCGTGCTATGTATAGCACCAGAGCGGGGACAGCACTAAGAATGCCAAACTGATATGCACCCGATATTACCCCCCCAACCCCCCCTTATTAAGGGGGGGCTAAGACTTCATCAGCACATCTTTAGAAAAATGGTATTACTCCAAATTCGCACAATCAGGAAAAGTAGTTATCACGCAAACCCCCGGCCCCAAATTCGTACCCCGTAAGTTGGCACGCTCCAAATCAGCCTGCCGCACATTATTAGCAGCATCAATATTTGTCCCGGTCAATTGAGTTCTAGGAAGCCTGGTATTTGACAAAATAGCATTCTGCAAATTAGTATCGCGCACATCAGCGAAAGACAAATCCGCACCGCTTAAATTAGCGCGACTCAAATTAACTCTAAACAGCAACGAACGCCGCAAATCAGCATTCGATAAATTAGCTTGCAGCAGATAAGCTTCGCCCAAATTAGCATTAAAAAGTTTAGCGCCGCGCAAATCAGCTCTCGTCAGATTTGCCCGCCCCAAAAAAGCATTAGATAAATCCGCATTTCGCAGATTAGCACTGTCCAAGTCAGCACCGTACATCTCCGCATTCACTAAGTTAGCATTCGCCAAATTAGCACCACTTAAATCCGCTTCTAGCAAATTAGCTTCGTAGAGATTGGCTCCGCTTAAATCAGCACCTCTTAAATTAGCTCTGTACAAACTCGCCTTAAACAAATCAGCATTTCTTAAATCGCAGCCAGGGCACTCCTTACTTTCCAGCAACCGCCGGACATGATCGGGATTTTGAGCTTTGACGGGGGCTGCCAGCAAAAACGGGGCTAAAACTGCTACAGTTGCCGTTACACTTGCCAAAATTTTAAGTTTCACAAACAAACCTCACTGCCACTTCAGACCAATTATACTAGCAAACTGTAGACTTTAAACCCATATCCTTCTCTCTTTTCTCTTGCTCTGCGTTCTCTGCGCCCTCTGCGGTAAATCTTCAAAAACATGATTCGCAGCCAACAATTTAGACCTGCTTCCAGCAAGGCGGGCAAAGCCCGCCCTACTTAACTTAATTAAGCCTCATCTAAAGCAGCAACACCAGGCAATTCCTTACCTTCGAGCAGTTCCAAACTAGCACCGCCACCAGTAGAAATGTGGCTCATTTCAGGCCCCAAATTCAACTGTTCCACAGCCGCCACCGAGTCACCACCACCGATAATTGTGGTAGTACCAGTTTTAGTAATTCCAGCCAAAGAATGAGCAATACCTTCCGTTCCCGCAGCAAACTTCTCCATCTCAAACACGCCCATCGGCCCGTTCCAGATTACTGTTTTGCAATCGGCCAAAGCATCTTGGAAAGTTTTCACAGAATCCGGGCCGATGTCCAAACCCATCCAACCGTCGGGAATGTTCTCAACGGAGACAGTTTGAGTGTTAGCATCAGCAGCAAACTTGTCAGCAACTATCACATCAGTAGGCAACAGAAAAGTAACTCCCCGTTCCTTTGCTTTAGCTTCCAAAGACTTAGCCAGTTCCAGCTTGTCATCTTCCACCAAAGACTTACCCACGTTCAAACCGCGAGCTTTGTAGAACGTGAACACCATGCCGCCTCCCAGCAGCAATTTGTCGCACTTTTCAAGCAGTTTTTCAATGACTCCAATCTTGCTGGAAACCTTAGAACCACCGATGATAGCAGCTAAGGGACGTTGCGGATTGTCGATCGCACTACCGAGATATTGCAATTCCTTCTCCATCAAAAACCCAGCCACAGAAGGACTCAGATACTTAGTCACACCCTCAGTAGAAGCGTGAGCCCGGTGAGCCGTACCAAAAGCATCATTCACATACAAATCAGCCACAGAAGCTAACTTCTTAGCAAATTCCGGGTCATTTGCCTCCTCCTCTGGGTAGAAGCGGACATTTTCCAGCAAAATCACATCACCATCAGCCATCGCCGCCACAGTAGCAGCAACTTCATCACCGATGCAGTCGTCAGTCTTTTTGACTTCCTTCCCCAACAATTCCGACAGCCGCTTAGCAACCGGTGTCAAGCGCAACTTCTCCGTCACACCCTTGGGACGGCCGAAGTGGCTGCACAAAATGACCTTAGCACCCTTAGACGCTAAATCTTGAATAGTCGGCAGAGCAGCCCGGATGCGAGTATCATCGGTGATATTGCCGTTGTCGAGCGGCACGTTAAAGTCCGCCCGCACCAATACCCGTTTGCCCGATAAGTCCGATGCCGATAAATTTGCTACAGTTTTTTTGGTCACAGGATTAACCTCCTAATATTTGTGTTTTTGTCTAATTCCGTTGAAATGGCGGCACTCGTCACTTGCACTTGGGGCCTCGGACGCATTCAACCGCGCCCGTACAAAAAACGGAAGATGAAACAAACGGCACTGATTGGCTCAACGTAAACATTTTATCGGAGTCCGTGTCCGGGAAATGCGAACTATGTTCAAGACTGTCTTATTTCCTGTAGATCAAAGCCGAGAAGCCCGCGAAGCCGCGGAAAAGGTTGTCAACATTGTGAAAACCTACGGCTCTCGTTTAGTTATTCTGTCGGTAGTCGAACCCCCAGCCGAGGAGGGCGACACCCCGCCGCCAGAGGTGATGACTTCCCCCGAAGCCGTCGCCAAACTGCTGTCTGAAGCCCAATCGATGTTTTCCCAGCAGGGAATCGAAGCTGAAATCATTGAACGAGAAGGCAAACCGGCTTTCACGATTTGTGATGTGGCTGACGAAATTGGGGCCGATTTGATTGTGATGGGCTGTCGGGGGATGGGTTTAACTGATGATGGAGCGTCTGATAGCGTTACCAGTCGGGTGATCAATCTGTCTCCTTGTGCAGTTTTGATTGTGCCTTAGTCATTAGTCCGTTGACGGTTGACGGTTGACGGTTGACGGTTGACCGTTGACCGTTGACGGTTGTCATTAAACCGCTAACAAGTAACAAGTAACCAATAACAAGTAACCAATAACAAGTAACCAATAACCAATAATAAGTAACAAGTAACAAGTAACCAATAATAACAGTCAACAGTCAACAGTCAACAGTCAACAGTCAACAGTCAACAGTCAACAGTCAACAGTCAACAGTCAACAGTCAACAGTCAACAGTCAACAGTCAACAGTCAACAGTCAACAGTCAAC
>Ga0335397_10005165_pt1 | contig 17142 bp, 13 predicted proteins | sample MAT04_FD_205740 | JGI IMG/M metagenome (GOLD analysis project Ga0335397, IMG submission 205740) | Freshwater microbial communities from Lake Fryxell liftoff mats and glacier meltwater in Antarctica - MAT-04 (spades assembly) (version 2) ... | reverse complement strand
AATCTGGACGTGATTACATCTATTCTCTCACTTAAAAATTCTTCACTCAATGGGGAACCATCTTCTTTTTTAAAGATAAAATTACGTTGAGACAAATTACCTTTTGGACCAATATTTAACAAAAATTTAAGGGATTGGATTTGGTTAATTGCGCTGGCATCCCGAAGATGATTAAGAATACGTTCTCTTACATTATCTACAACTTCTGAGATATTAATCACAGCTTCCGGGATATTTTTAGTTGCAAAGAAAAAATCATAAAGTCGGCCAACTAAGGATAAAAAACTTATTGACAAATAGGCAAACAGATTCGCCACCACTTTTATAACTCTTTTCGTAATCCCATCCTCTTGACTCGACTCATTTTTTATTCAGGAGTCGGCTTTCAAATTCAAAAGACATTGAGGAACAAATCTTAAATTCATAAATCACCTTTTTTTAATATGTTAGTAAATAAACTTTAACTCGACTTTGAATTGAACATTTATCCTACATTCAACAAATGATCGGACCATTTTCACGCACTATTCGTGGACTCTTACTAAGAAATAAATATAAATTCAAATTTTAAACTGTACTAACGTCTAACATGTTGCTCGGTTACACTTGAAACAAGCGATTGATAGGATTCATAACGAATAAAAGAAAGCCTGCCCGCTTCTAATGCCTGTAAAACCGCACAATCTTCTTCATGGATATGAGTGCAATCCGGAAATTTGCATTCTGCACCGCATTCATGAATTTCAGTAAAGTAACCTTCAATTTCGTTGATTTTTAGATCCCAAACTCCAAAGCTTTTAATACCCGGAGTATCGACGCACCATCCGCCAAAACTTAAGGGAATTAATTGCGTCGAGGTAGTTGTATGCGAACCTTTTTTAGTCCTTTCTACCGTATCGCCCACACGTAAATCAAGGCCTGTAACCACATTAATCAAAGATGTTTTCCCTACACCCGATTGACCTGAAAAAACAGACGCTTTGCCGGTCATGACTTTTTTCAACTCTTTTAAACCCTCATCATTTACTGCACTCATGGAAATAACAGGAATATTAATGGCTGCATAAGCACGAATGAGCTCTTCATAAACCTCTAGTTGTTGAACAACGGACTCATTTTCAACATCCTTGAGTAAATCCATTTTATTAATAATAATAACGGGCTGCATATGGCCTTTTTGAGTGGCAATAATATAGCGATCGATTAAAGAAGGTTTAAGAGGCGGACTAACAACCGAAACGGTAATTAAAACTTGATCGATATTGACGGCAATCAATTGTTCTTTACGGCGCGATAGATTATCTGCGCGTGATAAAATACTATGACGGGGTTTAATTTGAGCGATAATTCCTTCAGAGAGTGAAATCTTTTCAAACAGAACAAAATCACCTACTGCAACTAAATTTTTAGCTTGTGTCCGATCTTTTTTTAAGAGCCCTTTTAATACACAGCTGACTTTTTTGCCCTCACAATCGACAATAATCCCTTGCGGCATGATCGAAAGCACACGCCCTTCCAACCAATCTTGCTTACTTAATTTTGCTTCGCGATCTTTATCTAAACTTTTTTGATATTTTCCGGCATCGGTCTTCTTATACTTGGAACGGTCCTTGGAAAGCGCGAGCTTTCTTTCTTTTTTGCCGTCTTTCCGGCTGCCTTTAATATACTCTTCTTCAAGGGGACAACCAATCCAACGACGTGAATTTAGAGAAGGATCATCATGTTTTTCCGGCATAGAATTTTCCCTTAATGTTTTAGTAAGTATAAAAGAATCCCGCCGGCCACTGCAACATTTAATGACTCCATCTGATTCGAGATCGATAAAGTGACGGGTGAACAAAATTCTTTGACATCTTTAGAAGCTCCATGCGCTTCATTTCCCATGATTAATGCTTTTTTAGTTTGCATAGGAAATTCATGGGGCTCTATTCCTTTTAAATCCGCTAATAGCGGCTGTAAATCGTGCCTGAGAATCAATTCTTTTAGCTCGACGATTGAACCTTGAAATAAAGGAATCTTAAAATGGGCACCTCGAGCAGCTCTTAGCACTTTTTCATTGAACAGATCGCAACTATCGGGCAAAACAAACACTCCATTCCAACCGAATGCCAGTGCTGTTCTTAGTAAAGTTCCCATATTTCCCGGATCGCTGATCCCGTCAAGTACGAGCAAATGATGGCAACTTTCCAAGGGTTTTAATCCAGGCATTTGAACTTCTGCAATGACTCCTTCGGGAGAGGTCAGTCCTGAAATTTTTTTCATCACTCCATCCGTCACGATCCACTGTTCAGCATTTGAACCGTCATAGGGGATAAAAGTTTCGGAATAAATCAACTTTTTTGCATGCTCGATAACTTCTAAAATCGGTTTAGAACCTTCAAAAACAAGAGACCGGTGTTCATAACGGTAATCGCTATTGCCTCGCAGCTTAATTAAATGTTTGACTAAAGGGTGCTGAAGGCTGGAAATAACTGTTTTCATGATAAACCGATCCAAGCCGATGAATTTCTTAAAGCATTCAAGACAGGGTCAGGATTATTTAAATCCCGCTCGATCGCAATTTTTTCTGCTTCTTTCAGCAATAGACCTAATTGTTTTCCCGGTTTGATGCCTATTTCCTGTAAATGAGCCGCATTAACTAAAGGAGTGTGCCCTTGCAAACGTTCGATATGCGGAGCCAAGCGCTCTGTTCTTTCGATTAATAAGTTTGAAAATGCAAGAGAATCGTTCTCCTGAAGTCGTGTTTGATAGATACTCAAGCCCAAAGAAGAGTCCGGGTGCGCTAAAAGGTGACTCCAATGCTGTAATGCATGATCCTCTTCTGTGATCGTCGTAAATAATTCATGGATAAATTCAATCATTTTAAGATCACTATTTTTGACCCTTAAACGCTTGCCCATTTCGATTTTTTTAGCTAATGACAATTCAGTAAAAAGTTCTAAAAGATAGAGAATGGTAGGTGTATGGAGTGGAAATTTAGGAAAAATCATGACACGTTGTTTTAAATCATTCAAATGCATCTCTTGCAATTCAGGAAAGATGATCGTTAAAATACCTAATCGTTGCATATCTATCAGTGCTTGATCAAATCGTGGGTAAACAGCCATTTTATTAAATTCTTGCCAAACGCGCTCCATTGCTACGGCAGGAAAAAGCTTGTCGGCATTGTCGCGAATCGCTTCTTGAGTATCGAAATGAATAGGAAAGCCAAAACGAGCTGAAAATCGAAAAGCTCTTAGCATACGCAAACGATCTTCAAAGAAACGCTCTTCAGGATCACCGATCGTTCGAATCAAACCGCGTTGAATGTCTTCTTGGCCATTGACAAAATCATGGATTGTTTCTTCAATCGGATCATAAAATAGCCCGTTAATCGTAAAATCTCTTCTTAAAGCATCTTCTGTCGGATTAGACATCTCTATTCCGGAAGGATGACGGCCATCCACATAAGCCAAATCTTTTCGAAAAGTCGCCACTTCAAATTGATGGTCTTCTACAACAACAATCACAACCCCAAAGCTTAAACCGACAAGAATCGTATTGGAAAAAAGATCCATAATTTCTACCGGGGAAGCACTCGTAGCAATATCGATATCCTCGGAGGGATGATGCATTAAATAGTCTCTCACCCATCCCCCGGCAAAATAAGCGAGATGGCCGGCCTTGACTAATTTTGATACAATAAATTTGGCATAAAGAAAAGCGGTCATTCGGGCAATCTTAAATAAGTGAAATTTATTCTAGTTAATGATAATATACGAACTTATCATAAACGAAAGTTTATTGATAGCAACTCATTGAACTATGCAAGTGAATTATTTGTTATTTTCAGTTTAACCCTTAAATTTAAAAAAGAATTAACAATGCAAAACAAAATTAGGCTTTTAAACGAGCAGACAATCAATAAAATTGCAGCGGGAGAGGTGATTGAAAATCCCGCTTCAGTTGTTAAAGAATTGGTTGAAAATTCGATAGATGCCGGTGCAACTTCCATTTGCATTGAAATTCGGCAAGGCGGCCGCCAATGCATTCGCATCTCCGATGATGGATGCGGCATGTCGGCAGACGACGCGTTATTATCTTTAGAGCGTCATGCGACTTCAAAAATCATACAAGTGGAAGATATTGAAGAGGTTTTTACGATGGGCTTTAGAGGTGAGGCGATTCCTTCTATTGCTTCCATTTCAAAATTCACATTAATGACGAATGCAACGGAGAATCAAGCAAATGGAACTCTCTTAAAAGTTGAAGCGGGAGAGTTACTTTTTTCCAGTCAGGCTCCGTGCGCAAAAGGAACTACGGTTGAAATAAAAGATCTATTTTTTAATGTTCCGGTCCGTCGAAAATTTCAAAAATCTCCTACATTCGATATTCAATCTATCTTTAAAACAACTGGTTTGCTTGCTTTAAGTCATCCCTCCATTCACTTTCACTTAATCAGTGATGAAAAATGTTTAATCAAAACCCCTTTGGATTTAGATTCATCTTTCGGTAAGCAATTAGCTAATCGCATTGAAACGATTATCGGAAAGGATTTTGTAAAGGAACTTTCTCCTGTTAAATTCCAGCATGTTCCTTATGAATTAGAGGGCTTCATAGGCTTGCCTTCTTTACATAAGCCTAATCGCGCCAACCAATATTTATTTATCAACCGGCGAGCCGTTTCCTCTGCTATGATCTCAGCTGCTATTCGTGAAGGATACGGTCCCATGCTTCCTTCACAACGCTATCCGGCTTTTATTTTGCATTTAAGTTTGCCCGGCTCTTTAATGGATGTCAACGTGCATCCGCAAAAAAAAGAAGTGCGTTTGCGGCAAGAGCATGAATTAAAAGAACATCTGATTCATGCGGTACAAGATAGCCTGCAAAGGCGTTCGTCGATTCAGGCATCAAGTTATTCTCAAATCGAAGAAGAATACACACGCCCGTTTTTTTCCAAACCGACTGACAACCAGAATATGTATGAAGAGAAATGGGAATATCAATCGAATTGTCCGGTAGAAAACTCTCATTCCGACTATCCTTCTTATGAAGCTTTCGTAACTGAAAACCGAATCAAACAAGAAGAATTAAATCTACCCGTTTTTGCAATTAAAGAACCCGATCCGCAAGTTTTATTTACTTTTAAAGGTTTTGTAGTCGTTGATGCCCTTAACTTAAAGCTTGCTCATCTGGTTCCTGCTAAATCCGAAGGAGTGTGCCTGCTTTCTCAAAGAAATGGCTATGCGCGATTAATTTATGAGCGTTTAGTCAAACAAACTTCTTATCCGTTCGGCGTTCAATCTTTGTTAGTCCCGATTACGCTGAATTTTTCTGCAATGGAAACCCACGTATTGAAAGAACATTTAGATCAACTTAACTCGATCGGATTTTCTCTGCGGGAATTTGGGGACCATACGTTTTTAATCGATGCCTATCCTGAATTTTTAGATGAAAAAGATTTGCCGGATTGCTTACATCAAATCATCCAAGACTTGCTACAAATGCAAGAATCACGCAAGCTGCAACAAATCCAAGAAGAGCAATTTGCTTGGATTGCTTGTAAAAGATCTTTACCATCCGATAAACGCTTGTCTATTCATGAAGCGCAATTATTAATCGACCGACTGTTTATCAGCGAAAGCCCTTTTCAATGCCCCCGCGGAAATGCGATATTTGCCTTTTTATCTTCAAGGGAACTTTCTAAGTTTTTTGAAAAGTGAGAAATATTAAAATGAACTACGGTTTACGTTTACAAAAAGTAAGAACCCTTTTAGAAACTTTGGCTTGCGAATCTCTGTTAATCGAAGATCCCACCAATCTTCTTTATTTAACAGGTTTAGAATTATCTTTGGGTAAACTTTTGATTAGCTCGAAAGAGGCTTATCTGATTGTAGATGGACGTTATTTAGAAATATGTCAAAGTCAAGACCTCTATCAGGTTTTGCCGTTGCATGAATGGAATTGGGAAAGCCAGTTTCAAGGTCAATCTATTCGTTCTTTGGGTTTTGATAGTCAAAATACTTCTTATCAAACCTTTGAAACTTTATCCTCCTTCATGAAAGATTTAAAAATTGAGCTACTACCTTTAACTTCCCCTTTGGAACGCTTACGCTTAATTAAAGATGAGGATGAAATTGCCTATTTACGTCAAGCCGCGAAATTAAATGTAAAAGGATATCAGCAAATCATCTCTTTACTACGTACAGGGATTACGGAAGAAGAGCTTGCATTTGAATTAGAGTTTTTCTGGAAAAAACAAGGGGCTAAAAAACTTTCTTTTGATTCGATCATTGCTTTTGGACCCAACAGTTCGATGCCCCATTATCGAGCCGGAAACACGGCTTTAAAAAATGACGAACATGTCCTGATCGATATCGGAGTTGTATATCAACATTACCATTCCGATATGACACGCGTCGTTTACTGGGGCACCCCAAGTGATCGGATTCAAACTATTTATCGAATTGTCGAAGGAGCTAAGCAAAAAGCAATGGAACTCTGTCGTCCCGGTACACTGATTGGTGCATTAGACCAAACTGCACGTTCTTTTATTGCTTCGAAAAATTATGGAGAATATTTTACTCATAGCCTAGGCCATGGTGTCGGCTTAGACATTCATGAAACACCTCTCATTAGAACGAAAGGACCTTATAGCCATCTCCCATTAGAAGCTGGCATGGTAATCACCATTGAACCAGGAATTTACCTACCGGGAGTCGGGGGAGTACGTTTGGAAGACACTTTATTGATTACCGAAAACGGTTATGAAAATTTAACTCGATAATAGCTTACCCAAAATTAGATTCATAATTTTGCGCAAGAGCCTGTTTTCTAATTGAAGCGCCCTCCGGGATCGCTTCAATTTGAAAACAGGCTCTAAAATAATTTAACAAAGAGGGAGCCTAATTAGGTGAGATTAAGAATTAACCGCTTGTAAAGAGGGATCATTCGGATTAATCGGATTATTTTTGCTTTCATCTGGCAATGCTTCCCCTATCTCTTCACGTCCTTTTGAACCCACAAGAGCAGCAAATTTAGTCCCCAAAGAACGTGCGGCCATCATCCATCCCACAATTACCACTAGAAGGATCACAGCTACATAAGGAGCGCTGCTACCGACTGTAGCAAAAATCATTAAAAGCCCTTGATGGATAAAAGATCCACCTGATTTTCCCAAACGAGATCCCACTCCATCAATAGCCGCTTTTCCTTTGAGCTTACATTCATGCCCTAAAGGAATAAAAGCCATTTCTTTAGTCGAATCAAAGACGGAGAATTTACAAGCCTTACTTAAACAAACCTGGGAAGCTCCAAAAAAGACGGCAATGACCAAAGGAGTTGTGCCTGTTAATAACAATACCGGGTTAGCGAGCTCTTCTCTAAACAGCATAAATCCGAAAAAACCGATGCTCGTCAACAACATAATCACAGGTGTGATTAAAGCTGTTCGAGTCCAACCGAACCGTGCGATTAATTGTGCCATGAATATAGCTGTCACTGTCGCAATGACTCCGACTGCCGTTGTCATCGTATTCATATAACGGCTGTATTCGACAGTAGAAGAGTAAAGCTGACGTAATTGATCTTTCCAGACGATTTCAACCATATTAATGGTGAGATTATAGGCCACGACTAGAATCGCAATACAAATTAAATACTTAGAATTGGAGAGGTAAGAAAAACTTTCCCAAATCGACAACTTTTCTTTACTATTCTTTTGCAGCCGTTTAATTTCATGAAACTCGTCAAAGCTCGCATCGATTAAGACATTTTTGTTCATCCAGCGAAAAGTAGCCATGGTCGCAAATCCGCAACCAAGAACAATTAAAGTCAACATTTGTAGAGTCTTTTCCCAACTCTGATCATCAGTCACGAAATTCGCTATGACTCCTGCTAAAATTGCCGCAACGCTTGAAGCAACTCCCATCATGCTATAAAAACGTCTTGCCTCTGTAATTCGCGTGATTTCATTCGCAAAACTCCAAAAGACTACGTTTAAAACAATGCTTCCCCACAATTCACAAATGACATAGAAAAGCGTATAGGACCAATAACGAAACATGGCAATTAAACCCTTAAAACCGGCCGGTAAAGTCGTCTCCAAATAATTGGAAAATGCATGAGGATGTAAAACATCGCGTAAAGGATAAAACACAAAGGTAAATAAGCCGAAAAATGCCAGATAGAAAAGGATGATGATATAAAAAACTTTCTCCTGACTAAACCGATTGGACAGTTTAGTGAAGATCAAGGTAAAGAGTACTGCCATCGGCAGTAAAACCCAAACTTTGATAAAGGGAATCACTTCAGCCCCTGAAGATTCAGCGGTAATGACAATCGCATCCTTTACATTTCTTAAAATGCTGTGATTCAAACAAATCAAAAATAGCATCAGCATCATCGGAATGAGCTTCTTGCATTCGTAGGGGTGAATAGGCCAAAAAAATGCTCGAAATTTGCTAAAATTTGCGTCTGGAGACATTTAAATTCCTTACTTAAAGAAATATTATAGACTTAATGCTTAATAACTTTCAATACAAAAGTGCAATAAATAAAAATTGTAATTACATTCTAAAAAGAAAAAACTAATATAAATAAAAATTCACAACTATCTTTTCATTCATTTTTGACATTCAAACTGCTTGATGCTCTTTCAGCATGGAGTGCCCGGGTAAAACATGGATAGGATTGATCAGATTTTCTAATACTTCCAAACTCTCATTTCTTTCCTCGTCCAACGGGAATTGAATTTCTTGCGAATCATTTGTAAGCTGGTTGAATTGCTCACCTAGTAATCTCACAGATATAATCCAAACGACTAACACAACAACGAGGACAGCAGCTACATAAGGAGAACTCGATGAAAGTGTAGAGAAAAATAAAAATAAAGTTTGAAATACAACCGATCCACCGGATTTACCCAAGCGTGAACAAACTCCATCGATCACTGCTTTTCCTACTAGCTTGGACTCCGGACAAAGAGGAACAAAGGACATTTCTTTAGTGGAATCAAAGACGGAATATTTAGCTCCGCGACTGAGAATATTTTGTGCTGTACCAAAGAAAACGACCATAACAAGAGGTGAAAGACTCATACCTAAGATCGATAGGCTTGTCTCCGGAGAAAATTGCCGCAAAAAGAAAAAGCTAAAAAAGCCGATGCTAGTAATTAAGATAATTGCTGGTGTGATCAAGGCTGTAAATGTCCAGCCGAATTTACGAATCGCATTGCTGGCAACAAAAAGTGAACTCAAGGTAGCAACTAATCCGATAACTGAAACAATGTGGTTCATAAAAAGAGTGTAATCGTTTGGATCAGGATAAAGTTCGCGTACCTGATGTTTCAAGAGAACTTCTGTTAAGTTAATCGTCAAATTATAAGAGATCACGACAAGTGCAATGCATAATAGATATTTGGAACGAAAAAGGAAAAACAGACTCTGTTTTAGCGAAATTTTACCCACTACTTCTCCTTCCGTTTTTACTTCTTCAGGATTATAGAACTCTTTGTCTACTAAAATAGTTTTATTCATCCAACGAAAGACAATTAAAGCTCCGACACCTGCTAACAAAATCAGTGAAACCATCAGAATTAAAGATTGATGCCAGGCATCTTCACCAAAAGGCAAGGGCGTTCCCTGTCTCGTATAATAACAACAAAAGACAGAAACTTGACCTGCAAAAATTCCCGAAAAATTAGCTCCTACTCCGAATAATCCATAAAAACGTTTAGCTTCACTTAATTTAGTAATTTGATTCGCAAAACCCCAAAATAATACGGATAAAACCGTACTACTCCATAATTCAGACATCACATAAAAAAGTGTGAAACTCCAGTAACGCAACATCGTCACTAAACCTTTAAATCCTACCGGCAATAAAGTTTCCAATTTATCTGCCCAAGCATGCGGATGAATCGCGTCACGCAAAGGGTAAAGAACAAACGTGAAAAAGGAAAAATAGAAAAGAAATAACCCGATAATACAATAAAAAACAGCTTCACGAGAAATGCGATTGGAGAGCCAAGCAAACCATACGGTCATCAAAATAGCTCCTGGAAAAACTCCCCAAACCTTTACGAAAGGAATAACTTCTGCTCCGGAACCTTTAGCTGTAATTAATAAAGAATCTTTCAGGGTTCGTAAAATATTATAATCAAACGAAATCAAGAAAAAAATAATCAACATTGGAATGAGCTTTTTCAGCTCACAATTGTGAACGGGCCATAAATAGCGCCGCCACGGTGTAAATTCATGGGACGCCGCTGCAGTCTCGGACATGAATACCTTTCCCTTGTGTTATAAAAATTTTAATAAGGTTCCACTCAATTTGGCATTGAGATAGGTAACGAAAAAAATAATTGCTACTGTAAGTAAATGATTTAAAAAATTGATGTTTTAACGGAATCATACCTATGGATTTCGATAATAAAAAATACCCCCATATGCTTAACATGGAGGCATTTTTTATTACTGGATCACAAAAACTTGCGCCTTGCCTAAATAATAAATTTTTAAATCGCTGAAGGAAAATAAATGAATAATGGAAAAAAAAGAAGAATCGAGTTTTGAGTTGAAGCAAGAAATTAGCTTGCATAAATCCTCGATCGATGAGAGACCCTTATAATATCTGCTGCATTGAGCTTTGTCATATTTGAGCCTATTTTATCCTAATTGGACAATAGATATACTAGTTTTGGGATTTTCAATCAAGTTTTTCTTGAATGGATCCCCATTCTTTTCATAGCATATTAACAAACCTTTATGCAAAACACAATTTATTTATTTAAATAATTAATTTATTATTTATTATCTCGACTTTATAGCTTCATTAATAACTTTCGAATCTTCTTTATTTGAAAGGGCTTCTATTCCTGGCAAAGTACCGTATTCAATAAATTCAAGTGTGGCTCCTCCACCCGTTGAAAGATGGCTGATTTTATCCGCTACTCCCGTCTGTTCGATTGCTGCTAAGGAATCTCCTCCACCTACAATGGTGATAGCTTTAAGGTCGGCCATCGCTTTAGCGATTGCATGAGTCCCGTTAGCAAAAGGTGGACACTCGAAAACACCTAAAGGACCATTCCAAAAAACAGTCGCCGCCTTTTTTAGTTCCTTGGCATAATAACTGATTGTAAGCGGACCGATATCGACCGCCTTAAAACCTTTTGGAACTCCGCTTTCAACCGACACAATTTTAGTTTTGGCTTTGCGGTCAATTCTATCTGCGACAACTAAATCAATAGGCAGGATGATGCGGCAATGAGGATCACTATTAATATCTAAAAGTTCGCGTGCGACGGGAATAAATTCTTTTTCATAGAGAGAATTACCGATTTCGATTTCTTCTGATTTGAGAAAAGTGTTGGCCATTGCCCCACCAACCAAGAGCACATCCGCTTTCTTCATAAGGGATTCTAAAACTCGAAATTTAGTAGAAATTTTAGCTCCTCCTAAAACGGCATAAAAAGGTCGTTCAGGCTTTAGCAAGGTCGATCCTAAATATGCAATTTCTTTTTGCATCAAAAAACCGGCGGCGGCGCGACCGGGAAAAAATTTCGTAATGCCAACTACAGAAGCGTGAGCACGATGAGCGCTTCCAAAAGCATCATCAATATAAACATCTCCTAATCTCGCCAAAGAACTGACAAAAGCAGGTTCTTTAGAAGGATTTTCTTCCCCGGGATGAAAGCGCAGATTTTCCAACATTAAAATGTCGCCAGGTTTGAGCTTTTTCACTATTTCTTCTACTTCCGGTCCACAACATTGAGCAGCGATTTTTACAGGTTTTCCCAAAAGTTCGGAGAGACGTTTGGCACAAGGAGCAAGCGATAGTTTTGCATCAAAGGCTTTAGGACGCCCTAAATGACTCATCAATATCGGTATTCCACCTTGCTCTAGGACATATTTAATTGTCGGTAAGGATTCAACGATTCGATTGTCATCAGTAATGTAACCATTTTCCAAGGGAACATTAAAATCGACTCGAATTAAGGCTTTTTTGTTTTTCAAATCTAGATCTTGAAGTGATAATTTACTTAGCATAATTTGACCTTTATTAATCAATTCGGAGAATGAACTAAATTAATTCATAGATAACCGATGTACTTCCAACTGTCAAGTTGATTATTTTTTATTTAAAAAAAAGAAGAGAGGGGAAATGAAAATAGGCTCTTACCTCGACTTTGCAAATTTTTGACTTCTCCTTCGCGAGAGAAGCTTCCTTCAGCTGAAGTTTGCCTCTCTCGCGAAGGAGAAGTCAAAATTTTGCAAAGTCGAGCTTATGGCATTGAATAAAAATAAAACTTGAGCCTAAAATTGCGACTCTTCATACTTTGAAGAAGTTCTAAACTAATAAAAGATTTATTATGACTTCTACTTTCCTTAGACGTTTTTCGTCTTTTACCTATTTAAATGTCACTCAATTTTTGGGTGCTCTAAATGATAATATTTACAAACTTCTCATCGTTTACTTTCTTATCCAACTGAAAGGAATCGAGTCGAGTCATGAAATTTTGGCTATCACGGGAGCCATTTTTGTTGTTCCTTTTCTCCTTTTTTCAGCGCTTTCAGGAACGTTAGCCGACCGGTTGAGCAAGCGCGATATTATCGTCACGACTAAAATCTTAGAGCTAGTGATTATGGGATTCGGAGTCCTCGCTTTCGGTTTTCAAAGTACTTGGGGCTCTTATGCCATTCTATTCTTACTCGCGCTTCAAAGTGCCATTTTTGGTCCTTCAAAATATGGAATTGTGCCTGAATTGGTTTCTACGGATAAGATTTCCAAAGCCAATAGTTTGATGACTTCCTTTACGTTTCTTGCCATTATTTTGGGTAATTTTTTAGCCTCTTTTTTAGCTCAAATTACGAATCGAAATTTTATTGTATGCGCTATATTTTGCACTTTCATTGCTTTAATAGGGGTGGTCACCAGCTTTTATATTGAACAAACTCCTCCATCCGGTTCTTCCAAGAAACCTCAATTCTTTTTCCTACGCGAAATCTATCAAACTTTAAAGGCGGCCCGACAAGAAGTTTCTTTGCTACCTGCAATCCTCGGCTCATCCTATTTCTTATTCGTCGGCGCATTCACCCAATTAAACATCATTCCTTTTGCTATTGAAACACTCGGCTTATCTGATATTCAAGGTGGTTATCTTTTCTTTCTAACAGCTTTAGGAATTGGAACAGGGTCGTTAATCGCAGGTAAAATTTCAGGCCGGATTGTAGAATTAGGACTTGTACCTTTCGGAGCGTTAGGAATTGCGATTTGCGCATTTATGCTGGATATTTTTTCCGAGAATTTTTGGGCAGTGGTCTGCATGGTCACTTTATTGGGAGTTTTTGGAGGATTATATCAAATTCCTTTAGACTCTTATGTGCAAGTAGCCAGTCCAAAAAAGGTCAGAGGGCAAATGGTGGCTGCTAATAATTTTTTAAGTTTTGTAGGCGTTTTAATCGCTTCGAGTTTAATCTATCTAAATTCAGAAGTATTTCACATTAAAGCCGACCAAGGTTTTAGCGTCATCGGGTTTTTAACTTTAGGAGTGATGCTGGCTTTTAGCATTCAATTTTTTGATTACTTTAGTCGTTTTACAGCCTCTATCCTTTCCAAACTTCACTTCCGCACTTTATTTGTAGGTAAAGAAAATATTCCCGATTGCCCAGCAGTTTATGTTTGCACACATACAGATTGGAATGACACATTATTGCTTTTAGGTTCACAAAGAAGACGGATGCGATTTTTTATTGAACATGAGCAAGCTCATACTCCTTGGATGCGTCGCCTTTACCACATGCTGCGTGTCGTAATTATTTCCGACATTAAACCCTTAGATAAAAATCAAACTTGTTTGAACGAAATTCTAAAAAATCTGAATAAAGGGATTTCCGTTTGCATTTTCATCCAAAACTGGGATGTGAATTCAGAAGTAGAAAAACTTTATCAGTCGAGCCCCTTCAATCAAATTATCGAAGCAGCTAATTATCCGATTATCCCCGTGAGGATCGAAAAAGGCGTTAAGCATCCACGTTTCAGATTTTTGAAAAAGTTGTTTCAAAAATATCGCGTGCCCGCTTCGATTGCTTTCGGTAACATGATTTATTCTGGGCAAGAATCCTTTTTAAGCACTCCTCATGAACATGAATGGTTCGAAGAAGATGCTTAAAGTGTGTTTAATCCCGGCGATCGAAAGCATCGAGTAGGAGGAAGCCGTAAGGCTTCCGTCCTCTCACAGAACCGTGCTTATCGGTCCGTACACGGCTCTTCACACTAACTTCACCCATTCATTGAGGGGTAACCAATGCTCCAATCCGAGATTAGAGACAATTTTCAAGCCTGCCCTTTCAAACCATTTGGTTGAGAACGCTTTCTCAAGCGTTCGCGTGTGCGAAAGGTTCCAATCTCCCTTGTTTGAGTAGACAGTTTTAGCTACTAGTTTCTTTCCTACTCCTAGTTTTACTAGTTTATGATAAAGATTCCTTCGCTGCTTCTGTTGTTTGATAAAGCGAGCTCTTAGCCTTCGTCTTATGTGCGCCTCTATAGCCGCTAATTGGGCCCGATATTGGGTCATCTTGAAGTAAGATGCCCATCCTCTATACCAGATGTTAATCTGTTTTATTGCCCTCTCTATGGGCTGGTGGCTGCCACGAGGAATGAGGATCTTTAACATCTCCATAGCCTTCTTAATGGCTTTCTTTGAAATTGCTATAAGACCGTTGGCAATTGTCATTCCAAGAAATTTTACTCGGTCTGCATTTGCCACTTTACTCTTTTCTTCGTTGACTTTAAGCTTAAGTTTAGTTTCGATATATTTCTTAATCGATCCCATTACTCGAACTGCGGCTCTCTCTGTTTTCACAAAGATATTGGAATCGTCTGCGTATCGGCAGAATTCTAGGTTTCTTTCTTCCAGTTCTTTATCTAGTTCATCTAAAACTAGATTACTTAATAAAGGGCTTAAAGGACTACCTTGAAAAGAACCTTGATGGAGAATTGTGACGGTTCCATCCGCCATAATTCCCCTTCTAAGGATCATGCCTATGAGCCTAAGTACTCTTTTGTCTTCAATCTTCGATTTTAATGTCTGAATTAACCTGTCGTGGTTAATTCTGTCGAAAAATTTCGATAAATCGATACCTACCACAAATTCTTTCCCTGCTCGCACGTAATCTCGTGCTGCCTCAACAGCTTGTTGTTGGCTCTTACCAGGACGAAATCCATAGCTACTTTTCGAGAATTTAGAGTCTAAAATTGGTTCTAGAACCAATTTGATTGCCATATGAAGCACCCGATCCTTGATGATGGGGATGCCTAATAATCGGACTCTTTTCCCGTCGGGTTTGGGGATTTCGACCCTTTTGACGGGAGTCGGCTTATATTTCCAACCTAGCACTTCTTGCTTTAGTTGGGTTAGCTCTTCGAACAGATACTGCTCGAAATCTTCGATGGTTATTCCATCGATACCCGGAGCCCCTTTATTTCTCTTAACGAGTTTAAAGGCTTTTCTCAGAGTGTTCTCTTCACATATTTCTTCCAGCAGTTTTCCTTCATGGAATTTAAATTCCAGTTGGTGTGCTTTCATTGCATCTCACTTATTTTGCTCTGCTGTTTCATAAGCCCCTGTTATATTCTAGACATCTCGTACGGAGAGCTCTCCTATTTCAGGATTTGCATTCCAGCCTCACAACAGAAGTAATTAATGCATCTGATTGCATTTCGTTAATGTTTCCGTCCCTTTGCCTTTTTGTCTTTCGACCGCTTTCTGCATGTTTTACCCTCAAACATGTCACCATGTTGTCGTCGGCATGCAGTTTTATGAATACTATGAACGGATCTGCAACCCCTTGAAACCGTAACGACAGGATCATTGCCGCGCTTAGGAGATTAATGTCGTGGTTACATATCTCCGGATCATACCCATCGGGCAGTCCCCAGGTAAGAGCGTATCCTTATATTGCCCGCCCACCTTCAATACTTGATCCGTTTGCGTATAGGATATCGGGTTTCAGTAGTTCTCGCCTCCTCACCCACGGATCCAGCCTTAAAAGGGTTCACTTTCATTTGAGCGGCAAATTTGACTCCTGCTTCCTTCAGATTCCTCATTGGCCGTGTCATTGCTTTGTTTCCCATTTATGGAGCTTTGATTTGGTTTCTTTGGACACCCTTGCCTTCGTCTACATATTCCCTCCTATCAGGGCTAAGGTTAATCTTTCATTAACTAGGATACGCCCATGCTGGGCGCACGAGTAGGAAGGGGTAAAAACCCTCTTCCTACTCAATTCATTTAGCTGAAGTTTGCCTCTCTCGCGAAAGGGATGTCAAAATTTTGCAAAGTCGAGTTAAGTTCGGTATCTTCAAATACTTGGAGATCTATCCGAAAAAAGCAGTAAGAAAATAATTCTCTAAATATAATCAGAGGATTAATAGGATGATTGTCATATGGCCGTGTTCACTTATTCGATCAACCCGCCTCACTAAACTTTTAGTGTGGCTAATAGGCTGTCAAGACAGAATTGATGAGTAAAGTCTACGCAATTTTATCCTTGCATCTGCGGTTGTAAATTGCCAATCGGCAATTATTTTTTTATCATTTCTTGCTGTAGTCAAGGCTTCCACTTCTTCCGCCATATCAGACCTTTCACCTATTCTCCGATCTAAACATTGTCGATTCAAGTGACTCAATTCTATTTCAGCCATGTTTAACCAGCTTCCATGTTTTGGCGTATAGTGGATTTCAAATCTATCTGGAATTCTCTTCGCTTCCAATGGCTCAAAAGCCTCATACAGAGAAGATTCATGATGCGTATTCAAATTGTCCATTACAAATATATTTTTTCAGCTTTGCTATAATGATTGTCAACTAGTACACTCTCAAGATTGAATTGATGTTTTATGGTATTAAGAGCTACTATACAATAAAAAATTATTGGGAGTATATGGGCAAACCACAAAAATACGTCGTGCGTCTTGCACCTGAAGAAAGAAAGATGTTGTTTGAATTAATCCAAAAAGGTCGAGCAAATAAAGAAAAGGTTAATCGTGCGTGAATTCTGCTTAAAGCAGACTGTGGAGAAGAGGGGGCGAATTGGAAACACGCAGAAATTGCCGAAGCGCTTTATATACTTATCATAGCTGAATCCTGGAGTTTAAGCAGCAGGA
>Ga0335397_10005162_pt1 | contig 17143 bp, 2 predicted proteins | sample MAT04_FD_205740 | JGI IMG/M metagenome (GOLD analysis project Ga0335397, IMG submission 205740) | Freshwater microbial communities from Lake Fryxell liftoff mats and glacier meltwater in Antarctica - MAT-04 (spades assembly) (version 2) ... | reverse complement strand
GCCGTAATAGACTCCCTTGGGCGTGGCGAAAAGGTTAATGAGAATGTCATCCCGCGATTCATGGTTGCCGCGGGCGATGATCAGGGGAGTGACTCGGCCGTCGTCTGCAAAAGTGAGCTGCCAGTCTTCCATCCATTCCCTCCACTCATTCACAGTGCCGTCATCGGTCATATCACCACCGAAAACCACCACATGCGGGCGCAGTCTGGCAACCAGCCGGTTCGCGTTGCAGCGTGGCTTACGATTATTGCGGGAGTCGCCGCCTGCAATAATGGAAAGCCTTTCGTCGGGGGAATCCGGCGATGTTTCAAACCACAATCTCCTGCTGCCTTCTGTATTCGACACTACAAAGTAATAGCGCGTTTTCGACTTCAGGTTTTTGAGGTGCACAAAGGCGTTGTGCATTTCAAACGATTGGTTGCTGAAATCTACAGTCTGCGAAGAGGCGTAATTTGCGACATCCATCCCATGATCCACGGTGTCGTAATAAACCTTCTGGTTTTTCGGCTCCAGCTCCGAACTCCATCCGATCGTTGCAGTCGTAGCCGCGTCGTCATTCCACATCACCCGGAAGTAAAACACTTTGCCAGGTTCCAGATTGGCGGAGAGGGAGGATGTATTGCGCGCAGCCTTTGACTTTTTAGACCGCATGACGGCATCGCTAGCAATCACACCAATGATCACCAATATGAACAGCCAGAATTTAAATGGGGATTTCATGGGGGAGATAAAACAAACTCAGAAACTGGGTGGAATGAGAAGGGAATAAATCGATCGCATCTCTGCACGGGTATAATTGGAAGTGGTGAGAAAAAGATCAGGAGGGGATGTGGGCGGGTGCGATTAAAAGTGGGTGCGGTTGAGGGAGGTGCTGGCGAAGACAGAGGAGCGAAGCAATGTAGCGTAAGCTTCCAGCTTGCGTCGCGCATCGCTGCCAATTGGAAACAAATGCTTATGATTTCCGTAGAATACCCGCCTGCAACGCTAGGCTTAGTATTGCGGGCAGGCGCAAGCTGGAAGCATGCGCACCATTGGGCGGCTTCGCCGCCGCTCGCGCGTCAACCGCACCCAGTTTTAATCACACCCGATGTGGGCAACCCGGAGGGTTGCGAGCCATTAGCCATAGCCGTGACTATGCAAAACCGGAGACCGGATAGCGAAGACCGAAAAGGAAAACCACACGCTATACGAACTCAAAATTATAACGAAATCACTCACTGTTTGGTGAGAACTTTCCTGCTCATCATTTCTTGCTTCTCTGCCTTTATTTTCGCGTGTTCTGTTTCGCGGATAATCCTTTTGAATAGTCACGGCTAAGGTTAAGCACAAGAGGCGACACCTGAGGACACTCAAAACGCAACTCACCCCAGAGGGACCCCAGAGGGAGTGGAAGAACCTCTCAAAGACGCGTTTGCTTCCACACCCTCCGGGGTGGATACGATATGGACATTGCCCGTAGGTGTTTGCTGCGCTCGACCTACGGCTAATGCCTCTCAACCCTCCGGGTTGCCCACTTCCACCACCTAATCCTTTTCTCACCACTTCCAATCACACCCTGCCTATGCAGTTCATTCCTCAAATTCGCACAATAGCGTTTGTGTTGCATAAATTACCCTAAATTTCCAAAACTGCTTCTTATAAAAATTCGGCAATAAGTGCACTTAATGCTATTATCACACCAACCTCATGAAATATTTATCAATTTCAGCCATCCTGATCCTAGGTTTTTTAGCCACCAGCAACCAGGTTCACGCCGGACCCGCATATGAGGAAGTAGCGACCTTTCCAACAGGACTTTACCCTCACAATAATGGATTAGTCAGCGATGGAGCAGGGTTTTTATGGGGAACTACAAAGGGAACTGGGTCGGGAGGAAACTTTGGGACGGTTTTTAAGGTCAGTGAAAATGGGTTCAATACGGCAGCGCCCACAACCATCGCGACCTTCACGAATACTGCAGGTTTGGTAAAAGGAAGCGCGCCGTTCTCAGAATTGCTCAACGACGGACTGGGATTTATGTGGGGAACGACGAGTGAGGGAGGTGCCGGAGGGTACGGAACGATTTTCAAGATTAACATCTCGGATTCCAGCTTCACCACGGTCACAGAGTTCAACAACAATTCAGCGCCGTTGGGACGACAGCCTTACGGGGGCTTGGTTTCCGATGGATTAGGAAACCTTTGGGGCACGACAAGACTGGGTGGAGCGAGTGATGTGGGTACCATCTTTAAAGTTACTAATCCAGGTGGCGTATTGACCACGGTGACCGAGTTTACGGGCAATTCCGGTTCTTTCCTGGGTTCGGCTCCAATGGGACGGATGGTTTACCAAAATGGGAAGGTGTGGGGTACCACTTCTGGCGGCGGCACGAGTTCGAAAGGCACGGTTTTCTCTTACAATTCCAATACCTCAAAATTTCTCAGTGTGGCCAGCTTCACCGGTATCGGCGGGGCGCTCCCCGGCGAATCTCCAGAGGGCGCGCTCGTTCTCAATGATACGGGAAGCTACCTTTATGGAACTACCCGGCTGGGTGGATCGGGGGTTCTAAACAACGGCACGATCTTTAAAGTCTCCACCGCCTATTTTGTGGACGAATTCACCACCGCTCACGACTTCTTCGCTTCTGGAGTCACAGGGACTGACTGGGACGGCATTCTTACTTCCGGCAATCTGGTCTCAGGGAATATTTCGGGCGGAATCCTGACCTGGCAAAATGCCGCAGACACCAATTGGGATGTGGGGGTTGGCGACTCTCCACTTCTTTATGTGCCAGTAACGGGCGATTTCACGGTTTATCTTCACATACTGAGTGCCGTGGATGGGGGATATCCCAGTGGCGGGCTCATTGTTTATGATCCTAGCTTTCCTCCTCCTACTGCGAATTGGTTGTATTTGGATTCCCATTTCAACGATTTCAATGTGTTGTTTAATGCAGTACTCGGCGGGGGCTTCGATGGCACTACCGGAAACAGGGCTGTAACGCCTAAGGGCGCGTACATGAAGATTGTTCGGGTTGGGAATACATTTACCGGCTACACCAAAGTCAATGAAGGTGACGCCTGGCGTGAGGTTGGGGATCCGAATCCCTTGTTGGTGCCGAGCCAGCACCCCAACATCTTGCGAAACGACATTCCTGCAACCGTGTATGTGGGGCTTACCTGCATGAGCTTTGATGGTCCCTCGACCACCGCAACATATGAGAGTTTTTCTGTGTTGCCCGAGCCTGCTGATGCCCAAATTTCCAGCGTCCTTAGCTTTAATGGAAATGGAGCGAATCCTATCGGCGGTTTGATCAGTGATGGAGCAGGTAACTTTATTGGAACTACCAACCAAGGCGGCACGAGCGGTTTTGGAACTATTTTTTCGGTTACGACGGGCGGCACGTTGACCACGCTTTACAACTTCACTGGCAGTTCTGGTGCGGTGCGCGGACGCAATCCTGGTTACGGCTCGATGCTCAAGCACACGGATCGAAACTATTACGGAGTCGCCACTGACACGACGGGCGCTCCAACTGGAGACGGAAAAGTCTTCCGCTTGCGGGTCGGACCATCACCTGTGACTACGGCGGCAACTTTCGTCAGCGCTGTGCGTGGCACACTGAACGGAACGGTAAATCCCAACAGTTACGGTTCGACGGACTACTATTTTGAGTGGGGAACTAGTCCCACGCTTGCAGGCGCTAGCGTCACCAGTACGGTCAATATGGCGGATGGAAGTTCAGCGGTGGCAGTGAGCGCTGCTCTGACCAGTCTGACGGAGTTTACGACTTATTATTACCGTCTTGTTGCATTGAACGTTGGTAATGCGGTGACACAGAAGGGCGAAATTTTTTCCTTCCTAGCTACGGGTGCGAGTATTGATAGCATCACCCCGCCTGCGAACGGCACCTATCGCGCGACTCAAAACATTGATTTCAGCGTCGTCTTTTCGGCTCCGGTTACGGTTACAGGCAATCCTCGGATTTCCGTTAACGTCGGGGGAAGCGCCCTCTTCGCCACTTATAACTCGGGAACTACCACCAACACCTTGGTTTTCCGCTACACCGTTGGCGCTCCGGACACCGATACGAACGGAATCGCCACCACTTCACCGATTGGTCTAAATAGTGGCACTATTAATACGGCAGGGGGCACAGCTTCCTCGTTAATTTTTACCCCTCCAAATACCACGGGTATATTGGTGGACACGACCTCGCCGACTGCTGCGATTTCTTATTCACCGACTGGTCCAGTTAGGGCGGGCGCATCACTGACGATTACCGCGACATTCAGCGAACCATTGTTGGACTCGCCTGTGGTGCGTTTGGCGATCAGTGGTTCCAACACACTGTCTGCTACCAACATGGTGAAGAGCACGACGACGGTTTATACCTACAATCACACGGTGGGTGCGGGAGACGGTGCGGCTACTGTGGCCATGAGTGTGGGAACGGATGCTGGCGGTAATGTGGTGACATCAGCTCCGACCAGCGGGGCAACGTTTACGGTAGATAATATCGCACCAACGGTGACGATTAACCAGGCGGGTGGTCAGTCTGATCCAAGCAATACGAGTCCAATTAATTTCACGGTGGTTTTCAGTGAGAGCGTTGCAAACTTTACTACAGGCGATGTGACATTGAGTGGAGGAGCAGGAGCGACCACTGCAGTCGTGACCGGTAGCGGCACTAATTATAATGTCGCGGTGAGTGGGATGACGGGTAACGGAACGGTGATCGCGTCGCTGGCGGCGAGTGTCGCTACTGATGCAGCGGGTAACAACAATCTGGCTTCGTCGAGCACCGACAATACCGTTACACGCGATACTGTCGCGCCCACGCTCTCGCCGGTGACGATTGCATCCAACAATGCAAATACAGCCCGGGCTAAGGTTGGGGATGTGATCACACTGAGTTTTACTTCAAACGAGGCGATTCAAACTCCGACGGTCTCACTCGCTGGAAGTGCAGCGGTCGTTGCGAACGGCGGCGGGAACAATTGGACGGCAACTCTGACAGTAGGAGCGGGAACAACCGAAGGAGTGGCGGCGATCTCGGTGGCATTTAGCGATACTGCCGGAAACACGGGCACGACAGTGACTTCAACCACCAATGCGAGCAGTGTGACGGTGGATCGCACCGCACCAACGGTCACCATCAATCAGGCTGGTGGGCAGAACGATCCATCGAATGAAAGCGCGATTGATTTCACGGTGGTATTCAGCGAGTCAGTGACAAATTTTGTGACCGGGGATGTGACGATTGGCGGAACATCCGGTGCAACGACTGCAACGGTGACTGGAAGCGGCACGACTTATAACGTCGCATTCACTGGAATGACAGGCAGCGGCTCAGTGATTGCCTCTTTGGCAGCAGGGATTGCGAGCGATGCCACAGGGAATCTCAGTGCGATTGGAACGAGCACTGATAATACGGTTACTTACGATGTCACATTACCGACTTTGTCGCCGGTGACGATTGCATCCAATAATGCAAACACTGCCCAGGCAAGAGTGGGAGATGTGATCACCTTAAGTTTTGTTTCCAGTGAAGCGATCCAGACACCGACGGTGACCTTGGCTGGAAGCGCGGCAGTGGTAGCAAACGGAGGTGGGAACAACTGGACGGCAACTTTGACGGTTGGAGCAGGAACGACTCAGGGCGCCGCAGCGATCTCGGTGGTGTTTAGCGACACCGCAGGAAATGCAGGCACGACGGTTACCGCGACTACGAATGCCAGCAGCGTGAATGTAGATCGCACCGCGCCGACAGTGACGATTAACCAGGCTGGTGGACAGTCTGATCCAAGTAATACAAGCCCGATTAATTTCACGGTGGTGTTCAGTGAGTCAGTGGCCAATTTTGTGACAGGGGATGTGAGCTTGAGTGGAACAGCGTCACCGACGCTTGGGACAGTGACTGGAAGTGGAACGACCTACAATGTGGCGGTTACCGGGATGGGAGCTACCGGTACGGTCATCACCTCGCTGGCAGCGGGAGTGGCAAGCGACGCGGCAGGCAATCTCAGCGCGGTTTCAACCAGCACGGACAATACGGTTACAAGGGACACCACAGTGCCGACGCTCTCGCCGGTGACGATTGCATCCAACAATGCAAATACAGCGCAGGCTAAGGTGGCTGATGTGATTACCCTCAGCTTTACCTCCAGTGAGGCGATCCAGACACCGACGGTGACCTTGGCTGGAAGTGCGGCCGTGGTAGCAAACGGCGGCGGGAACACTTGGACAGCAACATTGACGGTAGGAGCAGGAACGACTCAGGGTGCAGCAGCAATCTCGGTGGTGTTTAGCGATACCGCAGGCAATGCAGGTACGACGGTTACCGCAACTACGAATGCCAGCAGCGTGAACGTGGATCGCACAGCGCCGACAGTGACGATTAACCAGGCAGGCGGACAGTCTGATCCGACCAATGCAACTACGATTAATTTCACGGTAATCTTCAGTGAATCGGTTACAAACTTTGTGACAGGGGATGTGAGCTTGAGTGGAACAGCGTCGCCGACGCTTGGAACGGTGACTGGAAGTGGAACGACCTACAATGTGGCGGTTACTGGGATGGGAGCTACGGGGACAGTGATCGCGTCGCTGGCTGCGGGAGTCGCCAGTGATGCCGCAGGCAACCTCAGCGCGATCGGAACGAGCACTGATAACACTGTCACGCGTGACACCACAGTGCCGACGCTCTCGCCGGTAACGATTGCATCCAATAATGCAAATACAGCGCAGGCAAAGTTGGCTGATGTGATTACTCTCAGCTTTACCTCCAGTGAAGCGATCCAGACACCGACGGTGACCTTGGCTGGAAGTGCGGCAGTGGTAGCAAACGGAGGCGGGAACACTTGGACAGCAACTTTGACGGTGGGAGCAGGAACGACTCAGGGTGCAGCAGCAATCTCTGTGGTGTTTAGCGACACCGCAGGCAATGCGGGGACGACGGTTACCGCGACTACGAATGCCAGCAGCGTGAACGTAGATCGCACAGCGCCGACAGTGACGATTAACCAGGCTGGGGGACAGTCTGATCCAAGTAATACAAGCCCGATTGATTTTACAGTGGTATTCAGTGAGTCGGTTGCAAACTTTGTGACAGGGGATGTGAGCTTGAGTGGAACAGCGGTACCGACACTTGGGACAGTGACTGGAAGTGGAACGACCTATAATGTGGCGGTGACCGGAATGGGCGCTACAGGGACAGTGATCGCCTCGTTGGCAGCCGGGGTGGCAAGCGACGCCGCAGGCAACCTCAGCGCGGTTTCAACCAGCACGGACAATACGGTTACAAGGGACACCACAGCGCCGACGCTCTCGCCGGTAACGATTGCATCGAACAATGCAAACACGGCACAGGCAAAAGTGGGGGATGTGATTACGCTGAGCTTTACGTCGAACGAAGCGATCCAGACACCGACGGTGACCTTGGCTGGAAGTGCGGCAGTAGTTGCAAACGGCGGCGGCAACAATTGGACTGCAACATTGACGGTGGGAGCAGGAACGACTCAGGGTGCAGCAGCAATCTCGGTGGTGTTTAGCGATACCGCAGGCAATGCGGGGACGACGGTTGCCGCGACTACGAATGCGAGCAGCGTGAACGTGGATCGCACCGCACCGACAGTGACGATTAACCAGGCTGGCGGACAGTCTGATCCAAGTAACACAAGCCCGATTAATTTCACGGTGGTCTTCAGCGAGTCGGTGGCGAATTTTTCGACTGGCGATGTCTCACTCAGCGGAACTGCAGGAGCAACGACGGCAACGGTTTTTGGAAGCGGAACGACTTACAATGTGGCGGTGAGCGGGATGACTGGTGATGGCACGGTAATCGCCTCGCTGGCAGCCGGAGTGGCGAGCGACGCCGCAGGCAACCTCAACGCGATTTCAACCAGCACCGATAATACCGTAACCCGTGATGGTGCGGTGCCCACCCTCTCGCCAGTGACGATTGCCTCCAATAATGCAAACACGGCGCGCGCCAAAGTCGGTGATGTGATTACGCTGAGCTTTACCTCCAGCGAAGCAATTCAAACCCCGACGGTGACCTTGGCTGGAAGTGCGGCAGTTGTGGCAAACGGCGGTGGCAACACTTGGACAGCAACTTTGACGGTTGGAGGAGGAACCCCGGAAGGAGCGGCTTCGATCGCAGTGGTCTTTAGTGATACCGCCGGGAATGCAGGCACGACGGTTACAGCGACTACGAATGCGAGCAGCGTTACGGTGGATCGCACTGCGCCAACGGTGACGATCAACCAGGCGGGTGGTCAGTTGGATCCGATTAACGCAGGCCCGATAAATTTTACAGTGGTCTTCAGTGAGTCGGTGGCAAACTTCGTCACCGGAGATGTTACGATCGGCGGAACCTCGGGCGCTACGACTGCGACTGTTACTGGAAGCGGCACTACTTATAATGTGGCCGTCACGGGTATGACCGGCAGCGGATCGGTAATCACTTCCCTTGCAGCCGCCGTTGCAACTGACTCCACAGGAAACAACACCCAGGCATCCACGAGCAGCGACAATACGGTTACTTACGATGTCACCATACCCACCATCGTGGACGTGGATGGCCCGCCAGCTGGAACTTACAACACTGGAGCCGATCTACTCTTTACCGCCACTTTCACGGAACCGGTAAATGTCACCGGTGCGCCGTTCATTGATGTGGTGATCGGTGGGGTGCCTGTCACGGCAGCCTACGATTCGGGCACTGGAACGACGGAGATCGTTTTTGCTTACACCATTCAAGCGACGGATCCCGACACTTCAAGCATCACCACGGGCACAAGCATTTCTCTGAATGGCGGAACGATCAGGGATTTCGCCACCAATAATGCGACGTTGACGTTTAGTGCACCGACAATCGTTGGCGTTACGGTGGATACCAGTCTGGTTGCGGTCACGATCAATCAGGCAGTCGGACAGGACGATCCGAGTAATAATACAACTATCAACTTTACTGTCGTCTTCAGCGAGACGGTGGCAAATTTTGCAACCGGCGATGTGACGTTGGGTGGAACCTCGGGCGCAACGACTGCGACCGTAACCGGCAGCGGCACTACTTATAATGTGGCTGTGACTGGCATGACCGGCACTGGGACGGTGATCGCCTCGATCGCAGCCGGAGTCGCCAGCGATGGCGGCGGGAATAATAACCTAGCCTCCACGAGCACAGACAACACAGTGACTTACGATGTCACGATTGCAACGATCACAGGAGTAACGGGTCCGGGTGCCGGAAGTTATGGGCCGGGTAATGATCTGGTGTTTACCGCGACGTTTACCGAGCCGGTCACTGTGACAGGCAATCCTTCGATCGGTTTTACAATCGGCGGCGTGCCAGTCCAAGCGACTTACGTTTCTGGCAATGGAACCGCAAATGTGGTTTTTGAATACACCATCCAGCCAGGCGATCCGAACAGCAGCACTCTGGTCTCGGGTTCCAGTATCGCACTCAATGGCGGAACGATTACGGATATCGCAGGAAACAATGTGACTCTGACATTTAGCGCGCCGACTATCAGCGGTGTCACGGTGGATACCACGGCGGTGACAGTTACGATTAATCAAAAAGCCGGTCAGTTAGATCCTGTAAATAGTAGTCCAATCGAATTCACGGTGATGTTCAGTGAGAGCGTAGCGGATTTTGCAACTGGGGATGTGACGCTCGGCGGAACCTCGGGCGCAACGACTGCGACGGTGACCGGTAGCGGCACCACTTATAATGTGGCAGTGACTGGCATGACTGGCAGCGGCACGGTGATCGCCTCACTGGCGGCTGGCGTTGCCAATGATGCAGCAGGAAACGACAATTTGGTTTCCACAAGCACGGATAATTCGGTGACTTATGATGTGACGACCGCAACCATCGTTGGCGTGACCGGTCCAGGTGCCGGCAGCTACGGGCCGGGGGATGACCTAGTGTTTACTGCGACCTTTACGGAGCCTGTGATCGTCGTCGGTACGCCTTCTATTGACCTGACAGTGGGCGGAGTTCCTGTGACTGCAACCTACGTCTCCGGCAGCGGCACGACGGCTCTGGTTTTTGAATACACCATCCAGCCCGGAGATACTGGCGCGATCATTTCGGACTCAGACATTACCTTAAACGGCGGAACGATTCAGGATCAGGCTGGTAACAATGTGGCGCTGACATTTACGCCTCCGAACGTTGGTGGAGTCACGGTGGATACCACGGCAGTTACCGTCACGATCAATCAGGCGGTGGGTCAGGACGATCCGACCAATGCCGGACCGATTAATTTCACAGTGGTCTTCAGTGAATCCGTTGCGAACTTTGTCACTGGCGATGTCACACTCGGCGGAACCTCCGGCGCTACAACCGCGACAGTGACCGGAAGTGGCACCACTTATAACGTGGCGGTGACTGGCATGACCGGCAGCGGAACGGTGATCGCCTCGCTGGCGGCTGGCGTTGCGAGCGATGCCGCTGCAAACGACAATCTGGCTTCAACGAGCAGCGACAACACGGTGACTTATGATGTCACGACCGCAACCATCGTGAGCGTGACGGGTCCTGCTGCGGGAAGCTACGGCCCGGGAGATGATCTCGTTTTCACCGCGACCTTTACGGAACCAGTGACGGTGGTGGGAACGCCTTCCATTGACCTCACGGTTGGCGGAGTGCCAGTGACCGCGACTTATGTTTCCGGCAGCGGCACGACTGAACTGGTGTTTGAGTACACCATTCAGCCCGGTGATACGGGAGTGATCACCACCGGCTCTGACATAGATCTCAATGGGGGAACTGTTCAGGATGAAGCAGGGAACAACGTGACGCTCACGTTTACGCCTCCGACTGTTACCGGAATCACGGTGGATACAACGGCGGTCACTGTGACTATTAATCAGGCGGTAGGTCAGGCTGATCCGATCAATATGGGCCCGATTAATTTCACCGTCGTCTTTAGCGAGACCGTTGCGAACTTTACCACGGGTGACGTCACGCTGAGCGGAACCTCCGGAGCAACAACCGCGACGGTGACTGGAAGCGGCACCACTTATAATGTCGCCGTAACCGGAATGACTGGCAGCGGAACCGTAATCGCCTCGCTGCTGGCTGGAGTTGCGAGCGATGCTGCTGCAAATGGTAACGAGGCTTCGACGAGCACCGACAACACCGTCACCTACGATATCACGACGGCAACCATCGTGGGTGTGACTGGCCCTGCGGCTGGAAACTATAATGCAGGCGACGATCTCGTTTTCACCGCAACCTTTACCGAACCGGTGATCGTTGTAGGAACGCCTTCCATTGATATCACGATTGGTGGAGTGCCAGTGACTGCAACCTATGTTTCCGGCAGTGGAACTACCGCGCTGCTCTTTGAATACACCATTCAGCCCGGCGATCCGGACACCGGTAGTATTACGACGGATAATGAAATCCTATTAAACGGCGGAACGATTCGGGATGTGGCAGGAAATAACGTGGCGCTAACCTTTACTCCTCCGACTATATCGGGTGTTACGGTGGATACGTCGGTTGTTACAGTAACCGTAAATAAGGCGGTGGGTCAGGTTGATCCGACCAATAGCAGCCCGATTAACTTCACGGTCGTATTTAGTGAAGCTGTCGCGAACTTCGCCACTGGCGATGTCACGCTCGGTGGAACGGCGGGAGCCGCCACGGCAATCGTCACTGGAAGCGGCACGACTTATAATGTCGCAGTGAGTGGAATGACCGGAACCGGAACCGTGACCGCATCCCTTGCGGCTGGAGTTGCGAGCGATGCCTCAGCAAACGACAACTTAGTTTCCACGAGCACGGACAATTCAGTGAGCTACGATGTCACAACGGCGACCATCGTCGGCGTTACCGGTCCGCCAGCTGGAAGCTATGGCCCAGGAGATGATCTGGTATTTACGGCAACCTTTACGGAGCCCGTCACCGTGGTGGGTACGCCTACGATTGAGTTGATCATTGGCGGAGTGCCAGTGACCGCGACCTACGTTTCCGGCAGCGGAACGACGGAGTTGGTTTTTGAATACACCATCCAGCTTGGAGATGGCGGGGTGATTTCCACCGGCTCTGACATCGCGCTCAATGGAGGAACGATTCAGGATGGAGCTGGAAACAACGTCGCGCTCACGTTTACACCTCCAACTGTTACTGGAGTCACGGTGGATACCACGGCGGTAACGGTTACGATCAATCAGGCGGTAGGTCAGGGCGATCCAACCAATGCTGGCCCGATTAATTTCACCGTCGTCTTCAGTGAATCCGTGGCGGATTTTGCCACCGGTGATGTGACACTAGGTGGAACCGCGGGCGCAACGACTGGAACGGTAACCGGCAGCGGCACGACCTACAATGTTGCGGTGACTGGAATGACTGGCAGTGGAACCGTGCTCGCCTCGCTGGCGGCTGGCGTTGCCAACGATACCGCTGGAAACGACAACGCGGCTTCCTCGAGCACAGACAACACCGTGACCTACGATGTCACGATCGCAACCATCGTCCAGGTCACTGGCCCTGCTGCTGGCAGCTATAATGCAGGTGACGGACTGGTATTCACTGCGACCTTTACCGAGCCCGTGTTCGTGGTGGGCACCCCTTCCATTGATATCACGATTGGTGGAGTGCCGGTGGTTGCGACCTATGTCTCTGGTAGTGGAACGACGGAGCTGGTTTTTGTTTACATAGTCCAATCTGGCGATCCTGACACGGGCAGCATCGTGACCGACACTGACATCGCACTGAACGGCGGAACTATCCGCGATAATGCTGGCAACAATGTCAGTCTGACATTTACCCCGCCGACCATTACAGGTGTCACCGTGGATACGACTGCCACATCGGTCACGATCAACCAAGCCGTAGGGCAGGCGGATCCAACGAACGGAAGTAGCATCAATTTCACGGTCGTCTTCACCGAAACCGTGGCGAATTTTGCCACAGGTGATGTCAGCCTGAGCGGAACCGCAGGTGCAATGACCGCAACGGTGACCGGCAGCGGCACCACTTATAATGTGGCTGTGACTGGCATGACTTCCAGCGGAACAGTGATCGCTTCACTGTCGGCTGGCGTGGCCACCGATGGAGCGGACAACAGCACGCTGGCTTCCACGAGCACCGATAACACCGTCACTTATGATGTCACTACGGCGACCATCGTGGGTGTCACTGGCCCGCCAGCTGGTAGCTACGGCCCAGGAGACGATCTGGTATTTACGGCAACCTTTACGGAGCCTGTGTTCGTGGTAGGCACGCCTACGATTGACCTGATCATTGGCGGAGTTTCTGTGACTGCCACTTATGTTTCCGGCAGCGGAACGACGGAGTTGGTTTTTGAATACACCATCCAGCCTGGAGACGGCGGGGTGATTTCCACCGGCTCTGACATCGCGCTCAATGGCGGAACGATTCAGGATGGCGCTGGAAACAACGTCGCGCTCACGTTTACACCTCCGAGCGTGGGTGGAGTCACGGTGGATACGACCGCAGTCACGGTCACGATCAACCAAGCGGCAGGGCAGGACGATCCTACCAATGACAGTGCGATTAATTTCACCGTAGTCTTCAGTGAAACCGTGGCGAACTTTGCCACAGGCGATGTCACTCTGAGCGGAACGGCGGGGGCAACCACTGTGACGGTGACCGGCAGCGGCACGACCTATAATGTTGCGGTGACTGGAATGACTGGCAGCGGAACCGTCATCGCCTCGTTGCTTGCCGGTGTCGCAACGGATGCAGCCGCAAACGACAACGCGGCATCCACGAGCACCGACAATACGGTGGCTTACGATGTTACCACGGCAACGATCGTGGGCGTCACAGGTCCGCCAGCAGGAAGCTATAATACGGGAGAGGGGCTGGTGTTTACTGCAACCTTTACGGAACCAGTCACGGTCACGGGCTCGCCTACGATCGATCTGGTGATTGGCGGCGTTCCAGTGACTGCCACCTACGTTTCCGGCAGCGGAACGACGGAGCTGGTTTTCGTTTACATTATTCAGCCCGGAGATCCCGACTCGAGTGTCATTACGACCGGCTCAAGTATTTCGCTCAACGGCGGCACCATTCAGGATGGAGCTGGAAATAATGTGAACACGGCATTTACGCCGCCGACCATCAGCGGAGTTTCGGTGGATAGAACTCCGCCATCCGTTACCGTGAACAAGGCAGTCGGGCAGGCGGACCCTACCAATTTCAGCCCGATCAATTTCGCGGTTACTTTCAGCGAACCCGTTTCGGATTTTGTAGCTGCAGATGTCACGCTGAGCGGAACCGCAGGAGCCACCACCGCTTTCGTTAGCGGAAGCGGCGACACTTATAATATCGCGGTTACCGGGATGACCGGAACTGGAACGGTGATCGCATCCCTGGCAGCCGGGGTTGCCACCGATGGCGCCGCAAATGCCAGTCTGGCATCCACGAGCACCGATAATTCGGTTATTTACGACATCACCGCGCCGACGATTTTGAATGTCATCCCAGTTGCGAATGGAAGTTACCAGCAGGGTACCTCGTTAACGTTTAACGTCAATTTCAGCGAAGTCGTGAATGTCGTGGGTTCTCCCTATATCGCCCTGACCATTGGCTCGACGCCACATTCGGCCAATTACGTTTCCGGCAGCGGAACCAGCTCGCTGGTCTTCAGCTATACCATTCAAGCCGGAGATAGTGACAACGACGGGATCGCTTCCGCTGCGGTGATTACGCTCAACGGGGGATCCATCCGGGATGCTGCTTTGAATAATGGCGTTCTGTCGTTCACCCCACTCACCACCAATGCAGTGTTGGTGGATACGGCGACTCCATCGGTGTCCGCAGTATCCATTTCCACGGGCAATCCTTCGGTGACGCTGGCGAAATCCGGCGACACGATCACCGTGGCTTTGACCGCGAGTGAAGCCATCCAGCCGCCAATAGTGACCATTGCTGGCGCTTCAGCCACCGTGGCTAATACCGGCGGGAATTCCTGGACGGGAACCATCCTGGTTGGAGCGAGCACCCCGGAAGGCGTCGCATCCATCTCGATTTCTTACAGTGATATCGCTGGCAATAGCGGGGTAAGCCTCAACGCTACCACCGACGCAAGCAGCGTGTCGGTTGATAGAACCGCGCCAGTCTTAACGCTGCCGTCGAATCAAACCATCGAGGCCACAACCCCAACGGGGGCGGTAGCTACTTACTCACCATCGGCAACCGATGCCAATGGAGTGATCTCCACATCAGCCAGTCCAGTAAGCGGCAGCGTCTTTGTAATTGGAACCACCACGGTGAACGTGGCGTCCACGGACACCGCTGGCAATGTCGCCAATGGCAGCTTTACGGTATCGGTCGAGGATGCAACTCCGCCAGTTTTAGTCGTGGAAGATCTGCTCGTTGAAGCGACGGGCCCAGATGGGGCAATTGCCACATTCTCACCGGTCGCGACGGATTCAGTGAGTTCGGTGAACGTGGTCTGCACGCCAGCCAGCGGCACGTTGTTCCCATTTGGAGCTACAACCGTGAATGTGACAGCGACTGACGGTGCCGGTCAGGTAACGAACGACAGCTTCACGGTCACCGTGCAGGACACAACGGCTCCAGTCATTGACTTGCCAGACACCGTCGTGGTGCTGGTGCTTACTCCACAATCCGCTACGGCCGTTTACACACCGACCGCTACGGACGTAGTCAGCACTCCTGTAGTCGTGGTCGATCCTCCGAGCGGCACTTTGTTCCAATTCGGAACCACCACGGTGAATGTGACCGCCACGGATTCCTACGGGAATGAATCCACGGGCAGCTTTATCGTTTCCGTTCAGACTTATGTGGCAGGCCAGTATAATGGTCTCGTGAGCCCGACCGGCAGTTCCACCACCCCCGGCGATCACGTCGGCAGCGTCTTGATGAAAATGTCGAAAAAGGGCACCTTCACCGGCAAGGTCATCATGGGCGGCTCGTACAAAGCGGTGGCCATGAAAGGACAGATTGATCGAGACGGCAAAATCAGCTTTGGCAAAACGTTAGCGCCTCAAATCAGTATCATCCGCAAAAACCAGCCGGTCCTGACGATGAGTCTTGAACTCGACTTGGTTGCATCCACGGAAGCGCGGCGCTTGAAAGGCGTTTTGAAGAACACCAGCCTGGTGAACATTGCTATCGTAAGGGCGGATCGGTGGAACTACACCGCGAAGTTCCCGCCTGTCGCCCCGCTGGTGAATGTGCCTACGACGCTTCTGAATCCTGCAACCGACAAAGGCAAATACACGGCTCTGGTTCAACCGAGAAGTCCAGTGGATACTGGATTGGCTGCAAGCGCCTTCCCTCAGGGTGATGGCTACGCCAAAATCTCGGTTTTGAAATCCGGCAAGGTGAAAGTCATCGGCAAGCTCGCCGATGGAACGCCCTTCTCATGCGTGAGACCGTTATCGAAGGAAAATGAGTTCCCGCTATTCACAGCCCTTTATGGAAAGAAAGGCTCGATCTCGGCGATGCTGAGTTTCCGGGACGTGGCAGACGTAAGCGATGCGGACGCCGTCGGTCTCCGCTGGTTTAGGCCTGTAAAACTCATCAGTAAAACCTACCCGCAGGGATGGGGAGTGAATGGTATTCTGGTCGATCTTTATGCTTCAAAATATGTGCGCCCACCGCTCGGGCAGAGTGCATTCCTGTTGCCAGGTCAGGCTTCGCCAAACTTGCTGATCAATGGAAAGCTGCAACTCAGTGATGGTCTCCTGACGATCCCAGAATCCAACGATGTTTCTATTAGCGACAAGAGCCTCGTGACCATTCTCGGACCAACCCCAACTCTGGTCGGAAGCACGAATATCAAGTGCAAAGTCAACCCAACCACCGGTAGCATCACTGGCAGCTTCTTAAATGTTGTGAGTGGAAAACCCACGAAGTTCCAAGGGGTGATTTTCCAAAAGCAAAAGGTGGGCAGCGGCTACTTCATCGGCACACCTGCCTTGGGCGTAGTCGGGACAGGCGAAGGCGGGTTGATGACACTTGAGCCAATAGTCGGACCGTAGTAATTCACTCATGAGAGTAAAATTGGCCTACTTCTTTTGGCTATCCAGAGATCCTATCGAAGAAGAGGGTGGGATCAACCTTTACGGGTATGTCGGGAACAATCCGATAAATGCGGTGGATCCATTGGGTTTGGCTACTGCGGATTGGGCCGACGGGATTGAT
>Ga0335397_10005161_pt1 | contig 17145 bp, 9 predicted proteins | sample MAT04_FD_205740 | JGI IMG/M metagenome (GOLD analysis project Ga0335397, IMG submission 205740) | Freshwater microbial communities from Lake Fryxell liftoff mats and glacier meltwater in Antarctica - MAT-04 (spades assembly) (version 2) ... | reverse complement strand
ACTATGAATGGAGTTGAAGAAATAAGAAAAACCCTCGGGCTAGGTCCAAATAACGACAGTATTCCTTCTGTTGAAATAAATAAAAATAATATTGTGAAGCTAAAAGACAAAAGAAGAGAACTTGAAGATAAATTATCAGAAATACTAAAACACGATGTTTCTGAAAAATATAAAAATTTTATCGATCAAGTTAAAGATTCCAAAATAGATTGGGCAAGCTCAGAAGAACTTGCAAGAAGATTAAAATTAAAAGGACTTGGTGATGAGGATATTTTACAAGTTAAAGAATGGCTAATTAATAATACTCGTGATATTAAAACCGTAGTGTTGCCTATAAATAAATATAATGAACTCAGTATAGTACTTAGTGAAATGACCGGAGAAAAAATAGGCGAGGCTGAGGGTTTTTATTCACAAGGTGGAAGAAAGGACTTGCCAGAAGAAGGGAAAAATACTATTTTTATGAAAGAAAAGACTATACCTTCTATTGGTAACATACCTGAAAAAAAATTTATAGATGAGAAAACATTATCTCATGAATTTGGGCATGCAACTCAAGATGGGTTGTTGGAGACAGAACAATTTAGTGGTGAATGGAATCCAAAATTTAAAGAAGACGCTCCAGACAAAGAGTATGTTGGACAAATAGTAGAAACCGATACAAGATTAAGGTCAATGTTTAACAACCTAGGGAACACTTTTGACCCAAAGAAAGAAGTTTTTGGGAAGAAACAACTCGAGATTTTAAGACAAAAGCAAAGTGATAATTTGTTAGATAAAGATACAAAGGATTTATTGGATCATTATGATGATATTGAGTTGGTTAAAATGGCAAATAGAATGCCAGCTATCTGATGAAAGAAAAAATAGAAAATTTGATAAAAGAAGCATTAAAAAATCTCGGAATAAATGAAGAGGTTAATTTTTCTGTTGAACACCCTGAAAGTTTTGTGAATGGAGACTATTCTACAAATGTGGCTATGGTTTGTGCAAAACAATTAAAAACTAACCCGAAAGATTTAGCTAATAAAATAACTAAGGAACTTTCTACGAGGCAAGGCCTTGTTTTTATTGAAAAAGTAGAAGTAGCTGGGGCGGGATTCATAAACTTCTATTTATCACGTGAGTATTTTACTGAAAGCGTTGCTAAAATTTTAAAAGAAAAAGAAAATTGGGGGAAGAATAATTTATCTATAGGTAAAAAAATAATGGTTGAATACACAGATCCAAATCCTTTTAAACCATTTCATATTGGTCATCTGATGACTAATGCGATAGGTGAATCTATCTCTCGAATTGTTGAATTCTCAGGAGCCAAAATTATTAGGGCTAATTATCAGGGGGATGTTGGCCCCCATGTGGCAAAAGCTATTTACTCTATATTGCATTCAGATAAATATTTGGAAGTTGGACTTCCAAATATTGAAAGTGTTGGAAGTCCGACTTCCAACAGTAAAGAAGCAAATTGGATTGGCCAATGTTACGCTTTGGGGAGTAGTTTATATGACGAAGATAAAGATGCTAAAAAAGAAATAGATGAAATAAATAAAAAAATTTATGACAAAAGTGATATAGAGATAAATAAAATCTATGATTGGGGAAGAAAAATAACCTTAGACGCTTTTGAAGAGATATATAAGATTCTCGGAACGAAATTTGATTATTATTTCTTCGAAAGTGAAATGGCAGTAAAAGGGAAAGAAATAGTCAAAGAAAATGTTGGTAATATTTTCGAAGAATCAGACGGAGCAATAATTTTCCATGGTGAGAATTATGATAAAAAACTTCATACTAGAGTTTTCATAAACTCTCAAGGATTACCGACATATGAGACAAAAGAAATAGGTTTGACTATGGCCAAATTTGATAAAGAAAATCCCGATTTATCTATTGTAGTAACTGCGACAGAGCAAGCCGAGTACATGAAAGTAGTTCAAAAAGCAATTTCTCTCATTCATCCAGATTTAGAAAGAAGAATGAAACATATTACTCACGGGATGATGAAATTTAAAGAGGGTAAAATGTCTTCAAGAAAAGGAAATATTATCACCGGAGAATCTTTAATTCGAGATTCCATGGATGTGGTTTTTGAAAAAGTAAAAGAAAGAGATTTGACTGATATTGAAAAAGAAAATATTTCAAGAATTGTCGGAGTTTCAGCTCTAAAATATTCTATATTGAAATCTTCACTTGGGTCCGATATTGTTTATGATTTTGAGAAATCAATTTCTTTTGATGGAGATTCGGGTCCATACTTGCAATATACTGCCGTTCGGGCAAAAGCAATTCTTCGTAAAGCCGAAGAATTGCAATTACAAATTACTGATTACAAATTACTAAATGAGATTCCAAGTGATGTGATTGAACTTGAGCATTTGATTTATCAGTTTCCTGAAATAATTGAAAAGTCATATATAAATCTTGAGCCTCATCATATTACTACTTATCTAACAGAACTTGCAAGTAACTTTAATACTTTCTATGCGAATACAAAAATTTTAGATGATAACAATATTTTTGCTATATACCATCTTGATTTAGTTAGAGCCTTTTATCAAACGATGAAAAATGGCCTTTATTTGTTAGGGGTCGAAACTCCTGAGAGAATGTAGTTAAGCCAATTACCAATTACTGATTACTAGTTAAAATACAAAAATATGGAAACTACAGAAGAAAGACTAAATAAAATAGAAGAGAGGAATAAAAAAGTAGAGATGGATAAAGCATGGGAGACGAGTTCTCTTCGGATTTTTACTATAAGTTTTATTACATATCTTGCTGCTATATTTGTCTTATATAGTATAGGGGTTTCAAAACCATATCTGAGTGCTCTAATACCTGTACTTGGTTTTATTCTCTCAACTTTGTCAGTACCAGTAATAAAAAAATACTGGATTAAAAAAAGATAAAATGGAATCAAAAACTCCACAATTTGATAAGGCGCTAGATGCAATATTTGAAGGGTTAGCTCCTCATAAGCGTATTTGTAAGTGGACTGGTGAGCATAAATATTGTGAAGGGGAGTTTGAAATTACAAAAGAGGATATCGAATTTCTAAAAATGCTTCGAGTCCCTGCACCTAATTATTGCCCAACATGTAGAAGGATTAGACGATTTTCGCATATAATTAATTTCCGTCTTTTTAAAATAAAGTGTGATGTCCCTAATCATAGTGAATCTATGATTTCTATCTATGGAGATGAATGTCCTTTTCCTGTATATGATTATAAATATTTTACTGGAGATGAGTTTGATCCTTTTGCTTATGGAGTTAAATATTCTAGATCAACACATATAATTGATGATTTGCTAGATTTACGAAAAAAGTTTCCAATGCCATCATTTTTAAATCGTGATCCATTATCTGTAAATAGTGATTTTTCAAATAGTGGAAGAGATTTGAAAAATGCGTATTATACAGGAAGTTGTTATCATTCAGAAAATATATGGTATTCTGTTTTTTTGAATAAGAGTAATAATATAATGGATTCGAATATTGTTATGGATTCAGAGTTTGTTTACAGTAGTTTCCGTTCGGATCATATTTATAAATCTTCTTATGTCTATTATTCAAATAATTGTCTAGAAAGTATGTTTCTTTATGATTGTCGCAATTGTCAGAATTGTTTTGGGTGCGTAAATTTAAGAGGAGCAAAATATACAGTTTTTAATAAACAGCTTACAAAGAAAGAATATGAAAATTTTATAAATTCTATATATCCACTAAGTAGAGAGACAGTTAAAGAAAACGAAGAAAAATTTTGGGACCTTGTAAAAAGTCTACCTATAAATGCTTCAAGAAATGTGGCATCCGGTGATGTTTCTGGAGTTCTTATTAAAAATACACACAATGCTTTTGATGTAACTGATTCAAATCAATCTGAGAATGTACGCCATTCAGATGGTTGTATTGTACATAGTAATTCTATGGATGTATTTTACTCAGGAGGAGGTTCTAGTTTACTTTATAGTACTGTAAACATTGGTTCACATTCAAGCGGTGTGAAGTTTTCGGTATCTTCAAAAGCATCGACAGATTCAGAATTTATTTTTAATTGCAACAATATCAATAATTGTTTTATGTGTTTTGGGTTAAGGAATAAATCTTATTGTGTATTAAATATTCAATATAGTAAAGATGAATATTATAAGATTGTTGATGAAATAAAATCCGACATGATAAATCAGGGGGAATATGGAGATGGTTTTGGAATAGAATTTTCAGCTCAATCCTATAATTTCTCTGCTGGACAAATTACTTTTCCGTTAAGTGATGAAGAAATAATAAAATTAGGTGGTTATGTGTCCAAAGAACCAGAATCAAATGTTGGAGATATAAAAATTATTTCAATTAATGATTTACCTAAAACAATAAATGAAGTTACTGATAATATTTTGAATTATGCAATAAAATGTGAAAAATCAGGAAGGCCTTTTAAAATTGTAGAATCAGAATTACAATTTTATAGAGAAATGAAACTTCCTCTTCCTGTTAGACATCCAATATTTCGTATACAAGAAAAAACCTCTATTAATCCTATAGGTAAAATATATAAAGCAGTTTGTTTAAAATGTAGCAATAGTATGAATTCAGTCTTTGGTCCAAAGGATGGCTATGTACTGTACTGTGAGAAATGTTATAATAAAGAGATATATTGAGTAATTACTGATTACTAATGACAAATTACTAATTAAAATGAAAAATGAAACTAGACAATGCCAGAACTGTAAAAATAAATTCATTATTGAGCCAGATGATTTTTTGTTTTATGACAAAATAAAGGTTCCAGCACCAACTTTTTGTCCAGAGTGTAGAATGGTTAGACGAATGATATGGAGAAACTGCCGATCTTTATTTAAGAGAGAGTGTAGTTCTTGTCACAAGTCTATTATATCGATGTATTCAAAAATAAAAATTCAAAATCCATATTGTATGGAATGCTGGAATAGTGACGATAGGAATCCTTTTATTTATGGTATAGATTATGATTTTACAAAAAACTTTTTTGAGCAATTAGATTCTTTTTTCTGCAAAGTTCCAATCTTATATATTCATCATACAGGAACAGTCATACGATCAGATTATACAAATTATAGTGCAGGAAATAATGATTGTTATTTATCGTATTCTGTTATTGATTGTGAGAATACTTTGTATTCTGAAAATATAGATAAATCAAAAAATTGTTTAGATTGCTATACTGTTCAAAAAATGGAAAATTGTTCATATAATATAGATTGTGATACAAATTATAATAGCCACTACTTATTTAGTTCTCAAAAATGCATTGATTCATTCTTTCTTTATGATTGTGCCAATTGCCAAAAATGTTGTCTATCATCAAATCTTAGAAATAAACAATATTATTTTAAAAATATAAAATTTACTAAAGATGAGTATGAGAAAAAATTAGCGAATTTAAATCTTAATACAAGTAGTGGTTTAAGTGACGCTGAAAAATATTTTAATGAATTTATACAAAAGAAAGCAATCCATCGATTTGCTCAAGTTTTTAATTCTCAGAATGCAACAGGAGATTATATTGGTAATTCGAAGAATATAATTAATTCATATAGTGTACAAGGGTCTGAAAATATTCATTATAGCTATAGAGTCCTTTCAAATTCAAAAGATGTATATGATAACCAAGGTCTTGCTTCTGGTGAATTGATTTACGAATCAGTTGCTAGTAGCTTTGGTACCTTCCATGATTTTTTCACATATATTTGTGTTGGATCGAAGGAATGTGAATATTCATTTATGTGCAAAAATTGTTCTAATTGCTTTGCTTGTTCAGGATTAAAAAATTCTCAATATTGTATATTTAATAAACAATATAAAAAGGAAGAATATTTTACCGTAGTAGAGAAAATAAAGAAAAATATGGATAGTATTCCTTATGTCAATAACTCTGGAATAGAATACAAATATGGAGAGTTTTTCCCTTATGAGATGTCCCCATTTGGATATAATGAAACAAATGCTAATGATTTTTTCCCACTAACAAAAGAAGAGGCGTTGTCCAAAGGATATCCATGGAAAGAAAGTGAAGATAAAAATTACAATATTACTATTGAATCGAAAGATTTACCCGATGATATTAATGATGTAGATAATTCTATAATAGATGAGATGATTTCCTGCCCAAATAAAGGGGATCAACGATATTTATGCACTAAGGTTTATAGAATAATTCTAGAAGAATTACAATTCTATAAACAAAAAGGATTACCATTACCTCGGTATTGCCCCAATTGTCGCCATTATCGAAGATTAAAATATAGAAATCCAATGAAGTTATATTCTCGTTCATGTATGAACAAGGAGTGTAATAATACATTTCAAACAACTTATGAACCAGAGCGACCGGAGATTGTGTATTGTGAGAAGTGTTATCAAGGGGAAGTGTATTAAAATAATTACGAATTACGAATTATAAATAGTAGAAAGTAGTAGGTAGTAAGTAGTATGGAATACAAATCAGAAAATCGAATATGTCAAAACTGTAAAAATAAATTCATTATTGAGCCAGATGATTTTTTGTTTTATGACAAAATAAAGGTTCCAGCACCAACTTTTTGTCCAAAGTGTAGAACTCAACGTCGTTTTTCTTGGCGTAATGACTCATCTTTATATAATCGCTTATGTGGCTTATGTAATAAATCAGTTGTGACAATATATTCTACTGAATCAAAAATTAATGTTTTTTGTAATAAATGTTGGTGGAGTGATAAATGGGATGCGTCTTCATATGCCCAAGATTATGATTTTACAAAGCCATTTTTTAAACAATTTGATGAATTTGTTAAAAAAGTACCGCACATGGCTTTAATTAATGATAATGGAGTAGGAAGTATTAATTCTGAATATACTCATGATTTTTCATTTGCTAAAAATTGTTATATGGTTTTTTCTGCATGGAATATTGAAAATGTAATGTATAGTTATTATCTCATATCTGGTAAAAACATAATGGATTCTTTGAATGTAATGGTAAATAATGAATGGCTTTATGAATGTATAAATCCTGAGAATTGTTATCAAGTTAAATATTCTCACTTTGCAGTAGGATGTACTGATTCAGAATTTCTTTATGACTGTCATAATTGTTCTAATTGTTTTATTTGTTCGGGATTAAGAAATAAAAAATATTGTTTCAAAAATATAGAATATAACAAAGAAGAATATGAAAAAATATTAAAAGAATATAGATTAGATACATTCTCTGGTATTGAAAAAAGCCAGAAAGAATTTGATGAATTTATATTAAAAACTCCTAGAAGGTTCGCTCATGTAATCCATTCTTATAATTGCACTGGTGATTTGATAACCAATGGTAAAAATTCAAAAGATTGTTTTAATGTTCAAGCTCCTGAAAATTGTAGATGGGTTGTTAATTCTGATACTTCATCTGAAGGTTATGATTTATTTGCAAGTGGTAAGAATAGTGAATGTTACGAGGGTGTAACTAGTGACCATTCTAATAGAAATCTATTTGGAGTTTTTTCATGGAAAAGTCAGAACATAGAGTACACTCAGCATTGTCATTCTTCAAAGTATTTATTCGGGTGTGTCGCTCTAAGGAATAAACAGTATTGTATTTTTAATAAACAATATGAAAAGAATGAATATGAAATTATCATAAATAAAATTAAAAAACAGATGGATAGTGTTCCCTATATTACAAAAGAAGGAATTGTTTATAGATATGGAGAATTTTATCCAAGTGAATTATCAACTTTTGGATATAATGAGACTTTGGCACAAGAAAGATTTCCTATGTCAAAATCAGAAATTCTAGATAAGGGCTACACTTGGCAAGAAAATACACAAAAAACAATTGGAAAAGAAACAATTACACCAGAAAATTTACTAGAATCTATAGATAATATAAACGAATCAATAACAAATGAAATATTGAGATGTATAGATTGTAATAGGAATTATAAAATAACCCCAGATGAATTTGCTTTCTACAAAAGGATGATTATTCCAATACCAAGAAGATGTTTTTATTGTAGGCATGCAAACAGAATAAAAAGACGAAATCCATATAAACTCTGGCACCGCACCTGTATGCATGAAGGCTGTAAAAATGAATTCGAGACGTCATATTCACCAGATAGACCAGAGATTGTCTATTGTGAGAGGTGTTATCAGCAAGAAGTGTATTAGAGATAAAAGTTGTAAGTATTTGTAATTTTTTAGTGTGTAACAGATGCAAACGGCCGTTTGCATCTGTTACACATTTCAGTTATGGCTGAAATGTGTAAATATGAAAAATCTCTATACTTGCGATGGCAGATGATGTTAATGTATAATTTGTGTACATGGAAAATAAAGGAGAAACCAGACAATGTCAAAACTGTAAAAATAAATTCATTATTGAGCCAGATGATTTTTTGTTTTATGAAAAAATGGGAGTTTGTACCCCTGATTTGTGTCCTTTATGTCGTGCACAATTACGGTTGAGTTTTCGTAATGAAAGAGTTTTTTATAAAAGATCATGTGATAAATGTAAAAATAATGTTATCTCAATGTATTCTCCCAATAAGCCATTTACAGTATGGTGTTACGATTGCTGGTTCTCAGATGATTGGGGAGGGGAAGATTTTGGTATGGAGTTAGATGAAAGTAAGTCTTTTTTAAAACAATTTGAGAGTTTATGGAAAAAGGTTCCTAAGGTCGCATTAATATATATGCGTAGTCCAGGAAGTGAATATACAAATATTTCTGCCGACAATAAGAATTGTTATATGATTGTTGAATCTTCGAATAATGAAGATTCTATCCACTCGTACTGGATTCAGGAATGTCGTGATGTTGTAGATACTTCTTTTGCTTCAAAATGTGAACTCACTTACGAGAGTGATGATTGTTATAATTCTTATAAACTTTTATATAGCAAAGGTTGTCACGACTGCACTACTAGTTATTTCTTAACAGAATGTCGTGGTTGTACTGATTGTATAGGGTGTGTAAATCTAGCAAATAAGACTAATTATATTTTTAATCAACCTTATTCAAAAGATGAATATGAAAAGATTAAAAAAGAATTACAGCTATATACATATACTGGGGTAGAGAATTTAAAAGAAAAATATCACGAGTTCATAATAACACAACCACGCAAATACGCTGAAATTATTAAGACAGTTGGTTCTACTGGAAATTACATGAAGAATGCTAAAAATTGCAAATCCTGTTTTCACACATATGAGGCAGAAGATAATAGATATGGTGTTCATATTTGGCGTAATGCAAAAGATACCATGGACTGTGATACAGCAGGGAGAAATGTTTCATTGATATATAACTCTATAAATGCAGGTATGGACAATTCAAATTTTGTTTGCTCCGCCTTATGTTGGACTTGTACATTTATGGATTATTCTATGTATTGTTTTAATTCCAATAATTTATTTGGGTGTGTTGGAATGAGGAAGAAGAATTATTGTATTTTAAATAAACAATACGAAAAAGCTGAATACGAAATGATAGTTTTAAAGATACGAAATGAAATGAAAGATAAAGGTTTATACGGTCAATTCTTTGATAAGAGTCTATCTTGTTTTGGTTATAATGAATCTGCTGCCTTTGATCAGTTCCCTTTAAATAAAGAAGGGGCAATTGATGATGGTTTTAAATGGGAGGATACTCCTCGTGGTACATATGGAAAAGAGACAAAGAAAGTTATTGATGTCCCAGATAATATTTTAAATATAGATTTTGATGTAACTAAAGAAATATTTGTTTGCAGTTTTTGTAGTAAGAACTTTAAAATCATTCCGAATGAATTTTCATTTTATAAAAAGTTGGATATTCCTCTTCCTCGGCTTTGTCCAGATTGTCGTCACATAAGACGATTTGTTTCTCGTGGTCCAAATAAACTCTGGCACCGCACTTGTATGCACGAAGGGTGTACAAATCAATTCGAGACGTCATATGCACCAGAGAGACCGGAGATTGTCTATTGTGAAAAGTGTTATCAGCAAGAAGTTATTTAAGAAATTATAAAGTAGAAAGTAGAAAGGAAAATTATTAATTACTAATTAAGAATTGCGAATTATGGAAAGACGAAACTGTCAAAACTGCAAAAATGACTTCACGATTGAGCCAGATGACTTTTTGTTTTATGAGAAAATAAAGGTTCCAGCCCCAACTTTTTGCCCTAACTGTCGATTTATTCGGCGATTAATGTGGAGGAATGAAAGATCTTTTTATCACAGAAAATGTGATTTATGTGGTAAAAAAATTATTTCTGTTTTTGAGGATGAAAAAATGAAAGTTTATTGTCAGGATTGCTGGTTATCAGATAAATGGGAAGCCTCAACTTATAATTTAGATTATGATTTTAATAAAACATTTTTTGAGCAGTATATTAGTTTATTTAAATTAATACCAGAAATGAATTTAAATGGGCATGTTTCAAATATCGACTCCCCTTATATAAACTTTATAATAGAAGCAAGAAAGTGTCATTTTTGTTTTGGAGGAGGGTATATTGAAAACGTAATGTTCTCAAATGTTGGAATACGCACCAAAGATTCAGCAGAGATATATTTTTCTATGGATTGTGAATTTTGCTATGAGATATTTAATTGTCAAAAATGTCATAAAGTATATTTTGGTAATAATCTTAAAGATTGTATGGATTGTTATTTTTTGCAAGATTCTGTTAATTGTAATGAGTGTATAATGTCTTGCAATCTTAGAAATAAATCTTATTATTTTAAAAATCAGCAATTAACAAAAGAAGAATATTTAATTAAAAAAGAAGAATTTATAAAGCAATTACACAAAGATACTTCTATTTTAAAAAATGAGTATAAAGAAATACTAATCTCTGTTCCTAAAAAATATGCTAATATATTAAAATCAGAAAATTCAACAGGGAATAACATAACAGAATCATCAAATATTTCTAATAGTTTTAATATATCAAAGACAGAAATTTGTAAATATTCACAAGACATAGTGGGACCTGCTCGGGATATTTATGATAGTACTAGTTCTGGATTAAATCTGGATAGAAGTTATGAATCAATGTCTATTAGTATGAATATTTCTAATTCTTTGTTTTCTCTGGTGATAAGGAATAATTCTTTCAATATAAATTATTGTTTTGGTTTAACTTCCTGCTCCCATTGCTTCGCTTGCATCGGCCTCCGCTCCAAACAATATTGCATCCTAAACCGCCAATACACAAAGGAACAGTACGAAGAGATGATACCCAAAATCATTCAACATATGTCCGATATGCCATATATAGATGAAAAGGGTAGAGTATACAAATACGGTGAATTCTTCCCAAGCGAATTATCACCATTTGCATACAACGAAACAGTCGCACAAGAGTACTATCCTCTAACTAAAGAACAAGCGAAAGAGCAAGGATATAGATGGAAAGATAAAGAAGAGAGAAACTATAAGATAGATATAAAAAGTTGTGATATACCAGATGATATAAACAATATAGATGAATCAATACTTAACAAAATCATAGAATGTAGTCATAGGGGAGAATGTAACCACCAATGCACGGAAGCCTTCAAAATCATCCCTCCTGAGCTACAATTCTACAAACGCATGAATCTACCCATTCCACTCCTATGCCCTAACTGTAGGCATTATGAACGCTTATCTCAACGTAATCCTCTTAAACTCTGGCATCGTACTTGTATGAAGGAAGGATGCACCAATGAATTTGAGACATCATATGCACCAGATAGACCAGAGATAATATATTGTGAAAAGTGTTATCAGCAAGAAGTGTATTAGAGATAAAAGTTGTAAGTATTTGTAATTTTTTAGTTTGTAACAGATGCAAACGGCCGTTTGCATCTGTTACACATTTCAGTTATGGCTGAAATGTGTAAATATGAAAAATCTCTATACTTGCGATGGCAGATGATGTTAATGTATAATTTGTGTACATGGAAAATAAAGGAGAAACCAGACAATGTCAAAACTGCAAAAATGACTTCACGATTGAGCCAGATGACTTTTCGTTTTATGAAAAAATAAAGGTTCCAGCACCGACTTTTTGTCCTAAATGTAGGATGCAAAGAAGGCTTACTTATAGGAATACTCATTCTTTATATAAAAGAAAAGATAGTTTTTCTGGGAAAGATATTATATCTATTTATTCTCCTGAAAAAGATTTAGTTGTAATAGATCAAAAAACTTGGTGGAGTGATAGTTGGGATTCAATGAGTTATGGGAGAGAATATGATTTTTCTATTTCATTTTTTGAACAATGGAAAGATTTTCGTAATAAATTTCCATTACAAAGTATGTCTAATTCTAATGCCGTAAATAGTGACTATTGTAATGTAGCAGAAGAAAGTAAGGATAGTTATCTCACCTCTGCTTCTTGGAAGATTGAGCGTTGTTGTTATAGTGACGCAGTTACTGACATAAAAGACTGCATAGATCTTCATGTAGTTCATAAAACCGAATTTTCTTATGATGATTTGAATTGTTCAGGCTCTAATCAAATTTTTTATTGCCAGGATGCTCATTTATGTGTGAATTCTTATTTCTTGTATGATTGTCGTGGTTGCACGGATTGTTTTATGTGTTCTAACTTAAGAAATAAAAGTTATTGTTTTAATAATATACAATTATCAAAAGAAGAATATAAAGAAAAATTTTCTCAATTAAGTTTAGGTAGATACTCGTTTTTATTAGAAAAGAAAAAAGAATTTGAAGAACTAAAATTAAAATCTATTCATAAATATGCTTTTATTAATAATTCTTTCAACTCAACAGGTGATAATATTGATCACGCTAAGAATTGTTTTAATTGTTTTTTTGTTTCAAATAAAGCTGAAAACTGTAAAAATGTATTTTGGGCCGTAGATAATGTTATAAATGTAAAAGATTCAGGTCCTGGAGTGGGACAACTTGAGGTTGGATATGAGGTATTTGATACAGGAGCAGGGGGAGGAAATATCCTTTTTGGGAGCGTTATTTATTATTCGGAGAATGTTGAGTATTCATTTAATTGTTACAGTTGTTCAAATTGTTTTGCTTGTCTTGGTCTTCGTAATAAAAATTATTGTATTTTTAACAAACAATATAAAAAAGAAGAATATTATAAAATACTAGAAAAGATAAAAAAGCATATGAATGATATGCCATATATAGATAAAAAGGGTAATATTTATAGATATGGTGAATTTTTTCCAAGTGAGCTATCAACTTTTTGTTACAACGAGACAGTTGCTCAAGATTATTTTCCTGTTACAAAAGAAGAATCTATTTTGGAAAGTTTACTTTGGAGAGATTCAGAAATACGTAATTATGTTATAACAATAAAATCTAATGAATTAGATGAAAATATAAAAGATGTTGAGGATAGTATTTTAAATGAGATTATTGAATGTGAACATCAGGGAAAATGTAGCGATAGATGTTCTACTGCTTTTAAAATTATTCCCGAAGAGTTATCTTTCTATCGTAGATTTAATATCCCATTACCAAGAATTTGTTATGGTTGTCGTCATTATAGTAGATTACACAATAGAAATCCTCTTAAACTCTGGCACCGCACTTGTATGCACGAAGGGTGTAGTAATGAATTCGAGACGTCATATGCACCAGATAGACCAGAGATTGTCTATTGTGAAAAGTGTTATCAGAATGAAGTTTATTAGAATTTAATAAATTACAAATTTAATGTGTAACACTTGGCTACACCCGTTTGTATCTGTTACACTATGGATTTTAAGATAATGTGATAGAATTTAATTATGGAATATCAAATTGAAAATCGAATATGCCAGAATTGCAAAAATGACTTCATTATCGAGCCAGATGATTTTTTGTTTTATGAAAAAATAAAGGTTCCAGCACCAACTTTTTGTTCGGAGTGTAGGAGGTCAAGAAGATGGGGATGGAGGAATGAACGCACTTATTATAAACGTAAATGTGACGCACCTGGACATGAAGAAAATATTATAAGTTTATATTCTCCAGAATCTCCTTTTATTGTTTACGACCAAAAATATTGGTGGGGGGATCAATGGGATAAAATGGATTACGGGAGAGATTATGATTTCTCAAAATCATTTTTTGAACAATATAGAAAATTATTAAGCGAGATACCTATTATCTCTCTTTCTAATACCGAATCAACAAATAGTGAATATTGTAGTTCTGCTGCTTGGAATAAGGATTGTTATCTTATAAGTGGAAGTGGCTGGGATGAAAAGGTTTCTTATGCAAATAGGGCCATAAAAGATAAAGATTCTATGGATTTATATATCGTTGATAATTCTGAACTTTGTTATGATGTTTTATATTGTCGTAAATCTTACAAGGTATTTTTTTCTTATCAATGTGAAGGATGTGCTGACTCAATGTTTTTATACAATTGTAAAAACTGCCAAAATTGTTTTGGTTGTGCGAATTTACGTAGTAAGAATTATTGTTTCTTTAATGAACAACTTTCTAAATCAGATTATGAATCTAAGATTGAACAATTAAATCTTGGGAGTTGGAAACGAATTCAGGAATTAAAAGAAAAATTTCATAAAGATATTTATTTGAAAACAATCCATAAATTTTCAGACCAAATAAACTCTCATGATTCAACAGGGGATTATCTGAGAAATACAAAGAATTGTAAAGATTGTTATGATTTTAGTGGGGATAATGCTGAAAATTGTAGATTTGTAGATTGGAGTGGTTTTAATACAAAAGAACTTTATGATACTGGTCCTGGAGCTGGTTGGGGTTCCTCACTTCTTTATGAAGGATTAGATATCAACGATTCATCAAATATTGTTGGTTGTGTTGTTTGTTATGATTCCACAAATTGTTTTTATAGTTCAAATATACAAGGTTCAAATAATTTATTTGGGTGTTATGGCTTACATGGTAAGAAATATTGTATTTTAAACAAAGAGTATTCTAAAGAAGAATATAATGAATTAATTCCTAAAATTAAACAGCATATGATGGATATGCCTTACATAGACAGTAAGGGTAGAACATACAAATACGGAGAATTCTTCCCATCGGAATTAAGCCCTTTTGCATATAATGAAACTGTTGCTCAAGAATATGCTTCTCTAGCAAAGGAACAAGCAATAGAGCAAGGATATAAATGGAAAGAGAAAGAAGTCAGAAACTATCAAATAGATATTAAAAATGATGATATTCCAGATAATATAAATGATGTGTTAGATGATATAACTAACAAAGTCATAGAATGTGCTCACAAGGGAACTTGTAATGAACAATGTACAGAAGCCTTTAAAATAATCCCCGAAGAACTACAATTTTACAAACGGATGAATCTACCTCTCCCAAGACTTTGTCCTAACTGTAGACATTACCAGAGACTCTTACAGCGTAACCCTCTTAAACTTTGGCACCGCTCTTGTATGCACGAAGAGTGTAGTAATGAATTCGAGACGTCATATGCACCAGATAGACCAGAGATAATATATTGTGAAAAGTGTTATCAGCAAGAAGTGTATTAGTTTACATTCCATACGGCCGTATGGAATGTAAACTAAGGAAATGATTTCCGTGAGTCCGACCTCCGACCTCCGACTTCCGAATTTTACAATCCTTTCTTGATAAATAATGATTAGTGGGTGTTGTGTGTTCGCAAATCTTGCAAATTTCGTATTTATTGGTATTATTTAAATATATGCACAGATGAGGTTATCACCTCGGAGCATTGGGAAGAAAGCCTTGATTGGCAAGTAGAACCCAGTAAATGAGAAGTAAATGAGGTGGTACCACGTGTTTCAAAAGAAACTCGTCCTTGTATAACAATTTTTATTGTTGTATGTGGACGAGTTTTTTAATTAAGAATTATATATTTAATAAAAATAAAACTACACAAATTATATTATGAAAAAAGTCCTCGGATCTCCTCGCAAGGAAATAGGGAGGCTCGGCCAGACATTTTTTCATAAAATAATTTGTTTCGTTTTATAAAAATATTATGGAAGAAAATCAAAAATCAAAAAATGCAGAGAAGGAAGAAGAAGTCTTGAAATTCTGGAAGGAAAATAATATTTTCCAAAAGAGTTTGGAGAAAGATTCACCAAATGGTGAATATGTTTTTTATGAAGGTCCTCCCACTGCTAACGGTAAGCCCGGTATTCATCACTTGGAAGCGCGAGCTTTTAAGGATGTCATTCCTCGGTATAAAACAATGCAAGGATTTCATGTCAGACGAAAAGGAGGATGGGATACCCATGGACTTCCTGTGGAGCTTCAAGTAGAAAAAAAACTAGGTCTTTCTTCAAAGAAAGCAATTGAAGAATATGGAATAGCAAAATTTAATAAAGAATGCAAAGAAAGTGTTTGGGAGTATTTAGAATATTGGGAAAAATTTACGGAACGAATTGGATTTTGGGTTGATCAGAAAAATCCGTATGTCACATACCATAATGATTATATTGAATCTGTCTGGAATGTTATTAAAAAGGCCAATGAAAAAGAATTACTTTATAAAGATTATAAAGTTGTACCTTGGTGTCCACGTTGTGGTACTGGACTTTCTTCTCATGAACTTGCTCAAGGGTATGAAGATGTGAAAGATTTATCAGTTACAGTGAAATTCAAAGTAAAAGGACAAGATAATACTTATATATTAGCTTGGACAACAACTCCTTGGACTTTACCTGGAAATGTGGCTTTAGCTGTAGGTAAAGATATTGAATATTACAAAATATTTATTCCTAACGATTTTGATTTTTCTAAGGTTGATGTAAAAACTGAAATGGGAACTTTTATTTTTGCTAAAGAGAGAGCAACACAAGATGATTTACATAAATTATTTTGGATGAGCAACCAAGATGGGTGTAAATTAGAGATATTAAGAGGTAAAGATTTAATCGGTTTAGAATATGAACCACTTTATCCTTATTTAGAACATACTATTTCAGATAGCGAAAAACCAAAATTAGAAAAGGCTTTCAAGGTCTATAATGCAGATTTTGTTACAACCGAAGATGGGACAGGAGTAGTCCATACGGCGGTCATGTATGGGCAAGATGACTTTGAACTTGGAACTAAAATCGGCTTACCGAAGCATCATTTAGTAGGACTTGATGGAAAATTTTTTACGGGCACAGATTTCCTTGAAGGGAGATTTGTGCGTGATGAAGATGTGG
>Ga0335397_10005153_pt1 | contig 17156 bp, 28 predicted proteins | sample MAT04_FD_205740 | JGI IMG/M metagenome (GOLD analysis project Ga0335397, IMG submission 205740) | Freshwater microbial communities from Lake Fryxell liftoff mats and glacier meltwater in Antarctica - MAT-04 (spades assembly) (version 2) ... | reverse complement strand
CAAACCAAATGTCTCCTTTTCGAAAATAAACTCTATCACTTATAGAAAGTCTCTTTTTATTTATATTCCAATTATCATAGTCCTTTTCCATATAATATAATTATACGACTTTTCACTTATTCCAATATCTTCCATAATTAGGACTTAAAACTTAGGAGCTTAGCTCCTAAGTTTTAATAGTCGTGCCGATGAAATCTTTATCATCTAGATAATTTTTTAAATTATCTAGATTGTTACCATTTAAAATTACTACTTCATAACCTAAAGACTTAGCTTCGTGAGCAGCGATTGTATCAAAAGGAGTATTTGAACCAGGGTTCCATTTTTTAGGGAAAAGGATTTCAAATTCATTCCAAGACATATGAGAAATTGGTTTGGCATCTCCATTTTTTTTAGGATCCTTATCATAAACATAATCAATATTTGAAAGATTAATTATTTTTGTCGCTCCTATACTTTTAGCTGAATAAACAGCAACAAGATCGCTACTGTTACCAGGTTGCCATCCGCCACCAACAATAATTTCTTTATCTGTTTGAGGAATTAAAGTTGGATCTAAAATTATTTTTTCATAAGCTAAATCTCCAAAACAAATTCTTACTAATTCGGCGTTCATTCGGGTGGCTGCTATTCCAAGCCAATCTAAATCTTCATCAGAAGGATCGGTAATTTGTTTCAAAGAGTTATTGTAATTACGACAAATTTTTCCTCCACCGGTGATAATGACAAAAGTATAACCAGAAAGAACATACTCTTTAATTAAAGAGGTAAATGAATTTAAAAAATCAATATTTATATCATCAGGAACAATGAGTGATCCTCCGAGAGACATAATAATTGATTTTTTATTTTGCATATAATTAAAAATTTAATTTATTAATAATATTTTTATGAATATCATCTACTTTCCCTTGTCCGTCTATTTCAAGATATTCAAAAAATTGGTCACCCTTTATTTTTTCAAACATTGGAACAATAAACTTTTCATATTCATCTAATCTACTTTCAATAGCTTTATCATTGTCATCTCCTCTGCCTCGAGAAAGCATCCTTTTCCTGACCTCTTCTCTTTTAACTTCAATATTAATAATTATTGGTTTTTGTCTTTTTGTATATATAAGTAATTCTTTTATAACTTCAAGCTGATTCAAATTACGAGGGTATCCGTCAAAAAATAAAATAGAATTTTCATCTATAATATTTACTGTCTCTTTTATAAAAAGAGTATTAGTCAAAAAATCTGGCTGAAATTTGCCTTGTTGCATACTAACATCATGGGCAATATTTTGAATATAACCAGATTCTTTAAAGAAATTGCGAAAAATTTCCCCCATTATAACAGTCTTTATTGAAAGTTCCTGATCTTTTAACAATAAAGCTTTTTTTAATAATTCAAGTTGAGTTCCTTTGCCTGAACCAGATCTCCCGACAAAAATAAATGTTTGTGTATTTTTTAACATCCCGTGTGAAATTTAATTAATTAATAAAGTGATTATTTAACCTCGCATTCTCTATATAGAATATAACATAATTATAATTATATGATAAATTTCTAACGGGATTAAAATCGACTAAACATAAAAAAAGACCTAGTTGATAGGTCCTTTTAATACTCTCTCATTGATAATTGAGCTTCCGTTTTCTTAATCAAATCAAGAACAACAGAAACAACAATCAAAAGAGCTGTCCCCCCAATAGCAAAAGCGCTTATGCCAGTGATCGCTCTTATGATAAGAGGGAGCACAGCAATTATACCTAGAAATACAGCCCCCATCGTAGTAACACGATTAAGTATTTTTGAAATATAATCTCGAGTAGCTGGACCTGGACGAATTCCGGGAACAAAAGCCCCATTTTTTTGCAAGTTTGTAGAAATCTGTTCTGGGTCGAAAGTGACTGCTGTATAAAAATAAGTAAAAAGAAAAACAAAAATAAAATAAACCAGAGAATAAAGCCACGTATTTTGAACAAACCAAAGTAACCCTCGAGAAATAGCCAAAAGAGTACCATTCGTCATACTAGCCAAGAAATTACCAACTAGTTGGGGGAAAAGTAAAATTGAAAGAGCAAAAATAATAGGAATAACGCCAGCTTGATTGATTCGAATAGGAAGATAAGTTTGTGTCCCTCCTGAAACATGATCTCCTCGAACTTGTTTAGCATAAGTCACGGGGACAGGGCGTTCGGCTTCAGTTACAACAACAACTCCAGCAACTATTAGTAATCCTACTGCTAAGAATAATATATAAACAGGCAAATTAGTAATATCAAAAGTAAAGAAAAATTGAGAAACTTCTTTTGGTATTTGAGCAACAATACCAGCAAAAATGATGAGAGAAACTCCATTCCCAATTCCAAACTCAGAAACTAACTCACCAATCCACATAATAAGCATAGAGCCAGCCACAATAACAGAAATATTAGTAAACATACCAAAAGTAGATAAATCAGTCATGATCCCTTGGCGATTAAGCAATGTCAATAAAGCTATCCCCTGAACTATTGCCAAAGGAATAGTTAATAATCTACTTAATTGAGTAAATTTTTTTCGGCCAATTTCTCCATCCTCTTGATATAAAGCTTTCAATCGAGGAGACATAATAGTCAATAATTGCATTATAATAGAAGAAGTTATATATGGCCCAACTCCAAGCATGATAATAGAAAGGTTAGACAAACCTCCACCAGAAAAAATATTTAAAACACCCACGAATTGATTATTGCTAATAAAATTTTGTAACTTAATAACATCAACTCCCGGAATTGGAATTGCTGACAATAATCTAAAGACAACCAAGGCTCCAAGCACAAACAAAACACGATTTCTTAGTGTTTCGTCTGTAAATATCATTTTAATTTTTTTCCAAACAATTTCCATAATTATTTTACATTCCCTCCAGCTTTTTCAATTTTTTCTTTAGCCTTAAGAGAAATTTTACAACCAACAATAGAAAGTTTTCTATCGATTTCTCCTTTAGCTAAAATCTTCACAACAGGCAAATTTCCTCCAACTCGACGAATCAATTTCTTCTCAAACAAAGAAGATGAATTAACAATTGCCCCTGCTTCGAATATGTTTAGAGAACCTATATTAACTGGAGTTTCTTTAACTGAAGCGGAATTGAAACGATACCCTCGAAGCTTCGGAAGCTTCTTTATTATATCACGAATCTGTGGACGTCGTTTATTACCAGCCCGAGCCGTCTGACCCTTTCCTCCACGTCCAGAAGTTTTTCCACGTGTTCCTCCACGACCAACTTGTCTGGCTTTTTTATTTGGATGTTCTCTTTTTAATGAATTTAATTGCATAATAATTTTTATTTATTTAAATCTTCAGTTGGTAAGACCGCTGAAACGACGACAGGAGGTAATGATTTTTCACGAAGCTCATAAAGAGCCTTATAAGCAACCCTAGCATTATTTAATTTATTCTTACTACCTGAATGAAGCTTAGCTGTTACATTTTTTATACCAGCCAAAACCAACATATCTCGAACAGTACTTCCAGCTACTAATCCTTTGCCTCTATTAGGTCTTATAACCAATTTTGAAGCTGAGAATTTTGATGATACTTCGTGCAAGATGGACATATCTTTCGTTTTAATTTTAAACATACTTTTTTTAGCTTGACGAAGAGCTTTAGCGATAGCAATAGCTGTATCTCCTCCCTTACCAGTTCCAAGCCCAACTGAGCCCTTTTTATCTCCAATAGCAATAGCCACAGCAAATGTCATTCGGCGACCTCCAGCCACAACACGAGTAACTCTTCGGATAGAGACCATCTTTTGATCAAATTCTGGTTTTGGTCTTTCGAAGGCAGATCGAGACTTGCGATGATCTCCTCCTTCTCTCTTTGAATAAGTTCCCTTAGAAGAACTTCTGTTATTACTTATATTTTGTTTTGGTTTTACTGTTGTATCCATCCTTATAAAAATTTATTTATTAATTATTCAAATCTTATCATTTAAAATTTAAGTCCAGCAACTCTTGCAGAATCAGCTAAAGCTTTTATCCGGCCAGTGTATTTAAAACCATTTCTATCAAAAACACAAGTCTTTATTCCTTTTGTTAGAGCCTTTTTTGCGACTTCTTCTCCAACAGCCTTAGAACGATCTGTCTTTGTTCCAGTTTTTACTTTCATATCAGAAGAAGAGACTAAGGTTATTTTATTCATATCATCAATGATTTGTGCATATATATAATTATTGGAACGAAAAACAGAAAGACGTGGGCATTTTGAAGTCCCTGTAATTTTTGTTCGAATTTTTTTCTTTAATCTTATTCTTTTTTCTATTTTCTTATTCATATAATTTTTTTCATTCTCTGTCTACAATAATCTAGCTACTAGAAACTAATTTACGCTGCTTTCTTGCCTTGTTTTCGACGAATAACTTCATCTGAGTAACGAAAACCTTTACCCTTATATGGTTCTGGCTTCTTATTAGCTCTAACCATTGCAGTGAATGAACCAACCAATTCTTTATCAATTCCTAAAACTGTAATATTATTTTTCTCAGCAGTCACTGTCAACCCTTCTGGAATTTTTATTTTAACGGGATGAGAAAAACCAAGAGCAAGATTAAGCGATTGACCAGCCACTTCTGATTTAAAACCAACCCCTTCTAAAATCAACTTCTTTGTGTAACCTTCTGTTACTCCAATCACCATGTTCTTAACATGTGAAGCATAAGTTCCCCATAGAGCATTTACTTTTTTATCTCCTTCTTTATTAGGAGTAAAAGTAATTTGGTTACCTTCAATATGTAAAGTCACTTCTCCGGGAAAATCACGATTTAAAGACCCTTTAGGTCCTTTAACAGAAAAAACTGTTCCAGTAAGCTTGACTTCTGTCCCTGTGGGAACTATAACTGTTTGTTTTCCGATTCTACTCATATATAAATTACCATAATTTGAACAATGCTTCTCCTCCGACCATTTCCTTTTTGGCTTGTTTATCTGTCAAAATACCTTTAGGGGTTGAAAAAACAGTCAATCCATAACCTCTTTTTATTTCTTTAACTCCTTTATAAACACGACAAGATGACTTAGATATACGATCTACTCCAGTTATTTTTGGACTTCCATCTTCTTTAAAACTTAAAATGAGTTCAAGTACAGGGAAACCTTTTCTGGTTTTTTTTGCAAAACTTTTAAGAAAACCTTCCTTAACAAGACATTCAGCAATTGCCAATTTAATTTTTGAATGCGGAACAACAACCGTATCATGTTCTGCTCGGCCTGCGTTCTTTATCATATTCATCATGTTTGCTATTTGATCCATATATTTTGGTAGTATGTAGTTAGTAGTATGTAGTATGGGATGCCTTTTGCATTTTTCATTCTACTTTCTACTTTCTACTTTCTACATGTTTATTTTTACCAACTTGATTTACGTACCCCAGGAAGCATTCCTTCATTTGCTAATTCACGGAAACAGATACGACATAATCCAAAATCTCTCATATATGCGTGCCCACGGGAACAACGAAAACAACGATTTGTTTCTCGTGTGCTAAATTTTGACTTCTTTTTATGTCTTGCTGTAACTGATGTTTTTGCCATCCTTTTAGAAAATTAAATATTAATTATTACTTTTAAACACTTTCCATTAATTTTATAACAGAAAAAGTATATAAAAATATTCGAATTAAGCGATTTCTTGTGTCTTTTCTTAAAACCTTATAAAAAGTCTTGAGGAGAAACACAGATCTACTTATTATCGAACTTCACCAATACTAGCAGATAGTGATTTAGATGTCAACGACAAATTTTAATCCTTCTTGGACTATAATTAAATCATCTTTGGTATTTATCTGAAACCATTTTTTTAAAATTATATATGAAACATCTTGGCAATTAGCAAACAAAGTATGAGGAATACCCGCCTCACCCTCCTCATAAAAAACTGGCTCATAGAAGAAAAAAATTTTATTTAAAGTAAAAGCTCCCGAGAAGCATGGCGACTCCCTCTCCAGTTCACCTTCTGTTTGCTTTCTAAAAGAAGTAATCTTATTATGAGCTTCATCTAAATCGCAAGTCCTATATCTTTTATCTAATCTTTTACAGCCAAGACCATAGCAAGGTGAGGGCAAATCAATCAATCTCTTCAAGTCTTCTTTTAGGAAAATATCATCTCCATTTAAAACCAGAAACTTATCTTCTTCTTTTAAATATTCACGGGCCGTCATCAAAGCAAAATATGTCCCTTTCTTTTTTGGGTCTTGAAATAAGAATTTTACACTGAAGTCATAATCCTCTTTCCTTAAAAATTCTTCAAATAATCCTAAATGTTTTTCTTTAATAATCACAAAAACTTCCTTAATCTTCGGGGGCAAAGATGAGAATATAAAAGAAAGAATGGGTTTATCTTTAATTAGAATAAGTGGTTTTGGAATTTTTTCTGTTAAAGGTTTCAACCTTTCTCCTTCACCAGCACACAATATAACTGCTTTCATCAAAAGAGTATATCATAAAAACAGCCCAATCTTTTCAGAGTTAGGCTGTTAAAACTTTATATCATTTAAGATGACCGGATCATCTAGAGATCCGTTTTTTTGACCATTCAAATGATGAATAATCAATCGAATACTTCCCTCGTGGATAAAACCATGAGGATAAAGACCGATTATTTCTCTTAAACTTAAAATATGAACCTCCGAAACTTCTCCAGGGTCATTAGTCTTAAGTTCGGGAACATAATCCAGTCTCAAAATGAATAGATGATTGTTATTTATTTGACCGTTAGGTCTTAATTTTGTATAACAACCGAACTCTTCAAAAGAGCATCCCCATTCTGAATTATAGGCAATCTCTTCAAATAATTCACGGAAGATAGATACCAAAACATCTCCTCCATCCTTTTTTTCAATTGCCCCACCTGGAAGTCCATACATCCTTATCCCGTTACCACGACCCCTGTCGTTATAATCTTGGACTAAAATATATTTTTGATTAAAAAAGTTATTATCTTCCTTAACCAACACAATCCCCTGAACCCCATCTTTGACTATGGGATCCGATAAAATTTTTATCTGTCCCATAGTTTTGATTTTTTGTTTCTCTTAAATTACCACAGATATTAGATAAAATCAAATAAATAAAAAACCCTCACAATGTGAGAATTTTTTATTTGATATTGTATATTCTTCTAATCACTAGCACCTATTCACTATAAACTAATCCTACTATTTTTTAAATGGAACACCGATTAGTTCAAAGAATTCTGTTGCTTCGGCTTTTGTTTTAGCAGTTGTGACAATGGTTATAGCTAATCCAAAGACATCCTTCAATTCTTCATCTCCTGTTTCAGGAAAAATTGTATGCTCTTTAATACTCATAGTTAAGTTTCCAATATTATCAACAATCTTTCTTTCAATACCTCGGAAATCTTTTGTGCGAGGGATGGCCACGTTGATAAGCTTATCTAAAAATCCATACATTCGTTCTCCTCGAAGAGTAACCATGACTCCAACTGGGTCTCCAATTCTAGTTTTAAAACTGGCAATAGACTTCTTGGCACTTTTTGTCGCTGGACGCTGACCAGTAATTTTAGCTAAACGCTCAAGAACAAGTTTATTGTGATCTTTATTACGCTTAAGTCCCGAACCAGTTCCACTAGCCACTACAACCTTGACTAAACGAGGTGCTGCCATTACATTCTTATAGCCGTGTTTGGTTTTAAGGATACTATAAGCTTTTTTTCCTTTTTGTTTAATTGTTTCCATATTTTAATTCGTGTTATTCGTTTTAATTCGTGTATTTGTGTCGTGTTTATTATTAATCACGCTTGGATACGTTTGATACATGTATAGGCATAGCAATTTCAAGGATTTGACTTTGTTCGCCTTTCTTTTTCGCTTTATGAGCCTTCTTCCTAACATTAACTCCTTCCACTACAACCTTATTAATAGCTGGCAAAGCCTTAAGGACTTTACCCTTTTTGCCTTTATTTGACCCGGCTATCACTATTACATTGTCTCCTTTCTTAATTTTCATAGTATTTTAAATTCTTAATTAGTAATTATTAATTACTTAAATAACTTCCTGAGCTAATGAAATAATCTTCTGATACCCACGTTCAGCAAGTTCGCGTGGGATAGGACCAAAGACACGACCACCTTTTGGATCAAGCTTATCCTTTTCCAAAATAACAACTGCATTATCATCAAAACGAATATAAGAACCATCTTTTCGTCTAAAAGATTTCACTACTCGGACAACAACAGCCTGATGAACATCTTTTTTCTTAACAATTTTTCGAGGTTCAGCAACTTTGACTGAAATTATAACTCGATCACCAATACTAGCATAACGACGTCGTGAAGATCCAAGGACTTTGAAAACCTTCCCGATTTTTCCTCCGGCGTTATCTGTGATATTTACTATTGTTCCATCTTGAATCATATATTTTAGTAGTAAGATATAAGTAGTATGTAGTATGTAGAAAAGATTTGATTCCTTTACTACTTACTACTTGCTACCTACTACTTACCTAATTACTTTAAAGTGTTTATCTTTTGATATAGGTCTAACCTCTTCTATCTCCACAACGTCACCAATCTTTTTTACATTACCCTCATCGTGAGCCTTATATTTCTTTGTTTTCTTTATTCTTTTACCATATTTTTTATGTTCAACAAAACGACTAACTAGTACAGTGACAGTTTTATCCATTTTATCAGAAGTCACAACTCCTTTTAATATTTTATTTGTTTTTTTTGTATTTTCCATCCCATTAGAAGTAGATCGCGATTCAGAATCGTGGTCATCTTTTGTATTATTTTTTATTATATCTTTATTCATATTTTTTATTTTGCATTATCATCGTGATCGCGACTTCTAATGGGATCCATATTATTAAAAATTATCTTGCTACCACACGAGTAGTAACTGGTAATTTGGTTCCTGCTTTGCGCAAAGCTTCTTTAGCTGTTGCTTCTGGAACTCCATCAACTTCAAAAATTATTCTTCCTGGACGAATATCTAAACAATATCCTTGTGGATCCCCTTTTCCTTTTCCCATTCCGACTTCAGCTGGTTTTGCAGTAAAAGGTCTATCAGGAAAAATTCTGATCCACATACGTCCTGTCTTTCCTAATGTTCTTGAGGTAACTTTACGAGCAGATTCTATCTGATTTGAACGAATTCTTCCTCCTGAAGTAGCCTTAAGACCATAGGATCCGAAGGCAACACTAACTCCTCTTGTATCAGGAGTAACTTTGGTCATATCCGTGCGACCAGTTTGCCATTTTCTAAATTTTACTTTTTTGGGTAATAACATAAAATTATTTAATTACTCTTATTTTCTCTATCTGCAACATTATTATTTGAGGCAGAAAAAATCTCTCCACGATATATCCAGACCTTGATTCCAATATCTCCATAACTCATATGAGCTTTCTCTCGAGCAAAATCAACATCGGCCCGAAATGTCTGAAGAGGAATTGAACCACGTTTTATTTGCTCAGAACGAGCAATTTCAGCTCCAGCTAAACGTCCACCTAAATATATTCGAGCTCCTTTAACTCCTCGAGCTGACATTACTTTTTCAATAGCCTGTTTTATAACCCGACGGTATGGAAGACGTTTTTCAAGACCCTCAGCAATAGAACAAGCCACGATCGCCGCATCAGCATCAGGATTAGTTACTTCTATAATATCAAATTTAAAATCCTCAGGAATAGCTATTCCCTTCTTATTTAAAGCCTTAACCATTTCAGCTTTAAGTTTACTGACCCCTTCTCCTGAGCGACCAATAATCATCCCAGGGCGAGAAGTATAAACCATAATTCTTGTCGCTTTAACGCTTCTCTCAATTTCAATCCGAGAAATATAAAAACCCCGAAGTTTCTTCATTAAAAATTCACGAATCACAACATCGCTTTGTAATAGAGTCTTGTATTTTTTATCAGCAAACCAACGTGATTTCCAGTCACGGAGAGTTACTAATCTATGGGCATATGGGTGTACGACTTTTGACATAATTTAAACTTTATTTTCTTTAATTTTTACCGACTTTTTTGTTTTTGAAGTTTTTTTAATTTCTTTTTTCTCAATTTTACTACCTTTTTCTATTAAAGAAAGCATAACATGACTTGTTCTCTTATTAATACGAGAAGCACTACCTCGAGCTCGAGGCATACTGCGCTTCAAAACTACTCCTTTATTGACAGTAACACTAAGAACATAAAGATCTTCTTCTTTAACTCCTGTTTGTTTAGCATTTGCTACTGCAGAAAGAAGCAATTTCTGGACTGGGCCCGTTGCTCTTTTTGGTAAAGTATTTAAAATCAGAATAGCCTCAGCAACCCTTTTGCTTTTGATTAGTTCCGCTACAAGGCGAACCTTGCGGGGGGACTGTCTATAGTTTTTTAAAAATGCTTTCATATTAATTCGTGTTATTCGTTTTGATTCATATATTTGCGTCGTGTTTTATTTTTTCTTTGAGTCAACTGCAGCTTTAGCAGATTTTGAGGCTGATATTTCAGACTCCTTCTTCTTTTGTTCTAATTCTTTCTGCATTTTACCTCCATGTCTGACAAATTTACGAGTTAAAGAAAATTCTCCAAGTCTATGCCCCACCATATCTTCACTAACAAGGACTTCAATATGAGTTTTTCCATTATGAACACCAAAGACAAAACCAACCATTTCTGGAGAAATCTGTGAAGCTCTAGCCCAAGTCTTAATCATACCTGTTTCAATAGGCTTTTTACCAGCAATCTTTGAAAGTAACCTTTCATCAACATATGGACCTTTTTTAAGTGATCGTGTCATATTGTATAAATATAAACAAGCTCCTTTGAGCTCGTTCATCCATACTATCAAATCTAAAAATAAAGTCAAATTCAAAATTCTCCACACCGGGTATGGAGAATTTATGTACAGAATCCTAGTTGCCCTGTCGACACGACAACTAGACATCAATACACAAATCAAATCAAATTTCGGAAGTCCGACTTCCAACAATCAAAAGGTTTATTAATTATAACTATAGATATTACTTATAACATTGACAGTCATACTGGTCGATTCTGATTCGCCTTCTTCATTTGTCACCGTAAATTTAATTCTATAATTACCAGCTCTATTATACCGATGAGTAAACGTAGCACTTTGTTCTAGCCTATTAGACAAAGGAGATAAAGCTGGAGCAAGGTCATTTTGATATTCACCCCAATCAACAGAGTATGATAGATTACCACTGTTTGGGTCATAAGCTTTCACTTCCCATGTTCCAGGATTTCCCACGCTTAAATTTTGTGGACCTGAGATACCAGTAATTACAGGTGAAGCAGATTCATAACTATCTATTATTTCAAAATAATTATTACTTTTATCTGATACTCCATAATTGTTAATCCTAATTAGAATTTTATATTTATTACCTTGTGTGATAGGCATAGTGTTCAGGCCTGAAAGACCAGACATATAATTATTTGTATTCCACAAGAAACTACCAGTATTTTTAGTTGCGCCAATCCAAGACATTGATGAACAACCCATAATCCCTGCCGGACAACTAATATCATCATTGTATAGGTATACATAAACCTTAGCATTCCTACTAATATTTGACTTCCATTTTATTTTATATGTTTGACCTAAGGTTATTTGTTCTCCACCATTTGGAGAAACAACTCTTACATAAGATCTAGAAGTATAGGCGCTAACTTCTGATACACCAAAAAGAAAAACAACTAAAACAAACAAAAACCCTATATATTTCTTCATATTTTTTTATATTAACTAATTAATAAAACGACCTATATATAAAGACGGATAACTAAAGTACTTCTTACATTGAAGAAAATCGCTTTCTGTTGTATTATTTAAAAAGTAAGTAACTGAGTTTTAATACGTCTTATATAATGAACGACAAAACAGAAATATTTAAAGAAATTTACGAAAAAGAATCTGATGCAATTTTCAGATTTGTGCTAATAAAAGTTTCAAATCGAGACCAAGCTCTTGATATTACTCAAGATACTTTTATGAGATTATGGAAAAGCATGTCTCTCGGAAAAGATATTTCTAATTATAAATCTTTTATTTTTACTATCTGCCGTAATCTAATCATTGACTGGTATCGTAAGAAAAAAAGCCTTTCATTAGATGCTATGTCAGAAAACTATAAAACATTTGATATTATAGATAAAAGTAGTATCAATAACTTAGAAATTAATTTCGAGGGTAAAAATATTTTAGAGAAGATAGGTGAGTTAAATGAAACATATCAAACACCCCTTTACTTAAAATTCGTAGAAGACTTACCAATAAAAGAAATCGGGGAAATAATTGGAATTTCAGAAAATGCAGTATCAGTTAGAATTAATCGAGGTATAGAAGAATTGAGAAATAAAATGGGATATAAATAAATTTATGGAAAAATATGATGAACAATTAAATATTGGAATAAAAGAAATCAAAAATATTAAAATGACTGATAATGAAAAAAATCAGATTCTTCAAAATATTGTAGGGCAAGAAAAACCAATAGAAATAGTTCCAAAAGAAAGATACAGTATATTCCAAATGTTTAATAGTTATTCTTACTATATGAAATTGGCTGTTTACTTCTTACTCTTGGTGAGTGTTGGAGGAGCATTCTGGTTTAATTATAAAGGCTCTAATCCAAAAGTAACCTATACCCCAAACAATTACAATAACAACCAAAATTATCCTCTAATAAACAATACAGAGACACCAATAATTCCTAAAACTATAAATACAAAACAGACAGATAATACTAAATTGGCTACAAATCCAAATCCTATAGGGGAAAAGAGTACAATGTTGAATAATAATTTTCTGAGTGCTCCCGCGGGTGGAACTGTAGCCGTATTGGCTCCTGTCATCGTTTATAAAACTAGAAATGATTATTCAAATAATGTCAGTGTCTGCTATAAAGATGACGAAATCACTTGCAACCCAGGACCAGGTGACGCAATACACCAAAGACCGACAAAGCTCGCAAATGGATATTTTCTTAAAAGGATGTCTGGTGATGTTTTCTTAAATATAACAATAGATGAATTTATCAATTATAAAGGAGACTGGTCTGATCTTATAAAAATTAAAAATATCATTGACTACCATCCCTTCACCGAGATGTATAGTTGCCCCACAACTTTTGATATAGAACAAATCAATCAGGCTATTTTAAACAATAGATTAAAAGTCGAGTGTCAAAATATTTTATAAAAAATTAGTTACCCTCCAATTCTCCACACCGGGTGTGGAGAATTAGAAAGATAAGATATTTAGAATTCTTGGTAAAAAAACTATCAATCCAATTATCCCTGAAACTAAAACCGCAACCAAAACTGCTCCTGCCGCCACATCTTTTGTATCTCTAGCATATGGATGATAATCAGGGCAAGTAAGATTAATATCAATTTCAAAAGCTGTATTAAGAGCCTCAGCCACAATTACTAATCCGATAGCTAAGATGATAGCGATCCATTCCATTTCTGAAATCCTAAACATGAAACCTAAATATATTGCTAATATCGAAAAAAATATATGCAACCAAGAATTATGAGTCGTTCTTAGAAATATACCTAACCCTCGCAAAGCATGAGTTGTACTTCTAAGTCGAGCTATTATTGAAAATCTTTTCTTCTCCGTTAATTTTTTATCCATAAGGTCTTTCTATTATACAACATAATATATCCACTACAATATACGGAAGTCTTCCATATGTTCCTAATACTTATTATTATCTATATACAAAAAATTCCGGAAGTCTTCCGGAATTTTTTGTATATTTACTTTTTATTTTTTCCAACCTTTCGGCGAGAGACAATCCACATGTTTGAGTATTTCTTTGGTGTCCTTGTCTTCTGACCTTTACCTGTTGGCTTACCCCACATACTCTTGGCTCGACGTAGACCTCTTCCTTGGCGTCCTTCACCTCCACCGTGTGGATGATCAACTGGGTTCATAGCAGTTCCTCTGACTGTTGGCCTGATTCCTTTCCAGCGAGATCGGCCGGCTTTACCAAAATTCTGTAATTTATATTCTGAATTTGAAACTTCCCCTATTGAGGCCCAAGCATTCTCAGAAACTTTTCGAACTTCGGTTGATGGCATTTTGATATTCGTATAACCAAGGTCATTGGCCACAACTTGTCCGAAAACTCCAGCTGAACGAGCTAACTTTGATCCATTGCCTGGTTTAATTTCAATGTTATAGACAAAAGTTCCAATCGGAATTATTTTTAAAGGCAAACGATTACCGATGGCAAGCGGAGCCTTTAGAGAAACAATGAAAGAATCTCCTACTTTAACTGACTTAGGGACAATCACATATCTCTTCTCTCCATCTTTATAACAAGCTAAACTAATAAAAGCATTGCGGTTAGGATCATATTCTATAGATATTATTTTAGCAGGAATATCGTGCTTGTTGTACATGAAGTCAATATCTCGATAAAGACGCTTGTGTCCACCACCTTTATGGCGAGTAGTTATTCGTCCTTGGTTGTTTCTTCCAACTGATCTCTTGAAACCTTTAGTTAAAGATTTAAGAGGACTGCTTTTGGTCAAAACATTCCGATACGAAACCGTAGTTTGATGACGCTTAGATGGAGTTGTTGGTCTGTATTTTTTCATAAATTATGCAAATGTTATTTTATCACCTTTTTTCAAATATACGACCGCTTTTTTACCACCTTGCTTAATACTTGTAACACCACGTCGAGTGACTGTCTTCTTGGCTATCTGAGTTATAGTAACTCTAACAGGATTAACTCCATAAACAAAGTTAATAGCTTTTTTGACTTCATTTTTATTGGCGATAGAAGCAACATTAAAAGTATAAACACCTTTCTCTGCAGAAATAGCCGACTTCTCTGTAATCCTAGGACCTAATATCAATGAATGTGTCTTTTCTTTCTTATCTCCCTCATCTTTCTTTTTTTTATTCTTTTTTGTATTTGTTTTTTCCATAATTTTTCTACATACTAATTTCTTCTATCTATTTATATTCTCCTTCGTAATTATCTCCCCCCTATTTTTTCGTAATTCTTAATTCTTAATTATTAATTACTTTCTCTATCTTCCCTCCCAAAAAAGCAATACTTTCTTTAGGTTGAGAGATAATAATATATCGAAATAAAAGTAAATCAACTGGATTAATATTACGAACTTCATCAATCTCTACTGTTTTAATGTTGGCAAAACTTTTCTTAATTTCATTACTCTTAGCTGGAATTGTTATATAGAGATTGATTTTCTTGCCTCCTGTGATTTTTTCAAAACCAGAGACCTTACTTAAATCTTTTATAATAGTAACGGCATCTTTAGTTTTGATATTTTTAAGAGATAGTTCTTCAACAAATAAAATTTGGCCTTTTCTAAATTTTTCAGATAAGACTGTGAAGAGGGCTTTGATTCTCATCTTTTTATTTATTTTTTGTTCATAACTCTTCTCATTACGAGGGCCATGAGTGACTCCACCACCTTTCCAAATAGGTGATCGGTTTGATCCATGACGAGCTCTCCCCGTTCCTTTTTGTTTCCAAGGTTTTCTTCCTCCTCCACGAACATCTGAACGATCTTTTGTATGCGCAACTGGAGTTCGAGCATTGGCTTGCATAGCCGTTACGACTTGGTGAACAAGGTCACCATTCCAAGGCAAGCCAAAAATAGTATCCGGTAAACTTAATTTTCCAACTGATTTACCTTTAGTATTATAAACTTCTGTTTCTATTGGTTGGATTTCAGCCTTTTTGGTTTTTGATTCTTTCTTTTCTTTTTTTACTACATCATCAGAGGCCGGTAAGGATTTAGTTTTTTTAGAAGTATCTATATTTTTTTGTATTGTGTCATCTTTTTTCATATTTTTTAGCCTACTATTTCAACTAGCGTCCCGCGACGACCTGGAATCGCACCTTTAATAATTAATTGATTATTTTCTTTATCAACTCCGATAATTTCTAAGTTCTTAATAGTGATTCTATCACCGCCCATTCTTCCACCCATTCTCATTCCTTTAGGAACTTTATTACGAAGTCCTCCTCCGATAGAACCAGGCTCACGTTCAGAATGTTTTTGTCCATGACTTCGTGGTCCACCATGAAAACCGTGACGTTTGACAACGCCCTGAAAACCTTTACTTTTTGATAAACCAGAGACAATAACATTGTCACCAATATTAAAAACTCCGACGGTTATCATATCTCCTTCTTTAATATCTTCTATGTCGCGAAATTCTCGAAGATGCTTGTAAGCACTTGCTTCTTTTTTACCTTCTTCTTTTTCGTTTTGAGATTGTGAAGCTAAAATATGTCCGAGATGAGCCTTAGTTGCTCGACTTGATTTTTGTTCTTCAAAAGCAACTTGAACGGCTGTATAACCATCCACATCAGGACTTTTGACTTGAGTAACCACAAGAGGACCAGCCGATATTACTGTTGCCGGAACAGCCGTTCCGTCATCCAGAAAGCACTGCATCATATGCTGTTTTTTTCCAAGAATAAATTTCATATATTTACATCATTTTCACATCTATATCAACTCCGGAAGGAAGTGATAGATTTGTGAGAGCCTCAATAGTCTTTGGATTAGGATTCAGAATATCGATGACTCGTTTATGGATTCTTATTTCGAACTGTTCACGAGCATTTTTAAAAACAAAAGATGCTCGATTAACTGTATACTTTTTTATTTCTGTCGGAAGAGGAATAGGCCCAACAATTTTCGCATCATAACGTAAAGCGGTATCAATAATCTGCTTAACAGATGTGTCAAGAATTTTATTCTCATATGCTCTAACTCTGATCCGAAGTTGGACAACTACATCCTCTTTGGATTTTTTTACTTTTGAAACTTTCTTTGTTGTCATAGGGTTAGGTTCTTGTTTCTAGCTTATAGTTTCTAGTATTTTTAATACTAAAACCTAATCACTAGCTACTAACAACTAATTATTTAATGATCTTTGTTACAACTCCTGCTCCGACAGTCTTACCTCCTTCACGGATAGCAAAGTGCATTTGTTCTTCAAGGGCAACTGGTGTTACAAGCTTGACCACAAGCTTAACTGTATCTCCTGGCATAACCATTTCAACTCCAGCTGGCAAGGTTGATTCCCCTGTCACGTCTGTTGTTCTGATATAAAATTGTGGCTTATATCCAGTGAAGAATGGTGTATGT
>Ga0335397_10005151_pt1 | contig 17159 bp, 14 predicted proteins | sample MAT04_FD_205740 | JGI IMG/M metagenome (GOLD analysis project Ga0335397, IMG submission 205740) | Freshwater microbial communities from Lake Fryxell liftoff mats and glacier meltwater in Antarctica - MAT-04 (spades assembly) (version 2) ... | reverse complement strand
GCGGATCGTCGCCAGGTCACCGAAGCCGGTGGTGACGCCGTAGACCGCCTCGCCTGCAGCGACCAGGCCGTCGATGGTGGCGCGGCTGGCGCGGATCGCCGTCAGCGCGTCCGGTGCCAGCGCGACCGGGGCGTCGTGGCGGGCGACCGCGACGACGTCCTCCGGCGTGAGGTCCCGGCCGGTGAGGACGATGGGCGTCGGGGCGATGCTAGAACCGCCATCCCGGGCCGTCATGGCCAGGGCGTCGGCCCGGCGGTGCGCAGGTGGGCGGTGTCGTTGGCGAGCAGCAGCATGCCGCGGCCCCCCTCGTCCAGACGCAGCACGGTGAGGTTCAGCCAGTCCTGGCGGAACCGGCGGCGGTAGTCGCGGGTCGGCACGCCCAGCGCGACGGTGAGCAGGACGCGGTTGAGCGTGCTGTGCCCCACGGCGAGGATGCGTCGCTCCGCGTCGCCGGCGGCCTGCGGCAGCTCGGCGGCCGCGAGATCGCGGAGGAACGCCCCGGCACGGGCGGCGATGGCGTCGCCGTTCTCACCGTTGGGTGGCCCAACTCGGGCCGGATCCTCCATCCACGCCGCGCGCTGGTCGGGCCAACGAACGGCAAGGACCTCGGTCACCTGGCCCTCCCAGTCGCCGTAGTCGGCCTCCATCAGTCGGGCGTCCGTCTCGGTCGTCCGACCAGGCGCCAAGATCGCCGCCGTCTCGGCCGCGCGACGGAGCGGGCTCGAGATGACCCGGTCGAAGCGGATGCCTTCCAGACGGTCCCGCAGGCGCTCGGCATCCGCGCGACCACGGACGGAGAGCGGGACATCGATCGTCTGGCCCAGATACTGGTCGGGTTCCGATCGATCGGTGTGGCCGTGGCGGGTGAGGATGAGGGTGAGCACCGAACGAGTCTAGGGCGTCGAACATCCGGCGATCGAGGCCGTAGACTGGAATCGCTCAGAACCAGACGGAGGGACCGATGTCCGGCGCCGACCAGGCCCACGACGCACACGCTGCATCCAGCCATGACGCGGCCACCCACGCCAGTGGTGGCGAGGGACTTGACGAGGACGCCCACGGAGATACGCATGGTCACGGCGAGGAGCTGGGGCCGATCGACTGGCGCGCCTGGGGTGCCGCAGGTTTGGGCATCGCCTCCGCCGTGGTGGTCGTCGCCGTCCTGTACGCGACGATCCGACCGACCTGACGCGCCAAGGGTGGCCCGGTCGCCTAGAACAGCCCGACGATCCGACCCTGCTCATCGAGGTCCACGCCCTCCCCGTTCGGGTGGGCGGGCAGACCGGGCATCGTGCGCATGTCGCCACAGTAGGCGGTGACGAATCCGGCGCCAGCAAAGAGCCGAGAATCGCGGATCGGTAGCCGATAGCCCCGCGGTCGCCCTTTGAGGGCCGGGTCGTGGCTGAGCGACGACTGGGTCTTGGCCATGCACACGGGCACACGCCCGTAGCCCATCCGGTCGATCGATTCCAGCGACGCGAGCGCAGCCTCGGAGAAGTCGACGCCGTCCGCGCCATAGATGCGCGTGGCGATGGCCTCGATCCGCTCGCGCAGCGTGGCGTCCTCCGCATCCAGGAAGCGGAAGTCCGGCGCCCCCTCCTGGGCCACCGCCCAGACGGCTCGCGCCAGCTCCTCTGCGCCCGCTCCGCCTTCGGCGAAGTGGCGAGCCACGACGCAGTCGCGCGCGCCGGCCGCAAGGGCGACCTCGCGGACGACGGCGATCTCTGACTCCTTGTCGTCCGGGAAGGCATTGATGGCCACGACGGCAGGGACCCCGTACTGTTCCGCGATCGAGATGTGCTGGATGAGGTTCTCGGCACCGCGCCGCACCGCATCCGGGTCTTCGCGCTTGAGCGCCTCGTCGAGCGGCTTGCCCGCGACGATGCTGCCAACGCCCCCGTGCATCTTCAACGCTCGGATCGTGGCCACGATGACCGCAGCGCTCGGCCGCAGACCGCTGAAGCGGCACTTGATGTCCACGAACTTCTGGAAGCCCATGTCGGACCCGAAGCCGCCCTCGGTCACCACCGCATCCACCAACTTGAGCGCGACCCGATCGGCCACCACCGACGAGTTGCCATGGGCGATGTTCGCGAACGGACCCGCGTGGACGAACGCGGGACCCCCCTCCAGGGTCTGAGCGAGGTTGGGCTTGATGGCGTCACGCATCACGACGGCCATGGTCCCCGCGACCCGGAGGTCCTCCATCGTCACCGGCTTGCCGGACCGTGTCTCCGCCACGATCACGCGACCGATGCGAGCCCGCATGTCCATCAGATCCGACGCCAGTGCGAGGATCGCCATGATCTCCGAGGCGGCCGTGATGTGGAACTCCGTCTCGCGCGAGCCGGCCTTCTCTCCCAGGCCGACCTCGACGCGCCGCAGGGCGCGATCGTTGACGTCGACGACACGCGGCCAGCGGATGCTCGCCGGATCGATGTCAAGGTCATTGCCGCGAAGGAGGACGTTGTCCAGGAACGCCGCGCCCGTGTTGTGTGCCGCCGTGACCGCGTGGATGTCTCCGGTGAAGTGGAGATTGATGTCCTCCATGGGCACGATCTGGCTGTAGCCGCCGCCCGCGCCGCCGCCCTTGATGCCGAAGACCGGCCCCATGGATGGCTGCCGCAGGGTCGCGGCCGCCCGCACGCCGATGCGGTTCAGCGCCTGCGTGAGACCGACCGTTGTGGTCGTCTTGCCTTCGCCGAGAGGCGTCGGCGTCAGCGCCGTGACGACGATCTCGCGTCCATCCGGCCGACCCGCGAGCCGCTGCAGGATCTCCAGCCGGATCTTCGCCTTGAACGGGCCGTAGAGCTCCAACTCCTCGGGCAGGATACCCATCTCCGAGCCGATCTCCAGGATGGGTCGCAGCCTGGCTGCCTGTGCGATCTCGAGACTGCTGGGCATGGGCATGTGCGTGTCCCTCAGTGCGGCGGCGCGAGATCCATCCGGCGATCCGTGTCCCCCACCGACGGCCGGGTGGCGATCATTGGCTCTCTGGTCCGCGTAGATTGCCCGAGCGGACCTGACCGTGCACCCTCGCCACCGCAGACTCGATCTCGTGCAGGCGGGCTTCCACCTCCGAAAGCATGACGCCCGTCATGAGCTGGTCGTCGATCGAGGGGATGTTGATGATCACGTTCGCCGCGGCACCGCGGGCGGCAGCCAGCACCAACAGCCCTCCGACGTCCAGGTCGCTGGCCGCATTGAGGTTGCTCCGACCGGCAAGGCTCTCGATCTCGTGGACCAGCGTGTGGCACTGCCGTACGACGTCAAAGGGAACCTCGGCGGCGCGCACCGCGGCGGCTGCGATCGCCGCGGCCCGAACAGCGGACTGCTCTGGTGTCTCCCTGGGGAGTCTGCGCGCATCCCCGAACGATGCGTAGGCGTCCGAGTCCTCGTCCGCGAGCCGCAGGAACGTCGAGCGTGCAGCCTCCGCAGCCTCAAGGGCGCGGGCGTGGGTCGCCGCGTACGCTGCATACTTCGGGCGATCGGCCGAAAGTCGGGCCACCATCGCCGTGAGGCTGGCCGCCAGCGATGCCGCTACTGCGGAAGCACTGCCACCACCTGGCACCGGCGCGGCGGACGCGAGGGCCTCCGAGAAGGCGGCGACCGTCAGATCGCTGAACGAGCTGCGGAAGTCAGTCATGGCGGTGGATTCTCGCACGGGGAGCGGAGGGACGGCGCCGCGGCGCTCCACCGCTCACGCGGCGCTCGCGAGACCCTCATCCATGGGATCCACGCCCACGACCGACCACCGCCGATCGCGATGCGCGAACGAGAGCCGCAGACGCGCGGACCCGGTCCGAACCACGAACAGCGTTCGTGGGCCTTCGCCCATCGGGTAGGCCTTGGACTCGTCCCGAACGCGCTCGATCTCGAGCACGTCCAGTCGGTCCCCGGCGGCGCGGACAGACCGGGGCCGACCCGTGAACCGGTCGCAGGTGACCGAGACCTGAAGCGGGGTGACGTTGACCATCGACATCTCCGGACTCCTTCCATCGTGTGTCAGGGAGCTCTCCGGAACCGGGGCACTTCGGCTGTGAGAGAACATCCGTTCGATTGCTTGAGGGGACCGTAGCCGAACATCTGTTCGATTGTCAAGGGGTCGGTCCCGTTGCCTGGGACGTTGCGCCGGGGTCGTGCCACCTTGGGTGTCACATCGTAGAAGAGCCCGCCGGATCACTCGTCCGGCTCGACCTCCCCAGGCGGACGGCCCACGCGCCGTGCCTCCGGGGCGTGCAGATGGTCACGCTCGAAGGGTTCGGCGACCGTGCCGTCGAGCAGCCGCGCCCGGGTGATCGCTTTCGGGCCGAACCGCTGCCGGATCTCGTCCATCGCCCGCGTCGCGCGCTCCTGCCGGTCGTCGCTTCCGAACAGGGAGAGCTGCTGACGATCCGTCAGGTTCGTCGCCGCGACACCCAGCAGCCGCACGGTCATGCCGCGCGTGTGCGCCCGGACCAGGTCCACGGCGGTCCGCCAGATGAGGTCGGTCTGGTCGGTCGGTTGAGGCAGCGACCGCTGCCGACTGTGCGTCTCGAATCCGGAGTCGCGCACCTTGACCCCGATGGTGCCTGCCTTCACACCGCCGGCGCGCAATCGGCCGGAGACGCCCTCGGCCAGGCCCAGAAGCGTGCGCTCCAGGACCTCCCAGTCGTTGGTGTCCCGATCGAAGGTGTGCTCGTGGCTCACAGATCTGGCCGCCTCTCCCCCACCCACGGGGGTCGGGTCGATGCCGCGCGCCCGGTCGTGGAGCACGGGGCCCATGCTTCCGAAACGGCGTCTCAGGGTGTCCGGCGGCAGGGCCGCGAGGTCGCCGATGGTCCGCACGCCGTACTCCGCGAGGACGAGGCGCGACTTCTCGCCCACGCCCCACAGGCGCCCGATCGGCAGCGGCGCCAGGAACGCCTCCTCGCCGCCTGGTGGCACCACGACCAGTCCGTCGGGCTTGCGCAGGTCGGACGCGATCTTGGCCACCAGCCGGGTCGCCGCCACGCCCACTGACGCGGTGAGCTGGAGCTCCCGTGTGATGGTCTCCCTGACCGCGAAGGCCACAGCGTCGGAAGTGCCGTGGAGCGCCTCGGTGCCCGCCACGTCGAGGAACGCCTCGTCGATGGAGACCTGCTCGACCTGGGGCGAGAAGCGACGCAGGATGGCCATCACCTCGCGGCTCACGGCCTGGTACTTGCGCCCGTCCACGGGCACGAACACCCCGTCCGGGCAGAGCGCAGCCGCCGTGCGGAGGGGCATCGCGGAGCGCACGCCGAAGCGGCGCGCCTCGTAGGAGGCTGCGCTCACGACGCCGCGGTCGTTGGGCCCTCCGCCGCCCACGATGACCGGCCGGCCCCGAAGCTCGGGACGGTCGCGCTGCTCGACGGCCGCGAAGAACGCGTCGAGATCGACGTGAAGAATGGTTGCGCCGGGCATGGCGGCACTATCTTGCGCCCCGCCCACGTCGGACGGGAACCAGGTCAGCCCTTGGGCTCGACCGCGATGGTGACCTCTGGCGTCAGACCAGCAAAGACACGGATGGCGACCTTGTACGTGCCCAGCGTCTTGAGCGGCTCGGCCAACTCCACCTTGTGGCGGTCCACGACGATGCCGCGGCGCCCAAGCGCATCGGCGATGTCCTTGGCCGTGATGGAGCCGTAGAGCTTGCCGCCCTCGCCGACCTTCACGCCCATCGTCAGCGTGGTGCTGCTGATGCGCTGGGCTGCGATCTCCGCATCTTCACGCTCACGCTTCCGCTTCTCCTCGCGGCTCGCGATGTCGTGCTGCCACGCGCGGTAGGCGCCCCCGGCGGCCGAGACTGCCTTCTTCTGTGGGATGAGGAAGTTCTGGGCGAATCCGTCTTTGACGTCCTTGAGCTCGCCGCTCTTGCCGAGCGCCGGGACGTCCTGGGTCAGGATGACCTTCACTGCGAGGCGTTCCTCCTTGTGCCCGGCGACCCGGTGGCGTCCACCAGTCGGTTCCGGGCGATCTTCATGCCTGCCTCGATGAGCTCGGGCAGGCGCATCAGTGCCGAGCGGATGGGGCCCGGCAGGAACCGGCGCACCGACTCCATATCCCGTTCCAGTTCGCGACCATCGATTCCGAGCACATACATCTTATCGAGGAGGACGTCCCGTGGGACTCCCTCCAAGAACAGATCCAGCGCCACGATGACCACGGCGACGTCATCCAGGCGGCTGATCACGGGCACGAAGTCCGGAATCAGATCGATGGGTGACACCACGTACGCGGCAGCGAACCCCAGCACAGCCTTGCGGCCTGCCGGTACCCGACCGTCCATGCACAACTCCACAAGCAACCGACCGTACAGCGGCGCACGCGCCGCGATGGGCAGGAACGGCCACAGGCTGACCATGGTGAGCCCGAGCCGGAATGGAGAACGCAGGGCCATCGGACGGCTGAGTCTAGCAGGCGTGCCCCATCCCCTCGACCGCTCGCTTGAGCGTCGCTTGACAATCGAACAGACGTTCGGTACCGTGGCTGCACCTGCAAGGAGGCGCCTGGTGACCAAGCACGATGCACTGCGGAAGCAGCGCATCATCGACTACATCGCGGCAACGTTGCGAGCACGCGGCTACCCACCGTCCGTGCGTGAGATCGCGACCGCCGTGGACCTCGCGTCCACGTCCGCCGTACACCACCACCTCTCCGCCCTCGAGAGGGACGGCTACCTGGAACGCGGCGCGACCCGCTCCCGAGCCCTCCGGCTGACCCCTACCGCGGCGCTCCATGCCGGCCTCAGCTCGGAACTGGTACCGCAGTCTGGGGGACCGGACATCCACGTCCTGCCCGTGATCGGAGAGATCGCCGCAGGCGGCCCGATCGAGGCATACCAGGACGCCAGCGAGACACTGTCGGTGCCGGAGATGCTGGCGCCGAGTGGGGACGCGTACGTCCTGCGCGTCCGCGGCGACTCGATGGTGAACGCCCACATCGCGGACGGGGACTTCGTGGTCATCCGGCCCCAGCAGTCGGCGCGCAACGGAGACATCGTCGTGGCCCAGGTGGAAGAGAACGCGGTCACGCTCAAGCAGTTCTTCCGCGAGAAGGGCCGCGTCCGGCTTCAGCCGGCGAATGACGCCTACCCGCCCATGTTCTATGAGGACGTGCGCATCCAGGGCAAGCTCATCGGGGTCATCCGCCGGGTCGATTGAGTCGGCATGGCGCTGCCTCTGTCCACACCTCGTCCACAGCACGCGCGGCTCCACGACGAGTCCGTGGACCACTTCGGTGGATGAGCTCCTAGCGGGAGCATCGGGCACACCCTCACCATCTCCAGTCGGCGTGGTGCGCACGCTGGCCCGCCGCTGTGCCCAGGAGTGTCACGTTGTCCGTCGACCGTCTGCCGCCCCAATCCATCGAGGCCGAACAATCGGTCCTCGGCGCGTTGCTCATCGACCGCGACGCGGTCATCGAGGTCGCGGAGCTGCTGCGGCCGGAGGACTTCTATCGATCTCATCACGGCACCATCTATGGCGCCGTGCTGGAGCTGTCGGAGAAGCGGGAGCCCGTTGACCTCGTCACGGTCTCGGAGGTCCTCGAGAGGCAGGGTCAGCTGGATGCGATCGGTGGCTCCGCGTATCTGACCAGCCTCATCAACCTCACGCCGACGGCGGTCAACGCCGTCTACTACGCACGCATCGTGGAACGCAAGGCGGTACTGCGCGGCCTGATCTCGGCGGCGGGCAGGATCGCGGGCATCGGATACGACGAGGGCACGGACGTCGAGGTCAGCATCGACCGGGCCGAACAGGAGTTGTTCTCGGTGAGCCAGAAGCGCGTCGCTTCGGGCTTCTCGCCTCTACGCACCCTGCTGCACTCGGCCTATGACCGGCTCGACTACCTCCACCAGCACAAGGGGGAGGTCAGCGGTATCCGGACGGGTTTCGCAGACCTCGACGCCATGACGACCGGGCTTCAGAAGTCGGACCTGATCATCCTCGCGGCGCGGCCGTCCATCGGCAAGACCAGCCTCGCACTCAACATGGCGGAGCACGCCGCGGTGCGCGAAGGCAAGACGGTCGGCATCTTCTCGCTCGAGATGAGCAAGGAGCAGCTCGTGCTCCGGCTGCTCAGCTCCGTCGCCAACATCGACTCGCAGCGGCTGCGCACGGGCTTCCTTGAGGAGATGGACTTCACCCGGCTGGCGCCGGCGATGAACACCCTCGCCGAAGCGCCCATCTTCATCGACGACACGCCGAACATCACCACCATGGAGTTGCGCACCAAGGCGCGACGGCTCCAGGCGGAGTCGGGCCTGGATCTCGTGATCGTGGACTATCTGCAACTGATGCAGTCGTCCACGCAGAGCAAGGATGCGAACCGCGTCCAGGAGGTCGCGGAGATCTCCCGCGGGCTCAAGGCGCTCGCGCGTGAGCTGCAGGTCCCGGTCATCTCGCTCAGCCAGCTGTCACGCCAGGCGGAGATGCGCGAATCACGCGAACCGCGCCTGTCGGACCTGCGGGAGTCCGGCTCCATCGAGCAGGACGCTGACCTCGTGATGTTCCTGTGGCGAGAGAAGGAGCGCGGGTCGGATGAGCAGGACTCGGACGGTGAGATCGTGAAGCTCAAGCTCGCCAAGCACCGCAACGGACCGACAGGTGAAGCCACGCTCTGGTTCAAGAAGCGGCAGACACGCTTCGTATCCGCCGCCGAGGAGGGCCACTACGCGGCAACCACCTACAACTGAGAGTGCGGACGGTCTCGTGACCATCCGCGCTCGGGACGTGCAGGAACCAAGGGTTCAGAAGCCCTTGCCGCCCAGGACCGCTGGCTGAAGGTCCTCGCCGGGCAGCAACGGGCGCCACTGGAGGTAGTAGGCCTCCGTCCCGGCTGGGGACAGGATGGCGATGCCCGTACTGCCGCCCGATGGAACGGTGGCCACGGCGGAGAGCTGCTCCGGGGTCAGAGGACCAAGGCGGAAGGACGGGTTGTCCGCGAACGGCTCGAAGTGATCGAGCGGCAGGTCACCGAACGGCCAGTCGATCAGATCCGGCTGGTTCACGTCGGTAGGCGAGAGCACCGCGCGATAGGTCTCCGGCTGATACAGCTCGGCGGACAGGACCTGGCCATTCTCGACCTGGACCTCGAACGTCGAGAGCAGCGTGGCGAGATCCTCGAACGCGGCATAGTCAGCGGCGTCCGCGCCGCCGTGCTCCCCGATCCCAAGGGCGTACACAGACACGCTCTTGTCGACACCGCCGGCATCGATGGTGAACAGGGTGATCGGCGCATCGGACACGTTGAAGTCCGAGTAGTCGGTCTTGGCATCCGCCAGTCGGCCGACTGTCAGCGCGTAGGTGAGCAGCGCGTCCAGTTGCTCGGGGGACATCGTCGCCTTGACGAATGGGGGAAGCTCCGTGCCACTGACGTAGGTGCCGGGCCGGAAGATCGCGGTGGTGTCACCGTAGAGCACGAACGTGGGCGCCTGGGTGATGAAGAAGCCGAAGGGGACGAAGCCGCCGCCGGTCTCCATGCGCAGGACGACGTCCGTGGCTCCCGTGGGATGGTCGACCGCGCCCATAGGGATGGTCGATGGAGACTGGGCGATGCTTGCCCCGGCAGTGACCGCCAGCAGGGCACCTGCCACGGGCAACGCGAGAGAGAGGCGCCGGGGGGCCCGGCGGTCGGTGGTCGTATGCATGGGGCGTCAGACGCGCCGACGGCGGATGCGGTTCCCGCATCGATGCAGTCAGCCTCTACACTGCGGCCGGTACATGGGCAACGCAGGACGAGCGGGAGGGCTCACGCCATGGGCGTCATCATCATCCGCGAGATGGTCGGCTCAAGTCCCGACTCCTTCAGCGACGCCGTGCGCTTGGCGGTCGCCACGGCCTCGCGGACCGTCCGGAATATCCGCGAGGTGGAGGTCGTCAAGTCGACCGCGCGGGTCACGGACGGCCAGATCTCGGAGTATCGCGTGGAGCTCAAGATCCACTTCGAGTACGAAGGCGGCAGCTGACGCCCGCCCGTGGCGGCGGGCTGGTGGCGTGAGTTATCCACAGGTGGAGTAAGCGACGGTCAAGGGGAGGCGGCGAAGATGACGTCATGGCCCAACCCACGGTCGCCCGCGCAACCCACATCCACCCGATCGGCCTGCAGCAGGTCGACCTGATGGCGCCCACGCCCTCGTCCAGACCGCCCGACGACCCGCACCTGGCTTCGGAGAACATCCTCCGGAGCAAGGTCCAGGCGCCGGTGGTTCGCGAGTCCACGCTCGCGCGCGGGCGCCTGCTGGGGTGGCTGGACGAGCACGCGCAGGAGCGCGTCTGCGTCATCGCAGCCGAGGCCGGCTACGGCAAGTCAACGCTGCTGGCCGACTGGGCTCGTCGGGTCGATCGTCCGGTGCGTTGGCTCAAACTGGATCCCACTGACGCCGAATGGACCACCTTCATCAGCTACCTGGTCGCGGCCTTCCGGGAGGGTGACCCGAACTTCGGCCAGGCTACCCAGCGCCTCCTTGCACACGTGGCGACCCTGGGTACCACGCTGGACCAAGCCACGAGCCAGTTCCTGGGCGAGCTGGGCGCCGCCCTTTCCGAACCGAGCGTGCTCATCGTTGATGACCTGCAGCACGTGCAGGGCAGCACGGATGTGCAGCGGATCCTGGAGCGCCTCATCGAGCGTGCGCCGGAGTCGCTCACGTTCATCCTCAGTGGCCGGAACCGTCCGGATCTGCGGCTCGGCCGGCTCACCGCACAGGGAAAGGTGATCGGACTGGGCACGGAAGACCTGCGCTTCACCCGCCAGGAGACCGGCGACCTGTTCGCGCTCGGCTACCGTATGCCGCTCGATGGAGACCTTGTGACGGTCGTCGACACGCGCACGGAGGGGTGGGGCGCCAGCCTGCAGCTGCTCTACTCGTCGATCCGCAGCCAGCGGCCGGCCGAGGTACGCGAGTTCATCCGCGGCCTCGCGGGAAATGAGGAGCCGCTCTACGACTTCCTGGCTGAAGAGGTCCTGGATCGCCAGACGCCGCTCATGCAGCGGGTCCTCCTTCACGCGGCGATCCTGGATCGCATCGTGCCGCCATTGGTGGTCGCGGCGCTTGGCGCCACGGATGATCCGCCGGCCCCGGACTTGGTCATCGACGCCCTCGAAGCAGCAGACGAGCTCGGCCTCATGAGCCGCAACGCTCAGCGAAGCTCCAGTCGGCGCTTCCACCCGCTGCTCCGCGAGTTCCTATCGAGCCACCTCAAGGTCATCACGCCGACGGCCGTACTGAAGCAGATGCACCTGAAGGTTGCCCAGGCAGCTGAAACGATCCACTGGCCCACCTCGGCTCACCACTACATCGAAGCCGACGACGGCCACGAGGCGATGCGCGTCATCAGCGACGCTAGCTTCAACGCCCTCGGAACCGGCGCGTGGGGTCCAGCCATGGAACTGCTCGATCGTATCCCAGAAATTCCGCCGACTACGTCAGTTCAAGTCCTTCGCGCCCGCCGCTTGGTGGCGCTGGGAAGCGCCGCAGAAGCAATACGGCTACTCAACGGCCTTACTCTGAGCGGCCTCGCCGGGCAGACGCGTAGTCTCATTCGACTCGCACTAGCCGGCGCGCTATCCAACACAGATGAGCCCGACGCCGTCCTCAGCACCCTACAAGCTATCATCGATGACGAGGAAGCCCCTCCATTCTTGGCCGCGATCGCATCGAGCTGGCATCAGATGTACGTCGGGACAAACCCTGCTGCAGTTGCGCAACAACTTGTGCGCGTGGCAGATCAGGCGGAATCGACCGGGCTACATCTTTACGCTGGTGTAGCGAGCCACAATGCGGCGGCATTCGCGCTCGCCGCCGGACTTTATGACACGTCCATCCGGGAGGCCACCCGCGCGCTCGCCCTGTTTTCGCAGGCCGCCGATGACACGGGCAACGCAGCGTCGTCGCACATGACGATTGCCAATGCAGCCTTTGAACTTGGAGACTTCCAGCGGTGCACTTCTGAAACGAGCCTGGCGCTGCTCAATAGCGCCGCGCAACCGGACGTATTCGCAGAGGCAGCGGTCCTTCAGACATGGCTCGGCTTTCATAAGATGGGTGCAGCCTCTGTCTCGCAGGGTTCACATGCACTTGCGGGCCGCGATCACCTCACGCTAGCCCCGCATGAGATCCAAGTTGCCTATGCATGGGTTAGTGTCGCCGCGGGTGACTTACAGAAGGCTGCCGAACTATTGAGCCTTGCCTCGTCCTTGCGCTTCGATCGCAATCACCACAGCCTCTTGTGGGTGTGCCGCGCTAGTATCGCTGCGTTGACGGAAGAGCCATCGAAGGCGCTCGCCACCGTTGACCGCGCCATGAAGGAGGTTGGCGCGGTTGGCGCTGCCCGTTGGACTCCACATCTGCGTCTGACGCGAGCCCTAGTCGCCGGCGACGAGGACTGCCTCGCCGCGCTCTTTCACCCAGACTTCGGCATCAGTGAGCCACTGTTGCTCGCTTCCGCTGACGTGGTAGCGAATTTCCTAGACGTGATGCCTTCGATTCCAGTTGGCCTTGAGCGCGCCGTGAGGAAGCATCCTGAGCGGTGGCGTCCGCCGCTCCGCCGCAAGCTCGCGAGCTCTAGGACGGGTTCAGAGCACGTAACGGCCACGATGTTGGCCGAGATTGGCCAGATTGAGGATATCGATGTACTGCATCGCTGGGAGCGATTGCGTAAGGTGCCGGGTCGCGAGGCAAGGTTGTCCGTTATGCTCGCTCGTAGGGTCAGCCCAACCCTGCGCATCGCGGACCTTGGCCGGTCTGTAATCACCGTGGGCGGGCGCCAAGTCAGAGTTGCCGAGGTGAGGCGCAAGGCGGCATCTCTACTCCTATTCCTCGTTAGCAGGCCAAGGCAGACCGCGACGCGCGAGCAGGTATTTGACGCCCTTTGGCCAGACATGGACTCAGCTCAGGCTGCCAATAGTCTTCACCAGACGCTGTACTTTTTACGGCGAGAGTTGGTCGCTCGACCAGAGGACGGAAAGCCGCTCGTCGCTTATGTTCCTGTGGAGTCCGAGCTTGTGTACTTGGACTCGGAGGTGGTGCACATAGAGAGCGTCGCATTTGCGCGACAGGCGCGCGAATTGATTGGTCGTGATTCGCGTTCACCAGAAGTTGTAACCTTGCTGCAGTCGTATAGTGGACGATTCGCCCCAGAGTTCGAGTATGAGGACTGGGCCATCGATTGGCGGGACCAGACCCATAGCGCATTCCTGAACCTAACGGAGCAGGCGGCGAGATCACGACTTCCGATGCGGGCACCAGAGGCGGCTGCAATCCTGGGACACGCGCTGGAAGTTGACCCTGGGGCTACCGAACTTAAGCCGTTGGCGGCGGCTGCCCTCCACCTCTCGGGCTCCCAGGCGGCAGCTCGGCTGCTGTATGACCGATACGTGGAGGAGTGCGTCCGCGATTTTGGCGAGGCCCCCTCACCGCTGGAGGAAGTCTTGGCGACACTCATGCGTGGACAGGGAACGCCCTAGAAGCGCGAGCTTCTTGGACAGTAGGTATCCCTACCTATTCGCCCTAGACCGTACCCGCGAGCACGATTGGCGCAGCCGTATCGGCACTTAGGTGCCGGTTAGGCGCTGTCAAGATGTTCGGAGCGCCGAACCACCGCCTGTACTTAGGCACTTTGGGCGGTGGGGAGCGAGTGGTGCAACTCCCCGGACGGTGGTGGTCGGGACCCTCGAAGTCCAGAAAGGGGCACATTATGGAGCCGATCGCGGTCGTCAAGACCTGGTAGCATGAGGCGCAGGGCCCTTCGGGGCATGATGCTGTTGGCCTGCCTGGCAGCCGCCGCCCTCTCTGGCGGGGCTGGCGTGCGGCCAATCTAGCCGGCGTGGTTCTAGTACTACTGAGGTATGGGGAGGGCTTACGGCCCTCCCCATACTTGTGTTTGCCGCCCAGATTCTCTCGCTAAGGTCCTTCGCTTGAGTCGGTCGCTCCGTCTGGTCATCGTGGTTGTGGTCGGGGTAGCCATTGGGCTGACCGCCATCGCCGCATATCAGCAGCCGCTTAGGCTGTCGCTACAGGAAGCCGATGGTCTCGAAGGCTTAGCTTTCTGGGTCATCTTGGCGACTGCCGCGACGATGTTCCCGGTGCAGACGCCACGCGGCCCGACCGTGAGTGTAGGAATCGCCCCACTACTCGCTAGCGTCATCCTCGGCGGACCGACTGCCGGGGCAGTCGTCGCATGGCTTGGAACGTTCGACCTGCGGGAGCTCAGGGGTAGTGTCCCCTGGTACGGGACCCTCTACAACCATGCCTCGGCCGCGATCGGCGCGGTGCTCGCGGGCTGGTGCTACGGGTGGCTCGTGGCGGGTGGCCCGATCGGGAGCCCGCGGTCACTAATCTCGGCGCTCCTGGCTGGCGTCATCTACTACGTCGTGAGCGATTGGGTGGCCGCGGTTGGCCTCTCTGTCTTGCACGGGCGACGGGCGCGGGTGGTCTTCCTGACGAACCTCCGCGCATACGGTCTCAGCCTCATCGGACTAATTCCACTGGCATGGCTCATGGCCGTGGCCTACTTGAATGTTCACTACCTGGTCGCGGCGTTGTTCGCGCTGCCGCTGTACACCACTAGGGCGGCGTATCAGTCGGTCGTGGAGATCCGGAGAATGTTCACGCAGACGATCAAGGCGCTTGCGTCGGCGATCGACGCGCGGGATCCGTCCACGAAGAAGCACTCGGAGAACGTCTCCATGATCTCCATGGAGATCGGCGAGGAGCTGGGCGTGTCCGAAGAGGACCTGGAAAGCCTCCAGTGGGGCGGCCTGCTCCACGACGTGGGGAAGATCGGGATCCCGGATGCCGTGCTGCTCAAGCCGTCGCGCTTGAACAAGGAAGAGCGGACGGCGATGAACGCCCACCCGGAGAAGGGTAGGGACATCCTCCGCGATGTCGAGGCGCTGCGACCCATCCTGCCGGTGATCCTTCACCATCACCAGTGGTACAACGGGTCCGGCTACCCCAAGGTCAGGGTGGGTGATACGGAGCGAGCCCTGATCGGTGAGGAGATCCCGCTGTTGGCTCGGATCCTGCATGTCGCGGACGCGTTCGAGGCCATGACGGCGATCCGCCCGTACCGTCTCAATCCCATGGGCTCCCAGCAGGCCATCGAGGAACTCCGCAAGTACAGCGGCATCCAGTTCGATCCAAGGGTGGTGGACGCGTTCGCACGTACCGCGACCGCCCAGGGCGGGTGGCCCAGGCCCGAGCCGGAGCCAGTGGTCGCGCCGCCCCAGATCCCGATGATCGGCCAGGTCGCGAAGCTGCGCGGCGCCGGCTCGACGTCCACGGCCACCGGACACTCTGCGGAGATCATCTGAGCGGACGCGGCCGCCTGGTCCCCCGCCCGTCGACCCGATAGGGTTCGGGACATGGGGGGTCGTAGCCCGGCTCGCCGGAGAATGCGCCAGGAGGGTTCACGTTGCTGCTGATGGGCATCGCCTTCGGGCTGGTGCTCGGGTTGCTGCTGGGTGGGCGCATCTCGGCGCTCATCAACGTCCGACTCCGCTTCGCGGCGCTCATCGCGGCGGCCGTGGTCATCCGCTTCGGGACCCAGATCGCGATCGCGCAGGGCGCTGAGCTTGCGGATGCGCTCCGCTGGCCGCTCTACGCTTCCGCATTCGGAGCGCTGATCGGTGTGCTGTCGCTGAACCGACGTTCACCTGGGTTGCTGGTCGTGATGGTGGGCGTCGCGTTCAATGCGTTCGCCATCCTGGCCAACGGCGGGTGGATGCCCGTCTACGAGCCCGCCCTCGCCGCCGCCGGCCTGCCACCCTCCGACCTCTCGCCGACCTACCACGTGGTCCTGCCCGACGACCTTGGCGTTCAGTTCCTGCGCATGGCCGGCCCGCTCGGTGACGTGATCCCGTTCCCGTTCCCGCCGCTCCCCAACGTGGTGAGCCTGGGCGATGTGCTCATCTCCATCGGCTTGGGGTGGTTCGTGTTCGCGACACTCCGCTGGGGCGACCCCGAGCCGGAGATCGGCGGCGTCTCCCTCTGGTCCGGGCCGGCGCGGCCGCCCGCGACCGCGGCCGACATCGGCGCACGGCCGATCCTTCTCGGCGGCGGCCTGGGGCCCGGCCTCGCCCCTCCGAACAACCCTGCCGCGCAGCCGGCGGTCGCGAGCCCGGCATCCAGTCCAGCGGCACCCGCCGTGCCCGGCATGGCGGCACCTCGTCAGGCGTGGCTCGCGCGCGTGCGCATGCACCCCTATGTGCGCCTCGCCCGCGACGCTCGGTTCAGCGCGTTCTGGATCGGTCAGACGATCAGCGTCTTCGGCGATCGCCTCAATCAGCTTGCCCTGGCCACGCTCGTGCTCTACCAGACGAACTCGGCGCTGCTCAGTGGCCTCGTATTCGTGGCGGCCATGGTGCCCAACCTGCTCGTGGGCCCCATCGCCGGCACGCTCGTGGACCGCTGGGACCAGAAGCGCGTGATGGTCGTGAGCGACCTCCTGCGGGCCGCCCTGGTCCTGACGCTGCCCTTCGCGGCGGCCGTGGAGCTGGCGCTGGTGTACCCGATCATCTTCCTGATGACCACGGTCAGCGTGTTCTTCCGGCCGGCGCGGTCGGCCGTGCTGCCACGGATCGTGCGCGAGGATGACCTGCTGGCCGCGAACGGCGCGATGTGGACCGGGGAGACGCTCGCGGACGTCGCGGGGTATCCCCTGGCCGGCCTGCTCGTCGCGTTCCTTGGCGCCAACCTGGCGCTGGCCTTCTGGCTGGATGCCGCGACGTACGTGGTGAGCGCGATCCTCATCGCCGGCCTGGTCATCCCTCCCGTCACGCGGACGCTGGCGCCCAAGGTCGGCAGCGCCATCAGCGCGTTCCTGTCCGAGCTTCGAGACGGCTGGGCCTTCCTGCGGTCGAGCCCGCCGCTGTTCCAGAACACGCTGCTCGGCGCCGTGGGCCAGCTGGCCGTGGGCGCCACCCTGGCCCTCACGCCGTTCTACGTGCTGGAGCTGCTTGGGTACCCGGCGCGAGTGAACGGCTCGATCCCTGGCCACTCGGACACCCTGGGCGCGATCGAGGCGGCGATCGGTATCGGCAACCTGGTGGGCGGGTTCGTGGTCGGCGCGGTCGGCTCGCGCATGCGCAAGGGGAGGCTGATCATCGTGGGCTTCGTGCTCATGGGCGTCGGCACGGTGGCCCTCGGTCTGTCC
>Ga0335397_10005148_pt1 | contig 17160 bp, 13 predicted proteins | sample MAT04_FD_205740 | JGI IMG/M metagenome (GOLD analysis project Ga0335397, IMG submission 205740) | Freshwater microbial communities from Lake Fryxell liftoff mats and glacier meltwater in Antarctica - MAT-04 (spades assembly) (version 2) ... | reverse complement strand
GGATGCGCGCTTCGAATACCCGGCATCGGGGGCAGTCGGGAATCGGAGGGGCCGTCGCGTCCATGCACGCAGTATGCCGGAATCCAAGGGAAAGCGCAAGATCAAATGCGATGGGGTGAACGGTTACAAAATCTTCTTGCTGCAGCGGGTCGTTCAGACGATGCAGTAATAACTAGCCTCAACTCAATTCAGTAATTCCCAACGTACAACACACCACTTGGCTCACGCCGACCGTGCAATGCCTCGCCGCCGGGATCTACGAAGATCGCTCCTTCGACCGTATGCCGATCCTCGCGGATGCCCTCGAAGAAGCCGGCTGTACGAACGCCGATGTTCTACTCCACTGCCGGCAACCGCAGGAGCATGTGCGGGGCTGCTGGGTGGTCGATTTGGTGCTAGGGAAGGTGTGAGGTGTAAGAATCACAGCCCCAACCACATGCGAACCGCGGCTTCAACTGAGGCCAATCCATCCGGCGGAAGAACCCCGAGCATTCTGATCAGTCGAGTGCGGGGCACAGTCACGAGACCTTGGGCATCGAAAACACCCGGGCGGAGGAATAGTACGGGAACCGCAGTTTCAAATCCGGTTCCGTGAATGCTGGTCGTGTGGAGAACCAACGTAAATAGGACACGGTCGGTGGGGCCGGGCGCCACGCTGAGCACCAAGCAAGGCCGAACCTTGGCAACCATGCCCAAGTCGGTCAGCCAGACTTCGCCCCGATCAATGGTCCGGGGTGGCATCGGCAGTTTCGTCATCGTCGTAGGAGAGGAACAATTCTTCAGCGGCTAATTCGAGACCGTCGTCGGGCCAAGTGATCACGCCCATGGGCCTGCGGAGTAGTGCTTGCAACAAATCGTCACGATCCGGGTCGGGCAAGGCATCGAAGTCGGTCAACAACTGCATGGCAGCGGCGGACATGGGATAACCTCGGATAAAGACCTAGTCAATGTATCACTTCACCACGCCCACGACGGCCCGATGGTTCTCACGGGATACACTCCAAACCCCCACTGCCTCACAACAGCAAGAACTTAGCGCAGTAGAAGAAGATGGCGATGCCGGTGATGTCCACGAAGGTCGCCACGAAGGGGCCGCTGGCGACGGCGGGGTCGCCTCCGAATTTCTTGAACACCAGCGGCAGCGTCGCCCCGACCATCGTACCCCAGAGGCAGATCCCGAGGACCGCCAGCGCGATTACCGACCCGAGCCTCCAACGGCTCACGGGTTCGGTGCGGACTTCGCTGTCGGTCGGGAAGGTGTATTCCGTCCCCGCGTCGTTCACTGTCAGCGGATAGTTACCATCCTTGGGCAAACGTACGCGTTGGAGTTGGTCGGCGATCAGCGTTTGCGAAGTCCCGGCGGGCAGCGAGTAATCGCCGTTCTCATCCGCGATCAGCTTGGTGGCTTCCGCGAAGGTCACCACCAGCGGCTGGCCGAGTTTGTGAGGCCCGGCGCGGGTGTCCGATGGCGTCGTTGCACCTCGGATGAAGCCGAGGACGCCGAGCGATAGCCCGAGGGCGAGGCCGAGGAATAGCTCGCGGCGCAGCAAACGCTTCCAATCGGAAAGTTGCACGTCTCCGACGGCCATGGCCCGCGTGATGAGTGTGCTCGCCTGAGTCCCGGAGTTTCCCCCGGTCGAAATGCAAAGCGGGATGAACAGCCCCAGCACCACGACTTTGGCCAGCACATCCTCGAACAGGCTGATGACGGTGTAGGTACCGAAGGCGGCGACGAAGAGGAACGCCAGCCACTGCGCCCGGCTGCGCCAGATCTTGAAGAAGCCCGCTTCCAAGTAGCTCTCGTTGAGGGGCGACACCCCCCCCTGCCGCTGCATGTCCTCGGTCGCTTCCTGGGTCACCACGTCGAGGGCGTCGTCGTGCGTGACGATGCCGAGCATCCCGCCGGTGGCGTCGAGTACCGGCACCGCGATGAAGTCGTATTGGGCCAGCAAATCGGCGGCCTTCTCGCGGTCGTCAGTGTAGAGCAGAGCGACGATTTCGGTCTCCATCCGATCCCGCAGCAGCGTATGCCGGGGGGCGAGGATGAGATCGCGCAGCGAGATGATGCCGAGCAACGGTCGCGGGGCGAGGCTGCCGTCGGGGCGCCGCTTGGCGTCTTCCAAGATGTAGATGTAGTAGATCGTCTCGCGGTCCGGGGCCTGCTGGCGCAGTTGATCGACGGCCTCCGCGGCGGTGATCGTCGGCGGCAACCACGCGTAGTCGGTGGTCATCAGGGCGCCGACGGTATTCGCGCCGTACTCGAAGAGCTTGCGGATGTCGCGCCGGTCGGCGTCGTCCACGAGGCGCAGCAGGTTCTCACTGACACGCTTCGGCAGGCGGCGCAGCAACCCGACGCGGTCATCATGGGACATCTTCTCGATCAATCGGCCGACCTGGGGGCGCTTCGTGTCTTCGACCATCGCCTCTTGAACGGTCACGGGCAGGTATTCGAAGATGGCGGCTTGGGTGCGGATCTCGGACTGGCTGATGACCTCCCAGATTTCATCGGGGGCGAAGTCGTCTTCGACGGTCTCGGCGATGGTGGCGGGGTGGAGTTCGTCACATAGCGCCGCTAAGCCGGCGCGGTCGCCGTTGAGGAGCATGTCCCGGATTTCGGGGCCGAAGAGCGGATGAGCCATGCGCGGAACCCGTCGGAATTGTTGCGGTCACCCACCCAGCATCACATTATCGATCAAGCGCGTGCCGCCCAAAAAAACGGCCACGGCTGCGATCGCAGCTTTTGTCAATTGATCGATCGCTTCCAACGATTGCGCGTCGAGGATGTCGACGTAATCGACCCGGGCACCGGGGATCGCGGCGAGGTCGGCGTGCAAGCCGGATTGCAAAGCGGCCACGTCGCGTTCCCCGGTCTCGGCGCGGCTTCGAGCCGATTGCAGCGCCTCGAAGATCCGCGGCGCTAGCAGGCGCTCCACCGGGCTCAAGTATCGGTTGCGCGAACTCATCGCGAGGCCGTCGGGTTCGCGAACCGTCGGTTCGATTTGCATTTCGACGGGCACGTCGAGGTCGCGCACCATCTTCTGGAGGATGATGCATTGCTGCGCGTCCTTGGCGCCGAAGACCGCGATATCCGGTCGGACGATGTTGAACAGTTTCAACACGACGGTACAGACCCCGCGGAAGTGACCCGGTCGGCGCGGGCCGCAGAGTACCGCGTCGAGTTTGGGGACTTCGACGAACGACGAAAACCCCTCCGGGTACATCTCGGCCGCGTCCGGGGCGAAAATCGAATCGGCGCCCGCTTCGACACTCAGCGCCCGGTCCGCATCGAGCGTCCGCGGATATTGGCCGAAGTCTTCCTTCGGCCCGAACTGGGTCGGGTTGACGAAGATGCTGACGACGACGAACCCGGCCCGGCGCTTCGCGGCCCGGATCAATTCCGCGTGACCCGCGTGCAGTGCGCCCATCGTCGGCACCAACGCGACTGTTCGCCCGGTGGCTTTCGCGGCGGCGACTGTGCTGCGGACTACGGCGATGTTCCTGATGACCCCGACCGGATTCGACATGCGCAGACCCCGTGCACTCAAAACCTTCACGCGGGTGCGGTTGTCGCATCCCCCGTCATTTGTAGGATTCCGTTGCGACCTGGCCCGCATCGGGATCCTCGCCGCGGAGTGATCCATGGCCGTACCCGAATCCAATCCCGTCGCGTCGCGCCCCAGTTGGGGCGACCGGATCTTCCGTTGGCTCTGCCAGTGTTCGGGCGTGTCGTTGTTGGTCGTCGCCGCGACCCTCGTCGGCGTATTGATGCTGCAAGCGTGGCCGTTCCTCACGGGGGCACATTTCGGTGAGTTCCTATCGGGTTCACGGTGGGAGCCGGATAAGGGCCGCTACGGCGCACAAGTCGTCATTTTCGGCACCGTGGCGACGTCGGTCATCGCGATGCTCATCGCCGTGCCGCTCGGCGTTGGCTCGGCGGCGTTCCTGTCTGAAATCGCCCCGGCCTGGCTCCGCCGCATCTGCGGATTTCTGCTCGAACTCCTCGCCGCGATCCCGAGCATCGTCTACGGCTTCTGGGCTAAGACGTTCTTGGCGAAGTTCGGGCTGCTCCCCATTTTTAATGCCTTGGGGCTCGAAAACAGCGCTTCTGGCCAAGGGATTCTCGCAGCCGGAATCGTCCTCGCCATCATGGTGCTGCCGTACATCACGGCGGTGAGTTTCGACGTTTGCCAAGCAGTGCCGCGAAGCCAGCGCGAAGCGGCGTTGTCCGTCGGGGCGACGCGCTGGCAAACGATCTGGCGAGTCGTGTTGCCCTACGCCCGCCCCGGCATTCTCGCAGCCTGTTTCCTCGCGCTCGGCCGGGCCGTCGGCGAGACGATGGCCGTGACGATGGTCATCGGCAACGGCCAATATCTCCCCGAAACTTTCGCGCAATTCCTGGCCGGCACCGGAGACACGATCCCGAGCAAGATCGCAGGCTCGGTGAAAGAGACAACGAGCGCCGACACGCAGAACTCCGCGGCGCTCGTCACCCTCGCGTTGCTGCTGATGGGCGTGACGCTGCTGATGAACATCTCGGCCCGCGTTGTGATCGCCTGGGCGAGCAAACCCCGGGTCAAGGACGACCGCCGGCCGATTCACCTCGGCGGCGAACTCGCGGAAGTGCCGGGGCCGTCCGCGGATCAACTGGCTCGGGTGCGGCGGCGCACGGCCCTGCAGAACCGGATGATGACCGTCGTCTTGAGCGCCGCGCAGTTGCTCACTGTGGTGCCGCTGTTCCTGATCCTCGGCTACATCACGTACATGGGTGCGGGCCGGTTGAAGTGGACTTTCTTTACGAACCGCACCGGCGACCCGGCTGGGGCGGGGATGGCCAACGCGATCCTCGGTAGCGTCACGCTCGTTGGGTTAGCATCGATTCTGGCGATTCCGCTCGGCTTGCTCGCAGCGATCTTCTTGGCCGAGTTCCGCACCCATTGGCTCGCGAAACCGATCCGCTTCGTCGCCGAGATGCTCGGCAGCGTCCCGTCCATCGTCATCGGCATCTTCGGATACGCGCTGCTCGTCCGCCCGTTCTGGCTCGCCCCGGCCGAGAAATCGTGGGGTCCGTCCGCATGGGCCGGCGGATTCGCCCTCGCGGTGATGATGCTCCCGGTCATCGTCCGCGCCGCCGAGGAAGCGATCCGTCTAGTGCCGAATGGATTGCGCGAAGCGAGTTACGCGCTCGGGGCCAGTCGCCGGCAGACCGTCTTCCGCGTGATCCTCCCCGCCGCGCTCCCGGCGATCATCACGGGGATATTGCTGGCAGTCGGCCGTGTCGCCGGAGAGACAGCCCCGCTGCTGTACACGGCGGGAACCAGCAACTTCTTCGCGGAATCCCCGTCGGAACCGACCCCCGCGCTGCCCTATTTCATCTACACCTACGTGCAGAATCCACCCAAGCCGTCGGATACCGACCTCGCCTGGGCCGGGGCCTTTGTACTACTCGTTCTGGTCTTGCTCTTGAACCTCGGCACCCGGTTGCTGTCCGGCAAACGCGTCGTCGCCGCCTCGCAGGCGGATTGAAAGGACCGTCGGGTCAGCCGGTTCGTGTGCCCTCCTTGACAGAATCGGCATTCGCCCCTAAATTGATAGTCTTCGATAGTCTGGTGTCCGGTTCGATTTTTGAGGCAGTCATGGCAGTACCGAAGCGACGCACGTCCAAATCCCGTCAGGGGCACCGGCGCAGCCACCACAACATCAAACCGAAGGGCATCCAGTATTGCCCGCGGTGCCAAGACCCCATTCTGCCCCACCGCGTCTGTGGCAATTGCGGCTTTTACCAAGGCCGCGACGCCATCGTCATGGCCGAAGTCGAAGAAGGGAAGTAAGGCCGATGCGGATTGCGCTCGACGCGATGGGCGGCGACCACGGGGTGCGGCCGAACGTGGCCGGCGCGTTGAAGGCTATCGCGTCCGTGCCCGATCTCATCGTGGTCTTGGTGGGTGATCCTGCGCTCATCGAGCCGACATTGGCAGCGAGTACTTATCCGGCCGAGCGTATCGAAATTGTTGCCAGTGCCGGCGTGATTGGCATGGACGAAAAACCGGTCGAAGCGCTCCGTAGGAAGCCGGACAACTCCATCTCCCGATGTTGGCAACTCACGGCGACCAAGAAAACCGACGGACTCGTGAGCGCCGGCAACACCGGGGCGGTTGTCGGGGCCGGCCTGTTCGCTCGTCGCTTTTTGAAAGGCGTCCGCCGACCCGGCATCGGTACGTTAATGCCGACGGCCAAGGGGAGCTGCGTCGTCCTCGATGTCGGCGCCAACATCTTTCCCAAGCCGTCGCACCTACTGCAGTACGCCGTCATGGGCAGTGTGCTCGCCAAGCACCGTCTCGGCGTCGAGCAGCCGAAAATCGGCCTAATGAACGTCGGCGAAGAAGAGGGCAAAGGCCACGAACTCGTTCAAAAAACCTATACCCTGTTCCGCAACAGCCCGTTCGCCGACCGCTTCGTTGGCAACGTCGAAGGCCGCGATGTCCACAAGGGTGCTGTCGACGTCATCATCACCGACGGCTTCGTCGGCAACGTGCTTCTGAAGCACGCCGAGGGCGTTTTCGAGTTCATCATGGGCCTCGTGGCAAAGGATGTGGTCGGCGCATTATCCGTCGAAAAAGCCATCGCAGCGGATGCCGTGCAGAAGCTCGTCGACAAGTTCCACTACAGCAGCGCTGGCGGCGCCCCGCTGCTGGGTATCGACGGCGTCTGCATCATCTGCCATGGATCGAGCGACGAGCATGCCATCGCCAACGCCCTCGCCGTCGCGGCTCAGGATGTCCGCACCCATTTGAACGACCGCATCGTCGAAGAACTGGCGAAGTTGCCGGTGCTCAGCGACGAAGACTAAACTCGGAATCCGCAATGTCCGTCGCATTCCTCTTCCCCGGCCAAGGTGCCCAGTTCGTCGGCATGGCCCGTGAACTGACCGAGACCCTGCCCGCCGCCAAGGCCTTGTTCGACGAAGCCGCCGAAATCCTCGGCTACGATTTGCTGACCCTCTGTGTCAGCGGCCCTGCCGAGCGGTTGAACGAAACGGACGTGAGCCAACCGGCCATCTTCGTGACGAGCCTCGCCGCGTTGGAATCGGTGAAGGCGTCGACGCCCGAAGTGGTCCTTCAAGCCACGGCGACCGCCGGGCTGAGTCTCGGCGAATACACTGCCCTCGTTTTTGCCGGAGCGATCTCATTCCGCGAGGCGCTGCAGGTGGTTAAGGCCCGGGGCGAGGCGATGCAAGCCGCAGCGCTGGCCACCCCCGGCGGCATGATCGCGGTCCTTGGAATGGAGCCGTCCGAAGTCGCGGTGCTCGTCTCCGAAGCTCGCTCCGTCGGCACGCTCGAAATCGCCAACTACCTCTGCCCCGGCAACACGGTCGTCTCCGGAGCGCTGGCCGCGCTTGAAACGTTCGAGCAAATCTGCCTGGCGAAGGGGGGCATCCGCACCGCCCGCCTCGCGGTAGCCGGGGCGTTCCACACGACCCTGATGAAACCGGCCGACGACAAACTTGCCGAGGCGCTGTCGAAGGCGACGATCACCGCGCCGCGCATCCCCGTCTGGTCGAATGTCGACGCCAAGCCCCATATCGATCCCGCCGAGATCCGTGCGCTGCTCGTGAAGCAAGTCCTGTCGCCGGTGCTCTGGGAAACGACGATCCGCGGATTGATGGCGACGGGCGTAGACCGGTTTTACGAGGTCGGTCCGGGCCGGGTCCTCGCGGGACTCCTCAAGCGCGTCCATCGCAAAGCTGACATCACGAACATCGGAGCTTGATCCGGAAAGTCTTTTCCATTTTTTCCGAACCCATCTCACTCAAACATCGTTATGCAAAGAAGTATTATATGATTTACTCCGGGGCCGTGCCGTGTTTCGTCGAACCGCTCGCGCCGGGTTCACGCTGATCGAATTGCTCGTCGTGATCGCCATTATCGCGATTCTGATCGGACTACTGCTCCCCGCCGTGCAGAAGGTTCGCGAGGCAGCCGCGCGAATGAAGTGCAGCAACAACCTCAAGCAAATCGGCTTGGGGATGCACAACTACGAAAGCGCGAATCAGAAGTTCCCGTCGGGGTTCACCTCGCGGCCAGCCAGCTTAGACGGCGACGGCCTCGGTACCGGTTGGGGCTGGGCCGCGTACCTTCTCCCGCAGATGGAACAGGATAACCTCTTCCGCCAGATCAACCTTGCCAACGACATTTTGCACCCGGGTCATGCGGCGGTTCGCACGACGGTTTTGCCGGGCTTCCGCTGCCCGTCGGATGCGCCGATCAACGGCGATACGTTCCAAACGGTCGGATCCTCAGGGCCTCTCGGCACCGTGGCCTTCGCCAACTACGCCGCGTGCGGAGGTACCTTCGAAGTCACTGGCTTCCCCGATACCAATACCGGCGCGTTCCTGAGAAACATCGCGTACCGCTTCGCCGACATCACCGACGGCACGAGTAACACGCTGTTCGTGACCGAGCGATCAAGCAAACGCTCGCCGATGACGACTTGGGTCGGGGCCATCACCGGTTCGGTCAACCCGCCCCTCGACCTGGCCCATGACGAAGAAGGCCCGCCGACGCTCTGCTTGTTTCAGACGGGCGAAGCCGACGAGGGGCGGACGCCGAACAACCCGTTCAACCACGTCGAAGACGCCAGTAGCCAGCACACTGGCGGGGTTAATGCTCTATTCGGCGATGGCTCGGTGCGGTTCGTCCGGAACTCGATCAACCCCTTCACGTGGACCGGCCTTGGCACCCGCTCCGGCGGCGAGGTTCTGGGGGACTATTAGCAAAAGTGCGGAATCCGGAGTGCGGAGTGCGGAGTGCGGAGTGCGGAGTGCGGAATGCGGAATTCGAAGAAGGTCGCCATCGCCATCGGGGTCGTCTTATTGCTGGTCGGGGGCGTCTTCGGGATGCTGTGGCTGGGCCGGACGGACGAAATCGCCACCATGAGCGGGCACGCCGGGGCGGTGCGCGCGGTGGCGTATTCGCCGGACGGCACCGTCATCGCCAGTGGCGGGGACGACTTCACCGTGCGACTTTGGGACGCGAAGACATACCAACACAAGGGGACCCTCGAAGGGCACACCGGCAAAGTGCGGGCGCTCGCCTTTGCGGAGTCGGGGAATCTCTTGGCGACGGCCGGGGAAGATCGCATCGTCCGCTTTTGGGATTGGACTACCGGCCGCTCCGTCGGGACTTGGGACGCCTCGGGTAGCGGCATCGAGTGCTTGGCGTTCAGCCCGGACGATGCGACTCTCGCCGTCGGCGGGGTCGACAAACAAATTCATCTCTGGAACGTCCCGGCCAAGAAGCCAATCCGCAGCCTCATTGGGCACACCAAGCACGTTCACGCACTCGCGTTCAGCCGCGATGGCCTACGCCTCGCGTCGGGCGGGGAAGACGGGTCGATTCTGCTCTGGTCTAAGACGGGTACGAAGCCGGTACAAACATTTAACGCTGGGAAGCACCACGTCCACGGGCTGGCCTTCGCCCCGGACGGCGCCGTCCTCTTCGCCTGCACGGGTGGCCCCGGGGTGCAGTCTTGGGATCTGCCATCCGGGAACCCGCGCCCGGTGAAATACGACGGCGCCGGCTTATCCCGGGCGCTCGACCTCGGTTCGGATGGTTCGCGTCTCGCCACCGTACAAGAAGATAAATCGCTGCGGCTTTGGGACACCGCGAGCGGGGATCTGATCAAACGGTACGAAGGCTTGCGCACCATCGGCCTCGCCGTGGCCATCGCGCCCAATGGTGCGACGATGGTCAGCGCCAGTTCCGACGGTTTGCTGAAGATTTGGAAGATCGGGCGCTGAGCCGTCAACTCGGTGCGATTTGCACTTCCCCACTCCGCCGACCGACGGGCACTTTCGCCTCGATCACGGTCTCCTCGACACCCTCAATCTCCGGCGGCGGCAGCAATTTGGGTCTCTTCTGGAACATCCGCCCGAGGCCGTCGGTGATGTCATCCCAGATGGAGTAGGCTACCGGCGTGATGAGCAGACTCAGCAGCAACGAGAGCATCTGCCCACCGAGGATGACCTTGGCCATGCTCGCGCGGGCGCTCGCCCCCGGCCCCTCCCCGGTGGCGATGGGGATCATCGCGGCCACGAGCATGATCGTCGTCATCAAGATCGGCCGCAGCCGCGCCTCGTTCGCACCGAGGATCGCCTCGTTACGCGGCAATCCCTTCGCCCGTAGGACGTTCGTGTAGTCAACTTGCAAGATGCCGTTCTTCTTGACGATACCGAAGAGCATGAACAGGCCGATCATCGCGTAGATGTCGAGCGGCGTTTGCAGAATCAGCAGCGACACGAGGGCGAAGGGAACTGTCAGCGGCACCGCCATGAGGATGGTCAGCGGGTGGACGAAACTCTCGAACTGCGCAGCCAGGATCATGTACATGAACAGGAATGCCAGCCCGAAGGCGAGGGCAAAGTTCGAGTTCGAATCGGCCATCAACTTCGCTTCGCCGAGTTGCTCGGTTTGATATTCCGGCGGCATCCCCAGCGATTTCACCTTCGCGTTGATAACCGGCAAGACGTTCCCCAGAGGAATCCCTGGGGCGAGGTTGCAGGTCACGGTCACCTGCCGTTGGCGATTGTAACGCTCGATGGTCGCCGGGCCGCGCGCGGCTTCAAGTTCGGCAACGTTGCGCAACTCGACGAGTTGCCCCGTCGAGCTCGGCACCGTCAGCGACGAAATCGCTTCCCTGCGGTCGCGATTCTTGAGGTCGGCCCGCAGCCAGACGTCGTACTGATCCGGACCGTCTTTGAACTTGCTGATCGGTTCCCCGCCGACGAGCAGACCGAGCGTTGAGGCGATGGCCTGTACGTTCACGTTCAAAACGCCGGCCTTTTTCCGGTCGATGATGACCTGCATTTCCGGAGTCCGCACGGCGGCGTTCGTGTCGACGTCGGTGAAGTCCGGATTCGCCCGCATCCACTTGACAACCTCCGCGGCGTAAGCGTCGAGCTTGTCCGAATCCGGCCCGCGAATGCTGAGTTCGACCTGGGCATTCTTGAACGCGCTGCCGCCGAAGAGTTTGACCTCCTGCACGACAAGGCGCAAATCGGGGTACACTGCCATCGCACCGCGCGCCTCGGCCATCGCGTCCTTCTGAGAATATTTCCGGTCCCGCAAATCGACCATCCGGCAATAGATCGTTACGCGCGTGACGTCCCCCTGCCCCTTCGAGATGCGGCCGCTGGTTTCGCCGACGGTAGTAAAGACACCGGTGACGCCGCGAACTTTCGCAAGCTTCGCTTCGAGTTCCACACAGATAGCACTCGCTTCCATGAGGGTCGTTCCTTCGGGGAGTGTCCCTGCAACTTCGAACTCGCTCTGGTCGTCTTTCGGAACGAAGTCGGACCCGACGGCCTCGAACAAGCCCGGTGTCGTCATCAAGACGGCGACCGCCGCGCCGACGACGGCGAGCCGGTGCCAACCCCGCTTGCCGCCGAGCGACCAGCGGAGCAGGCCGATGTAGCGCCGGGTGATCCAGCCCCAGAATCCGCGTTGCGATCCTCCGTGGACGGACGTGCCCGCATTCTTCTTGGGCGCCTTCAAAAAGCGGGCACAGAGCATCGGCGTGAGGGTGAAACTGACGATCATCGACAGGATGATCGAAAAGCCGACGACGAACCCGAAGCTGTTGAAGAAACGCCCGACTTGGCCCGACATGAACGCAATCGGCGCGAACACGACTGCCAGCGACATCGTCGTGGCCAATACCGCGAGGGCGATTTCCTTCGTGGCGACGCTGGCCGCTTCGAGGGGCGTCCGGCCATAGTCTTCCATGTGGCGGAAGACGTTTTCGAGCACCACGACGGCGTCGTCGATGACGATGCCGACGGCGAGGATCAGGCCCAGCAGCGTCATGCTGTTGAGGCTGAAGCCCATGAGGTCCATGAGGGCGAAGGTGCCGACGATGCTCGTGGGCACCGCGAGGGCGGCGATGATGGTCGTGCGCCAATCGCGGATGAACAACAGCAGCACTGCCGAAACGAGTATCGCCGCCAACAGCAGGTGAAACTTGACCTCGTCGATCGAGCCTTTGATGAACTTCGATTGATCGCGAATGACCTCGACGCGGATGTCCGGCGGGAGGTTCGGTTTGATGAGTTCGAGCCGGGCTTTCACCGCCTCGGCGACCTTCACCGTGTTCCCGCCCGATTGTTTTTGGACGATCAAACTGACGGCCGCGTCGCCGTCGAGCCTGCTGAGGCCTCGGGGTTCTTCGATGCCGTCTTCGACGCCCTCGCCGGTGTTGACGCCGATCTCGCGGAGTTGGACTTGATGGCCGTTGCGGGTGGCGAGCACGAGGTCGCGGAACCCGCGCACTTCTTTCACACGCCCCACCGTCCGCAGGCCTTCTTCACGTCGGCCTTGATCGATCTTGCCGCCGGGCAGTTCGATATTTTGCTCCGCGATCGCCTTGCGAACATCGAGCACCGAGAGATCGCGGGCACGCAGTTTTTCCGGGTCAACGGTGATGTTGATGGCCCGCTGCTGACCGCCCACGAGGATCACGGCCCCGACGCCGTAAACGTTCCCTTCGATGTCTTCTTTGATGAGTTTTTTGGCGATCTCGGTGATCTCGCGTAGGCTGCGCTTGCCGGAGATGGCGATGGTGACGACCGGCGTGGCATCGAGGTTGAACTTCTCGACCTTGGGATAGTCGGTGCCGGCCGGGAGTTGGCCTTGGATCAGGGTCATTTTGTCGCGGATTTCTTGGGCCGCGATGTCGCCGTTCTTTTCGAGTTTGAACCCGACGACGATTTGAGACAGGCCGTCCTTCGTGGTGCTGCGGAGTTCGTCGATCCCGGATACGGTGTTCACCGCCTCCTCGACCGGCTTGGTCACGTCGGATTCCATGTTCTCGACATTCGCGCCCTTGAGCGTCGTCGTCACGACCACGACCGGCACGTCGACGTTGGGGAAGAGTTCGACGCCGAGGCGCGTGTACGAGGCTAGCCCCAGCACCACCGGCGCGAGGATGAACATGGTGGTGAACACCGGTCGGCGGATGCAGATGTCCCAAATCATCGGATCGATCCCTGCGAGCCGAACCCAGTCACGGGTCGGGTGAGTTCCAAATATCAATTACGATTCGAGGCTTCACTCGACCCCCGACGGGTTCGGCTCGCCAGTTCCCTTCACCCGACCCGTGACGGGGTTCGGCTCGCCTACCGCACTACTACCGCACTGCCGTCCATCACCTGCGAAAATCCACTGGTCAGCACCGGTGCCCCGGCTGGGAAGTTTCCCGTCACTTCGATCCAATCTTTCTCGCGGATGCCGACGCGAACCGGCACGGCGATGGCATTCTCGCCGACTTGCACGAAGACCTTGTCGACGCCGGCGAACGTCACGAGCGCTTGCGGCGGCACCGTGACCAGCTCAAGCGAATCGCCGAGTATCGCGACTTGGGCGAACCCGCCGGGCTTGAGCTTACCCTCGAGATTCGGCACTTCGACCTCGACTTGGAACGTGCGGTTGAGCGGATCGATGGTCGGGTTGACGCGCGCCACCCGCGCTGGAAACGGCTTGTCGCCGTAGGCATCGACCCGGACTTCGACCGGTTGGCCGACACGCACCTCGGCGGCGTGGCGCTCGGGCACGGTCACGACTAGTTTCAGCAGGTAGGTCATGACGAGGCGGTAGACGTTCGTAATCGGCAGGCTTTGGACGCGTTCCCCGGCCGAGACCATGCGTTGGGCGACGGCGAAGCGCAGCGGCGGGGCGCTCGGCCCCATCAGCGCGGCCCACGCGCCCCAACCCGTCGGCTCGGGGACGCGCAACTCCGCGTCGGCCAAGTGCTGCTCGGCCACGGCCAACGCGACTTGCTTCTGCTTGGCCCGCGCGAACGCGGCGTTCGTATTCGCGATGGTGTCGCTGTACTTGGATTTGGCCACATCGAATTCGAGCTGCACTTGGAGGAACTCGAAGTCCGAAACGGCCTTGGTCGCTTGGAGTTTCGGGTAGGGCTCGAATGTCTTTTTCGCCTTTTCGTAATTGGCCTTCGCGATGACAACGGCGTCGTTCGCATTCGCGTCGAAGGCGTCGAAGTTTTCCGTCGTCAGGCTGAGCGCCCGCATCTCGGAGTTCAACGCCGCTTGCGCCTCCGCGACCGCGAGTTTCAGATCCACGGTCTCAACTTCCAACAGCACGGCGCCAGGGATCGCCAAGTCGCCAAGTTTGCAGTGGATCGCCTTGATGCGCCCGTCGACCTTCAATGCCAACTGCACATCCTCAATCCCGTTGAGTGTTCCCGTGCCGAGGACGCGGCGCTGATAGGCGCGCGATTCGATGGGCGCGACCGTGATTGGCACCGGGGGGAGGTCCGTCGGGGCGGTACTCGCGGCAGGCTTCGGCGAACAGCCGGCCAAGACGATTATCGGCATCAGAAACAGCGACTGACGCATCATCGGGTGCTCCTCCGCATCAAGTTGAATTCTTGGAATGCCGTTTCCGCCCGGCGTCGCTCAAGACCCCGAAGCCGATCACGTCGAACACGGCCGCGGATTGTTCCTCGACATCGACGGGCCGACCGGAGAGGAGGTTCGTCAGAATCGTGCCGTAAAGCAAGTCGGCGATCACGGCCATGAAGCGATCTTGGGGCATCGGCCGGAGCGCGCCGGATTCCATCAGTCGCCCGAAAAAGTCGGCGTGCTTTTGGCTTTCCACTTCGTCTTTATTGCTGAAGTAGAGGGGCCGATGGTGGTGTGGAAATGCCGCGCGCTCTTGGATGAACAGCTCGGCCATCTCGGGGCGGTCGTGGAAAAATATGAGGTAAGCCCGGATCGCCCCGCGGAACTGTTCGAGCGGGGGAACATCCGATGCGATCACCGCGTCCATCACGGAGGTCAGGTCGGCGAGGCTGCGCTCTACCGTCGCCAGAAACAACTTTTCTTTGGTCGGGAAATACGAGTAAATCGTCCCGTGGCTGAGCTCCAATCGATCCGCGATCGTCTGGATCTGCGTGTTCGCGAAGCCCAGTTCGGCGAACAACTTCGCCGCCGCCGCCAAGATCTCCGCTTCGCGACGAGTCTTGAGATCGGGGTCTTTCGGCCGGCCCGGCTTGCGTGCGACTGCTGTCATGTGGACAGAACCGCCGGAACACGAGTTAATTAACTGACGGGTCAATCAAATAATTCTAGCCAAGAGGATGGGTAGTTGACAATGGGAGTTGAACTACCTGCGCCTACAATGTCTTCCTTGCTCCATGCCTCACTCCGCGAGTCGATGATGCCCCTCGATTGGTTCCCGCTGGTCGATTTGATTCGCTCGCACGACGACTTCTTGCTGATGACGCACATCCGTCCGGATGCGGACGGACTCGGCTCGCAGATGGCGCTGGCCGATGCACTCGGACGCATCGGCAAAAAAGCCCGCGTCGTCATCGGTAGCCCTCTCCCGCCGCGATACGAATTCCTCGATCCGAAGCGCGAGATTATTGTCAACTTCGAGCCGCCGGGTGACGCTTTCGCCGATTGCCAAGCGATTTTCGTCATGGATACTGGCACGTGGAACCAACTCGGCGACTTCGGCGACTATATGAAGGCGTCAAAGTTGCCGAAGGTCGTAATCGACCACCATCGGACGCAAGACGACCTCGGCGGAATGCGGTTCGTCGATACCTCGGCCGAGGCGACCGGTCGAATGTCCTACGAGATCATCCGGGCTCTCGGTGCGCCGATCTCGCCAGTCGCCGCGAATCACCTGTTCATGGCGTTGGCGCTCGACACGGGTTGGTTCCGCCATCCGAACACCACGGCCGAGAGCTTCAAACTGGCCGAGGAACTCGTCCGGCTCGGGGCGAATCCCCCGCCGCTGTACGAGCAGTTGTTCGAGTGCGCGCCGGTAGAACGCTTGCGGCTAGTGGGTGTGGCGCTCGGGCGATTGCAGACTCGGGCGAACGGGCAGATCGCCTTCACCGAAGTCTTCCTGACGGATTACGCCGGGACCGGCGCCGTGCCGGGGGACACCGAAGACCTCATCAATTACCCGCGCAGCGTCGTCGGGGTCGAGGTCGCGCTGTTGTTCATCGAGCAACCGGAGGGGGGCACGAAGATCAGCTTCCGGGCGCGTTCGCGGGTCGATGTCTCCAAGATCGCCGAAGCCTTCCACGGCGGCGGGCACAAGCTCGCCTCCGGAGCACGCTCCGACCTCGATCTGCCGACGGTAAAGGAACGGGTCCTGAAAGCGGTCGAAGCGGCGTTGAATCTTCCCGACTCTCCGCGGTTATAATACTTTGTAGTTCTGCCGAGTGGACCCCTCTGAACCGCGGAGCCTTCCCATGCTCGAACCCGCCGCACCGCGCATCGCGCTCCGTCAATTGCCCCTCGCGGCCCGTTTGGTCCTCAGCGTTTTCCTCATCGCCGTCGGTTTGGGCTACTTCTCGGCGATGATCCAATTGCACATGAAGCACTCTAAGAAAGAAGGTGAGCCGCTGCCGACCCCGGCCGATGTCGTCGAGGTTTTCGCCGGACTCAAACTCTTCGATCCGGACGAGAAACCGCCCTGCAGCCAATTCGAGTCGCTATTGAGCGGCGACAAGAACGCCACCGAGGTGAGCAAGAACAACATGGCTCCAGCATTCTTCGCCAAGTCGAAAGGCTGGGCGGGGGAGGCCAATCGCGGCCGCGATCTCGCCGCACGGAATGCCGAACACCAAGGCGAACTCGACGCGATGCTCGCTTGGGTCCGTAGCGAAGCCGAACCGAAGAAAGCGGCCTACGACAACGACAACTTCCCCCGCCCCGGCGAAATCAAACCGATCACGCCCGAGTTCCTCAGGCCCGACGGTGGGGTGAAGATGAAATCGCTCGTCGAGGCGCGCTGTCAAAATTGCCACGCGAACCAAGCCCCCTCGCTGGCCAATTACGACGAATTGCAGTCGCGGATCACGCCGCCCAGCCAGGAGATCATCGACGGCAAATGGGTTCGGACCGCGAAACAGCCCGACATCGAACGGCTCACGCAATCCACTCACGCGCACTTGCTGACGTTCGCCGTGCTCTTCGCCATGACCGGCCTCACCTTCGCCTTTACCTCTTATTGGAGCATAGTCCGCTGCGTCCTTGCACCGGCGGTGCTGCTAGCGCAGGTCGCCGATATTTCTTGTTGGTGGCTAGCCTTGGTGCCGCACTACGGCGTCTACTTCGCCTACGCCATC
>Ga0335397_10005146_pt1 | contig 17162 bp, 14 predicted proteins | sample MAT04_FD_205740 | JGI IMG/M metagenome (GOLD analysis project Ga0335397, IMG submission 205740) | Freshwater microbial communities from Lake Fryxell liftoff mats and glacier meltwater in Antarctica - MAT-04 (spades assembly) (version 2) ... | reverse complement strand
TTGGGCAATTATTGCGATCGCCCATTCGGGAATTGGGCGCAGAATTGCACAAGATTAAACTGATTGAAAGTCCGAATAATAGCTGTGAAATTTACGGCGCAACTTTAGAGGAAGTGGTAGCTGAACTTCAGCAGCAGTCAGCGGTTTTAGCTGGGGTTGAGAGCTAAAATTTGGTCGGTTGGGGCGGGTTCACCAGTAGGTTTAATTTCAAAACCCCGGATCTTAATAAACCCGCCCCGCCCATACACGAAGGATGCTACCGGACATGATCTGAGCCGTAAAAAAAAAATATTTAAGTATAATTACTTATTGACAATAAACAAATTATGAGATGCTTTTTGATTTTTTAAATAATTACCAAATCCAAAAATATTTCTAGGTTTTGGAATAGATAGACAACAAAGGAAAACCCAAGATGGAAAATAAAAAACTAATTCAGGCAACAAATGAGACACAGTTTTTTCCCGAATTAGTAAGGAAAAATTCATCAACAAGCCAACAAGATGAAGTGCATAACCTGCTCTACCGTCAACCGGAACTGTATGAAAAGGTTTATCCTGTATTCGACGATGAACTTCCCAAAATGTGTCAACAGATGTTTGACCGTTACTTACAGCATTATCCCTCATCCATTTTAGATATTGGATGTGGTACGGGTCGAGAGTTGAATGCTTTGGCTCGTAACTTTTCAGACTGTATTGGAATAGATTATTTACCGGAAATGGTGCGCCATGCCCAATCCAAATATCCAACATTAACGTTTCAAGAGAATGATATGCGAACCTTCCGTTTAGAGCGTAGTTTCGAGGCGATTTTATGCTTGGGATGGGCAATAACCTATGCGCTAACTAATGAGGATATAGGTAAGACCTTACAAACTTTTGCTGCCCATGCACAAAAAGGAAGCTTGCTTGTACTAGAACTTTTGAATGGGGCTCGCTATCTGTCTGAAAGTGGATTTCAGGAATGCCAAGAATTTGAAATTAATACAGACGAGGTTACTGGGAAAGCGATCGCAACCTATACATTTCAACGGCGACAACAACTGATCGTGCGAAAGCGAGTTTGGAAATTTCCTGGCCAAGATCCAGTAGTGGATTACTGTAAATATCGTTTATTTTTTCCCGCAGAACTGGAACATCTTCTGGCAGAGACAGGCTTCAAAGTTGTCGGAATGTTTGACAATCGCGCTTTGGAAGAAAGCGACCTTTCTGGCAGAGTGCTGAATGTAGCCGCTATTTTTGATGCCTAACTTCCTATAGGGCGGGCTTCTGAAAAGTACATTTTTTTGATTTGATTCACCATTCATAGAGGAAAATTTGCTCATGCGCTACGAAACTGATTCATTAGGTACGTTACCCCTTCCTGAAGAACTTTACTACGGTATCAACACCGAACGCGGTCGCCAAAATTGTGAGGTTTCTAGTAGTACCTAGGACTTACGCAACTGGCACTCTTACTGGGGCTAATTTTTAGGTACGTGGTTGCGCGGAGAGCGCTATGCTCGTATATGAAAGAGCGCACAAGCGCAACAACGTACCTTTATTTAATGTGGCAGTTGCGTAAGCCCTGAAATAATCTTCGCTTAATTAGCCAGCCATTGATCTGCTTTAATCTCATCCAACGGTGGTTGAAGATATTTCCGATTCCGCAATTATCTTTGGGCTTTCCCAGACTGATTGCTTTGATGAATTTCTTTCCTAATCCTATCGAGAAAACTACTTTTAACCCTGATGACCAATTTTCCTCTGCTTAGAGTGACAGAAGAGCGGTAAGTTACAATGTGCAGCAACTACCTCCATCACGTTTTAACAAACCAGTGCCGATCAAGGTTACTCGCAGGCTTTACCATAAGTAAAAATTATAATTAGGAGGACAGGAGAACCTTTTTTGGTATCCGCTCAATAAATCGGGGTAGACTACCGTGTTGGGAACGATTTTGCGAGGTTTGAGGCTCCTCACTAAGCGATTTACCCCGATTTATTGAGCGGATACCTTTTTTGTTTAAGATAGAGTAACTTATAATAATTTAATCTTCATTAAAAAATAGGAGAAAAAACATATGTCGAGTGACAACAAATCGCAAAATCAAAAAGAACAGAACACAGTGCAGTCAGAACCCGTAAAAACTCAGCCGTCAATTGAGGGGCAACAGGAAAAAGAGGAGGAACTGACTCTGGAGGAGTTGGAGAAGATAGCTGGGGCGTTACATCGTTTGGGGACATAATGAGGAGCTAGGCCGGGAAAAGAAAAGTTAAAACCTCATTCCCTGCTGGGGAGCGATGTCTGACGGCAAGCCGCAAAGCGTTTTGGCATAAGCCAGATTACTTGAAAACCACCACTTTAAATTTCATCCTATGTGTCGAGTTGTAGCTTATTTAGGGACTCCCGTAGTGCTAGACGACTTGCTATTCAAGTCAGACAGCTCATTAATGAAACAGACCTACGCCCCACAAATGCTTAAATTAATGAACTTGGCTGGGTTTGGTATGGCTGCCTGGGAGCAAAATTCCCACAATCCAGAGATTCCCTTCATTTACAAAACCATTTCTGTTCCATTCTTTGACCGCAACCTCAAAGTTCTAGCGCAAAAGCTGCGGCCAACTTGTCTAATTGCCCATATTCGCGGTGTCCTCTACGATCCTAGCTCTAAGGTTAATATACAGAACGTCCATCCATTTCAGTATGAGGGGTTCAAGCTAGCTATGGCTCACAACGGCGACCTAGCATACATGGATGAAATGAAATTTGAATTGCTGGACTACATCAAACCTGAAATCGCCAAAAAGATCGAGGGTACAACAGACAGCGAATGGATGTATGCGCTATTGATGTCACAGGTGGAAGACCCGACAAAGGATCTGGAACTCAACGAGATATTGCCCGCTCGGGAGTCTACGTTGAAGATATTAAAGCAGGTTCGGAACAAACAAGGAATTGCGCTGGCTTCTTATGTCAATCTGTTCTTGTCTGACGGCAACGACCTGGTGGCAACCCGGTTCACCTTCGACTTAGGTTGCTACGAAGACAAAATAGACGAGTTTGAGTTGAGTCTAGCGGACCTAAGCCTTTGGTATACCCTGGGTCAAGACTACGGCTGGCACGAGGATGAGTGGAAGCTGATAGGTAGTGCGGCTAACGCTGATTCTGTAATGGTTGCCTCCGAACCCTTGTCGAGGGACATCACCAATTGGACCGAGGTGCCGGAGTACTCCGTCCTCTACGTCAAGTCGGAGGGCAACCGTCGGCAGGTGAAAATTGTCGATCTCGATATCTGAACCTTGTTCTTTTGTCTTTTGAACCGTCTAACTTTGGCATCAATTTTCTGCGTTGATAATGAACATAAACTTGAAAGAAAAAGAAGAGTTTTTCAGATCTATGCCCCTCTTCGGGAGCCTTACTTTGAGCGATCTCGATGACATCGTGTTGTTCGCCGAACCGTTCTCCGTGGAAGCAAACACCATGCTCTTTCGCCAAGGGGAGGTGGCGACAGGTATGTACTTTCTCAGCAATGGGCAAGTGAGGTTATACGCTGATGTGCCGGGGAATGACCTGGTGGAGCTAGGGACTGTTAGCTCTGGCGACATCGTTGGGGAACTCTCTCTGATTGATCGCGGCCCTCGCTTTACCTATGCGGTAACTCTTGAGCCGACATCCGGGTATTTTTTGAGCAATTTGCAGTTTGAGATGCTGCGATCAAGCTTGAGAACCCAGGCGTTAAATATTATGAATTGCTTCAGGCGTAAAATGTGCGATCGCACTCGCTCAAGAATTGTACAAATCGCCGCTACGATCACCACTTTGGAAGGTGGAGCGATACCTGATTCTGGAGTGCAAGAGGACAAGCGGCAACTTGATGGGGCTACCTCCCCCTTAACTTTGGACAGATCGATGCTGCGATCAATTCCGCTATTTCGGATCTTCACTCCTTCGGAGTTGGAGGAGTTTCTCTCACCAATGCAGCTATGGGATCTACCACGGGGCCACATTCTTTACACAGAGGGCAGTCCAGCAGATAGCTGCTTTATCACAGTTCGCGGTGCCCTTCGCACTACTGTTTACCGATACGGCAGATACGAACACCTTGCCGTTTACGGTCCGAGTCGGATTGTGGGAGTTCTAGAGTTGATAGACGGTGGTTCACGTCCAACTACTTGCGCGGTGCGCGAACAGACGACGCTGCTGGAAATGAATCGGTCTGACTTTGAGAATCTCTCTCAAGGAGGCAAGGAGATTAACTTCAAGTTCTTCCGCGCAATCAACCAAGAATTGGCTTTTGAGCTACGGAAGCTAATCTGCCAGATAACAAGATTGGCGTGTCAGGGCAGTCGATCTGATGGCAAGGCATGGAATAAGGAAGCATGAATTCAAGAGCAAGGGGAAAAGAATCCCAATTACCGCAACATCAGAGGAGCAGGCAATGAGAGGCATGAATAAGATTTTAGTCACAGGATCGCAGGGGCAATTGGGCAGTGACCTGGTTGTCACTCTGCGGCAATGTTACGGGGAAACCCAGGTGATCGAGAGTGATCGATTGCCCCCGAAAGCAAACCATTTACTTCCCTATGAAGTTCTAGATGTGACCGATCGGCAACATTTACAGGCTCTGATTGAGCAGTATCAGATCGGGACAATTTATCATCTAGCAGGTCTACTCTCTGGAACTGGTGAAGAAAACCCTGAACTGTGCTGGAATATCAATGTCAACGGACTTCGCAATATTCTTGAAGTCGCTAGAACCTATCATTTGCAGGTCTTTTGCCCTAGTTCGATCGCGGTTTTCGGTCCCAATACGCCTAAATTGGATACGCCTCAAATCACGGTTCTCGATCCATCCACTATGTATGGCATCACTAAGGTGACGAACGAAATGCTCTGTCACTATTACTATCAGCACTTTGATGTTGATGTCCGCAGTCTTCGCTTACCTGGAATCATTAGCTATAGCGCCCTTCCCGGCGGTGGGACCACCGACTTTGCTGTTGAAATCTTCTATGCTGCTCTCCAACACCGCCCCTATACTTGCTTTGTCCGTCCGGAAACCCGACTTCCGATGATATATATGCCGGATGCGATCGAAGCCATCCTTGGGCTGATGCAGGCCGCTCCAGCCGCTATCAAAATCCGCTCCAGCTATAATCTTGCAGCCATCAGCTTCTCATCTGAAGAACTCGTCGCAGAAATCCAGAAGCACCTACCTGACTTTACCTGCCACGTCCCTGACTTCCGGCAGACGATCGCTGACTCCTGGCCTTCCATAATTGATGATTCTCGGGCGCGAGCAGATTGGGGATGGCGTCATATCTACGAGCTACCCGTAATTGTGGAAGATCTGTTGGTGAGATTGAACACTAAAAAAAGTGAGAATAGCTATTAATCGCAAATTTATTATGTCTATGTGACAGTTGAAGGTGTCCAATGTGGGATATAAAGAATTGTTTAAGTAACCTCAAAAGGTATTAAAGATATGTTAACCGAACAAAATAAACAGCTTCGATTTACTATTCTTCAGAGTAAGTTTCGGTATCAATGGCAGAAAATGAAGCAATTTGATTTTGCAAATCAGGATATTTTAGTTGTTCCTTCTGTAAGTCTTGATCCCGATGAAGCGCAGAAAATTATCGGAATCCAATATTTTGAGGAGCGACTTTTATTCTACCTTTTTCAACTCCGTAAACTTCAAACACGATTAGTATATATCACTTCTCATAGGCTCGATCCTGTAATACTGAATTATTTCCTGAATCTAGTTGATATTTCAGCCTCTCAAATTAAAGGTCGCTTCCTGTTACTCTCACTAGACGATCCAACACCTGTCGCGTTAACACAAAAAATCTTGACAAGAGAAGATATAATTGAACAGATTATTAGTTTTTTAAGGCTTGACAAGGTCTACATGGTATGTTATAATTCCACATTTAGCGAGAGAGATTTAGCTGTAAAACTGAACATACCATTGTTAGCCCTAAATCCAGAACTTGAGTTTTTAGGTACGAAAAGTGGCAGTCGTCAAGTCTTTAAAGAGTGCAATATTCCGTATCCTAAAGGTAGTGAACTATTAAAAAATGCAGATGATTTGGCAATTGCTGTAGCTAATTTATGGAAAAGTGAAGAGAAATTGAATCGATTATTAATAAAGGTAAATCAAGGGTTTTCTGGACACGGTAATGCTTTACTAGATCTTACACCTTTGCAGTCTGTTGCTCCTAGTCAAGTATCTTGTACAGAATGTATTTCAGCTATTCGCAAACACTTCAAAAACTTAAAGTTCTATGCTAATAATGCAACATGGGAGATGTTTAATAAGCAGATTTTAAACTTAGGAGCTATTGTAGAGTTTTTTATAGAGGGTGAAGTAAAGTGTTCTCCTAGTTTCCAGGGTTATATTACACCTGATGGAGAGGTGGAAGTTCTATCAATCCACGATCAAATTATGAGCGGGGAAGATAGTCAAAATTATGTGGGCTGCCGATTTCCAGCAAACCAAGCTTACTTTTCTCAATTACAAGATTTGGGATTAAGTATTGGGAAACACTTAGCTAGAGAAGGGGTGCTTGGAGATTTCGGTGTAGATTTTGTAGGAGTTTACCAACCGTCTTCCAGTTCCCATTTTCAATGGGATTTTTATGCCGTTGAGATCAACTTGCGTAAATGTGGCACAACTCATCCTTTTATGCTTCTCAAGCTCGCAACAGAAGGATATTATAATCTCAGTGATGGTATTTTTTATAGTCAACAGGGTTGTCCAAAATACTATATAGCTTTTGATAAGATTCGTAAAGACCAGTATGTAGGGCTTTCTCCAGCTACTTTAATAGATATTGCGACAACTCATAAACTTCATTTTGACCGGGGCACAGAAACAGGTGTTATCTTTCATCTTATGGGCGGTCTACCTACGTTTGGTATGTTAGGATTGACAAGTATTGGTAACTCTCTAAAACAAGCAGAAGAGATTTATGATAGGATGATTGAGGTACTAGATAATTACACAGCCAAAGGACAAAATTAGTCTAATTATATGGTAGGGCCTTACATTGCGCTGTAGGCAGCTAAAAACTCTCAACACAAATTGGAAAAACTGACGGTGTAACAAACCCGTCAGAACCATTGACAGTAAGGAATTTCATTAAAAATCATGAAGAGTTTTTAGAGGCGATCGCCCATATAAGTAATCTATAGGAGTAGGGGGTTGCCCAGTTTTGCAGATATTTTTGAACACTGTCATTGCCATCGCATTTAATAGCTTATTCAAGGCTTGAACACCATTGACACTACTCCAATCGGCTTGATTAAACCAAGTTAGTATTGTCTCCTCTGAGAACAGACTCTTAGAATTGGCTAGATACTTCTCCCGAAACTGGGGAAAAATCCTTTGCACAATTCTATACTTCATTAGGTTCCCCTGTTGGGGTACGGTAGAGGATTTCTTGCGGTAGACAAAATCATGGGATAACCATTCTCCAGCCATTTCTCGAATAATCGTTTTATTCCAAAACAGTGCTGCATGATGTTGGGGAGGAATAGCAGCTAAATATTCCACTAAACGATGATCCAAAAAGGGAACACGAGCTTCTACACTTTGACTCATAGAGCTGCGATCTTCATGCCAAAGGTTAAAGTCTTGTAAGTAATAAACCTCCAGTAACATGTATTTCTGAAACTGAGTACAACCAGGGGGATAAGATTTAAGAGATCTGTCAAACAGGTATGACTCATCCTTAAGGCTAGTTCGTTGTTTGGCTTGACTTATCTGTTGTTCCTTTTCAGTCAATTCTTGGATATAATCGTGCCAGTCGCTAGTAGAGCTATCTTCAGCGACAGAGTACCCGGCAGAAAATTCATCAGCCCCCTGTCCCAAAAGCATTACTTTGAGGTCAGGGATTAGGGTTTTAGCATAGCGATGGAGTTCGTGTTTAAAAAACCATTCTAAACAAAATTGAGGCGCATCCATTATCCAAATAAAATATTCAAAAGTTTCTCAGGTAAAATGGATTTGATCTAACAATTTTTTCGATTCAAAGCATACCGGATGAAAAGGTAGATTTCGCTTTTGGCAAAACTGATGCGCTTCTTGGATATCTCCATTTTCTCTCGTGTAATCCGCTAAAATACTGAAGCAATGCAGTTGTGGGTGGAATTGATTGGCAACGGCGGCTATTGCCCCAGAGTCTAGTCCTCCACTCAAAAATACCCCCAAGGGTACATCACTCATCAGACGCTTCTTCACACTATCGACAAAAAGCTCGCGATACTCTCTGATATAGTCTTGAGGCTGACGCGAGTCTAAATTAGGCTCTGTGACCAAATAATTTTCTAAATTCCAGTAGCATTGAGGAGTCAGGTTGGTTGTGTTGGCATCATAAAGCAAATAATGACCGCCAGCTAACCTGTTAATTCGTCTCACATAGGATGTGGTGACGCTTAAATTAGTTAAATCCTGGAACTGAGGATGCCTTGGTGCATCAGGATGGACTAAGAGGGACGTTAAAGTAGAGCCAAAAATGAGTAGGGAACCGACTTGAGTGTAGTATAAAGGTTTAATTCCCAGGCGATCTCGTGCTAAAAATAACTGTTGTCGTCGGACATCCCATAAAGCAATAGCAAACATCCCATTCAAGAGCTGGAGTGCATTCGGCCCAAGTTCTTCATACAAATGCAAAACAATTTCCGCATCGGAATTGGTGCGAAAATGATGTTTCTCCCGTAACTTGGAATGTAACTCCAAATGGTTGTAAATCTCTCCATTCACCGCGACAAACATCGTTTGGTCTTCATTCCAAATCGGTTGCTGTCCTCCAGCTAAATCGACAATCGACAAACGTCTGAAGATAAAAGACAAGAAAGTCGAATCAACCCATTGCTCGTCATCGGGGCCGCGCCGAGATAGTTGTTCCCCCATCTGGCTTAGAATCTGTAAACGCTCTGGTCTTTTGTGCGGGTGGTAATTTTTTAAATCAATAAATCCTGCAAATCCACACATTCTTATTTCCTCAGCTTGTTGATGGATATTCATCCTCGATTTATTGTACCAATACTTCGGACAGTTTTAGATATAGTCGAGTGTCCGAAACCCTTGCTGGCTATATGCTGGACTATTTTTTCAAGGTTTAAGTCCAGCGCTAAGTTTCAGAAAATGCGTTAAAAATGGCAGGGCTTCCTCGCCCTCGGCTTACAGGGCCGTTAAAAAACTGTCCGAAGTATTGTTGTACCATAAATGTTGTGGAGATGCTCAAACCCATCTTGACCGTTAACCAAAAGATTAACAATTTGCTGAGTTAAAGTTGTCCCAGATTTGTAACAAGAAGCAATGATGATATCGTTTGGGCGATCCGTCATGCGCTCCCAGATAGTCGAATCGCGCAATTAATCTTTGATTAGAGCTTTTTCTTTCACTGGCAATCAATAAAGCATATAGCCTTTCTCACTTTAGTGAGGTACGAATCTTGACCTGAAAAGCTTGACAATGTAAGGGTTACAGCATACCTCAGCATACCTCATCTTTCTGAGAAACGCTATACGATCGCTTGCTTGGCGGTACGATCGCCTCTTTGAAGATACAAGGAGCGGGTTCACCGGGATATTTGCTGGCGTTGTGCAAATTGGTAAACCCGCCCCCATGATTACATAGGCCGATCGCACTTTGGGAAATTTACCGACAATTCGGGCGATCGAAATTGGTTGGTTGGGGCGGGGCGGGTTGATTGATATTTTGGTTGGGAAGTTAAGATTTTGGTGAACCCGCCCCAACCAGCCTGATGATGATTCCGAGGGTTATTCCACCGGATGAGGGGCGAGAATATATTTTTTGACAAAAGTTGTACAGCCTGAATTCTTGGCACTTTTCCTGACAAGTCAGACACAGCGCGTATTTTGGAGATAGTAAGCCAGCATTCCTCATCTCAGTTATTGTACAGGGCCCAGAGTATGAGGTCGATCGCCCGATCGCCCGATCGCTGACAAACAACACTAATTTCTCCTAGGTGAGTTGAACTTTATGCGAGTCTCAAATGTAGCTCTTTTGACTCTGGCCGCCCTCGCATCCCAGAATGTAACTGCTCAAACTAATGCCGCTCCGGCTGCACCTCCCATCCCTCCTGGGACACCGCAGACCAGCAACTTTGTTGATGCCATAAATAATACCGTATCCCGTCCGGCGGAGTCAATGAGCGCGCCAGAGACGATCGCCCACGAACAATTTTCCCCGCGAATTGCGGTAAAATCCCAGACAGGTGTGCTAGTAGCCGCTGCCGGGCCAGAGTTATCTCCAGCAGTAAAAACCAAGGCGAATACTGCTGCTCAATCCGGCGATGAACTAACAAAATCTTTACAAGAAACCTGGCTGGCTAAATTAATTGAAACCGGAGTTGAAAGCAATCCTCAAGTTCGCGACGCTTTCAATTTTCTCTCGCTCCGTACTGACAGTAATGTTGAATCTAGATATGGTTTTAATAATACCATAGCTCTGCTGAATATTTTGCTAATTCTTGGTACTATCTTTCCACCGGTGACACTTGCCTTTTTTTGGACGTTCCGGCGACTGGTAGTCAGACAGTTGGTTGCTGATGCCAATCAAAGATTGCAAGGAATCGGCGTGTTGGAATCAGAGCTAATCAATTCTAGTCAACTGACTCAAAAGTTGAGAGATGAATTAGAATCGCAACTGAGTGCAGCCAAACAATCTATTGATTTTTTAAGCAGAGAAACTGAACTTTCCAAATCTTCCGTCGAGCAAATTGAGACTCTCAAATCTCAATTTCTCATGCACCTGCAAGTTTTGCTAACAGAAGTTTACGAGAAAAAATCTGAAATTGTTCAAGAAATATCCCAACTTCCTGCTGTTATTGCCCAAGAAGCTGTCAAACTCGCACCTCAACCGCAGTCAAACAATTCGCAAAATTCGGAAACAGCACCTGCTAGCGACGCAAATATGATTGCTGATGATTACATCAAGCAAGGTGAAGGGCTTTATTTTCAAGGCAATTATGATGATGCAGTAGTCTGCTTTGAAAAAGCTATTTTAATGAATAAGAATGTGGATGAGGCTTGGTATTGGCGCGGAAATGTGTTAATAAAATTGCAGCGCTATGAAGAAGCCCTCGCCTGTTACGATCAAGCAATATCGATGAAACCGGATTGTTGGGAAGCGTGGTATAATAAAGCGAATTTGCTGGCAAAATTGCAGAAGTATGAAGAGGCGATCGCCTGTTACGAGCAAGCAACTGCCAGCGAGTCCCACAAATACGCCTGTTGGCACAGCATAGCAGCTTTGTTGGGTAAATTGCAGCACTACGAAGAAGCGATCGCCAGTTACGATCGCGCCCTAGCCATCAAAACAACCGACAGCGAAATCTGGCACAATCGAGGCGCGATGCTGGGTAAAATACAGCAAAACGCCGCAGCAGTTGATTCTTACGATCGCGCTCTTGCCCTCAATCCCAACAGATACGAAACTTGGTACAATCGAGGCAATGTGCTGTGGAGATTGCTCCGCTACATCGATGCTGTTGATTCTTACGATCGGGCTTTGGCCATCCGAGCTGACAAATACGAAGTTTGGTACAATAAAGGCGCGGTGCTGGGAAAAATGCAGCGCTATCTTGATGCGATCGCATCCTACGACAAAGCAATTGCCATTAAACCCCTAGATTTTGAAGCGTGGCACAACCGAGGTACAGTTTTCGAGAAACTCTCGCAATACGAAGCAGCAATTGCATCTTACTCCGAAGCAATTAAGCTTAATTCCGAGTGTTACGAAGCTTGGTTTGGTAAAGGCGAAGCCTGGGTAAAATTGCAGCGCCCTGAAGAAGCAGTCGCAGCTTACCAAAAAGCGATCGCGATTAAGCCAGAATCCTACGATGCTTGGCACCAAATGGGTACAGCTTTATCAGAATTAAAGCGTTACGAGGAAGCAATGGCCGCTTACGATCGAGCGATCGCCATCAAGCCCGAAAATGCCGAAGCTTGGCGCGATCGAGGCGCAATTGCCTCATAATTCAAGCAGGATTGAGAAGGATTTGTTACGGGCGAAAACAGCAATCAGAACTAGCCACAATCCGATGAATTCTTCGGATAGTTAGTTGTAAGCTACAGCCCAACTGAACTGTATTGAAATATTATTGGCAAAAATGGTAAACTTATGCCAAATGCTAAAAAAGGAGAATAGTTATGTCTGTTAAAATGCAAAGACGGCTATTTACAGTCCAAGAATATCACCTGATGAGTGAGGCTGGTGTTTTTAGCGATCGCGAACGAGTGGAACTTATAGAAGGAGAAATTATCCAAATGGCAGCAATTGGTAGGCGCCACGCCGCCCGTGTCGATCGCCTTGCAGAGTTTTTTGGCGATCGGGTGCGAAGACGTGCTATTATCCGGGTGCAAAATCCGATTAGTCTTGGCGATCGCTCTGAGCCTCAACCTGATATTGCTTTAGTACAACGTCGCGCTGATTTTTATGAAGAATCGCTGCCAAATAGCGAGGATATTTTGCTGTTGGTAGAGGTAGCAGATAGTACCGTTAATTATGACCGCGATGTGAAAATACCGAATTATGCGCGATCTGGGATTCAGGAAGTTTGGTTGTGGGATCTTGAGGTTAATTGTTTAGAAGTTTACCGCAATCCTACGGCAAATGGCTACACTTCCATGCAAAAATTTGAGCGGGGTCAACTGGTTTCGCCGCTGGCGTTTCCTGAGTTTGTAGTGAGTGTTGATTTGATTTTGGGTTAAAATAGTAAGCTTAAACTAACTGCTAAAAAAGGAGAATAGTTATGTCTGTTAAAATGCAAAGACGGCTATTTACAGTCCAAGAATATCACTTAATGGGTGAGGCTGGTGTTTTTGGTGAAGATGACAGAGTGGAATTGATAGAAGGAGAAATTATCGAAATGGCAGCAATTGGGACTCGTCATGCAAGTTGTGTAAAGCGTCTGATCGCTGTGTTCTCCGATCTGGAGAGAAGACGTGCTATTTTGGGTGTTCAAGATCCAATTCAGTTGAGTGAAAGGACTGAACCTCAGCCGGATGTTGTATTGCTGCAACCTCGTGCTGACTACTACGCTACAGCGCATCCAATACCGTCAGAGGTGTTGCTTTTGGTAGAGGTTTCAGATAGCACTGTTGATTTCGATCGCAACGTGAAAGTACCGAACTATGCCCGCTCTGGCATTCGGGAAGTATGGTTGTGGGATCTTGAGGTTAATTGTTTAGAAGTTTACCGCGAGCCGATCGCAAATGGCTATGGTTCAATGCAAAAGTTTGAGCGGGGTCAACTGGTTTCGCCACTGGCTTTTCCTGAATTTGGAGTGAGTGTTGATTTAATCTTGGGTTAGTATGAATAAGTAATGGCAGCTTACGATCGAGCGATCGCCATTAAGCCTGAGAATGCGGAAGCTTGGCGCGATCGAGGCGCAGTTCTATCAGAATTAAAACAGGAGACAGACAAAATTTAATCGGGTGAAAAAAAGACTTAAATTCAGCTATACTGACTTAGGGGCAAATAAGATGAGCGCGATCGCGATTAGTACGGGTCACCTGGCGAGACTAACTGGTGGTTAGGTAGGCCAGGGGGCTTGAGTTGCTAGGAGTCCGGCTCTTCTGATAATTGTATGAAAATTAGAGTGCTTTTTCCACATGACCCAAAAACCACATCAATCTGAAAATTTAAAAGCCGATGTAGATCGTCTGTTGCGGCTGTTGGATAAGGAGCCGTCTTTGAAAGGTCAGCACAACATCGCCGCAATTAAAACTTCCCGTGATAAGGCAATTGCCCCCAGGTTCGAGATTGTCTTTGCGGGAACCTACAGTGCTGGTAAGTCGATGCTGATCAATGCTTTGCTAGGGCAAGATTTGCTTTACAGCAGTACAGGTCATGCTACTGGGATCGAATGCTACATAGAGTATGCCAAGTCGTCAGGAGAAGAACGAGTTGAACTTACGTTTCTTAGCGTCTCAGAAGTACAGGAAGAGGTCAATGACAGATCTAAAACTCTGAAACTACAGTCAGTTGACATTACTCAAGAGGGGGCAATTGAAAAGTTAAGGCAACAATGTAAAAAAATCACTGGAGAGCATAAGGGTTCTGGGAAAACTGATCAGGAAGACGAAGCAGATGGACTGCTGGCATTACTTGATGGATTTGAGGCTAACCGCAAATACATCGAATCGAAAAATAATACTTATGGGATGGAGGATTTAGGTCTTTCCAACAAGAAGGCACATGATTATGCTCGTCGTGGCATAAACAGTGCTGTTCTCAAGCGCATTAAATACTACTGCCATTATCCCCTGTTAGAGGATGGTAACGTCCTAGTTGACTTGCCAGGGATTGATGCCCCAGTGCAAAGAGATGCAAAATTAACCTATCGCAAGGTTGAAGATACTAAAACCTCTGCTGTCATCTATGTGATGAAGGCCGATCAAGAAGGAGAAACAGAGACAGCGGAAAAAGAATTAACAAGAGTAATACGGGAAAACCCAGGAATTGGCGATCGCGTCTTCTACGTCTTTAATCGCATCGATAAAACTTGGCGTGATCCCAAGCTGAAACAAGAACTGGACGATCTGATTAGGGAAAACTTCAGTAATACGCGAAGGGAAATTCATGAAACTAGCGCTCTGCTAGGTTTCTGGGCTAGTCAACTCAAAAATACAAGTGAAAGCGATCGCTGGGGACTAAATTCTATATTCACTGCTGAAACTGTAAAAAGCTCAGATGGGGTTGAGGGAATTCCTCTATTTGTGAGGGAATTTCTTGACTACTGTGATTCCGACAAGCTCCCTCGTAGCAAGTTTCGGATTTTAAGGGATAACGCTAAAAGCAAGAATGAACAATATATAGATATTCTAAATTTATATAAGAATAATATAGTTGAACAATTGCTTCAGGATAGCGGTATTCAAGAATTTAGTAATGCTATCACTCGCTATCTGACCGAGGAAAAGCGACCGGAATTATTTGCCAACCTAGCTAGTGATATTAGCGAACTCTGTAACGACTTATATGAATCTTACTTAGAAAATCGCCGCCAATGGAAAAAGAAACCTGCAAATATTGCAGAAATGACGGAACGGGATTTGGAACAGATCGGCAAAGAAGTATGGGAGATTGGCGAAGCATTTTACCGACAAATAGAAGAAGAAATTCAACGATTGGTGATGGACACCTGCGAAGATTTTAAGCAAGATTTCAATAATCTTCATCAAAAAATGCAAGATAATCTCACGGAGTTGATAGAAAACTTTTCTATATTAGATACCTTCGCCAATACCTGCCGCAATTATCGTCATGTTACAGCGCCATTAGTAGCCGTTTTGGGACAAGCTTTCTATGACATTGCCAATGGATTAGAAAATGTTCTGGTTAAGGAATCAGAAATTTTGATTGCTAGCTTTTTCCAACGCTTGATTAAGCGAGTACGCAAGCAAAAATACCATCGTCAGCTTGGTAATTTGTTGTTAGGTGATGATTGTGAAATTGTCCAAGAGCTACAGGATATACAAAAAAAAGTTATCGAGGGAGTAAAGGTTTTGGCGAGTGCAGAATGTGTGTTTTATATCATCGAAAGCCCCGACCTTTATGATTACGAAGATAGCGTTTGGCTCTATCAATTTCGTGAAACTTTGCAAGAAGCATCTAACAGCCGAGATGTCAAACGTATGGTAGAAGCAGAAGCATCTATACGTCAACTGCTAGAGATTGATTTTCAAGCCAAATTTAAACAAACAATAGAAGTTGATTTTGGTTTAAAAATTATCAAAATGCTGAATGAATATCTGTTATCAATGGCTGAAAATAAACGGCAATTGATTTGGCAGCAGTCCGCTCGTGCTCGCGCCAACAAACGGCAAGCCATAGAAAAAGACGCTCAAGCGAAAATAGACGAGCGTAGCCGGAAGTTGGGAGAAGTTGAGGTAAAGATTGCCGACTATAACCAAGCAGTTGCAGGTATTAATAGCTGCTTAGAGGCTATGAAATTAGACGACTATAAGTTGCCTACAATACCTGAAGATAATTCCAGTACCACGCCATTTTTTGTTGACGTAAATTCTGTAGAGTCAAATAACATCCCACCAGAATCTACTTCCAATTTCGACTCAGAAAATGATTTGAGTGCGGCACCAATTTATACTGAGACAAATCTTGTAGAATCAGATGACAGCCCAGAACCGGGAGCGAGTCCCAATCCGCTAGCGCGACCTCATCACCAGGCTGCTCAATCCGAAAGCTCCCAAAAATTAGAGAGGGGTGAACTTGTGGAGGGGAGAGTTACTAAAGTCACGCCAGATGTCGTAGTTGTCGATTTGGCTGGTACATTTGGGTTGCTCCACATAAAGAATGTTAGCGAGGGCTTTGTTAAATCTCTCCCGGATCTATTTGAGGAAGCTCAGCTAATCAAGGTAATGATTGTTACACTGAATGATGATAAGGGTCGGATTTCTTTGTCTACTAAGGTTTTGGAAATTTATAAGGGGGAGATCCTGGAAAATATGGAGCAGGTGATGACTAATGCAGAGGCTCGTGTTCCTACAGCCCGGAAAAAACTGCCTAAGCTATAAGTATTTGTGCACTGGGTATTGGCAAGATGCCCCTACATGACAAGCCTAGAAGTATCTGATTTGATAATCTCTACCAGAAATGTCTTTGATGAGAAAAACTCCACGAATTTTAATTCCACCAAAGGTGAGAAAACTTGTTTTTGAGCGCGATGGAAATTGCTGCAAAAGCTGCGGCAAAACTGACGAAGAGACTAATCTTACGATCGATCACATCATTCCCTTAGCTCTTAAAGGATCAAATGACATCAGCAACCTGCAAACGCTTTGCTTCGATTGCAATAGACGAAAAAAAGACCGTATTGACCCCCGGTTCAAGCGTAGATTCAGCAAATGAAAAGGAAAAAGTATGCCTGAAACAACTCCTAATTATTCGCCTGCTATCTTGGGTACAAGCATAGCTGTTTTATGGTTGATTCATACAGGATTATCAATTGGGTTTAGCAAACAATATGATAATTATCTATCAATGTTTATCAATTTTTTTAATAAAAAACCGATAATATTACCTTCACTAATAGTGTTAATATCTCCATTTATATTGACTCGGCTTGCTTTTCCTGAGTATGAACTAACTGGAGCGTTTAAACAAGTTTTATCAATATTTA
>Ga0335397_10005145_pt1 | contig 17167 bp, 19 predicted proteins | sample MAT04_FD_205740 | JGI IMG/M metagenome (GOLD analysis project Ga0335397, IMG submission 205740) | Freshwater microbial communities from Lake Fryxell liftoff mats and glacier meltwater in Antarctica - MAT-04 (spades assembly) (version 2) ... | reverse complement strand
TGCTACTGATTTTGAGCATTCTCTGTGTTATTGTTTTTAGGGAGCTATCCAAATGCCAAAGTTGCTGCAATTGGCCCGTCCCCAATTCTTGATCGCCAGCCTGGCTCTTTTCATTATTGGGGCTGCCTGGGGGATTCTTTTGGGTGCTCCCGTCTCCCTCCTACGCATTCTATTGGGTTATTTAATCATTTTGCCGGCCCACCTTTCCGTCTCTTACAGCAATGACTATTTCGATGTCGAGGTGGATAAGCATAGCAAGCCAACGCTCTTCAGTGGCGGAAGCGGCATTCTGGTGGAAAATCTGCACCTGAGAAAGCCTGCTTTATGGATCGCGATCACCCTGAACTTGTGTTCAGTGGGATTAGGGATTTTGTTTTTAATCTTATATTCGGTTCCGATCTGGTTTCTGGGGTACGTTGTCGTTAGCAATCTGATCGGTTGGCTGTACTCGGCACCCCCGTTCAGGTTGGTTTATCGCGGCCTGGGAGAATTGTTAACTGCCTTTACCTCAGGTTTCCTGATTCCGGGAATGGGCGTACTGGTTACGCAGGGAACTCTGAATGGGGATGGGCTGCTTTTTACGATACCGCTGATGTTGTATGGATTGGCATTTATCCTGGCAGTTGAGATACCCGACGTGGAGGCGGATTGCCTGGGAGAGAAAAAAACCTGGGTGGCTCGCAAGGGCCGGGGCTTTGGTTTTACGGCGATTGGATTATTGCTGTTGGTCGCAACGGGATTTTTCTTCTTCATCCCGGTTTTTTATGCGCACCCACTCCCCGTGGATTTCCGAATTTTGGGCTTTTTGTCTTTGCTGCCGCTTGGAATGGGGGTGATTGATTGGGTTAAAAGACCGGCGGATCGACATACAGCAGTTAAGTATGTGAACGGGACAATTGGTGCATTGGCGTTGTTTTTTATTCTAACGGATGTGGTTATGGTCTTGGAAGCATCGCGCTAGCTGGCGGTCCGGGCAACCCGCACAATGAGTCTAATCGGAATCTATAAGGAGGTTTCAAAATTATGTTGACAGTCACTAAAACCACGGATGTCAGCCAGGCAAAAAAAACAGCCCGCCCGGCAAAGGTGAAGTATCCGAACCCAACGCCTCGACTTTCGGTCAGCCGGCAGGCCTTGCAGAAATTGAAGCTGGTTGCGGTAGCGTATTCCAATGTGGAACGCGCAGATTTTCCGACCGAGGAGGCCTACCACGCCGAGGTGGAAGTGGAGAACCGCGCGGCCGAGGTGTTGCAGGTGATGGAAAAGATCGGTGTCATTGGCCGGCTGTACAGCGGTGATGAGTATTTTCTTACCAAACTGATGGTTGACCGTCCCGACCTGGTTCTGAACCTGGTGGATACTTTGCGCGGCAAAGATGCCCTCCAGACTTCGGTTCCAGGCGCGCTGGATATGATCGACATCCCCTATACGGGCGCGGGCATGCACGGCCTGGTGATTGGCAATGATCGGAACCTTTTCAAGCAAATTCTCAAAGCCAACGATATCCCCACCCCAGATTACCAGTTTATCCAGCGCAGCGGAACCAGGGTGAACCCGGATCTTGGGCTGCCGTTGATTGTTAAGCTGAATTCAAGCGGGGGCAGCGTGGGAATCGATAACAAGGCGGTCAAGGAAACCCTTGAGGATGCCCAAAAACAGGTGGATGAACTGATCTCTACGTACCACATCCCGGTCGTGGTGGAACGGTTTATCGATGGGTCGGAAATCACCGCGGTGGTATTTGAAGACAACCGACGCAGGCATGTTTTTCTTGGGCAAAAGACTTTTGGCGTCCGCCCGGATGGCAAACATGAGTTTACCAGCCTGGAAAGTTACAACGACCCAAATTCCTACCATTACGCCCCGGTTCAAGACCAGGTTTTGGTACGAAAGATCGAACAGTATGTGATCAAGGTTTTCGGGATCCTGCACAACAAAGATTATTCCAAGTTCGATATCCGCGTGGATGAGCTTTCCGGCATACCTTACTTTACAGACTGCAACCCCAATACAGCTTTTGGCCCCAACCTGGGGCTGCCTTTCACAGAGGTGCTTGAAACGCTGTATGGAGTGAAGTTTGAGAGTGTGCTGGCGTCTCTATTAAGTAAATATGCCAAGAAAATTAAATCCAAAAGTTGATTTTCATCAGCCCCGGTTCATGCAAATCAGCGAGTCGCACTGCGGACCGGCGGTGATCCAGATGCTGTTAAGTAACCTGGGCGTTGAAGTGTCCCAGGAAGAAGTTGCTGAATCGGGTGGAGCCACGAACCTGATTGAGGTCAATGGGATGCGGGTTGAACAGTTAGCCCGGGCAGTCCAGCTCCTGGCCCCGAAGGTGCTTTTTTATTATAAAGATCATACCTCCATCGAAGAACTGGCCCGGGTGGTCCACGATTACCGCTATCCCGTGGGAGTGGAATGGCAGGGTTTATTTGAGGATGAAGCCGATCCACAGCCGCTCAAGCGCCCCCTTGAGAGGCAAACCGGCGAATTAGAGCCTGCCTCCATGATCCCAACCGGTTTACTCGCAGACAGCGAGTCGGAAAATAACGATTATGGGCACTACAGCCTGGTTGTTCGCGCTGACCGGCGCACGCGCCAGTTGATCATTGCGGATCCATACAAGGATTATTTCTCGCAAGCCCGTATTTTCGGTTTTTCAGCCTTCGACCGGCGTTGGTATGATTACAATGAGGTCCCCGACCCAATTTCCGGACAGCCGGTATTGGTTGAAGATGATCATTTATTGTTCGTCGTGGTTCGGAGAAATGTATGGTTCCCGCGATGGATGGGGATGCGGCATTTCTCCCTCTAACGGGTAAGTTGGTTTTGTGACAGGTTTCGATTGCACGGAGCACAAGGTGCAGTGTGGCGAGGCCACGATTGGAGAGGAATTTAGGCCAAAGGAGAATGGTCATGCCAGGATTTGGATCACCCTTTTCAGTGTTGGCGAACGACAGGAAGCTAACTGATGATGAACTTTTCGGAGCATTCCGGTTCATGGTCGCTGCGGAGTCTAAGGCGACGCAACTGTATACACAGCTTGCCGAGTCAATGGGTAACAAGCTCGCCATCGCTAAACTCAAGGAAATCGCCATCGTTTCCTGTTTCCTTGCCGATTTACCTGATCCTGGGGCTTATTATCATGAGGCCAATCATCGCCAGAATTATCCTTGCACTGTCCTGGCTAATCGGAAGGCAATGAACAGTCAGGATAAACGGGGTTGCTATCCTCGAGTGTGCTGCAGACAGGTTGCAAGGTTTACCAATAGAGATTTGACTTGAGCGAAATAGTTCAACCTTCGCGAAGTAGATATTCTCAGGAGAAGACCATGAAATTCATAACCGATAGTGCTAAAAATCCAAAAGCCCTTTGGAATTTAATGAAAGACACAGCCGCCAAGTGGAGTCTGGATCAGGCTCCCAGATTGGGTGCGGCTTTAGCCTATTATGCAACATTCTCGCTTGCTCCACTTTTAATCATCGCGGTCGCAATCAGTGGGTTGGTTTTTGGCCGCGAAGCAGCGACCGGTCAGATTGTAGGGCAAATTCAAGGTCTGGTTGGACAGGATTCGGCCACGACAATTCAGGCAATGATCGCAAAATCCAATCAACCAGCGACCAGCATCGTTACCAGCTTTATTGGCCTCATAGCACTTTTCCTGGGCGCGTCAGGCGTATTTGGTGAACTTCAGCAAAGCCTTAACGCAATTTGGCGTGTCAAGCCAAAGCCTAAACGCGGGTTATTGGCAACCTTGAAAGACAAGTTCTTTTCGTTTGGCATGGTCTTGGGAGCCGGCTTTCTCTTGCTTATTTCCCTGGTGGTTAGCGCCGGCCTGGCGGCAATGAGTCATATCGTCGCAGGACTAATGCCCGGCTGGGGTGTTATCACTCAAATTATCAATTTCATCATTTCCATGGCAGTGATCACAGTCCTGTTCGCCATGATTTTTAAATACGTACCGGATACTAAAATTGGCTGGGCTGATGTTTGGGGCGGCGCAGCGCTGACCGCCCTGCTATTTACAATTGGTAAGGCATTGATCGGTCTTTACATTGGGTATAGCTCTTTGTCTTCAACCTATGGCGCAGCGGCTTCACTGGTTGTGATTTTGTTGTGGGTCTATTATTCGGCCCAAATCTTATTTTTCGGCGCTGAATTTACCCAGGTGTATGCCAACATGTATGGTTCACTCAGCCATTCCGAAAGCATAGGCAAGCTCACCCAGCCAACCATTGGCCCGGCAGCGAGCACAGCAGGTCAGAGAGAAGGAGCAAAGGAGGTCGATGGAATGATCGAGATGACGAAGTAGAGGATTCCCGAGGAAGACCGCTCAATCACCGCTGTTACCAGCGGAAAGCGTACCCTCGTTGTGTCTGGCTTGCCGTCCATAAAGTGCAAGCCATTATGTACCACCTATTCATCAAAAGGAGACCGATATGAACAATCCAAGTAATTCATCCACCCCGCAAGGCCACGTCTTACCCCCGCTTCCATATGCCGAAAATGCACTCGAACCGGTTATTTCAGCCAAAACAATGAGTTTTCACTATGGAAAACATCATAAAACCTACGTAGACAACCTGAACAAGTTTATTGTGGGAACAGAATATGCCGACCTGTCATTGGAGAAGATTATTGCCGGTACCGCAGGCCGGCCAGAAAAAATTGCGATCTTCAACAACGCCGCGCAAACCTGGAACCACACCTTCTATTGGAATAGCCTGACACCCAAGGGCGGCGGCGAACCGCCCGCTGCGCTCAAGCATAAAATGGATGCAGCCTTTGGCAGCGTCGACGCCTGCAAGAAGGAGCTTGCCAGCGCGGCCGTTGCACAATTTGGCAGTGGTTGGGCCTGGCTTGTCCTGGATGCCGGCATGCTAAAGGTGGTAAAGACCGCCAATGCAGACCTCCCCTTGACATCGGGTATGAAGCCGCTGCTGACCATTGACGTTTGGGAGCATGCTTACTACCTGGATTGTCAGAATCGGCGTGTCGACTATGTGAATGCCGTGCTCGACAAGCTGATCAATTGGGAATTTGCCTTACAGAACGCAAACTAAAGGAGCAGTTATTATGAAAGGTTATGTTCAAAACATCGAAAAGATTGCCGTCAAGAATGAAGATTTTCGCCAGGTGCTTTATACGGCTAAGAACTGTCAACTGGTGATCATGGCCTTGAAGCCCAAGGAAGAGATCGGGATGGAATTGCACAAGCTCGATCAGTTCTTTCGCGTGGAGGAAGGGACGGGTGAAGCTGTGCTCGATGGTGTCCACACGGCGATCAGCGCGGGCTTTGCCGTGCTCGTTCCTGCCGGGACGAATCACAACATCATCAATACCGGCAGTGTTCCAATGAAGCTTTATACGCTCTATGCCCCGCCGAATCATCGGGATGGCGTTGTCCACCCTACTCGCGCTGAAGCGGAGAAGGACACCGAACACTTCGATGGCAAGACAACTGAATAGAGTTTCGACCGGGCGCTCGGTTGATCTCCGCCGAGCGCCCAGATTGACCTCTCCAGTTTAACCAGAGGATTACCTTGAGTAAAAAATTGGTTGTGCTTCTTCTCATGACGTGTTTTGTGGTAATTTCGGCGCTCGTCGCAGTCTGGGTAATCTACGGCGGCATAGCGCGATTACCGCTGTCCAGCGGCTTCGGACCCAACCCAGAGCTTACAACACCCGATCCATCTTTGATTCCTGTAGTAGATGTCCGTACTGGAACTGGCTGGGCAACGGGCGAGAAGCCGGTCGTGGCGCAGGGAATGAATCTCGTCGCATTTGCACAGGGCTTGAATCACCCCCGCTGGCTGTATGTGCTTCCTAATGGCGACGTACTGGTTGCGGAAACCAATGCGCCGCCCCAGCCTGAAGACGCAAAAGGAATCAAGGGCTGGATCTTCAAGCAATTGCAGAAGAAGTCCGGAGCCGCAGTTCCCACCGCAAATCGCATCACGCTGTTGCGCGATGCAGATGGTGACGGCGTCGCGGAGACACGCACAGCCTTCCTCGCGGGGCTGAACTCACCTTTTGGGATGGTTCTGGTGGGAAATAAGCTCTATGTGGCAAATACCGACGCGCTCGTCTGGTTTCCGTATACGGAAGGCCAGACGGAAATCACTGCTGCCGCTACAAAATTAACGGAGCTTCCCGCAGGCCTGATCAATCATCATTGGACCAAAAATGTCGTTGCCAACGCGGATGGTTCCAGGCTGTATGTGTCCGTTGGCTCCAACAGCAACGTCGCGGAAAATGGCATTGAGCAGGAAAAGGAGCGAGCGGCCATCTGGGAAGTCGATCCGCAAACTGGTAACCACCGCATCTTTGCTTCCGGCTTGCGCAACCCCGTTGGCATGGCCTGGGAGCCGGAATCTGGAGCGTTATGGGTCTCTGTAAATGAACGCGACGAGTTGGGCAGCGATCTGGTGCCAGATTACATGACTGCGCTCCGCGATGGCGCCTTCTACGGTTGGCCATACAGCTATTATGGGAATCACGTCGACACGCGGGTTGCACCGCAGAACCCCGAACTGGTAGCGAAGGCCATTGCGCCCGATTACGCACTGGGAGCGCATACAGCCTCATTAGGACTCGCCTCCTCGCTGGGCAACAAGTTGCCTGTTCGCTTTGCGAATGGAATGTTTGTTGGACAGCATGGTTCGTGGAATCGCAAGCCGCTCAGCGGCTATAAAGTGATCTTTGTGCCGTTCACGGCAGGAGTTCCATCAGGCGAGCCGCTGGACGTTCTGACAGGCTTCGTCGGAGATGATGGCGATGCGATGGGACGGCCAGTGGGTGTTGCCATCGACCAACGCGGCGCATTGTTGGTGGCTGACGATGTTGGAAACACGATCTGGTGCGTGACGGCGACGAGCCCATAGCGACAAGGGAAATATCAGAGCCACAAGCCAGGCGGCTGATCCGTCCGCCTTCGCAAATAAAGCGTTCAAGAAAACTTATGGTGCAAAAAATGAAATCAGGCTCAGCATGGCACATGCAAACCTGTTGCAAAGGCAGACACGATTAAAGGAGGTCGTAAAATGAAGTTACAGAATACTGGCCTGATTTCAAACCGGAGCATTTTTTTCAAGCACTAAAATGGTATCAGGAACAAGACATACCACTTGGTGGCTAGTAAACGATTCCATCAAGCATTAACCAACTTTATCTACCCGACGGAGACCCCCGCATGTTAAATTTTATCCAAACCACCATGAGCCCGGCGGGCTACCACGGTCCTCGAATTGATTACCACCCACAGTTGCCTTCGGGCGCCCCTGGGGTGCACTCCAGGAGTGTGCGCTGACGAGCGTCCCACTTCGGGAAGGGGTATGAGCGCCGAATTTCTTTAATATGGATGATCGGTAAGTAATGTAAACCAACTTTAGGAGGCTAGATTATCTGATTGCACAACCGTTACGCTAGGGAAATCCCTTAACTTCAATAGGGATATTCCTACTGGGGAATATTTTGCGATTAGTTGCAAAAATATATTGATTCGACGTAAAATATTTTATAGAATTGGTTCGGGTAAGGAAGCGAGAACTAGCTTTTTTGGGGATGGGAGGGCATATGAAACAGTCTGGACTTACCTTTTCGTTGGTGCTGATCATTGGACTCGTTATTGTTAGTGGGGTGCTTTCAATCATTTTCTCCAATTTTGTTGATTTGCGAGGAGCCATGGCCTCTGACGCAAGCGGGGGAAAACCGGCTGCCCCAATCATCGTGGCCAATACGCCCCACCCAGCGCAGCCGCAAATCTTGTATAACCCACCCCGGCCTGAAGATGCGCCCAAAGACATCCGCGATGCGGTGATGCTAGGACACAATATTCTCAGCAATACGAAGCAATATGCTGCCGACTATACCGGCAATGGTCTCAATTGCACCAATTGCCATTTCAACGCTGGCATTGCACCGGGCGGGAAAAATGGCGGACTTTCCCTGGTGGGGGTGGCTGCCGCGTATCCAAAATACCGCAGCCGCCAAAATTACGCCGTCGACCTGGTGACTCGCACCAACGACTGTTTTACGCGCAGCCAGAATGGGAAACCTCTACCAGCCGATAGCAAAGAGATGGTGGCGATTCTTACCTATTACAAGTGGATTTCAACGGGTGTTCCCATTTATGAAGATGTTCCCTGGCTGGGCGCGCCGCCTGTAAAGAGCGCGCAGCAGCCGGATAAGAACGCAGGCCAACAGGTATATGCCAGCCGATGCTCGGCATGCCATGGGCCGGATGGAATGGGTACAAACATCGCCCCGGCTGTCTGGGGGGATCGTTCGTACAACGATGGGGCCGGTATGGCCAAAGCAGAAACACTGACCTCGTTTGCATTCTATAATATGCCGCGCGGCAACCCCATCCTTACCCCGGAAGAAGCAACCAACGTGGCTGCCTTTGTCGACAGCCAGCCGAGACCGCATTATCAGAAATAGGGAGGTGCACCATGCAGTTCCCGCCTTTTCAGGTTCCGGGTTTGGGAAACGGGATGACGATTGCGCTGAATGCTGTCATCCATGTCTTCTTTAGTCACGGTTTTGCCATTGGCGTATTTGGGATGATTGCCATCAGCGAGTATATCGGCTATCGGCGCAACTCGCCCCAGTGGACCGCCTTTTCCCATGACCTGCTCAAGTTCGCCGCCATCCTCATTACCGGCATTGGCGCGGTGACGGGCGTGGGCATCTGGTTTACCATTGGAACACTCGAACCACGCGGCACGGCGGATATGCTGCGGGTGTTCTTCTGGCCCTGGTTCTTGGAGTGGGTAGCCTTTACTGCCGAGGTAATCGTTCTGGTGGTTTACTACTACACTTGGGAAGGCTGGGCCGCGCATCATCGCCGGGGGCATGTCATCCTGGCGTTCGCCTATATGGCGATCGGTGCATTTGCGGCGCTGGCGGTCACAGGCATCCTGGGCTTTATGCTCACCCCAAATGGCTGGCCATGGCAGGGGAACTTTTGGGGGGCGTTCTTTAACCCCACTTTCCTGCCGCAACTCATCATGCGCATTGCGATGGGATACGTGCTGGGCACTCTGATTACCATTGCTTTCCTGATTTTTACGAAACGAAATGTGCCATTCCATGGCGAAGCGCTGGCCTTTTTTGGGAAAGTGATCTTGAGCGCCGGCGCAGTTGCGGTCGTTTCTGCGGTCTGGTACTTCTATAATGTGCCGCCTGCCTTCCGGGTCTTCTCTATCTTTGCCGTTATCACTAGCAACCTGACCCAGCTATCCGGCCTGTTTTGGGTGGTGAACGGGATTGCCCTGGCGGTTATTGTATTGGCGGCGTTGCTGGCTTTGCGGAAAGTGAAATTGGGCGTGCAGATCGTTATCCTACCAGCAGTCCTGCTGATGATGGGCTTTTTTACCGAATTCGAGCGTATCCGCGAGTTTATTCGCGGTCCATACATCATGCCGGGCTATATGTATGCCAATCAGGTACTGCTTAAAGAAGCGCCTTACTATAGCCAGGCGGGCGTCCTGCCCAATAGCTACTGGTTCAATGCCAGTGACCATCAGGGATCGTTGGATCAAGGGCTGTATCTCTTCGGCCAGAACTGCTCCGTTTGCCATACCATTGGCGGGATCAACGATATTCAGGGCCGGGTGCGTGGGCGCAGCCTGGACGGCATTCGGGTCATTGTGGCGCACACCCATGATATGGTCCCCTTCATGACGCCCTTCTCCGGCACCCAGCAAGAAAAAGATCTGTTGGCCAGCTTCCTTTACCAATTGGGCGAGGGACGCATCCAGTTCACCCATACTGGGCGCTTTCTCAACGTGATGATGCAGGAGGTTAAACCATGAGCAGCCTGTTTGATGCGCTCCTGAACCGGCCTATGGCGGAAGTTGTGGTCCGGCTGCTGTTGTTCATCTTGTTCGCGCTGCACTTCCTGTTCGTCCTCTTTACCATCGGCACGGCGCTGCAAAGTGTCTTTTACTTTATTCGCTATCGATGGGGCCGCACATCACACACTCCCGATGGCGACCAACCAATGAAGAGCAACCCCTTGCCGACGAATCAAACCGGCAGGTCAATGATCCGAACACTGCCCAACACTGACCAGGAGATGCCCACCAGCGAGCCGCTTCCTACCAGCGCCGTTGCGGCCCACGAGAAAGAATATGCCTGGGGCAAACAGATCTTATACAGCTTTCTGGGTGTCAAGAGCCTGGCCGTGGCTTTCGGAGTAGGGGCATTGCTGCTGATCGAGTTGGGTTTGACGGTACCATTCTTTACCGCCATCAACCTGCTGGCGCCCTACTGGCTGCTGATCATCGTTTTCCTGATTATCGCTTTCCTGACGCTGGACCTGATCGGCCAGAATTGGGACATTCGTCCGTATCTGCACCTGGGAATGGGTATGGTTGGGCTGTTGTTCTTGCTGGCCGTGCCGGGGGTTTTCGTCGCCGTGCTGACAACCATGGAACACCCAGAATACTGGCAGGCGATCATTAACAACAATTACCGGCTGCCGGGTGTGTTGTCGCTGCACTGGCTGTTCCGCTATGTGCATGTGATCGGCGCATCGCTGGTCTTTGGCGGGGCGCTGCATTACTTCCTCTCCTCGGCGGATCAACGACAAAAGCGGGCGGAGATGCTTCGCTGGGTCGTGGCAGGCATACTGGTGCAGTTCGTGCTGGGTATCCTGCTATACGCTTCGCTGCCCCGCCGGCCCGATATGCTCATCAATCTGCTAATCGTGGTGGCGGTCACCGCGGCCGGCATTCTCGTGTGGACGGTCACCTTCCGGCAATCGATGCCCATGCACGCCACCGTTCCTCTGCTTCTTTTTGTACTGCTGCCTATGCTGTTGACGCGCCAGGCGCTCCAAGATCAGGGCACGCTGGCGTTCAATGTCCAATTGGAGCAGAATGCGGCAGTCTACCGGGAAACCATTGCCCAGTATAGCCCGCAGGCGCTGCAAGCCTACGAAGCCAATCTCAATATGCGCTATGACAGCGGCGAGGCAATCTACGCTCGTTCGTGCGCATTTTGCCACGGCGAGCAGGCGAATGGACAGGGACAGGAAGCCAGCAAGCTGACCGTTCCACCGGAAGTCCTGGCGGCGGTGCGAGCCGACCGGGGCTATCTCGACCAGTTGCTGCGGGCCGGCGTTCCGGGAACGGGTATGCCCTACTTCACCTTTCTCATCAGCAGTCAGGTAGACGCGTTGTTTGGGTATTTGAACAGCCAGTACCAGATGTTGGAAAAACCGCAGCCAGCGCAAGGGCAAGCCATTCAGACAGATGTTCAGAAGGCAACCGGCGTGTATTACGGGACCTGTTCGAACTGTCACGGCGGGGATGGCCGGGCGGGTACCATATTCTCTAAAGGCTTTGCCCCGCCGCCGCCGGATCTGACGCGCTATTCGCTAACGCCCCAACGCAGCTTCGAGGTGATCACCAACGGCTACCCAGGTACGCTCATGGTTCCATTCAATAACCTGCCAGAAGATGTACGCTGGGGTTTGGTCCAGGTGGTGGAAGGCTTTCGCAAATAAAGGAAGTTGAAAAAGCAATCGAGGAGTCGAAGTTGAACACTGCCCACAGACCGCCCAACCATGGTATGAAACATGAGCCAAGTCTGGCGTGCGGCCCGTCCCACAACAGCGTAGGAAAGGAAAGATACAATGCAACCTTATCAAGATCGCGATGCACTCGCCTCAGAACGGACGCTATTGGCGGCCGAACGGACATTCTCCGCCTGGATTCGGACTGGTTTAGCGGGAGTAGGCGGCGGCCTGGCGATTGCACGTGCGCTCGTCTTCCAAAGTTATGCGCACCAGGTAGCAGCGCATGTGGTTGGCGGGTTGCTTGTGATTTGGGGGGCAAGCATCTTTGTTTACGCGATCGTTAGTTACCGGCGCGCATGCCTGAGACTGGCGCATGAAGGCCCCTCGAAAAATTCACTGCATGCCTTGATGCTGATGACGGCGCTCGGTAGCAGTTCATAATCACTTTATTCACATGGCAGATGAAAGGACCTTCCTGTGGGAAGAAGGAGAGAAGAATGATCGGCAGTAAGAAACTGACAATTGTACAACTGAACGACAGCCATGCCTATTTTGATCTACACCAGGAGATGTTCTGGCAGGGCGATCAGGCAGTCTATCGTCCGGCGGGAGGTTATGCCCGTATTGCCACACTCATCAAGCAGATTCGGGCTGAGAGTCAAGAGCGTATGCTCTTTTGCGATTGCGGCGATACGCTCCACGGCACCTATCCTGCCTTAAAGACTCAGGGCCAGGCAATGATCCCAATTCTAAATGCGTTGGGTCTCGATGCGATGACAGCCCATTGGGAGTTTGCTTACGGTCCCACGACCTTCAAGCAGCGCGCAGCGGAACTCAACTATCCGATGCTTGCAATCAACATTTATAACCAGGCGACAAAGGAACTCCTTTTCCCTCCATACTGTGTAAAAGAGATCGGCGGGTTGCGAATTGGTCTCGTGGGTGCTGCTTCCAATATTGTTGATAAGACCATGCCACCTTCTTTTAGCGAAGGGCTGCACTTTTCCCTTGGTCGAGAAGAACTCCCTCCGATCATCGATGTTTTACGCACCCAGGAGAAAGTAGACCTGATCGTTCTCATCTCGCATCTCGGATTTCCTCAAGATATGAAACTTTTATCGGAGGTGAAGGGTATTGACGTTTGCTTGAGCGGTCACACTCATAACCGACTTCATAAACCAGTCCTCCAGGGAAAAACGCTGGTGATTCAGTCGGGCTGTCATGGTTCCTTCTTGGGTTGCCTGGATTTGGACGTAGAGGGCGGGCAAGTCGTTGACTATCAGCATCAACTGATTGAAGTGAAAGCCAACATAAACCCTGATCCCGCGGTGGATGATCTCATACGTCAAGCGCTTGCGCCTTATCAAGATGAACTCTCTACGGTTGTGGGTGAAACAGCGACCGCACTCAACCGGGCGACCATGCTGGAAGCAACGATGGACAATTTTTTATTGCAAGCGCTGCTGGAAAGCACAGACGCGCAATTAGCGTTCTCAAATGGTTGGCGCTTTGGCGCGCCGATCATTCCTGGGAAGGTCACGCGGAACGATCTTTACAATATCATTCCGATGAACCCGCCTATCTCAACGGTCGAATTGACGGGCGAGGAATTGGTCGCGATGTTGGAGGAGAATCTAGAGCGGACGTTTGCCTCCGATCCCTACGACCAGATGGGTGGGTATGTCAAACGCGGTCTCGGTCTCACCGTTTACTTGAAAATCGAGAATCCGTCTGGGCAGCGCATCCAGCGAGTGTTCGTGGGCAATGAAGAAATAAAACCGGCGCAAACTTACCACACGGCGTTTTTCACCGAACAAGGCGTCGCGCGCAAGTATGGACGCCAGCGTGAAAATCATTCTGAACACGCGATTGATGCAATGCAAGCGTACCTTGCCAGGCATCGTCCACTGCGTGCGAAACTTCGGGGAACGTTCTTCGCGGTATAAGACATTCGCGGGATCGTGAAAGTTAAAATGTAATTCTTTATCTCATGACTAATTCTCATTAATTTTCAGGCGAGACGGATCAACGCTTTTTGCCGCGGTGTTGACGCCCTGCATGATCGATTGGGCACACCCTCAGTCGGTAAAGGGTGGACCTTATGTCCGGCCATCGTCGTCAATCTAATAGGCGCTACCCATCCCGAAAGAGACCTGATAAACGCCTGAAACTACGGATTGAAGACTCATATCTTCACCTCGAATCCGAATGAGACACACAGGATGGCACATTGCTGATACCATCCACTGCGCCTTGACTGATGAAGTTTAATTGCTGATAGCAGGCGACTTACGGACGTAGGTCTTGTCCGATAGCTGCGCCAGCATGAAATCGGCGATATCCCCGCGCGCGATGCGCAAGCCCATGCCCTTGCCGACATAGCCCACCTTGACGCTGCCCGTCTTGGGGGCATCCGTCAGCATTGGCAGGCGCACCACGGTCCAATCCTGGGCGGAGGAGCGCACCATCTCAACCACTTTTGTCATATCGGCCAGGACGTTCTTGGCCATCAGCTTAAGCAGGAAGTTCATCACGTGGTTGAAGAGCTTGGGGGCATCATTAGGATCGCCCACGCCTGCTCCGGCCGAGATGACCAGGCGGCGCACACCTTTCTTTTTCATCACGCTCAGGATGTTGGTCATGCCCTGGCTGACTTCGAAGGTGGGTTCATTATTGGTGGGTCCCAACACACTGATTACTGCATCCACCCCCACAATGGTTTGCCGCACAGCATTTGCATCTTTCACATCCCCCTGGATCGTGGTCAAACCAGGGTTTTTAATCGTTAACTTGCCAGGGTTACGCGCCAGCACTACCACCTGGTGCCCTTTTTCCAGTGCTTGCTTCACCAAATGTTGGCCAGTGCGGCCTGAACCACCAAAAATTGCAATTTTCATTTCGTTTTCCTTTCTCGAATGGTCTTTCTTAAAATTAACGCTCGCAGCTGCGGATCAGGCTGGCCAGCTCTTTGGCTACCGCTCGCAGCGGATCGCCGCTGTGATAGGTGCGGCTGAGGATGATCCCACCTTCGGTCGCGGAGGTCATCATCCAGGCCAGGCTGGCGGACCGTTCCTCGGAAAATCCGCTTTCTAGTAGCTTTGCCTGAAACGCTTCCCGCACCATGGTATAGGCTTCCCGACAGATCAGGTTCAACTTCTCGCTGGTCGTCGCGGTTTCAGAAGCCACGATGGTCAGCGGCCCACCGGAACGGAAACCAGACGATTCGACAAAATGGGCGATCATTTCCACAAAGGATTGGACGGCTTCAGCCAGATCACTCTTTTCGGCCAGGTGGATGCGGATGCGTTCCGCCACCCCTCTCCCGGTAAACAAGACCGCTTCAGCGGTAATGCCTTCCTTGCCATCCGGAAAGTAATAATAGATGGCCCCCTTGGGCGCGCCGCTTTCTTTGACGATTTCTTTCAAACCCGTCGCGTGGTAGCGCTGGTTTTCGATTTTTCAAAAAAATCGGTGAATTGCAGCAGCTTATGAAAGTGTTGGCTCTGCGGGTGGGTAACAAATTAGAAACCACCAACCTTTCCCAGGTAGTAGGGATCTCCCGCCCCACTTTGAACGAATATCTGGAGTTCCTTGAAAAAACCTATGTGATCTACCGGTTACCCGCTTACACGGGTCCAGATAACGCGGCTGTATTAGGGAAGAAATTGTACTTCCGGGATAATGGGATCGTTGGCATCCTTGCCCAACTGGGAGATGGCGCATTGTTCGAGAATGCAATTTTTAATCAATGCGAGATATGGCGACCTGGCTTATTTATCAAAAACCAATGAGAATGAGGTTGATTTTGTTCTGACTCAACCGGGACAACAGCCGGCAGGATTGGAAGTAAAATACCACCCCGTTGTAAATGACGCTCAGAAACTGAGGCGGATTGCTCAGAAACATGGGTTGTCCGATACATGGATTATTGGACGATATCCAACACCTGGATTTGAAGATTTCTTATGGGGTGGGCAATCTTCTGAAAAAATTGAACTATCGTTATAGTCGGTGCTTTTCGATCACCTGCTTGAACACCTCATAGGGCTGCGCGCCGGAGATGGCGTATCGATCATTGAGCACGTACATGGGTACGCTGTGCACACCGATCTGCTGGGCCTCCTCCACCATTTGGTTCACCCGCTGCGTGTACTTACCGGCTTGCACTTGCTGCTCCATCTCATCGGGATCCAGGCCGGCGGTGATGGCTGCCTGACGCAGAACCTCCCACTGGCTAAGGTCCTTGCCCTGGCCGTAGAACGCATCGAAAACGGCGTGATGGAATTCCAGGTGCTTACCCTTTTCGCGGGCGTATTCAGTGGCTTCATGCGCAAGGCGCGTATTTGGAATCCGGGTGGCAAAGACCATGGGCATGCCATGCTGTGCAGCCATACCGGCAAGGCGCGGATTGGCATCGGCCATCTTGTCCTTGATATATTGGGGTAATTCCATCCCTTCGGGAGGGGTATCCGGGCGCAGATAGAACGGCATCCATTCCACTTGCGCGTTGTGTTGTTCTACCAACTTTGCGACCACACCCTGGCCGACATAGCACCATGGTCAGACAAAATCGGAGTAGATCGTGAGTTTGAGTTGATCCATTCGAATTCCTTCCTAACGTGAATTAAGGTGATGAGCATGCACAACAACCATCAGAAACTGGCTGGATTCGAGCTAGCCAGATGAGTGATGGGCAGTGCAGAAATATTCTCGGCAATTGGATAAGCCATGGGACCCGGATAAACAACATACAGTTGGTCTAGTTTGAGAGATTGTAGGGTTGTGCTCATAAAAGGTGTTATTCGTGGGGCATCTACCCTTTTACACTCAATCCCAATGCGACGCCCCCGACTGCGGTTCAACGCAATTTGAATTGAATCGAAATACTCTTTACGCTCAATCATATGCATAGGATACCATGAAAAAGGAAAACTTAACTTTGCTTTATCGTGGTATTTTTGGAAAAGATCACCCGAAGGCATTGGGCCGTCCACCCATAATCCGTGGTTGACCAATAAATCCTTAATCCGGCGGTTCCATTTTATTGAACTGGTAGAAGGATGTGTGCCAGAAAATCTCAATAAAGATTGGTTACGAGCCCTTCAAGAGTATATCAAACCAGCCACTTTGAAAAATTTAAAACCAGATCAGCTAATTTTTCTATTATCAAGGTTCACCCTGAAGGACCAAAATCTGGTGAAATGGATCACCGCTCCCCAGGTAAGCCAATTATTGCCTGGCATCTGGGCCTCTCAGATGGTGCTGGGAATGGAATTTCTGGGCATTTTGGCTGCCAACGGCGTGAATGTAAAGGAATTACCGGAGTTTTCTGAACTGTCGTCAGTGGGTTTTGAAAAGTCGGTCGATGCGATCGCGGCCATGATGAATGATAAGGATTTTTGTTACCTGCTTTTTTTCCTAAAAGGTTTGCGGGCTTATAACCCATTTGAAGCAGAACGAATCGTCACAGGTTGGGACATCCTGGAACCGCTCTGTGATGCGCTGGCAGAGGCAATGGGCTCGCAGCAAACGCAAATCGGGAGGTCTATGATGCGGGAGATGCATGCCTGGATATCCGCCCTGTTGTCGGAGACAATCCTCATGGATATTGACCAGGTCACCCAATATCTAAGAGCGTG
>Ga0335397_10005143_pt1 | contig 17172 bp, 15 predicted proteins | sample MAT04_FD_205740 | JGI IMG/M metagenome (GOLD analysis project Ga0335397, IMG submission 205740) | Freshwater microbial communities from Lake Fryxell liftoff mats and glacier meltwater in Antarctica - MAT-04 (spades assembly) (version 2) ... | reverse complement strand
CTGGCCGGCTACGTGCAGGCCTTCGGCGTGCGGGCCGAGGTGGCGCCGGCGGTCGACGACGCCTTGGCCTTGGCGCTGGCCAATGCCGAAGCGACCGACGTGGTGCTCGTTGCCGGATCCCTCTATGTGGTGGGTGCCGCCCGAGCCGCACTGGTGCGTGGCAGCTGATGGCGGGCTCGGCGACACCGGTGCCACCGCGGACGACGCTGGCGATCGTCCTTGTGGTGATGCTCGCGGTGCTCGGTGTGGCTGCGGCCGATGGCGCCGAAGCGCGTCGAGCGGAACCGTCCGGCGATGACCCCACATCGGGATCGCCGACGGGACGATCCGGCGACGGGCGCCCGTTCGCTGGGTATCCCTACCTGAGCGGTCCGCAGTTCCTCGCCATGTTCGATGGCTCCGCTCCTCCGGACACGTCATCGGCAGGAGGTTCGGCGCCGTCGATCACCGGGAACGCCGTCGCCGACGCCCGCATCCGCAAGCTGGCCGAGGCGCGGGGCTATCGCCGTCGGCCCGCTTCGACCGGCGTGCTGGCGGCCATCGACGGCCAGACCCTGCATCCCGTCGCCGCGGGTGCGCTCGTCGCGATGAAGTCAGCGGCATCCGCCGAAGGCATCAGCATCCGGGCCGTCTCCGGCTATCGGTCGCCGTCGACCCAACGAGACGCCTTCGTGTCCCGGCTCGGGGTCTCGTCCTCGCAGATCGCGGCCGGCAGCGCAGACGGCGCGGTCGATGCCGTCCTGGCGTGGGTGGCGCCGCCGGGATACTCGAAGCACCAGACGGGCCACGCCGTCGACCTCGTGCAGGTCGGCGGCTCGGTGGACTCGTTCGGCGCGTCGGCGGCGTTCCGATGGCTGTCGTCCGACAGCTACCGAAACGCGCGTCGCTTCGGGTTCGTGCCCAGCTATCCGCCCGACGGTGGTCCGCAAGGGCCGAATCCCGAGCCATGGGAGTACGTCTACGTGGGAGCCGACCGCACTCGGCAGGACTCGCCGGTCGGTGGCGTCGACGTCGCCACCGCACTCGACTTCGGTCGGGTCCGTGTGGCGGGTTGGGCAGTCGACGGCAGCCACCCGAGCGCGGCCGTGGAGATCCACGCCTACGTCGGCGGTGAGGCGGGTGGGGCCGGCGTGGTCGGGACCAGCCTCGGAACTGCCGGCGGTCATCGGGCGGACGTCGATGCCCACTTCCGCGATACCGGACCGTGGCACGGCTTCGACACCGTGGCATCGACCGGTTCGTGGCAGGGGTGGGTCCCCGTCTGCGTCTATGCCGTGAACATCGGCCCGGGCGGCAACCGCCTGCTCGGGTGCCGCGTCGTCGAGCTCGCATCGGGTTCGCCCTTCGGCAGCCTCGACGTCGTGACCGGGACGGCCCGCCAACTGCACGCCCAGGGGTGGGCGGTCGATCCCGACGGACCGGCGCCGGCGCCGGTCCACCTCTACGTCGATGGCGTGGGAGCAGCGGCCATCCTGGCGGACCGTTCGCGTCCAGATGTGGCGCTGGCGCATCCGGGCGTCGGCCCTGCCCGGGGCTTCGACCACGGCGTGGCCGCCACCCCCGGGACTCGCGAGCTCTGCGCCTACGGCATCAATGCGTCGGGCTCCACCGGCGGAAACAGCCTGCTCGGTTGTCGATCGGCCTGGGTCGTCGACCCCGACGCCGCCTTCGTCGACCTGCTGAGCACCTGGCCGTTCCACGGTGCCATCGCTCGACTTGCCGACCAGGGCGTGCTCGGCGGCTACGAGGACGGGTCGTTCCGCCCGAGCGCGCCGGTGAGTCGTCAGGCGTTGGTGGCGATGTTGCACCGGTTGGCAGGTTCGCCTGCGGCGGGTGTGGCGTCGGGCTTCGTCGACGTGGGTTCGGATCACGTGTTCGCCGGAGCGGTTGCGTGGGCGGTGTCGGTGGGGATCGTGCAGGGCTACGCAGACGGGACGTTCCGCCCGAGCGCGCCGGTGAGTCGTCAGGCGTTGGTGACCATCTTGCACCGGTTGGCTGGTTCGCCTGCGGCGGGTGTGGCGTCGGGTTTCAGGGATGTGGGTTCGGATCACGTGTTCGCCGGAGCGGTTGCGTGGGCGGTGTCGGTGGGGATCGTGCAGGGCTACGCGGACGGGACGTTCCGACCCGGTGCGCCGGTGAGTCGTCAGGCTGCGGCTGCCATGCTCGACCGGTGGCAGCCGGCCGCCGCCCCGTGACGATGAGGATTGCTCGGGAGCGATGGTCGCCACCTACATTGTGGCCATGGATCGCACCCTCGTCATCGCAAAGCCCGACGCCGTCGAACGTGGCCTCGTCGGCGAGATCATCAGCCGCTTCGAGCGCCGCAACCTCTCGATCGTGGCCTTGGAGCTGCGGGCGGTCGAGGAGTCGATCGCTGCGCAGCACTACGAAGAGCACGCCGACAAGCCGTTCTTCGGCGAGCTCATCGAGTTCATCACCCGCGGCCCGGCCGCGGTGATGGTCGTCGAGGGTCCGGAGGACACCTGGCAGGTCGTGCGCACGATGATGGGCACCACGAACCCGCGCGACGCCGCTCCCGGCACCATCCGTGGCGACCTCGGCATCCTGTTCACCGAGAACCTGATCCACGGCTCCGATTCGGCCGAGTCGGCCGCCCGCGAGATCGCCCTCTGGTTCCCGTCGCTCTGAGGCCGGCGTGGCTCGAGGGCTCGTCGGGCACCGGTTTGCGGTGGTCGACTGTTGCATTTGGGTTACGAACAGCTACAGTCGACCACGTCGTGAACGCCCCGTGACAGGGCCGATCGAGCACTGAGCACCGCTGGGTCGGATGACCTAGCCTGCAGCCGTCGACTCCCGTCGACGGGGTTCCGTCCATCCGCCTTCCCACGTTGCAGGAGAGCTTGTCCATGGCTGCACGAGGGTTCTCGTCCATCGTCGGACGTGACATGGCGGTCGACCTCGGCACCGCCAACACCCTCGTGTACGTGCGCGGCGAAGGCATCGTGCTGAACGAGCCCTCGGTGGTGGCCGTCAACACGAAAGACGGCCGTCCGGTGGCCGTGGGCCTCGAGGCCAAGCGGATGATCGGCCGCACGCCGAGCCACATCCAGGCCATCCGCCCGCTGAAGGACGGCGTCATCGCCGACTTCGACATTTGCGAGAAGATGCTCCGGTACTTCATCCAGAAGGTGCACCAGCGCCGCTTCTCGAAGCCCCGCATGGTCATCTGCGTGCCGTCGGGCATCACCCCGGTCGAGCAGCGCGCCGTGCAGGACGCGGCCGAGAACGCCGGCGCCCGCAAGCCCGCCTACATCATCGAAGAACCGATGGCCGCGGCCATCGGCGCCGGCCTCCCGGTGCAAGAGCCCACGGGCAACATGATCGTCGACATCGGCGGCGGCACCACCGAGGTGGCCGTCATCTCCCTCGGCGGCGTGGTCACCAGCCAGTCGATCCGCGTGGGCGGCGACGAGCTCGACGACGCCATCATCCAGTTCATCAAGAAGGAGTACTCGCTCGCCCTCGGCGAGCGCACGGCCGAAGAGGTCAAGATCGCCCTCGGGTCGGCTTGGCCGCTCGAGCAGGAGATGCACGCAGAGATCCGCGGGCGCGACCTCGTGACCGGCCTGCCCAAGACCATCGTGACCTCCACCGACGAGATCCGAGAGGCGCTCGAGGAGCCGGTCGCCTCCATCGTCGATGCGGTGAAGTCCACGCTCGACAAGACCCCGCCCGAGCTGGCCGCCGACATCATGGAGCAGGGCATCGTGCTGGCCGGCGGCGGCGCACTGCTGCACGGCATCGACGCGCGGCTCAACCACGAGACCGGGATGCCCATCGTCATCGCCCCGAACCCGTTGTTCTGCGTGGCCATCGGCTCCGGCCAGTCGCTCGAGGAGTTCGAGGCCCTCAAGGGCGTGCTCTTCTCGGCATCGCCGAACAACTGAGGTCGAACCGGATGGCGATGAGCCGGCGATCACCGGGGCGAAGTCGATCGCGCTTCACCCTCGTGCTGCTCGTGCTCTCCTCGATCACGTTGCTGACCCTCGACTCGCGCAGCTTCGGCCCGCTCGAATCGGCCCGCAACGCGGTGCTGGGGTTCTTCGCGCCGGTCGGCGATGCCGCCGAGTCGGCCTTCCGGCCGGTGGGCGACGCCTGGAACGGCGCCACCGGCTACGACGACCTGCGCGACGAGAACGAGCAGCTCCGCCAGCAGGTGCTGGAGCTCGAGGGGCAGCTCACCGAGGGCGAGGCGGCACGGCGCGAGCTCGAGCAGCTCCAGGGCCAGCTCGACCTGCCCTTCGTCGGCGAGATCCCGCAGGTGAAGGCCCGCGTGGTCACCGGCGGCATCACCAACTTCGACGAGACGATCGAGATCGACAAGGGCAGCTCGTCGGGCATCGCCGTCGGCATGCCCGTCGTGGCCGGCGGCGGACTGGTGGGCAAGATCGTGCGCGTCGCCGACGACCGGTCCGCCGTGCAGCTGCTCACCGATCCGGCGTCGAACGTCGGCGTGCGCGTGTCCGGTGCGCCCGGCATCGGCATCGTCCAGGGCCAGGGCGACGAGCAGCGCTTGCGGGCCTCGTCGTTCGACATCACGACCGAGCTGGCCGTCAACGATCTGCTCATCACCGCCGGCGCCCGGCGCAGCGACTACCCGCCCGACATCCCGGTCGGGCGCGTCACGTCGGTCACGGCCGACGATGCCTCCCTCGAGAAGACGGCCGACGTTGAGATGGAAGCGAACCTGAACGACCTCCTGTACGTCACCGTCCTGCAATGGCAGCCGACGCCGTGAGCGGGCGACGATGAAGGTCGCCATCCAGGTCGGCCTGGTTGTGCTGTCGGCGGCGGTGCTCCAGCGCGGGGTGTTCTCGCAGCTGGGGATGGCCGGCGTGGTGATCGAGGTACTACTGATCGTTGCGATCGCCGCCGGCCTCTCCGCCGGCGATCAGGCCGGGGCCATCACCGGTTTCGCCGCTGGCCTCAGCCTGGATCTGCTCCACCCCGACGGCCCGCTCGGCCTGTTCGCTCTGACCTACGCCATCGTGGGCTGGTTCGTCGGCCGGTACCAGTCGTCGGTCGTCCGCTCCTCGCGGTGGCTGCCGGTCGTGGCCGCTGTCGTGGCCACGATCGGGGCCAACGTGCTCTATGTCGTGCTGTCGCTTCTGGTCGATCAGCGCGACCTCCTGACCTCGCGACTGCTCCCCGTGATCTTGGTCACGTCCGTGGGCAGTGCCGTGCTTATCCTGCCTGCGGTTCGGGTCCTGCGGTGGGCGTGGGACGTCCAGCCCGACCTCGCGATGCGCCGGCGCTGAGAGAGACTGCCGCCATGGACTCCGAATCCCCGCGCTTGCGCCTCAGCATCCTCGGAGTCGTGATCCTCTCGTTGTTCGGCGCCCTCTTCGCCCGCCTCTGGTATCTGCAGGTCATGGAGAACGACGAGTACAAGGTCGTGTCGCAGTCCAACAGCGTGCGCGTCATCAGCACCGAGGCGCCCCGTGGCCGCATCCTCGACGCCAAGGGCCGCGTCCTGGTCGACAACCGCACCTCGCTCGTGGTCACCGTCGACAAGACGCTCCTCATCGACCTCGAAGCCGACGAGCAGGATCGACTGGTGCTCGACCTGGCCTCGGAGCTCACCGCCTTCGGGGTGCCGACCAAGGTGGCCGCCATCGAGCGACGGCTCGAAGACCCGCAGTACAGCCCGCTCCAGCCCGTGCCCATCGCCATCGACGTGCCCGAGGATCTCGGCGTGGTGCTGGCCGAGCGCGCCGATGCGTTCGTCGGGGTGTCGGTCCGGCGCGAATCCGTACGCGCTTACCCGCACGGCACCGTCGGTGCCCACCTGGTCGGCTATGTCGGACCGCTACCCGAGGAGCAGTACCTGGGCCTGGACGAGAACCCGGTGCAAGAGGTCAAGCCCTACCAACCCGACTCCGACGTGGGGCGCACCGGCGTCGAGGCCGTCTACGAGCCGGATCTCCGCGGTGTGCCGGGCACCGAGAGCGTGGAGATCGACCGTGAGGGTCGCATCGTGCGCACCGTGTCGGTCACCCCGCCCGTCCCGGGCAGCGACGTGCAGTTGACCATCGACCTCGACGTGCAGCAGAACGCCGAGGCCCAGCTGGCCAGCCAGCTCGATTCGCTGCGGGGCAAGTACACGCGCGACGGCAAGCTCATCAAGGCGCCGGCTGGCTCGGTCGTGGTGCTCGGGCCCCAGGACGGCTCGGTGGTGGCCCTGGCCTCCTATCCCACCTACGACCCGGCCGAGTTCGTGAACGGCATCAGCACCGAGCGCTACGAGAAGCTCACTGGGGGCGATGCCACCCAGAACCCGTTGACCAACCGAGCCATCTCCGGCCTCTACGCGCCAGGCTCGACGTTCAAGCTGATCACGGCTCACGCCGGCCTGGCCAGCGGCATGATCTCGGGAAACAGCACCCGCAACGATCCTGGCTACTACGTGATCGAAGGGTGCAGCGGGGCTTGCGAGCGCCAGAACGCCGGCCGCGAGTCGCACGGCAGCGTCGACATGGCCCGCTCCCTCACGGTGTCGAGCGACGTCTTCTACTACTGGCTCGGCGACCGCATGTACCGCGAGCGCAGCACCTTCGGCGACCCGATCCAGTCCTCGGCCCGCCTCTTCGGCTTCGACGAGCAATCGGGCATCCCGCTGGCCAACGAGGTCGGGGGCGTCATCCCCGATGCGGCATGGAAGCAGGAGCTCTACAACGCGCTCCCGCCCGACCAGCAGGCCAATGGCGACCCGACCTGGTACGCGGGCGACAACCTGAACCTGGCCATCGGCCAGGGCGACGTGCTCTCCACGCCGTTGCAGGTCGCCAACGCCTACGCCACCTTCGCCAACCGAGGCACGCTCTACCAACCGCGGCTGGTGGCACGGGTGCTGCGGCCGGGCGCCGACCCGGCCGACCCGGCCGGCGTCGAGCGCACCATCGATCCGGTGGTGACCCGCACCTTCGATCTGCCGCCTACCATCGCCGACCCCATCGAGCGCGGGCTGGCCGGCGTCACCGTCAGCGGAACGGCCGCCACCGCCTTCGACGGCTGGGACTCGGCGGCGTGGCCCCTGGCGTCGAAGACGGGCACGGCCGAGGTGAACGGGAAGGCCGACTCCTCGCTCTTCGTCGCATACGGGCCCGTCGGATCGCCCCAGTACGTGGTGTTCGCCATCCTCGAGGAGTCCGGCTTCGGCAGCGAGGCCGCGGCCCCCGTGGTCCGCCGCGTCCTCGAGCCCCTGGCCGGCCAGGTGCCCGCCGCGGTCGATGAGGTCCCCGACGTCGACAGCGGGGCCACGGGCTGATGTCCCTCGCCGACCTCGCCCGCGTCACCCGTCCGGGCCACGACACCTCGCGACGCGACCCGTCGTCGCCCGTCCGCCACATCGACGTGCTGCTGCTCGTCTGCACCGGCGCCGTGGCCTGCCTCGGCGTGCTCATGGTCTACAGCGCGACCCGCGGACCCGAAGCGCCCTACGACAACTACTTCCTGTTCCGTCAAGGCACGTTCATGCTCATCGGTGCCGCGGCGCTGGTGGCGGCCACGCTCGTCGACTACCGACGGCTCGCCGACTGGTGGCCCGTGCTCTACGGCCTGAGCCTGGCCCTGCTGGGCCTGGTGGTGTCGCCGCTCGGTGCCAGCTCGAAGGGCGCGCAGGCGTGGTTCGCTCTGGGCCCGTTCCAGATGCAGCCGTCGGAGTTCTCGAAGCTGGCGTTCATCGTGGCCATGGCCGCCGTGCTGTCCGCCTGGTCCGGCGACATCGACATCCGACGACTCGGCGCCTCCCTCCTGCTGGCCGGCGCGCCCATGGCGCTGATCATGCTGCAACCTGACCTCGGCACCGTGCTCGTGTTCGTGGCCATGACCATGTCGATGCTGCTGGTGGCCGGCGTGAAGGGCCGGCACATCGCCGTGCTCACCGTGCTCGGCGTCCTCGGCACCGCCGTGGTGCTCAACTCGAACGCGCTGGCGCAGTACCAGAAGGATCGGCTCACGGCCTTCTACGACCTCGAGAGCGGGAGCCAGGAGTCGACGTTCAACGTCAAGCAGTCGATCGCGGCGGTGGCCAACGGCGGCTTCGGCGGCGAGGGGCTCTTCGCCGGCAAGCAGACCCAGCTCGACTTCGTCCCCGAGCAGCAGACCGACTTCATCTTCACGGTGGTGGCCGAAGAGCTCGGGTTCGTCGGCGCCGCGACGCTGCTGTCGCTCTACGCCATCATCATGTGGCGGATCCTGCGCGCCGCCCAGCTCGCCCGAGACACCTTCGGGATGCTCTTGTGCGTCGGTGTGCTGGCCATGTTCGCCTTCCAGATCTTCGAGAGCGTGGGCATGGCCACCGGGATCATGCCGGTGACGGGCATCCCGCTGCCCTTCCTGTCCTACGGCGGCTCCTCGACCCTCACCTCGTGGATAGCGATCGGACTCGTTGCCAACGTGAACATGCGTCGCTTCCGCTGAGTGCCGGGTTCTGTGACGCGGGGGTGAACCGGTAGCATCCGAAGATGGACTCTGTCTGGCCACGGCTCGAACCGCTGTTGTCGAAGGTCCAGAAGCCGGCGCGCTACATCGGTCTCGAAGACGGCGCCCAGCAACCCGAGCATGGCCCCGGCAAGGTCGCGTGGCTCCTGCTCTACCCCGACACCTACGAGATCGGGCTGCCCAACCAGGGTCTGCAGATCCTCTACGAGATCCTCAACGAGCGAGACGACGCCGTCGCCGAGCGGGCCTATGCCCCGTGGACCGACCTCGAGGCCCAGCTCCGCTCGCACGGCGTGCCGCTGTTCTCGGTCGAGACGCACGCCCCGGCCGGCGCCTTCGACCTGCTGGCGTTCAACCTCTCGGCCGAGCTCACCTACACCAACCTCCTCAACTGCGTCGACCTCGCCGGCGTCCCCGTCCGCGCCGCTGACCGGGGCGACGACCACCCGTTGATCGCCGCCGGCGGCCACTGCACCTACAACCCCGAGCCGCTGGCCGACTACGTCGACCTGTTCGTGCTCGGCGACGGTGAGGAGGTCGTGTCCGAGATCACGGCCGTGGTGCGCGACTGGAAGGCCTCGGGCCGCACGCCCGGCTCGCGCCACAACGTGCTCCGCGAACTGTCCCACGTGCCTGGTGTCTACGTCCCGTCGATGTACATCGTGGAGTACGACGGCGAGCACCTGGCCTCGGTCACCCCCCGGTATCCGGACGTGCCGGCCAAGGTGGAGAAGCGCACGATCGCCGACCTGGCCGAGTGGCCCTACCCGCGCCAGCAGCTCGTGCCCCTCACCGAGGTGGTGCACGACCGTCTCAACGTCGAGGTCTTCCGCGGCTGCACGCGTGGCTGCCGGTTCTGCCAGGCCGGCATGATCACGCGGCCGGTGCGCGAGCGCCCGGCCGACCAGGTGCGGTCGATGGTGGCCCAGGGCCTGCGGCGCACCGGCTACGACGAGGTGGCGCTCACGTCGCTGTCCACGGCCGACTTCTCCGACATCCAGGGCGTGGTGCGCGACATCGTCAGCACCCCGGTCAACGGGCAGCAGATCTCCGTGTCGCTGCCCAGCCTGCGGGTCGATGCCTTCACCGTGGGCGTGGCGGCCGAGCTGAACCGCGGGCGCCGGTCCGGCCTCACCTTCGCCCCCGAGGCCGGCACCTGGCGCATGCGCCAGGTCATCAACAAGCTCATCCGCGAGGAAGACCTCTACGAGGCGGTCGACGGCGCCTTCTCCCAGGGCTGGCGCCGGGTGAAGCTCTACTTCCTCACCGGCCTGCCCACCGAGACCGACGAGGACACCCTCGGCATCGCCGAGCTGGGGCGCAACTGCGTCAAGGTCGGCCGCAAGCACAACCCGAACGCGTCGGTGACGCTGTCGGTCGGCGGCTTCGTGCCCAAGCCGTTCACCCCGTTCCAGTGGTTCGGTCAGAACACGGTCTCCGAGCTCCAGCGCAAGGTCAACCTCCTGCGTGACGACCTCCGCCGAGACAAGTCGGTGCAGCTCAAGTGGCACGACCCCAAGGCCACCCTCGTCGAAGGCATCATGAGCCGTGGCGATCGCCGGGTGGGCGCCGTCATCGAGGACGTCTGGCGTGCCGGCGGCGTGTTCCAGGAGTGGAGCGAGCACTTCTCCCTCGACGCCTGGCTCGAGGCCATGGCCACCCACGGGTTGTCGCCCGACTGGTACACGCACCGCCACCGCACCGAACACGAGGTGCTCCCGTGGGACCACCTCGACGCCGGCTTGCATCGCGACTTCCTCTGGCAGGACTGGAAGGACGCCCTGGCCGAGCTCGGCCTCGAAGATTGCCGGTGGACGCCGTGCTACGACTGCGGTGCGTGCACCGGCTATTCCATCGAGCACATCGTGGCTTCGGCCGTGCCACCGGCCGGCGGCAGCCAGGGCACGGGCCAGGACCTCGCCGTCGGGGGAGAGGTGCCCGTCACGTTGCTGGCTCGCAAGCCCGAGCCGGTGCCGTCGTGAGGATCCGGTTCCGCTTCACCAAGTTGGGCAAGGTGCGCTTCACCAGCCACCGTGACATCGCCCGCATCTGGGAGCGATCGCTGCGTCGGGCCGAGCTGCCCTTGGCCCAGACCGAGGGCTTTTCCCCGCGTCCGAAGGTGCACTTCGGCCTGGCGCTGTCCACCGGGCACGAGTCGCTCGGCGAGTACATCGACGTCGACCTGCGCGAGCCCGAGGCCGAGTCCATCGACGTGGCCGCGCTGCCCGCCCTGCTCACCCCGCTGCTCCCCATCGGGGTCGACGTCGAGGCGGCCGAGGTCATCGATCGCAAGGAGCCATCGCTCCAGCAGGCCGTGACCGCGTGCACGTGGCAGATCGAGGTGCCCGGGATCGAGCCCGGCGCGCTCGTCGCCGACGTGGCCCGGATGCTGGCTGCGCCGACGCTCGAGATCACCCGCGAGCGCAAGGGCCAGGCCACGGTCGATGACATCCGTCCGGCCATCCGATCGGTCGAGGTCGTCGGACCGACGCCCGCCGACCGATTCGAGAGCGGCTCGGTGCTGTTCGCCGAGCTGGCCACCCAACCACGAGGACTCCGACCCGCCGAGCTCCTGATCGCTTTGGTGCCCCCGCGCCAGGAGGGTCGGGTCCGACGGCTGGAGCAATGGATCGAGCTCGACGGCGCCCGGCGTGAACCGCTGCCGGCCGCGACGCGAGCAACACCGGCCGATCGGCTGGTGTCATGAGAAGGGACGTTCCCCATGACCGATTCGGTGGCCAGCAGCCGCCCGGAACCGACGCCCAGCGAGGGCGCCGCTGACGGTCCGCCCGACGACCTCGCCGACGACGGAACCCCCCGCCCGAAGCGACGACGCGGCTCTCGCGGCGGACGCGGGCGCCCGAAGGCTCCTGGTGTCGATGGCGAGGGTGGAGATGGCGAGGGCGTCGACGACGACGGCGACGCCGAGGCGGCGTCGGCCCCACCGGCACCGTCCGGCGGGCGAGTCGGCCCGAGCGACGGCGCCTTGCCGGCCGGGCCGCGCCCATCGGCTCGCGATCGTCGGCCCGACGAGCTTCCCGAGCGCATGATGGAAGGCCGCCCGCAGGACGCGGCGGCAGCTGAGCGCGCCCTCGTGCGCCGTCCGCAGATCGGCGACACGCGTCCGGCGCCGAGCGCAGCCGAGGTGGCCGCCGAAGCTGCCGTCGAGGCCGTGGCACCCAAGAAGAAGGCCGCCGTGCGCAAGGCCCGCGCTGCAAAGCCCGCACGTGGGGCGGCCGAGCCGCGGCCCGACGGCGAGGCCGCCGGCGACATCGGCGCCCGCGAGGGCGGGCGCAGCGGGAGTCGCCGCCGGCGAGGCGGCAAGGGCGCCGGCCGTGCCCGCGGCGATGGCGGCGGCGTGGACACGACCGAGGCCGACGAGGCCGCGCAGGAGCGCCGTCGTGGCCGGGAGCGCAACGGTCGACCCGTCGGCCGCTACATGATGACGGTGAGCGTCGGTCCCCGTGCCACGCAGATCGCCGTGCTCGAGGGCCGCAACCTCATCGAGCACTACGTGTCGCGTCCGGCCGATGACGTCACCCAGATCCACGGCAACGTCTACATCGGACGGGTGCAGAACGTGCTCCCCGGCATGGAGGCGGCCTTCGTCGACATCGGGACGCCCAAGAACGCAGTGCTCTATCGCGGCGACGTCCAGTACGACGCCGAGGACATCGAGGAGAAGGGCGCCAACCTCCGCATCGAGCAGCTCCTCAAGGCCCGCCAGACGATCCTGTGCCAGGTCACCAAGAACCCGATCGCTCACAAGGGGGCGCGACTCACCCAGGAGGTGTCGCTGCCCGGTCGCTTCGTGGTCCTCATCCCCAACAGCTCGACCTACGGCATCTCCAAGCGGCTGTCCGACGAGGAGCGCAAGCGCCTCCGTGCGATCCTCGACCGCGTGAAGCCCGCCGGTCACGGGATCATCGTCCGCACCGCGGCCGAGAACGTGACGGCCGAGGAGATCGAGCGCGACGTGCTCGGGCTGCTCGAGCAGTGGCGTCAGATCGAGGACCTGGCGGCGCGCTCGAAGGCCCCGGCGCTGCTCTACAGCGAGCCGGACATGGCGGTCCGGGTGATCCGCGAGGAGTTCAACCAGGACTACCGCGGCGTCGTGATCGACGACCAGGCCCTGTTCGAGGAGGTCCGGTCCTATGTGGCCGCCATCTCGCCTGCGCTCGCCGACCGCGTGCAGTACTACGACACCGAGGCCGAGCAGCTCTCGGTCTTCGAACGTCACCACGTCCACGAGCAGCTCCACAAGGCGCTCGATCGCAAGGTGTGGTTGCCCTCGGGTGGCTCGCTGATCATCGAGCACACCGAGGCGTTGACGGTCATCGACGTCAACACGGGCAAGAACGTGGGCACGTCGAACCTCGAGGAGACGGTGTTCAAGAACAACCTCGAGGCGGCCGAGGAGATCGCCCGGCAGCTCCGGCTGCGCGACATCGGCGGCATCATCGTCATCGACTTCATCGACATGGAGGTGCGGGCCAACCGCGAGGCGGTCATCAAGACCTTCCGCAACGCACTGGCTCGGGACAAGACGCGCACCCAGGTGTTCGACATCTCCGACCTCGGCCTGGTCGAGATGACCCGCAAGCGCATCGGCGAGGGCCTGCTCGAGTCCTTCTCGACCTTCTGCCCCGAGTGCGACGGTCGGGGCGTGCAGATCGACCACGATCTGATCCTCTGAGACAGAGTGAGTCGATTGGCCCTGCTGGGGGTTGGTCGCTAGGATCGCACCCCTATGTATGCAGTCATTGCCACCGGTGGCAAGCAGTACCGGGTCGAAGAGGGTCAGCGGCTCGAGGTCGAGCGCCTCGGCGTCGATGAGGGCACCGAGGTCTCGCTGACCCCGGTCATGGTGGTCGACGGCGATGCCGTGCTAGCCACGCCGTCGGAGCTCGCCGGCGCCTCCGTGTCCGCTCGTGTGGTGGGAGCCACCAAGGGCCCGAAGATCACGGGCTTCACCTACAAGAACAAGTCGAATCAGCGTAAGCGTTGGGGACACCGCCAGCACTACGCCGAGATCGAGATCCTCAAGATCGCGAAGGGGTAGTCGGCCATGTCAAAGACCAAGGGCGGCGGTTCCACTCGGAACGGCCGTGACTCCCAGAGCAAGCGCCTCGGCGTCAAGATCTTCGACGGTCAGGTCATCACCGCCGGTTCGATCATCGTGCGCCAGCGCGGCACCCGCATCCACCCGGGCGACAACGTGGGCAAGGGCGGCGACGACACGCTGTTCGCGCTCGCCGACGGAAGCGTGAAGTTCGGTCAGCGCCGCGGCCGCAAGATCGTCGACGTCCTGCCCGTCTGAGGTTCTCCACCGGGCCCCAGGCCCGGTCGCCAGCTCAGCGGCGGTGTACGTCGATGCCGTCGGGAAGGCCACTCGGGTTCCACCCGAGCAGCGACTCGGCCATCATGAACGCATAGCGGTCGGTCATCCCGCTCACCCAGGCCACGACGCCTTCGGCGGTTGTGGTCTCGGTCGCGCCTGGGGCCGGTGTGCGGTACTTCGCGGGAACGTGCGCCGGGTGCTCGATCAGGTGCTCGACGAGGGCCCGGAGCACCTGGATCACGACCTCGGCTTGGGCTACCGACGCTGGCCGAAGGTAGATGTGCTCATGGTTGAACAAGCGGCAGGCGGCGAGCTCGGCGGCCGCCTCGTGGGGCATGGCCACCGTGCCGGTGGACACGATGCCCGTGGTCAAGGCGCGCACGAAACCATCGATCTGGGCCGAACGGCTCATTTTTCCGGAGGCCATAGCTAAAGTCGGGTGCTCGGCGATGCCGATGATCCCGGCATGGACGGCATCTTCGAAGTCGTGGCACACATAGGCGATCCGATCCGCCCAGCTGACCACGGCGCCTTCGGGGGTGCTGGGGGAGGGACGGGACCACGAGTGGTTCCTGATGCCGTCGAGCGTCTCGGCGCACAGGTTGAGCGGCGCCAGCGCCACGTCGGCGCCCCAGACGGCATGGTCGTAGGGGAGTGGCAGAAAGGCCGAGAAGGCGATCTCGCTGGCGTGCCCGCCCGGCCCGTGGCCGCAGTCGTGGCCGAGGGCGATGGCCTCGGTGAGGGCCTCGTTGAGGCCGACGGCACGAGCGATGGCGACGGCGATCTGGGCCACCTCGAGGGCGTGGGTGAGCCGGGTGCGCTGGTGGTCGTCGGGGAAGATGACGACCTGGGTCTTGCCGGCCAGGCGCCGGAAGGCGCTGCTGTGGAGGATCCGATCGCGATCCCGCTCGAAGCAGGTGCGGTCGGCATCGGGGGCCTCCGGCCGGAGTCGGCGACCTGCACCCGCCGCCTGCGTGGCACCAGGCGCCAGGTTCGCTGCCTCCCAGGCCTCTCGCCAAGCGCGATCGCGGCGGGGCATCGTGCCGACCGCCGCCGCAGCGCCGGCGTGGGCGGTGGCGAACGAGGCGCCGGGGAGGGATGTGGCGGCCATCGTGGCGGCCCAGTTGCGGGAACCTTCCCGCAACTCGCGACGTACATCACCGACGTGGGTTTGCATACCATGATCCTACGAACGGGGTCCGACAGGTCAGGCTCGGTTCAGCAATCACCACACGACTCGCGTGACATGTGGTACACCCTTGTGGTGGGCTATCGCTCAAGAGACGGGCGGAGATATGGGTAGTTCGAACGATCCTTCGATGAACGACGAGCGATCTCCGGTGCCACGGCTCCGGGAGTTCGATGATTCCGGTGCCGCGCTGGTCGAGGCCGCACTGGTCACCTTGCCGTTCATGTTCCTGCTGTTCGCCATCATGGAGTTCGGCATCGCCTATCGCGACTACCTCACGGTGAGCCAGGCGGCCGCCGATGGCGCTCGCGAGGTCAGCATCGGCGCCCGGGACGGACTCGCCGACCGTTCGGCCGTCCAGTCGGTGGTCGACGTCATGGAGGCAGCCGATCCCGCCTCCATCGACCGCATCGTGATCTACCACCCCGCGGCGCCGACCGACTCCATCACCGCCTCCTGTGCGGCGGGCACGCCGTCGGCCGGCACCGGCCTCGACGACATCAACGCCTGCAACGTGTACACGCCGTCGCAGCTCGCCGCCGACGTCCGACAGTGGGACTGCGACGACCCGACCTACGGAGCCACCGCCTTCAGCCGGCCGTGGTGTCCACAGGACCGTGACGACGCCAACATCACCGCCGACTACGTCGGCGTCTACGTGGTCTACGACCACACCTACATCACCGGGCTGTTCGGCGACTCCGTCGAGCTCACCGCCACCAGCGTGATCCGCATCGAACCGCAGAGCATCTAGGGATGGCCTCGATGAAGCACGTCCGCACGACCCGCCGCCAGCCCGAGGCCCCCGCACGGCGAGACCTCGACGATCGGGGCTCGGTCATCCCCGAGTTCGCCTTCGTCGTGCCCATCCTCGTGCTGCTGTTCCTGGGCATCTTCGAGTTCGGTATGGCCTTCCGGGCCGACTCCGGCGTGTCCAGCGCCGTCCGGCTGGCCAATCGCACGAACACCAACCAGAGTCCCAGCCGCCTGGCTGACCTGAACTCCATGCTGGCCCTGCGCGCCGGCATGGTCGGCCAACCCAACACCCTGATCGACTACGCCATCGTCTACAAGGGCGTCCGGGGCAGCAACTCCTCCCCCCCACCGGCGTCGTGCATCGCCGCCGCCGAGGCCCTGTCGGTGACCGCCACCTCGGCCGCCGGCGTGTCGAACCTCTGCAACATCTACACCCGCGGCACGCTCGACTCGCGCCTGATCCAGGCCAACTTCAATGGCAACCCCAACTGCGACGCCAACGACTTCGATCGCTACTACTGCCCGCGGGGTCGCAACAACACGGTGGCCACGCCGGATGTCGTCGGCATCTACGTGAAGGCCACCTACACCACGCAGACGGGCGTGCTGCCGAGCACCAACGAGATCGAGCTCAAGGACTTCTCGACCATGCGCGTCGAGCCGAACCCCTCGTGAGGAACGTCACCATGTCAACGCACGCTCGAACCCCACGGCTGAAGGTACCCGCCTCGCTGACCCACGTCCGCCGCTCGGCCCACGAGCGCGGCTACGTGATGGCCATGACCGCGCTGCTCCTGCTGCCGATCCTCATCATGGTGGCGTTCGCGGTCGACGTCGGCGCCTGGTACTCCCAGGCCACCCGGCAGCAGCGTGCCGCCGACGCCGCTTCGCTGGCTGGCGTCACGTCGATGCCTGATCTGGCCTCCGCCACCACCATCGCCCGCGAGGTCGCCGCCCAGAACGGGTTCACCCACTGCGGCGGGGCCACGTGCTTCCCCCGCGTGGAGGTCACCGGCGGCGGCAACAACGCCCTGCGCGTCCAGATCATCTCCGATTCCGATATCTACTTCGCCGCCGCCATCGGCTACACCCAGCAGCAGATCACCCGCGCCGCCGAGGCCGAGTACGTGCTGGCCGTGCCCATGGGCAGCCCCGAGGCGTTCTTCGGCAACGATCCCGACTTGCAGATCACACCGGGGGCCGTGGGCAACTACAACCCTCGACAGTGGCTCAACATCGCCGGGCGCAACGCCAACAAGTCCAACGGTGACCGCTACACGTCCAACGGGATCGGCAGCTGCAACTTCGGCTGCTCGCCGACCGACAACCTCGAGTTTCAGCCCGACGGGTACGTCTACATCAACGAAGTGAAGGCCACCACCGGCCAGGCTGTCAACATCGACGTCTTCGACCCGGCCTTCAC
>Ga0335397_10005142_pt1 | contig 17172 bp, 10 predicted proteins | sample MAT04_FD_205740 | JGI IMG/M metagenome (GOLD analysis project Ga0335397, IMG submission 205740) | Freshwater microbial communities from Lake Fryxell liftoff mats and glacier meltwater in Antarctica - MAT-04 (spades assembly) (version 2) ... | reverse complement strand
TGCGCTACGCGGTTCGCGCTGCTTCGGCGCGCTGCAGCGCAGCAGCGCTGAGGGATTCAGCGCGCGCACGCAGACGCGACGCGTGCGCTGCGTCGCCCATCACCTCGATCGCGTCTGCCTCGAGCCCGAGCAGCGCCGCGTAGCGCACGACGCGCGCTGGATCATCGCCGAGCAAGACGAACACGGTTCGCTCGTCGACGACCGCGAGCACGCTCGGATCCGCGCCGAGGATGCGCGTGGACTCATCGCGCACGATGGCCATCACCTCTTCGGGCTGCCCATTGCGCAGCAGCGTCGCGACCCGCGCGACGAGCTCGCTGAGCGCCTTCATCTGCCGCTGCAGCCAGTCTTGACGGAACATCCGCTCGAGCGTGGCACGTCGGCGACGCACTTCCGTTGCCTGGTTTCACGTCCACGCACCACGGCGGCTGTGGTAACGTCGTCGATCGCATGCGTCGATTTTCCTTTACATTCGCGGCCTTCGCGCTCTGCCTGGCGGTCGCGGGCGGATGCGCCGAGCGCGCCGCCGCGCAAGCGCCAGCAGACCCGAACGCGCCGACTGCCGCGGAGACGACGCTGGCGCGCGAGCAGTTTCGCGCGGGCGTCGATGCTGCGCGCAGCGGGCGCTGGTGGGAGGCGCTCGAGGCGTTCACGCGCGCCTACGAGCTCGCGCCGCGACCACTCACGCTGCTGAATCTCGCGGGCGCGCAGGTCGAGACCGGACACCTCGTCGAGGGCGCCGAGAGCTACCGGCGATTCATCCGTGAGGCGGAGGGGCGCGCCGCAGAGCAGGTCCCAGCGGCCGAGGAAGCGCTCGCGTCGGTCGAGCCGCGAATCGCCCGCGTGCGCGTCGAGATCAGCAACCTCGCGCGGCGCGATCTCGTGGAGCTCGATGATGCCCCTCTATCGGAGGCGGTGCTCGGTGCGGAGCTGCCAGTGAATCCCGGTGAGCACGTCGTGCGCGTCGAGCGCGCGGAGCAAGAGATCGCCCGCGAGTCTTTCCGCGTGGAAGAAGGTGAGCGCAGGCTCACGCCGGTGCAGCTGCAGCTGCCGCTCGCGCCGCTCGAGCCAGAGCAAGGCGGGAGCGAGGGCGGCGGTGGCAGCAGCAGCAGCAGCATCTTCGCGTCGCCGTGGTTCTGGGTGATCGTCGGCGTCGTCGTGGTCGGTACGGCGATCGGCATCGGCGTCGCTGTTTCGTCGGGCGGACAAGATCCGTTCGCTGGGAACATCCCGCCTGGCTCGTGGAGCGTTCGATGATCGACGTCACCCGACGTGCGACGTACAGCGCAGCAACGCTCTGGCGCACGCTCGCGGTATTGCTTTGCGGAGCGCTGCTCGGCTCGTGCGGCGGTGAAACCGCGAGCGAGATCGTGCTCGTCGTCGACACCGACACCGCGCCGACCGTGATCGACACCATCACGATCGTGGTGAGTGGACCGTCGGCCGCCGAGCAAGACGTCACCGTCCCGTACGGCGGCGCGCCGCGCACGCTCGGTCTCGTCGCAGCGACGGAGGTGCTCGGCCCTGTCGAGATCACCATCACCGGCAGCGCGAGCGGCACTCCGACTGGCCCAACGATCACCCGTCTCGTCGAGACCCGCTTCGAGAAAGGCGTCAGCCGCGTGCTGCACGTCCGCCTGAGCGTCGACTGTCTTGGGGTCACCTGCACTGCCGGACAGACCTGCTCGACCGAAGGACTCTGTGCGGCCGCCGACGTCGACCCGGCCGCCCTCCCCGCGTATCTCGGCACCGTATCCGTCCCGGAGCTGTGCAACGGCGTCGACGACGACGCCGATGGCCGCGCCGACGAGGACTTCAACCTGAGCACGAGCCCGCTCCATTGTGGCGCCTGCAACGTGCGCTGCTCACCGGGCGTGCTGTGCGTCGACTCCGCGTGCGACGACGGCGAGATCGTGCAGATCTCAAGCGGCTACACGCACACCTGCGCGCTGCGCTCGGGCGGCGGCATTGCCTGCTGGGGCTCCAACGTCTACGGCGAGCTCGGCGATGGCACGTCGACGATGCGGACGCGGCCGGTGTCAGTCTCAGGCATCAATGATGCGACCTACGTCAGCGCGGGCTACGGCTTCACCTGCGCGATTCGACAGGATCAGTCGGTGTTGTGCTGGGGAAGCAACACCTGCGGCGAGCTCGGACTTCCGGCGAGCACTGCCCAGACTGGCGTGCCGACGCTCGTGCCAGGCGTGAGCGGAGCCGTCGAGATCCATGGCGGCAACTGTCACAACTGCGCGCGTCTTTCCTCCGGCTCGGTGTACTGCTGGGGAAAGAACGCGAGTGGGCAGATCGGCAACGGCGTGATGATGCCGGGCGCGGAGCTGCCGGTGCGGGTGATGAACCTCGCGAACGCAGCGAGCGTCAACGTCGGCTTCAATCACTCGTGTGCGCTCCGCTCGAACGGCGCCGTGAGCTGCTGGGGCGACAACGCAAGTCGTCAGCTGGGTGATGGCAGCGAGACCGCACGCGCTGTCCCCACGCCGGTGATCGGCCTCGCGGATCTGACCGACACCACGATGCGCGCGACGGCGCTCGCGGGCGGCTTGGACTTCAGCTGCATCCTCACCGGCTCGGGCGCGCGCTGCTGGGGCGCCAACGGCTCGGGCCAGATCGGGCTCGCGCTCGGAACGATGTGGGACGGCATGGCGCCGACGGTCGTGCCCGGAACCAGCGGCGCCACCGGTCTCGCGATCGGCGCGCCGAGCTGCTTCGGCTGCGTGCTCGGCGCAGGCGGCGTGGTCTCGTGCTGGGGCTGCAACGGGGATGGGCAGCTCGCCAACAGCTCGACGATGGCCAGCTCCACCGCGGCGCCCGCGATGGGCCTGCCGCCTGCTGCTGCGATCGCGCTCGGCGAGACGCACGCGTGCGCGTTGACCGCGAGCGGCGCGGTCTGGTGCTGGGGCGGAAACGCCAGCGGTCAGCTCGGCATCGGCAGCGGACTACCCACCTCGCCGCCCGCGCAGGTCACCGACCTCTAGAGCACCAAATCCCTCGAGAAAACACAACGATTCCGAGCTGAGCACCGCGCAAGTGCGGTAGCTGACATTGGCTAGAAGTCGGCCTCTTCGATGAGCGGCGTGCCACGCTTCGTCGCCGACGTGCCGCCGGTCGGTGGGGGCAGCGTGTCGATCGGCTCGGTCGGCGGGACGGAATCCGTCGTCGGTGTCGTAGCTCCTGCGCGCCGCCGACCCACGCCGTGACGTCCGCCGTGCGCGACTTCTTCGTCCTGCGCGAGTTCCATCGTCGTTGGTCCAGCGTCAGCGACGAGCGGCACGGCGTAGAGCGGTGCGACCGGCAGCGCAGCGACCGTGGGCAGATCGGTCGGCAGCGGCGAGGGCGGAAGGATCGGCGGCAGACCGAGCTCACCGGCGCTCGTCGCGGTGGGCGCGGCCTGCGAGCGCAGCACCGTCCACGTGATGCCGAGCCCCGTCGCGACGAGCAACACCGCGATGCCCGCGCCTGCAACAACGTGCAGCCCGGTCTGCGGCTTCTGCGGCACGCGATAGCGCTCGGTGTGCGTGATGGTCGGCGCGACCGGCGGCGGCGTGCGCGCGCCGACGCTCGGCTCGTCGTCTTCGTCCGCCGCGAGCGAGGCGTTCTCCGCGCGATACGTCATCGTGCGCAGGATCTCTTCGCGCTCCTCGGGCGGCAGCTGCGCGGTGCGAATCGCGCCTGCGCGCAGCGACGCCGGATTGCCCGCACGCGTACCCGGCTCCTCACCGAGCGCGCTGATCGCGCGCAGCGCGGAGAGCGAGTCCGGCAGCGTCTGCTTCTGCTTCGCGATCTCGTCGGTCATCACCGCGCCGAGCAGATCCGCGATGTGCGCGGCATCGACGCTCATCGCCGAAGGAACCGCCTCGGCGAGCAAGCGACGGAAGTCCTGCATCGTCGCCGGCCGGTCCTCCATCTTCGGCGCGAGCGCGCGCAGCACCGCGGCGTCGAGCGCGGGCGAAATTCCGTCGGCGTAGTGACTCGGCGGAAACAGCACCGGCGAGCGCACCTGATCGAGCAGCGCGAAGTCGTCGTCGGCCTCGAACAAGCGGCGCACGGTGAGCAGCTCCCACAGCACGATGCCGAGCGCGTAGATGTCGGTGCGCCGATCGACCGGCTTCCCGAAGGCTTGCTCGGGCGCCATGTAGCGGAGCTTGCCCTTCAGCGACTTGGTGGTCGTCTCTTTGGCCCGCGTGCGTGCCTTGGCGATGCCGAAGTCGATCACCTTCACGTGGCCCGCGTACGAGAGCAGCACGTTCTGCGGGCTCACATCGCGGTGCACGACCTGCAGCAGCTGCTCGTCATCGCCGCGCAGCTCGTGCGCCGCGTGCAGGCCATCGGCGATCTGGATCGCGATCCACGTCGCGAGCTCCGGTGTCAGACGACGACGTCGCACCGCGAGCGCCTTCAGCAGCTGCGAGAGCGCAGCGCCGTGGACGTACTCCATCACCAGAAAGTAGACGCCGTCCGCCTCGCCGAGCTCCTCGACGTGCACGACGTTCGGGTGCTGGATGCGCGCCGATAGGAACGCCTCGTCGAGGAACATGCGCACGAACGACTGGTTCTGCGCGAGGTGCGGATGCACGACCTTGATGGCGACGTGCCGCGCAAAGCCCGCGGCGCCCGTCCGACGCGCCAGATAGAGCGTGGCCATGCCGCCCGCCTTCAGGTGCGAGACGATCTCGTAGTTGCCGATTCGGCGCGGCGCGGCGGGCTCCTGCACTGCGTTGAGGCTACCGGCGCAGCCCCACAACCGCAAGGAACGGCGCGGTGACGGCGTTCCGCGCAACCCGCGAATCAGGGCGTCGGCGCAGTCGGGGGCGGAGCGGGCGCGTGCGCCACGGGCGGTGGAGTCGCCTCACCGCTCTCTGGCTCGCCAGGCGCGCCGACCAGCGGCGCCTCGTCGGGCTCGCGCTCGCGCTCGCGCTCGCGGCGCCGATGCACGGGCCGCGCGACCAAGGTCACCGACACCTCCGCCGAACGCGCGCCCGCACGCACGCGCCAGTCACTCGGACCGACGACGACACGCTGCGGCAGATGGCCCGCTGCGAAGACGATCAGCTCGGCGATCTCGTCAGCGCGCACGTCCGCGATGCGCACATCCGGCGTGAACCCGACGAGCTGGTAGACCTTCGCGCCCGCGGGTGCGGTCACGATGCGCACGCTGCCGCGCCCGGTCCCCGGCGTGCCGAGCTCTTCGGGCAACGTGCTCGCGCCAAGATCGAGCTCGGCGAATGGCGCCACCACGTCGCTCGCCGACATCGGCAGCTCGTACCGCTTGCCAGCGTTGTCAACGGTCGCGTCGGCGCCGCCGAGCGATGTCTCGGCCGTGTCATCCCACTCGGCATCGGCCGGCACCAGCGCGCGCACGGCGGCGGTCCCATCGGCGATGACGACGAACTCATGCGCGACGCCGAGCGGCAGACCCGCGACGGTGAGCGGGCCACGGCCGACGAACAGCAGCACCTGGGTGTGCTCCACGTTGCTCTGCACGCGTAGCTCGCCGACACGGGCCGCGGACTGCGCATCGAGCGCGGCCTGCTGCTCGCGCGCCTGCGCCGCGGCCACGCGCTCCGCCGCAGCGATCGCCGGATCCGGCCCACCGCGCAGCCGCGCGACGAGGTCCGGACGGAAGTACACGACGCCAGCCGCGGCCGCCGCCAGCAGCACCAGCACAATCAGCGCGATCAGGCCGCCCTTGCCCTTCGGCGGCGCGTCGTCGAGATCGTCGACGAGCAGCGGGCCGGAGATCGGTGTCGGCTGCGCGGGCCGCGCCGAAGAAGTGGAGCGCGTGACCAGCTTGATCGGCCCGCGCATGCTCACTGTCGGCTCGGCCGCGCGCGCTGCGCTGACCTCCGGCGCCGGCGCTGGCAGCGTCTCCGGGATCGGAGGCTGCTCGCTGTGCGTGCTCGATTGTCCGCGCGGCCGCGACGTTGGACGCGGAGGCTCGACGGGCGGAGCGTCCTCGTCGCCCTCGTCGGGCATCGACGCGTTGTCGGCCTGCGTCGTGAGCGCACCGAGGATCTCTTCGCGCTGCGGCTCCGATAGACGCGCGTTCGGCGCGTCAGGGCGCGCAGAGGCAAACGCCTCGTCGATCGAGCGCAGCGCCGAGAGCGTGTCCGGCACCATCTGCCGCTGCGCCGCGATCTCGTCGGTCATCACCGCGCCTAACAGATCGGCGACATGCGCCGCATCGAGCGCCGTCGCGCCGGGCACCGCCTCCGCGAGCAAGCGGCGAAACTCCTGCATGCTCGCCGGGCGATCGTCGGAGTTCGGCGACAGCGCGCGCAGCACCGCGGCGTCGAGCGCCGGCGGGATCCCCTGCGCGTATTTGCTCGGCGGCACGCGCACCGGATCACGTACCTGATCGAGCAGCGCGAAGTCGTCGTTGCCATCGAACAATCGGCGCAGCGTGAGCAGCTCCCACAGCACGATGCCGAGCGCGTACACGTCAGTGCGGCGATCGACCGGCCGCCCAAACGCCTGCTCCGGCGCCATGTAGCGGAGCTTGCCCTTCAGCGACTTCGTCTGCGTCTCGTTGACGTGCGAGCGCGCCTTGGCGATGCCGAAGTCGATGACCTTCACGTGCCCCGCGTACGAGAGCAGCACGTTGTGCGGGCTCACGTCGCGATGGACAACGCCGAGCGAGTGACCATCTTCACCGCGCAGCTCGTGCGCCGCGTGGAGCCCATCGGCGACCTGGATCGCGATGGACACGGCGAGCTCCGGCGTGAGCCGCCGCTTGCGCTCCGCCAGCGCCTTCATGAACTGCGAGAGAGCCGCGCCGTGCACGTACTCCATCACCAAGAAATAGACGCCGTCGGCCTCGCCGAGCTCCTCGACGTGCACGACGTTCGGGTGATGGATGCGCGCGCAGAGCAGCGCCTCGTCGAGGAACATCCGCACGAACGAGCCGTTCTGCTTGGCCAGGTGCGGATGGACGACCTTGATCGCCACGTGCCGCGCGAAGCCCGCTGCGCCCGTGCGACGCGCGAGGTAGAGCGTCGCCATCCCGCCTGCCTTCAGGTGCGAGATGATCTCGTAGTTGCCGATACGGCGCGGTGCGGCGGACTCCTGCACGGTCTGCGAGGGTAGATGCGGGCGTCACACGCGGCAAGCACGGAGCGAGGACGCGAGCGCTTTCGCGCGGTCGTTCACCGAACTGTCAAACGCAGTCACGGCATGAGCGTGAGCGTCTCGAACGGGTCCGCCTCGACGTCTGCGCGGAGGAAGCGGAGCGGTCGGTACCGCGTGTTCACCCAGTCGTCGCGCAAGTCGTCCCAGTGCGGGCTGGTGGGCTCCCCGCTGACGCCTTGCCCCATCGCGAAGAACGCCTCGGGCATGCCGTCGTCGCGGAACCGCGCGACCATCCGATAGATGGAACCGTCGCTCGAGTCCAGACGGTCGCGCGGGAGTCCACCTTCTTCGAAGAAGACCGTGTCCGCGCGGTTGAGCGTGCCGCAGCTACCGTCGGTCGGGACCCAGTCGGTCGCGAGTCGATCTCCGTAGAGCGTCTTGAAGATCGTGCCGTGCACATCACCCCAGGTGTACGCGCCGCCGGGGAAGTGCGCGTCGAGCCACGCAGCAGTGCGCTCGAGCGCGCGAGCGACCGAGACCTGGCGCGGCTCGTCGAAGGCGCCCGCCGCGTTCGTCGCGCGACCGGAGACTGCGGCCGACAGCCACTTGAGGATGAACGCAGATTCCGCGTCGAGGATCGCATCGAACAGCAGAGTCAGGTCATCGCGGAGGACCTGGTCGGCGAGGAAGAACATGAAAGCGTGGAACGCCACCGCTTCGTGCGAGCCGCGCTCCATCCGCCGGTCCCAGCCCGACATCCCCGTGACCAGCGCGTCGAGCTCCGGCCGCGCGCGGAACGTCGCGAGCAACGGGTCCGTGGCGACCGTCGCCCACACCTCCTCGAGCACCGGGATGTAGTCGTCGGCGTAGAGCGTGTACGTGTCGTCCTGCAGCTGCTCCATGTCGGCGAGCGTCACGTTCCCACGCGCGACGAGGCGCGTGAGCTCCGCCTCGATGCGCGCGCTGCGCACGCCGGGATCGAAGAACACTCCGTAGTAGAACGGGTCGCCCTCGATGTTGCCGTCGTTGATGAAGCCGTAGGGATCGTTGTTCGCGGTTCCGATCCAGCCGCGGACCCCGCCCTCGCTGTGCGGCAGCACATCGGCCGAGAGAAACGAGCCATCCCAGAAGGTGAGCGGGTCGTCTCCGTCGAGGACCAGATAGGGGCGGCGCATGTTGCTCGGGACACCGCGGTCCGGTATCTGCGCCGACACCCGATAGCTGATGCCGTCGGCGTCCGCGCTGACGAAGTTGAACAGGCCGATCTCGAGCTGATCCACCGCCGCATCGAACTCGGCGCGGCTCGTCGCGCGGTCAAAGCCCATGAACGCTTCGAACTCGTGCGTGACGCTGAAGCCGGTCCAGCGAAACAAGAGCCGCCGGCCGCGCCCCGCGATCGGCAGCGGCGCCAAGTCGTCGGGCAGCAGCACGCCGAGCCCGGCGATCTCTTCGACGTCGAGCGTGACGGACGCCGCGCCGGCGACCTCGATGACCTCGCGACGCGTCTGGATCGGCGCGAGCGCGCCGGCGATCGTCGCGGTGCCGCCCGACACGCGCACGTCCCACATGTCCATCATGTCGCCGTACGTCGTCGTCGCGGTCCACGCGACGTCGCGGTTGTGACCGAGTGACACCGTGGGTCCGCCGACGAAGCTCCACCCCGCGACGTCGAGCGATCCGTCCGCCGCGTGCATGTGGTGCATCCAGAAGAGCGACGGCGACTGCAGCGGCTGATGTGGATCGCCGGCGATGAGCGGGCGTCCGTCGCTGGTGTGCACGCCGTCGACCGCCCAGCTGTTGCTCGCGCCCGGTCGCAGAGGCCGCATCGCGCGCTGCCAATCGCGTATGCGCTCCGCTGCCCCCGCCGGCAGCGGCGCGCGCGCCGACCTCGGTGCTGGCATGCTCGCGCTCGGCGAGCTCGGTCGCTCCTCCGGCGGCAGCACGTAAGAGTCGCGGAACGGGATGAGCAGGCCGAGATCGGCGCCGACATCGGGCAGGTATTGCTCGAGGATCTGCGCGAGGATCGTGTACTCGAGCTGGTTCGCATTGCCGAACAGCACGAGCTTCGCGAACGTCATGCTGTCGCTGACTTCCCAGCGCTCTGGTCGATAGCCGAGCGTCTCGAACTCCGCGGGCAGGGGCGCCGCGCCCGCGAGCACCTCGTCGATGCGCGCGTTGACGCCTTCCGTCCACGCCTGAGCGAGCGCCCACAGCTCGGGGCGGTCACGGAACAGCGCGGCTTCGTTGGTGCGGCCCCAGCGCGGCATGTCGAAGAGGCGTGACTGGGTGTCGCTCTCGACGAACGTCGGCCCGAGCACCTCCGCCCGACGGCCGAGCGCACGGCGACGCGAGAGGTCCATCTGGAACAGCCGGTCGAGCGCCTGCGCGTAGCCCGAGCCATACATCGTGTCGCGCGTGTTCGCCCCGTAGACATGCGGCACGCCGTCCGCGTCGCGCACGATCTCGATGGGCGCGCTGATCGGCGCGAACGCCGGGCGCTCCGGCGACACACACCCGGGCAACAGCGGGTCGGTCTCGCACGTCGCCGCGCCCGCGTCGTATGGCGGCAGTGGCCCGGCGTCGATGCCAGCGTCGCGGCCGGCGTCGATGAGCGGCGCGGAATCGTCGTCGCCGCACGCCGCCGCAACGAGCGTGATGAAGAGACCAAGCACGAATAGCGATCGACGGTGGGTCACGAGCGGCTCCGGGTGCGGCGTGCGGTTGCACGCACCTTGCGACGCGTACTTGCGCGCAGCGGAGCGCCAGAATGGCGTCGAATCGGTCGACCCGTCAACGGTGCTGCGAGGCGCGCTACGTCAGATCAGCGCGTGTGCTCACAGCGCTGCGCAGTGCGCGGGCCTCTCGCAGCGCCGTGGGCGGGCGGGCATCTCCGAGCGCGCTCCGCGGAGTGCGCCCGGAAATGGTCAGAGGAAGTCGACCTTCAGGAAGTAGTTGCTCGCGGTGTTGTCGCCGTATTCGACCATGTGCACGTAGATCGTCGTCGACGGCGGGATCACGTAGTCGAGCATCGAGCACAGGCTGATTCCGTCGTCGTCGTCCTGATCGAGCTGCGTGCCCGCCGCGTCGCGGATGTTGATGACGGTGTCGTGGCTCGAGTCGCAGTTGCCGAACGCGTCACCGGAGTACGTCTCGAAGTGCACCGTCATGCTCGTCGTCGCGCTGGTGTTGCGCACCGCGAAGACGTCCTCGTCGCCCGCGACGCCGAACGACGCGCGCAGAATGACGTCCGCTGTGTACGGCCCGTTGGCGCGCACGCTCGAGTAGTCGTTGCCCGCGCGCAGGTCGGTCCCCGTGGTGACGCTGACCGCGCCGTCGTCGTTCGGCTCGACCTCGGAGATAGCCTCGACGACACACATCGCTGCGCAGCCATCGCCGCTGCTGACGTTGCCGTCGTCGCACTCTTCCGCCGCCTCGCGCACGCCGTTGCCGCAGACCGGCGCGAGACACGCGCTGGTCACGAACGCCTGACAGTCCGCGCGGCAGCCGAGCGTGCCGCTGACGAAGCCACGCGTGAGGCAGGTCTCGCCGCCGAGATCCGCGAGGTCGCAGACTTCGGTCGCGGCCTTGCGCCCATCGCCGCACACGACCGGTCCGACGTCGACCTGCAGCGTGTAGTCGAACGTCGGCGGGGTCGCCGCCGAATACGCGCGCACGATGACGAAGTACGTGCCGGGAGGGAGGCCGCTGAACGAGAGCAGCGAGCAATAGCCGACGCCCGAGTCGTTGTCGGACACGACGAGCGAGCCGTCCGCGCGACGCAGCTCGACGTTGGTGTCGACGATGTTCGACGCGCAAGTCGTCCCGAGCGGACCATCGAGCGTCTCCGCGCGCACCTCGACGGGCGCGCCCGCGGGCACGACGAAGGTGTAGTAGTCGACGTCGCCGGTCGGATCGATGAAGCCGCGCACCCGATAGCCGAAGTCGGCGAGCCGGTTGGCCGCGCCCTGCGTGTTGTTGTTCTCGAGCTCGCAGCCGGCCTCGATGCGGCAGCCCATCGAGCAACAATCGCCCGACGCGGCGTTGCCGTCGTCGCACTGCTCGGTGCTGTTGTTGTTGCGCAGCCCATCGCCGCAAAATTCGAGGCGACACACCGAGTCGCAGCCGTCGCCGGAGATGAAGTTGCCGTCGTCGCAGGTCTCCGCGCCGCCGACGATGCGGTTGCCACACGCCGACGCGGTGCAGTTCGTGTCGCAGCCGTCGCCGTTCGTGCGGTTGCCGTCGTCGCAGGCCTCGCCGGTGTCGCGTGCTCCGTCGCCGCAGGTCGGCCGCAGACACGTCGTGCGGCACGCATTCGGCACGGTGTTGCTGTTCGCCGCGCCGTCGTCGCACTGCTCGACACCGGGCCGCAAGAAGCCGTCACCGCAGCGCGCGCTCATGCAGCTGTTGATGCACGCGTCGGTGTTCACGGCGTTGCCGTCGTCGCAGGCCTCGCCCGCGTCGCGCACCGAGTCACCGCAGCGCGCGCGTCGACAGGTCGTGCGGCACGCGTTCGGCGCGGTGTCGCTGTTCATCGCGCCGGCGTCGCACTCCTCGGTGCCCGCTTGCACGATGCCGTCACCACAGGTCGCCGCGGCGCAGTCATTGCGACATGCATCGGTGTTGACGCGGTTGCCGTCGTCGCAGATCTCGCCGGTGTCGACGACGCCATCGCCGCACGACGCGGGCAAACAGCTCATACGACAGGCGCCAGGCGTCGTGTTGCTGTTCGCCGCGCCGTCGTCGCACATCTCGACGCCCTCGCGCAGAACGCCGTCGCCACAGCGGGCGCGCAGACACGTCGTGCGGCAGGCGTCGTTGTCGGCCGCGTTGCCGTCGTCGCACGCCTCGCCGGTGTCGGCGACGCCGTCACCGCAGCTCGGCCGCGTGCACGCCGAGCGACACGCGTCCATCGCCGTATTGCTGTTCGCCGCGCCGTCGTCGCACTGCTCGACGCCCGATTGCACGACGGCGTCGCCGCACGCCGCCATCACGCACGCGCTCAGGCACGCATCGGTCTCGACGGCGTTGCCGTCGTCGCAGGTCTCGCCGCTGTCGGTCACGGTGTCGCCGCAGCGCGATGGCACACACGTCGTGCGGCAGGTGTCCGGCGTCGTGTCGCTGTTCGCGGTCCCCTCGTCGCAGGTCTCGCCGCTGTCGACGACGCCATCGCCACAGCGCGCGAGGCGGCAGTTGGTGCGGCAGGCGCCTGGCGTCGTGTCGCTGTTCGCGGCGCCAGCGTCGCACTCCTCGCCCGTGTCGAGCGTTCCGTCACCGCACGTCTCGAGCACCTCGACGACGCACAGCGCGGAGCAGCCATCGCCGTCGATCACGTTGCCGTCGTCGCACTCCTCGAGCTCCGCGCGCGTGCCATCGCCGCAGCCGCCGGGGCCTTCGACCGTGCACGTGGCGGAGCAGCCATCGCGCGCCGTCGTGTTGCCGTCGTCGCACTCTTCGCCGCCGTCGACGCTGCCATCGCCGCAGCCGACGTTCGCCTCGCGCATGCAGACCGCGTCGCAGCCGTCGCCCGCCGTGAGGTTGCCGTCGTCGCACTCTTCGCCGCTGTCGAGCATCCCGTCGCCGCAGTTCGGCGGGGTGCCCTCGATCATGCAGGTCGCCGAGCAGCCGTCGCCTGTGACGACGTTGCCGTCGTCACAGCGCTCGCCGGTCTGCAAGATGCCGTCGCCGCACGCGGGCACGCCCTCGTTCGTGCAGCTCGCCGAGCAGCCGTCACCGTTGTCGGTGTTGCCGTCGTCGCACTGCTCGGGCGCGCGCAGCGTGCCGTCGCCGCAGACCGCGGGGATCGCCGGGCGACGCTCGTCCCCGCAGCCTGCGGCAGCGATCGCTGCGAGCGCCGCGACGAAGGCGAACGAGAGTGCTTGCGTGGAGACAGGCTGCGCGGAGAAAGCTAGTGCGGGCTTGAGCATCGAGGACTCCTCGGCCACCTCGCGTAGGGGTGCCGGCTCGTCGTACGCACTCCCGAGCAGAGCCTTCCCTCGGCGCAGCCGGTTGGCGCGTGATCGTTCGTCGACGTCCGTTGACCGCGCGGAACCGCGATGCTAGAGAGCGCGCGCCCACCGCGAGGCGCCCCCTCGGTGCGCCGCCGCAGTCCTCCGCCGCATGCCTTCCAAACATGCGAAACTGTTCCGGATTTCCGCCGTGCACCCGGCACGATACGACGCCCGCGCGAAGCGAGCGAGAGCGAGAGCGAGCACGAGATGACACAGCTACAGAGTGGTCGCATCACGCAGGTCATCGGTCCGGTCGTCGACGTGGAGTTCCCGTCGGGCCAGCTGCCGTACATCCTCACCGCGCTGCAGGTCACGAACCCGTCGATCAACGAGCTGAAGGGCAACCTCACGCTCGAGGTCGCGCAGCACCTCGGTGAGAGCACCGTCCGCACGATCGCGATGGACGCCACCGACGGCCTCGTGCGCGGCATGGAGGTCGTCAACACCGGCGCGCCGATCACGATGCCCGTCGGTCCCGAGACGCTCGGCCGCATCCTCAACGTCGTCGGCGAGCCGGTCGACGGCGGCCCGCGCGTCGAGACCAAGCTGCGCCGTCCGATCCACCGCGCCGCGCCCGCCTTCGTCGAGCAGTCGACCAAGCCGCAGGTCTTCGAGACCGGCATCAAGGTCATCGACCTGCTCGCCCCGTACCGCAAGGGCGGCAAGATCGGCCTGTTCGGCGGCGCCGGCGTCGGCAAGACCGTCCTCATCCAAGAGCTCATCAACAACGTCGCCAAGGCGCACGGCGGCGTGTCGTGCTTCGCCGGCGTCGGCGAGCGCACGCGTGAGGGCACGGACCTCAAGATCGAGATGACCGAGTCGCTGCTCGAGAGCGGCCAGCCCGTCATCTCGAAGACCGCGCTCATCTACGGCCAGATGAACGAGCCGCCCGGCGCCCGCTCGCGCGTCGCGCTCTCCGCGCTGACCGTCGCCGAGTACTTCCGCGACGAGCAGAACCAGGACGTTCTCCTCTTCATCGACAACATCTTCCGCTTCACGCAGGCGGGCGCCGAGGTGTCCGCGCTCCTCGGCCGCATCCCGAGCGCCGTCGGCTACCAGCCCACGCTCGCGACGGATATGGGCGGCCTGCAAGAGCGCATTACCTCGACGACCAAGGGCTCGATCACCTCGGTTCAGGCCATCTACGTCCCCGCCGACGACCTCACCGATCCGGCGCCCGCGACGACCTTCACCCACCTCGATGCGACCACCGTTCTGTCGCGTGACATTGCGGCGCTCGGCATCTACCCGTCGGTCGATCCGCTCGACTCGACCTCGACGATGCTCGACCCGCAGATCGTCGGCGACCGCCACTACAAGGTCGCGCGCGGCGTCCAGCAGACCCTGCAGAAGTACAAGGATCTGCAGGACATCATCGCGATTCTCGGCATGGACGAGCTGTCAGAAGACGACCGCCTGGTCGTTGATCGCGCGCGCAAGATCCAGCAGTTCCTCTCGCAGCCGTTCTTCGTCGCGACGCAGTTCACCGGCCTCGCCGGCAAGTACGTGCCGCTGTCCGACACGATCGACGCGTTCGAGCAGATCCTCGCCGGCAAACACGACGATCTCCCAATGCAGGCCTTCCGCATGGTCGGCAACATCGAAGAGGTCAAGGAGCAGGCGGCGCGCCTCATCAAGCAAGCGGGCGGCTGACCGATGGCGAGCACGAGCGAACAGCTCCACCTCGAGGTCGCGACGCCGCTCGGTCTCGCGCTCGGCACCGCCGCCGAGAGCGTGTCGGCGCCGAGCGTGCGCGGTGAGTTTGGCGTGCTGCCTGGCCACCTTCCGCTGCTCGCCGCGCTCAAGAGCGGCGTGCTCCGCTATCGCGCGGCCGGCAAAGATCACGTCGCCGCGATCGGCCCCGGCTTCGTCGAGGCAGGGCCAGACAAGGTGCTCGTGCTGACCGACAAGTTCGCCAAGCCCGAGGACGTCGACGCCGCCGCGACGAAGAGCGAGCTCGCCGACGCCGAGAAGAAGCTCGCCGCGTTCCCCGAAGAGTACGCGGGCCCCGACTACGACGTGCTGCAGCTCGCGGTCGACTGGGCACAAGCGAAGCTCGACGTGCTCGCCGAGTCGCAGCGCTGACTGACGACGCTGGCGCGACATGCGCCCGCGCAACGGCCTCGTGTTGACTTGCCTTGGGGGCGCTCACACCCTTCCGTCGCTCATTTGCATCTCGGTCAACCGGAGCCACGCGGGAGAGAGAGATGAGCGGTGACGATCGGGAGAGGATCGAGAGGAACGACGCGGTCGCGAGCTTACGGCGGCGCGACTCCGGCGTGTTGTGCATCGCCTCACTCGCGGAGCTCGCCACAACGGACACTCTTGCTGGGCGTCTCTTTCACGCAGCGCCCCTGCCTTGGATCATCGTCGACCGGTCGGGGCGCATCGTTCGAGCGAACGCGCGCGTCGAGCTCGACCTCGGCTGGCCTGTGCAGGAGCTCGAGGGCCAGCTCGTCGACGTGCTCGTGCCCGAGCAGTTCCGCGACGTACACGAGCACCACCGGCGCGGCTGGATGGAGCAGCCGCGCACCCGCCCGATGGGCAGGGGCCTCGAGGTGCGGGTGCTGCGGCGCGATGGGAGCGAGCGCTACGCAGAGGTGCAGCTGAGCGCGCTGGAGCTGCCAGAAGGCCGCTACGCGGCGGCCATCGTGCAGGACGTCACCGAGCGCGAGAAGCGCGAGCATCATCTGCGCGAGGCGCACGACGCCCTGCAGCGGGCGCACGCCGAGGTGCGCGCACAGGCGGAGCAGCTGCGTCGCGCGAACGAGGACAAAAACACCATGCTCGGTATGGTGGCGCACGACCTGCGCACCCCGCTCGCGGTCGTCTACGGCTACGCCGACCTGCTCGCGATGTTGGCATCCGGCGCGGAAGGGGAATCCAAGCAGAAAGACGTCGTCGCCCGCATCCAGCGCGCGACCAAGCAGATGCGGTTGCTGCTCGACGACCTGCTCGACCTCACGGCGATCGAGTCCGGTACGCTCTCGCTGCGCCTCGCGCCGATCGATGTCGCGGCGTTGTTGCACGAGTTCGTTGGCGACCAAGCGCCGCTCGCCGCGGGCCGCCACATGACGCTCACGGCCCGCGAGGCGGCGGCTCTGCCCCCCGTGCGTCTCGACCGACACCGGATCGTGCAGGTGCTGCAGAACCTCGTCTCGAACGCGCTCAAGTACGCGCCTGACGGCACGGACATAGAGATCTCGGCGGAAGCCGCGGGCGATCACGTCGTGCTGCGGGTCCGCGACGAAGGACCAGGCATCGAGTCCGCGCTCGCCAAGCGTCTGTTTCGGCCGTTCATCACGGGTGACCTCGCGCCTCGCGGCAACGAGAAGAGCACCGGCCTCGGCCTCGCGATCGTGAAGCGGATCGTCGAAGAGCACGAAGGACGCGTCGAGGTCGAGAGTGCCCCAGGCCATGGCGCGTTGTTCGCCGTGTACCTGCCGATCGCCGGGCCGTGCGCGCAACCCGCCTCCGGCGTCTGAGCGGCCGCGCCGCGCGCTGCAAACGCAAAAACGGGCACACACCTCGCGGCGCGCGCCCTTTTTTGTCGCCCGAAGGCGCCGCTCTGAGACGTTTTTCGACGGCTCGTCAGTTCGCGTCGACGAGGCGCAGCGACGAGACCAGCTCGTCGAGGTGCGCGCGGCCGAGGAACGACCACACCTGATAGACGCACTGCTGGCCGGGCACGACGATCGTCGCGACCGCCGCGGGATCCTCGCCGCTCGCCTGCACGTCGATGCGGCCGCCATCGGCGAGCACCGTCGCCGTCGCGCCGACGAGATCTTCCGCTTCGTCCGTGCTCATCGCGGTGCCGGCGACGCCGAACGCGCCGCGGCCGCAGGTCTCGCAGACATCGCCGCGCGCCGTCATGCCGGCGACGCCGCGCTTGTCGAACTCGAGCGACCAGCCGCCGGCGTACGCACCCGAGCGTGCGCGCGCGCCTTCACCCGCGCCGAGCGTCGTCGGCGCAAGCGGCGCGCACCAGCCGTGATTCTCGGCGCGGCGCCATGCCTGCAGCAGCGCGCGCGGCGCAGCCGGCTGTGCGAGGTGCTCTGCGCTCCACGGCGCGGGAGCCGCC
>Ga0335397_10005138_pt1 | contig 17182 bp, 19 predicted proteins | sample MAT04_FD_205740 | JGI IMG/M metagenome (GOLD analysis project Ga0335397, IMG submission 205740) | Freshwater microbial communities from Lake Fryxell liftoff mats and glacier meltwater in Antarctica - MAT-04 (spades assembly) (version 2) ... | reverse complement strand
AGGATGCTGGCCAGGTTGCCGATGTCGTCGGTGCTCATGCCGATCTCGTCGGTGGCGCATGGCGCCGCGAGGCCGATCTGCGCTGCGAACGACAACGCACCGACCTCGAACCGGCTGCCGAGCAACCCATGGCCGTAGACGATGCCGGGGGCGGGTGTCGCAGGGGCGATGGGCACCACGCAATGGAACGCCGCGGTGAACGTGGGCGTGTCGGGGTTGAGCAGGGGCAGGCCATCGGCGCCCAACTGGAAGCTGCTGCCCGGGGCGCCATCGCCGGTGAGGAAGTTCGGCACCTCGAACGTGCCGTCGATGGTGCGGGCACCGCCCGACTCGGTGCTGCTCACCACGGTGAACGCAGGCGCGCCATCGCCCATCTCGGCGTATGCCAGCTCGCGGATGTGTAGCAGGCGCCCGCTCAGGCTCTGCGCGCTGGCGACGGTGAAGTCCCACGCGAGGTACAGGCTGTCGGCATCGATGCCGTCGGCGACCAGCGGCTGGAGTAGCTCACGGAACGAACGCGCCCGCTCGAGCGGCTCTGGCTCGTTGTCGAGCGCGGCCTGGAACGCAGTCGACCGCTCGAGCACGTTGCCGGCCGAGTCCTTCAAGTTGCGCAACCCCACCACGATGCGATGCCCCTCCGGCAGGCTGGCAGCAGGGTGGATGGTGAGCAACTGTTGCCCCTCCGGGGCGGGCGCATCGAGCTCGGCCCAATAGGCCAGCCGCTCGCCACTGGTGGTGTCGAGCAGCACGATCGGGGCATCGAGGGCGAGCGATGCGCCGATGTCGGTGCTGGGGGCGATGCCGGTGAGTTCGACATCGAGGCCGGGCACCAGCGTGAGGATGGCAGAGCCGGGGGAGAAGCCGTCGGCCCGGTTCTGATCGGTGACATCGATGGGCGCGCCCTGCGCGTTGGACGGCGTGCTGTCCGGGTGGATGTCGAGTCGTCGGCCGGTGGGCGTAGTGGCGTCGGGCACGGTGAACGCATTGTTGGGCCACGGCAGCAGGCAGGCCCGCTCGTCGAGTGGGTCGCAGCGCAAGGCCACGTCGAGGATGGCATCCTCAGGTGCGGTCGTGGTGGGGCCGGGCGCTGCGGTGTTCACCACAGGTTCGCCGGTGGCGACGGTGGCGATCGTTTCAGCGGTGGTTTCGCGGGAGCCCCCGTCGCTGCATGCAGCAAGACCGAGGGCCACCACGACGAACAGAGGAACTGCAGTGCGGCGCATCGCCCTACGCTGCCACACTCGCCAGGGGTCCACGGACGACCGATCCGGAGGCGCTAGCCTCGTACACGTGTTCGTTCGAGACGAGTCCGTCGTGCTGGGAATCGACCCTGGCCTCACCCGCTGCGGCTATGCCGTGCTGCACGCCAGCGGGGCCACCGTGCGCGCCATTGCCCTCGGTGTCATCCGCACGCCACCCACCGACCCGTTACCGAAGCGGCTCGCCGAGCTGAAGGCCGAGCTGGTACTGCTACTGCAGCAGTACCGCCCGTTCGCAGTGGCCGTCGAGCAGGTGTTCTTCCAGACCAACGTGCGCACGGCGATGAGCGTGGGGCAGGCCAGCGGCTTGGCGCTCGCCGAGGCGTGGGCGCACGGCTGCGACGTGATGCAGTTCACGCCCAACCAGGTGAAAGACAGCGTGGCCGGGTGGGGCGGTGCCGACAAGGCGCAGGTGCAGCGCATGGTGCAGGCTCGCTTGGGCCTCGCCGCTCCGCCGAAGCCGGCCGACGCGGCCGACGCGGCGGCGTTGGCGCTGTGCTACCTGGCGGCTGCTCCGATGCGCAAGCGAGTGGCGCAGGCGGTGGCTCGATGATCGGCTCACTGCGCGGCACCGTGCTCGAACGCACCGAGGAATCGCTCGCCCTCATCGAAGTCGGTGGCGTCGGCTACCTCGTGTCGGTCACGCCCCGCACGCTCGCCGAACTCGAGCCCGGCGCGTCGGTGTTCCTGTACGTGCACCATCACATTCGGGAGGATGCGCAGACCCTGTTCGGGTTCCTGCACCGCGACGAGCGCACCACCTTCCAAATCCTCATCGCCACGCACGGCATCGGGCCGGCACTGGCCCTGGCCATCCTCGGCACTCATGCGCCCGGCGCGCTGGTCGACATCGTCGCTGGCAACGACATCGGTGCGCTCACGCTGGTGCCCGGTGTGGGCAAGAAGACGGCTGAGCGTCTGCTGGTCGAGCTGCGCAATCGGCTCAGCTTGCCGATGCTCGACCCGCTGCCTGCCGCAGCGGGTGGTAAGGGCAGCGTGGTGGGCGACGTGCGGGAAGCGCTCACCGGCCTGGGCTACGGCCCGGAGGAGATCCGCGAGGCGTTGCGCGATCTGCCCGCCGACAGCGATGCTCCCAGCATGCTGCGCGACGCACTGAAGCTGTTGGGAGCCAAGCGTGCGTGACGAGTTCCTGGAACCAGCGGTGGTGGGCAACGACGAGGAGGTCGACGAGGTCGGTCTGCGACCGCGACGCCTCAGCGAGTTCGTCGGTCAGCGCGAGCTGAAGGAGCACCTCAGCATCGTGCTCGAGGCCGCCAAGAAGCGCGGGCAGGCAGCCGACCATCTGTTGCTTGCCGGCCCGCCCGGCCTGGGCAAGACCAGCATGGCTGGCATCGTCGCGGTGGAGATGGGCGTGCACATGCACATCACCTCCGGCCCTGCACTCGAGCGGGCCGGCGACCTGGCGGCCATCCTCACCAAGCTCGAAGACGGCGACGTGCTGTTCATCGACGAGATTCATCGCCTGTCGCGTGCGGTCGAGGAGATCCTCTACCCGGCCATGGAGGATTTCCAGCTCGACATCGTGGTCGGCAAGGGCCCGGCGGCCAGCAGCATCCGGCTCACGTTGCCGGAGTTCACGCTGATCGGCGCCACCACGCGTACGGGCATGATCACCGGCCCGCTGCGCGACCGCTTCGGCCTGGTGGCACGGCTCGACTACTACGCCGACGACGAACTCGAAGCCATCGTGCGCCGCGCCGCCGGCATCCTGCACGTGCAGATCTCGCCCGAGGGCGCGTGGGAGATCGCCCGCCGTTCGCGTGGCACCCCGCGCATCGCCAACCGTCTGCTGCGCCGCGTGCGCGACTTCAGCGAGGTGCGCGGCGACGGCACCATCTCGGAGGAGACCGCACGTGTCGGGCTGAAGGTGTTCGGTGTCGACGAGCGTGGCCTCGACAAGGTCGACCGCGCCATCTTGAACTCCATCTGTCAGCAGTTCGCCGGTGGCCCGGTAGGCCTCAGCACGGTGGCCATCAGCGTGGGCGAGCAGCCCGAAACCGTGGAGGACATGTACGAGCCGTTCCTCATCCAGCAGGGGTTCCTGGCCCGCACTCCGCGAGGTCGCATTGCCATGCCAGCGGCGTACGCACACATCGGCCTGGCGGTGCCCACCGCCGATCGGCCGGCAGCATTGTTCGACTGAACCGCTGAACGACCGGCCGAGCGCCGGCAGATCAGGCGGGCAGGTACAACCCGAGAAACGCCATCGTCTTGGCCCACGCTGCCTTGGCGGCGCCCTCGTTCCAGAACATCTCGCTCTCGTGGTTGTCGAAGGCGTGCCCGGCCTGCTCGACGTTGAGCACGAAACCTTCACGGCCGGCGATGGCTGTACCGACCTTGTCGACGCCCTCGTTGGGGATGTAGGCGTCCTGGTTGCCGAAGTGGAACAGCGTGGGGCAGGTGACCTGGTCGACCATGCCCAGCATGTCGGGCACGCCCGAGCCGTAGTAGCTGACGCACACCGACGGGTCGAAGGCGGCAGCCACCGCCCACGCCAGCGTGCCCCCGAGGCAGAATCCGAAGACGGCCGGAGGCTGCTCGATGCCCTGCTGCGCGCCCAGGTGCGCCAGCGCAGCGCCGAGGTCACCGACGGCGGTGGGGAAGTCGAGTTGGCCGACCTTCTCGAGGCTGGCGTTGAGGCCCTCGGCGTCGTGGTCGGCTGCCCAGTCGGGGCTGAACCGCCAGAACACGTCGGGAGCGCCGACCAGGTAGCCGGCTTCGGCGAGACGCTGGCCGACCGCACGGATGTAGGGCCCGACACCGAAGATCTCCTGCACCAGCAAGATGGCGGCGCGCGGAGGCGAATCGGGCGTCCAGATGTGGAGGTTCATGTTGCCGGCATCGCCGCAGGCCACGGCATCGGTTCGCAGAGATGTCATTCGGCCATGGTGTCACACCGCATGATCGCGGTCGACATGAGAGCGCCGGCGCGCGCGGCCGTTAGCCTGAGCGGCGCATGACCGACGCTCCCGACGCCCCCCACGCTCCGGCCGACGACGACCTTCGCGACTCGCTGCCCGACGACCTCAACGCTGCCGAGTTTGCCGGCGTCTACGACTTCCCCGACAACAGCCGGCGCCGCAAGCCGGGCTACCTCTACCTGGCCTTCGCTGCCGTGTGCGCGGGCGTGTGGGTGGCCCAGCGCGACTCGTCGGCGCTGGTCAACAACGGTGTGCTGTGGGCGGCCGTGCTGCTCGCCGTGTTCGGCCTGTTCTCCATCAGCTCCGGCTGGCGGATGCGCATCGACGAGAAGCAGGCGCTGGTCGCCGCGCAAGGCGCGGTCGGCTTCGCCGTCGGCCACGCCTCTGCGCAGCAGGTGTGGCGCGGACTGCGTAGCCGGCCCACGTGGCGTGTGCTCATCTACTCCGCTGAAGAGCCGCCGCGCCGCCGCGGGCTCGTGCAGGTCGACGCTGTCACCGGCACCGTGGTCGAGCACCTCGTGCAGGAGAACCCGATCGAGGACTGGGACATCTGACCTTCCCGACTCGGCTGCGTTCGTTGCCGAGTCGCCGAGTTGTCAGTTGCTGGTCACCGGCGAGCTCACCGCCAGCAGTTCGCGGTTGGCACCCAGCACGGCCAGCACCCACCGTCGGGGCTCAGCGCCGGGCAGGTCGAGCGAGGTGAACGTGACGCCGATGCGGTTCACGGTGGCTGCAATGCGCACGGGGGCGGGCGGCCACTCGGTGAGTCCGGCAGGCCCGACGCGTACGAGTACGTAGCGTTGACCGGCGGGGCCCTCATAGCGCGGCCAGTCGAACAGCAGCCGATCGTCGACTCGCCGCACGCTGAGCACGAACGACGCCGGCGGCACTGGTTGTGAAGGAGCGGGTGCGACGGTGGTCGGCGCGCTGGGCGGCGATGAAGGCGGGGCGGTGGCAGGTGCGGTGACCGGAGCAGTTGCTGCCACTGTCGAGGGCACGGATGGGGGTGCGGGCGTTGCCTCGGGTGCCGTGACGGCCACCGGTGCAACGGCAGTTGTCACCGGTGGTGACGTGACGGGTGAGGTGGTCGCGGGCGTCGCCGACGTGGTCGGCCCGCCGAGGGTGGTGCTGGTGACCGTGGAGGCCGTGAGGGTGACCAACGGGGAAGTGTCGCTGGGCTGCAACGAGTCGCGTCGGTCGCTTCGAAATGCAAAGACGGCTCCTGCGACGAGCAGCACCGCCGCGGCAGCTGCGAGCAGCGGTACGAGCGCGCGTCGGCGGGGTACGACCGATCGCAGTACGCGAGCTTCGATGGCGGCGACGGTTGCGCGGTCGAGCGACGACGCTGGCCGGCTGCCGAGATGCTGCAGGCGTTGTTCGAGATCGTCGTTCATCGGGGTACCTCAGGGTCGAGAAGTGCGCGCAGGGCGGAGAGTGCGCGATGGGTGAGCACGGCACAGTTGCCGGCGGTGATGTTCAGCTGGGCGGCGACTTCGCTGGGTTCCAGGCCGGCGATGAATCGCAGCGACAGCACGGTGTTGTAGCGGTCGGGGAGGCGGTCGAGTGCGGCAATGAGCGCGGGATCACTGGCAGTTTCGTCAACGGTCGGCGTCGCAATGTCGTGGAGCAACCGCAGCGCCCGCTGGCTGCGGGTCGACTGCTGGCGGGTGCGTCGCCGAGCCTGATCGATGATCTCGTTGGTGGCGATGCGATACAGCCAGCCCACGAACCCGGCCGGGCCGGGCTGGTAGCGGTGCAGCTTGGTGAATGCTCGCTCGAAGGTGACAGCCGTGATGTCGTCCGCATCGTGCGCGCTGCCGGTGCGGCGGCGCACGAACGCCGATACCGCCTGGACGTTGCTGCGGTACAACTCGGTGAACGCAGCTGCGTCGTGACGCGCGAGATCGACGAGGCGTTGCTCGTCGATCTCGCCATCAAGATGCATCATCCTCAGGTTGGCACCTGCAAGGCGCGCAGAGAGGAAACCCTGCGAGCTGGGCGCGGCAGATGTCATCGAGACGTCAGCGCCTCGGCCGTACCAGTGTCACCGGCACCACCCGGCTGCCGCCGTCGACGGCGCCGTCGGCGTCGTACGACACCACTCCGAAGCGAAGTAGCCGGCTCTCGGCGGGTACGGGGTAGTCGAAGCTTCCGCCGGCTGCGGGGTCGATGGTGGTGAGCACAGTCCGAGCGCCGCGGTCGACCAGCACGAACAACTGCAGCGTGGCGGCGGTGTCGCTGGCGGGCTCGCCCCACTGGCAACGCACTGTGGTTGGCGCCGTTCTCGCGCAGGCCAACCGCAGGTGCTCGATCTGCTCGGGCGGCACGAACGAGGCCCCGGCCAGGTTGCTGCGGCCGCGCTCGTTGCCTTCGGGGCCGAGGATCAACAGCACGTAGCGGTATCGATTGCCGGTCTCGACGGTGGCGTCGACATGGCGCTTCACGCTGGGATCGGTGGTGCTGAACACCTTCACCCGCTCGAGATCACCGCTCTCGCCCTTGCCACGCCACAGCTCCACCGTGACGGGGGTTTCCACCTTCAGGCTCCACTCGCATGCAGCGGCGGGAGCGCCGCCCTGCACGATCGGCTGGCAGTTGAGCCGGGCAGCGGGCCGCGCCGGCGTGGGCGGGTTCTCTGCGTTCACCGGGGCCGCTGCCAACCCTGCTGCCAGCGTGCAGGCTCCGGCCAGCACGGCGATTCGTTGACGGATCTTCATGTCGCTCCTTTTGTGTGGGCACCATGCCCGCCTACCCGTTCAACGCCGGGCTCGGCCGATGGATTACACGCAGGAAGGGTTTGAGCGAAAACCAGGGTCAGTCGGCTTCGGCTTCTGCTTCGGAGAGGGCTGCAATGTGGCGCAGCAGGCGACCCAGATCGAGTGCGAGTTTGCCGAGTTGCGCCAGCGTTGCGTCGTCCCAGTCGTCGGCGCGGCGATCGGCGACCGCATCTGCGAGGGCAGCGGGTTCGGCGGTGGTGCCCATCAGCTTCGCCGCGTCATGCAGCAGGCCGTTCAATTCGGCGGTGGCGCTCGCCGTGGTTTCTGGCGCGGCCGAACCGTGCGCCTCGCTCAGCCGGCGAGGAATCGAACGAAAGGTGACCGCCAAGTCGTCGGGTGAAGCGTTGCTCATGGCTCGAGTCTGTCACTTCACCGCGGCCAGCGGGCGGCGACACCGGTTCGGCTGGGCCACGGAGCCGAACCGGTCGGGCTAGCCTTGTGCCGATGTTCGACGGAAAGTTCCGAGCCCCGGTCGATAGGGCCGTGAAGCCCCTGGGCGACTGCCTGCGCCGCACCGGGCTCACTCCCGACCATCTCACCATCATGGGACTGCTGGTGGCCATCGGCGCTGCGGTTGCCATCGGCTACGGCTCGCTGCGTCTGGGCTTGCTGCTGGTCGTGCTGGCCGCCCTTCCCGATCTGCTCGACGGCGCGCTGGCGAAGGCCTCCAACACGTCCAGCCAGCGTGGCGCGTTCTTCGACTCCACCATCGACCGCTTTGCGGATGCGCTGCTGTTCGGCGGTGTGGCCTGGCACTTCGGCAGCACCAAGAGCCCTCACTGGGCGATGCTGCCGTTCGCCATCATGGCGCTCAGCTCCGTCATCAGCTACATGCGAGCGAAGGCCGAGTCGTTGGGGCTCGACGCCAAGGGCGGCATCATGGAACGCGCCGAGCGCATCATTGCGCTGTGCCTTGGCCTGCTGTTCGAACCGTTGCTCGTTCCTATCCTGTGGCTCACATTGGCCCTCACCTTCATCACCGCCATCCAGCGATTCGTGAAGGTGTGGAAGCAGGCAGCGGTGGCGCCCATCACCGCCGAGCGCATCGAACTCCGTCGCAGCCGTCGTCACAGCCGCCGCGTGGTGCGCACCGAGCGTCGGCGTACGCGCATCTCGCGTGCTACCGGCCGCCCGTCGACCCGCCACGACTGACCTGTCAACATGAGGTGCGAGCATGACTGAGCAGAGTGGCCCCACGGCGCGTCAACGCCTGGCCGACTCGGCAACGGTCAGCTCGTATCGGCTCGGTTCGCTGGCTGCGAAGCTGATGCCCGGTCCGGTGGCCAACGCAGCAGCGTCATCGCTCGGCTTCGGCGCCAGCGTCTCGAGCCCCGCCAAGCGCGCGATGATCGAACGGCACCTGCGGCGGGTGAACCCGAAGCTGCGAGGTGCGTCGTTGCGGGTTGCAGCGCAGCAGGCGTTCGATAGCTACGCCCGCTACTACATGGAGAGCTTTCGCCTGCCGTCGCTGAGCAAGCGCACCGTGAACCGCAACTTCACCGTCGACGGTTTCCACCACATCACCGACGCGCTCGAATTGGGCAACGGCTGCATCTTCGCCCTGCCGCATCTCGGCGGGTGGGAGTGGGCCGGCCGCTGGATGACCGACCAGGGCCATCGCCTGACAGTGGTGGTCGAGGCGCTGGAGCCGCCCGAGCTGTTCGAGTGGTTCGCCGACCTGCGCAAAGAGCTGGGCATGACCGTGGTGCCCACCGGCCCCGGGGCGGCGGCGGCGGTCGCGTCTGCGCTCAAGCGCAACGAGATCGTGTGCCTGCTGTGCGATCGCGACATCGAGCGCAACGGGGTGGAGGTCGAGTTCTTCGGCGAGCGCACCACGCTGCCCGCCGGCCCGGCGATGCTGGGCCTGCGCGTGGGTTCGCCAGTACTGCCGGTTGGCTGCTACTTCACCTCCGCGTACAACGGCCATCACGCTGTGGTGCGGCCGCCGCTGGCGATGCAGCGTGTCGACGGCCTGCGCGCCGACGTCGGTCGCATCACCCAGAATCTGGCGTACGAGCTCGAGTTCCTCATCCGCCGCGCCCCAGAGCAGTGGCACCTCTTCCAACCCAACTGGCCCAGCGACCCCGGCTACTAGCGAACGCCCTGGTCAGCGGTTGCGCCTGGTTTTTGAGACTCCCGGCAGGACACATTCTGGACACAACCTGCGACCCGCCTGCGTCCACAGCGGCACGCGTGACGTCATCGGTGTCGGGCCAATGGTGCGCGTACGTGTTCAACGTCGCGGTCGGGTTCGCGTGCCCCAGGTGGTGCTGAACGGCGACCACGCTCGCGCTGTGATGGATCATCACGTTGGCAGCGAAGTTTCCTCTCGGGGGTTCGGGCACGGTCGACCGCGGCCCGCGCTCGTCGCTGGCGCTGATCTGGGCCCGACAGCCGCCGACGAGACGCCCTGGCCACGCGAGGCAGTTGGTTCCACACGTGCCCGAGGCTCTTGCGCGCGAGCGCCATATCGGAAATTCTGCTCGAGTGATGTCGCCGTCTGCTGAGTCGCTCTCGGATGACGATCGCGCAATCATCTGCGGGTGTTTGAACGCAGCCGTTCATGGACCCTTCTTTCCTGACTGGGAATTTCACACCCTGTTCGGACTCACGCGTTCGGACGTCGGGACAGTGCTTGCCGAGTGGCCCAACCTGCCTGTGCACACTCCGAGCGGCTATGCGTCACCTGGGCGTTTCCAAGTCGTCGCGGTCAACAACTCGTTGAACAACTTGTTGGGCTATCCGCACAGGGTGCAGGCCGACAAGTTCATGCGGGAAGTCGGAGCATCCGAGCAACAGGTCGCCGACGTGTTGACTCGTTGGCGATCGGCTTCCTCGACCGCTTGATGTGAGCACCGAACTGCCGCTCGGGGCGGCGTCGGTGAGAGGATGAACTTATGAACAGTGGCCAGAAGGCAGTGACGTCTGTAGGGCTCGGTGCGGGACTCGCAGTCGTCGCGTCGGCCATCGCGGCACGGCTGAATGGTCCGGCAGATGGAGGCTGGTTCATGTACTCGCCCAAGTCGACGAGCCTCTACAGCGCCTCGTCCAGTGGCAGCACCCTTGGTACTGCGGCGGTCTGGCTTGCAGCCGTTGCCATCTGGTTCGGGGTCTCCTGGCGATTGTTCCGGTCGGACAAGTAGCGCAGAGCTGCCAGTGAGAATGGGATCTGCCGGTTGGTATCCCGTTTGGTGTTGGCGGGGGCTGTCAGGCTGATTGTTACTTCGGGGTTCTACACGCCCCGTTCCGGAGGGCGACTCGAGTTGCTGCTGTAACAGCTGCTCGGTCACTGGTCTCCTTCACGGGACGTGCGTGCCTGCCACTATCGGTGGAAGTCGAGCTCGCTCGACCAGCGTAACAAAGGGGTCTCAGGGAGATCCTGACGCCGCTCTGCCGACGCCGCGGACGCGCCGGCGCTTCAGCATGCGCCAGCCCGGCAATCAGCGGCGCTCAGGGCTCTGCGTCACGGAATAGACGGAACCCTCTTCTGTTCCGTGACACAGAACACTGAGGCCGCAGCGAGTCGTGCAGAGTGCCCGATCCGGAGCAGTCTGTCCAGCCCGTGTAGTACGGCAGATCTGGACGATGCCATGGCGCCGGGATCGTGTTGTTCGCGACGTCGGTTGTGGTGTGGAGGAGGTCATCCGGCTGCTCGTGGGCGGTGACTGCGAGTGATCTGAGGCTTGGCTCGGCATGTCAAGGCCTCCACGCGAGCACGGTAGGATCGCTCTTCATGCCGATCGAGCAACGTGATGGTTACCGCCTCTGGGAAGGCGGCCCGGTACCCAAGGGTGTCGACGGCATCACGTTGGGCTCGCTCGTCATCGTCCGCGACGGCAAGGCCTCGCCCTACCTGCTGCGTCACGAGCTCGTCCATGTGCGCCAGTGGCGCCGGTACGGCGTGTTCGGTTTCGGCGTGCGCTACCTCGGCAGCTACCTGCTGTGGCGGCTTCGCCGCAAGGGCCACCGCGGCGCGTACCTGCGCATCCCGATGGAGATCGAGGCATCCTGGGTCGCGCGCCGGCAGCTCGCCACTGCGGTGCGCGATCATCTTCCAGAGCGCGTCGCTTCCTAGTCGTCGTCACCGGATCTCGGCGATAGGGTCGGAAGCGACTTCCCCCAGTCGTCTGCACGGGCCCGTGTGCCCGAACACGCAAGGGAGTCGCCGTGTCCGATCTTCCGGATCGTCCCGCCCCACCGCAGCCGTTCGTCGAGCGCGTCACTTCGTGGGTGCGCTGGGTCGGCGCCGGCCGCCTCGTCGGCTCGGCCGTGGTGGTGCTGGCCGTGCTGGCAGGCGCCTACTGGTTGGTGCGGCCTCCCGCGGCCACCACCGAGTCGAAGCTGCCGTACGCGGGGGCGGCGACGACGACGACCGGCTTCGCGCCGGTCACGGCAGCACCAGCCGGCAGTGAACCGACCGCGGTCGGCGAACCCACACGGCTGGTGGTGCACGTCGCTGGTGCCGTCGTCGCACCCGGCGTGCACCTGCTGCCGGCGGGGGCGCGCACCATCGACGCGGTGCAGGCGGCTGGCGGGCTGACGGCCGAGGCCAACCCCGATGCGATCAACCTGGCGGCGCCGGTGGTCGACGGGCAGCGTGTCTACGTGCCCCGGGTGGGGGAGGTTGCGCCAGTGGTTGTCGATCCGGGCGGGGCGCCCGCCGTGACGACGCCTGCTGGCCCGGTGAACCTGAACACTGCCACCGCTGACGACCTCGACACGCTGCCCGGTGTTGGGCCGTCGACCGCAGCGGCAATCCTGGCCCATCGCGAGCAGCACGGCCCGTTCGCCACGGTCGACGACCTCGGCGAAGTGCGCGGCATCGGCCCCGCCAAGCTGGAAGCACTCCGCGGCCTGGTGATGGTGTGAGCCCTACAGGAACGCGCCGCCCAGCAGGAGGTTGGCGCCCACCAGCGCTCCCACCACGCCAAGCCAGACGGCGCCGGCCAACCACAGGTACTCGCGCCAGAAGTCGCGCCACGTCGCGACCGGCGTGCGGGTGGCCCGGCGGGTGGCAACGAGCGACACCAGCAGCCACACCACTGCGCTACCTGCCACCGACAGCACGTGCACGCCGCCGGTGGTCAATGGCGCACCGGCCACCAGCAGGCCGGGGGCGGCCAGCACCGCTGCCAGGAACCCGAGCACGCCACGAATGGTGGAATCGGTATTGCCGTTCAACAGCAGCACGGCGAACAGCCCCAATATTGCGGGCGGAAAGACGCCGAGCACCGGCCCGAGGCCACGGATCTGCCGCCGGTACGCACGAGGGCCGCGCCGCACTGGCGGGTTGTACAGAGGCACTTGCTGCATGTGTCGAGCGTACGACGTGAACCGCAGCGCGCACCGGCACCTGACCGACGGTGAGATGGTGCTGCTCTCGGCTGCGCTGGTGCTGGGCGTCTGGCAGGGTCTGCTCGCGGGCGTGCTGGTGGCCGTTGCCGGTTGGCTCTGTCGTCGACCGTCGCTAGTGGTCGGCACGTGCCTGCTGCTCGCAGTGGTCGGCACATGGGCCGGCGGTCGGGCATGGCAACAGGTGGAGCCGCGAGCGATAGGTGACTACGTCGGGTGGGTGCAGTTGGTCGGCGACCCTGCGCCCTTCGGGGCTGGCCTGCGGGTGACCGTCGAGGTGGAGGGCGAGCGTTTCGACCTGTGGGCCTACGGCGGGGCCCGCCGGAAGTTGGCCGAAGCGCAGGACGGTAGCTATCTGTGGGTGACGGGCGAGCGTCGCGCTCTCACCGGTCAGCAGCGCCACCGAGCCGCGGTTCGCCATGTGGTTGGCCGCTTCGAGGTGGAGGCCACGGGCGACGTCGTCGACGGCTCACCGATGTCTCGAGCCAGCAATCGAGTTCGCTCCAGCCTGCGAGGTGCGGCTGAAACGACGATGGCGCCCGACGATGCCTCGCTGTTCACCGGCTTGGTCATCGGCGACGACGCCCGGCAGCCAGCGTGGTTGCTCGATGCGTTCCGTACCTGCGGCCTCGCGCACCTCACGGCGGTCTCCGGTCAGAACATCGCCTACGTGTTGGCGGCCGCGCTGCCGCTGCTGCGCAGGCTACGCGCGTGGTGGCGCTGGGCGGCCACGGTGGCATTGGTGGCCTGGTTCATGGCCATCACCCGCTTCGAGCCGTCCATCCTGCGCGCTGGAGTGATGGCGATGCTGGCGGCCACGGCGTACGTTCGCGGCCACCAGGTGCGGCCGGTGCGGGTGCTGGCGCTGGCGGTGCTGCTGCTGGTGCTGATCGACCCGCTGCTGGTGTGGTCCGTAGGGTTCTGGCTGTCGGTGGGCGCAACTGCGGGGGTGTGCGTGGTGGGGCCGTGGCTGCTGCCCAGGCTGCCTGGGCCTGTGTGGGTGCGGCTGCCGATGGCAGTCACGTTGGGCGCGCAGCTGGGCGTGGCACTTCCGAGCGTGCTGGTGTTCGGGCGCCTGCCGGTGGTGTCGCTGCCGGCCAACCTTGCGGCCGGGCCGGTGGCCGGGTTCGTCATGCTGTACGGGCTGCCTGCGGGGTTGATGGCCGGGCTGCTCCCGGCGCCGCTGCGGCACCTCGTGATGCTGCCTGCTGAGTTGGGGACTCGCTGGGTGGCGCTGGTGGCCAGAGTCGCGGCGGCTGTCGAGCCGAGTCCCGGCTGGTCGCTGCTGGCGTGGTTGATGGGGGTGGCAGCGGCGTGGATGTGGTGGCGGCTGCAGGGTCGCGTGCACCGCTCGCGAGAGGGGCCGCCGCGTGTGCCAATCTGATTGCACCATGGCGTGCTACTACATCACTGGCGACGACGAGTCGCTCATGCTGTCGGCCATCGGCGAGCTGGTGAAGTCGCTGGTCGGCACCGGCGACCGCACCTTGATGGTCGACGACTTCGACGGCGACGACTTCGAACTGCGGGCGGTCGTCGATGCCGCGCAGACGTCGCCGTTCCTCACCGACAAGCGTGTGGTCGTGGCTCGAGGGGTGGGGCGGTTCAACGCAGAGGATGTGGCCACGCTGGTCGCCTACCTCGGTGACCCGTTGCCCACCACTGACCTCGTGCTCGTCGGTGGCGGCGGGCGTGTGCCCAAGGCGCTCACGGATGCGCTGAAGAAGGCCGGTGCCGCCACCATCGATTCGTCACCACCCAGCCGCGCCCGCGAGCGCTCCGGCTGGTTCGAGGAGCAGATCAAGGCGGCCGGTCTGAAGCTCGACGCCCAGGCGGTGCAGTTGCTGGCCACGTGGCTGGGCGAGGACGCCGGCCGTCTGCAGGGCATCCTCGACACGCTGCGCAGCACCTACGGCGACAGCAAGACGTTGCGCAGCGCCGACATCACCCCGTTCCTCGGCGACGCCGGCGGCGTGCCTCCGTGGGACCTCACCGACGCCATCGACCGCGGCGACACCACCGTGTCGCTGCAGTTGCTGCACCGCATGATTCGCGCGGGCGACCGTCATCCGCTGCAGGTGATGTCCATCCTCCACGGCCACTACACCAAGCTGCTCTCGCTCGACGGCAGCGGTGCCCGCGATGAAGCGTCCGCGGCCGTCGCGATGGGCATCAAGCCCGGCTTCCCGGCGAAGAAGGCGTTCGACCAGTACCGCAAGCTGGGTGGTGGCGCGGTCACGCGGGCGGTGGGCCTACTCGCGCAAGCCGACCTCGACCTCCGCGGCGCAAAGGAGTGGCCCGAGGAACTGGTGATGGAAGTCCTGGTTGCCCGCCTCAGCCGCTTGGCCGGCAGCGGCCGCAGATGACGGCCTACCCGTGACGCGAACGAGCCCGGGCACTGGGCCCGGGCTCGGTCTGCGATTGTGTGCTCTGCGGAGGGTCAGCCCGCGGCGTTGATCTTCTTCATCAGGCGGCTCTTACGACGAGCGGCCTGGTTCTTGTGGATGACACCCTTGGCAGCAGCCATGTCGAGGCGCTTCACCGCGAGGCGCAGTGCCTCGTCGCTGTGCTCGGGCTCGCCAGCAGCCTTGACGGCGTTCTTCACGCGGGTCTTCAGCTCGCTCTTCACAGCCTTGTTGCGCTCGGCGCGCTTGGCGTTGGTGAGAATGCGCTTCTTCTGACTCTTGATGTTTGCCACGTGAGGAGACCCTTTGCTGGACTTGAAATCGGCTTCGGAAGGCTAACAGCGCAGGGGAGAGGACCCCAACCTCGCGGCCGAGGCCGGTAGGCTCGGACGACTCGCCATGGACCTCGAACGCATCCGCAACTTCTCCATCATTGCCCACATCGACCACGGCAAGAGCACCCTCAGCGACCGCATCCTGGAGATGACGGGCGCGGTCGATGCACGCGACATGCGCAGCCAGTACCTCGACTCGATGGACCTCGAACGCGAGCGTGGGATCACCATCAAGGCGCAGAACGTGCGGGTCGACTGGAAGGGCTACACGCTGCACCTCATCGACACCCCCGGTCACGTCGACTTCGGCTACGAGGTCAGTCGCAGCCTTGCCGCGTGCGAAGGCGTCGTGCTGGTGGTCGACGCCGCGCAGGGCATCGAGGCGCAGACGCTGGCCAACTGCTACCTGGCGCTCGAGCACGACCTCGAGATCGTGGCGGCGCTGAACAAGATCGACCTTCCCGCCGCCGACCCCGACCGCTACGCCCAGGAGATCGAGACCGTGCTGGGCATTCCCGCCGACCAGATCCTGCGCATCTCGGCCAAGTCGGGCGCGGGCATCGACGGCCTGCTCGACGCCATCTGCGAGCGAATCCCTGCCCCGGCGGGCGACCCCGAAGCGCCGCTGCAGGCGCTCATCTTCGACAGCCAGTACGACCAGTACCGCGGCGTTGTCAGCAGCGTGCGCGTCATGAACGGTCGCCTCAACGCCAAGTCGAAGCTGTTGTTCATGCAGGCCGGCACCCCACAGGAGCCCATCGAGGTGGGCGTCCGCCGGCCGGTTCCCACGCCCGTCGCCGAACTCGGCCCCGGTGAAGTCGGCTACCTCATCGCCGGTATCAAGGAAGTGGGGCAAGCCCGTTCGGGCGAAACCGTCACCACCTTCCACAACGGTGCCACCGAGGCGTTGCACGGCTACAGCGACCCCAAGCCAATGGTGTTCTGCGGGCTGTTCCCCATCGATGGCGACGACTTCGAGCTGATGCGCGAGAGCCTCGAGAAGCTGAAGCTCAACGACGCCAGCATCACGTACGCGCCCGAGTCGTCTGGTGCGCTCGGCTTCGGGTTCCGCTGTGGGTTCCTCGGCCTGTTGCACATGGAGATCGTGAAGGAACGTCTTGAGCGCGAGTTCAACCTTGCCCTCATCGCCACCGCCCCCAGCGTCGAGTACCGCGTGCACCGCACCAACGGTGAGGTGGAAATGGTCGACAACCCGGCCGACCTGCCCATGCCGCAGAGCATCGACTTCATCGAAGAGCCGTACTTCCGGGTGAGCATCATCACGCCCAAGGAGTACACCGGAACGCTGATGGACCTGTGCCAGACCCGCCGTGGCGACATGACCAAGCTCGAGTACCTGTCGCCCGAGCGCGTCGAGCTGCACTACAAGATCCCCCTCGCTGAGGTGGTGGTCGACTTCTTCGACCAGATGAAAAGCCGCACCCAGGGCTACGCATCGCTCGACTACGAGCTCAGCGGCTACGAGCGCAGCAACCTGGTGAAGGTCGACCTGCTGCTCAACGGCATCGCCGCCGACGCGTTCAGCACCATCGTTCACCGCGACAAAGCGTTCGCCTATGGCAATCGCATGTGCGAGAAGCTGAAAGAGCTGATCCCGCGCCAGATGTTCGACGTGCCCATCCAGGCGGCCATCGGCGGCAAGATCATCGCTCGCGAAACCGTGAAGGCGAAGCGCAAGGACGTGCTGGCCAAGTGCTACGGCGGCGACATCACCCGAAAGCGCAAGCTGCTCGAGAAGCAGAAAGAGGGCAAGAAGAAGATGAAGTCGATCGGGCGCGTAGAAGTGCCCGGCGACGTGTTCATCGCCGCCCTCAAGCTCGACGACTGACCCGTCCGGCATCAGCGTGCGAGGGTGACCGCGGGTACGGTGCGGTGCATGACGGTTGAACACTTCGATGTGGTGGTGGTGGGTGCCGGCATCTCCGGCATCGGCGCCGGCTACCACCTGCAAACCCTGTGCGCCGACCGCAGCTACGTCATCCTCGAAGGCCGCGACGACCTCGGCGGCACATGGGACCTGTTTCGTTACCCGGGCGTGCGGTCCGACAGCGACATGCACACGCTGGGCTACAGCTTCAAGCCGTGGACCGC
>Ga0335397_10005129_pt1 | contig 17196 bp, 17 predicted proteins | sample MAT04_FD_205740 | JGI IMG/M metagenome (GOLD analysis project Ga0335397, IMG submission 205740) | Freshwater microbial communities from Lake Fryxell liftoff mats and glacier meltwater in Antarctica - MAT-04 (spades assembly) (version 2) ... | reverse complement strand
GTCGAAAGCGACACTCAGCCCCGTTTGACCTTGCGCGAGCAAATAGCGATACCGCTTATTAGATTCCTCCGCTGTGGAGAAGCCCGCATACTGACGCATCGTCCAAAACCGCGAACGATACATCGTCGGCTGAACTCCGCGCGTGTAGGGATATTCTCCAGGGAAGCCTAATTTTTCAAGATAGATGTCATTCGCGCTGAGCGGAGGGACAGCGCTCTCCTGTCCCACAGTCGAAGCGCCCGCCATCGAAGCGCCTTCTGGCATCGCCACCCGCGGAATTTCAACACCCGCCGAGGTTTCAAATCGTTCCTTGCGCTCCTTGAATTTATCCAATGATTTCTTGAGCGTGTTTTCTTTCCATTTGTTATATTGATCGTTGATTGTCATGTTAAGTTCCTTTTTGTCATCATCATGTCATTGCGAGGAGCGCCCTTGCTCTACGCGACGAAGCAATCCCCTCGCGAAGTTGGAGATTGCTCACCGCACTGACGTACGGCGCAAGTGTCGGGCGAAAAGCATCGCCCTCGCAATGACGGAATAAAGCAAGTATAAAGCCAACCCAAGATTAGATGTAGGACAAGTGACATGCTATTCAATGAGAAACGTCCCCATTATTTTGCGTACTATGGTGCTAGAATTCCGCCATCCCAATTTATCAAGGTTGTCAATGAATTTCATTTCCCGCATCAAACAATCATCACGTGAACTTATCCTCTTTGCCACCGCCGCATTGACGCTTGGCATGGCATTCAGCATCGTGGACGCCACCTTCAATAATTTCCTCAACGAGAGGTTTGCGCTCAGCGGCTTTGAGCGTTCCTTCCTGGAATTTCCGCGCGAACTGCCGGGCTTTCTGGTGGTCTTTGTCTCGGCGGCGTTGTGGTTCCTCTGCTCGCGCCGACTGGGCGTGGTGACGATGATCCTCAGCGCGGTAGGCGTGGCATTGATCGGCTTCGCCTCATCCAGCTACGGAGTGATGCTCGCCTGGCTTTTCATCTACAGCTTGGGCAACCATCTCTTCATGCCAATTGCATCCACAATCGGCATGGAACTGGCTCGCGAAGGTCAGGATGGTCGCCGCCTGGGACAACTCAACGGCATCCGCAACCTTGCCGCCGTCCTGGGAAGTTTCAGCGTGGTGCTGGGATTCAAATATCTCGGCTTCACGTTCCAGCACACCTTTGCGATTGCTGCTGTTTTGTTGGGTGTTGCCGCGATCCTGTTGTACATGATGAAGCCTGAACCCGTCGTCGAACGACGCGGATTTTTACAACTGCACAAGGAATACCGCCTGTATTACATTTTGAATGTGCTTTCGGGCGCGCGCAAACAACTCTTCATCACCTTCGCGCCCTGGGTACTGGTCAGCGTACTGAAACAGCCGACTCAGATCATGGCGACTCTTTTCACCATCGGCGGCGTGATCGGGATTCTCTTTCAGCCTTTGCTTGGCTGGGCAATCGATAAATTCGGCGAGCGTTTTGTGCTGGCTTCGGAAGCGGTCATCCTGGTCTTTGTCTGCTTCGGCTATGGGTTTGCCAAGTTCATCTTCCCCGCCCACACTGCCTTTCTGGTGGTCTGCGTCTGCTTCCTGATCGACCAGATGATCTTCTCGGTCAGCATGGCGCGTGCGACTTACATGAAAAAGATCGCCATTCAGCCCGATCACATTCAACCCGCGCTGACCGCCGCCGTGACCATTGACCACGTCTTCTCGATTACAGCCGCGCTGGTAGGCGGAGTCATCTGGAATGCGTTCGGTTTCCAATATGTGTTTCTGCTTGGCATGGGTATTGCCATCATAAACTTCTTCACCGCGCTGCGAGTGCGTTTACCGCAGAAAATACAAGCCTAAATTGGATAAACACAGAAAAAATTAATGGACGAAAGTCACATGCCTTAATGAGACTAAAATGCTAAACTTTTCGTATGTAAATGTAGGAGTCCAGAAGTTCTACTTTTCTGGCGCATGTCCGCAAGTAGAACTTGCGGACTCCGTACACAAGGAGTTTTAGAGCATGGCAAATAAAACCGTTCTTTACATTGGCGCTGGAATTTTATTCTTGATTGGATTATGCATGGTGGGATATGGCGCCATGAGCATCATCGGCTCGACATCGGCGCAGGGAGGTTCCAACTGGTTGACGTTTGGTCTCGGCTTCGCGGCTGTCGGCATTTTGTTTTTTGCAGGCGGAGCTGGCATGGTCATCGCCGCCATGCGCGGGACAAAAACCGAAGTCATCCAGCAAGTCACCATGCAAGTGGATCTGCCCGGGCAGACCAAGATCGAAGAAATACAATGCAAATCCTGCGGCGGCACATTAAGCGCAAAAGACATCACGCTCGCCAATGGCGCGCCGATGGTCAATTGCCCGTATTGCCACACCATTTATCAAATGACCGAAGAACCGAAGTGGTAGAACGATTTACGATTGTTGATTTTGGATTTACGATTTTTGACTGACGATTGACGATTAGAAAATTGTAAGGAGATACCTTATGAAACGACGATTGCTGACAATTGCCTTTGTTCTTATCTTGAGCCTTGGCATGGTCATTCCTGTTGCGGCACAATCCTATTTATTCAGCCTTGATAAAGAGATCGTGAATGTTTTTTGGAATGCAGACGGCACGCTAGCTCTGGATTATCAATTTACATTCACAAACTCATCCAGCGGACACGTGATTGATTTCGTGGATGTCGGCGTTCCGACAGGTCAATTTTCCGACATCACTGCCGATATGAACGGCAATCCGCTTTCGATCTCCTCTGACTTTCAGGGTCAAGGCGGTTCAGGGTTCTCCGTCGATATGGGCACATACGCCATTCAACCCGGTCAAAGCGGAACGGTTCACGTCGTCATCGGAAAAGTTGAACAAGTGTTACATCTGGACGATAACGACCAAGCCTACGCCAGCGCTGTCTTCTCGCCTACCTGGTTTGGCTCCGAATTCGTAAATGGCAGCACCAACCTGACCGTCACCTATCACATGCCGCCGGGAGTCAAAACAACTGAACCGCGCTGGCACTCGTCGCCGTCGGGATTCCCGTCAGAACCGCAAACAGGACTGGATTCGCAGGGACGCGTCTTCTACACCTGGAGCAATCCATCTGCCAGCGGTTCCACTCAATATACCTTTGGTGCATCATTTCCAAAATCGTATGTGCCAGCCGGCGCCATTGTCACCGCGCCAGCTTTTGACTTCTCCACTTTAATCGACAATCTGGCTCCCCTTCTTTTTTGCGGCTTCTTCATATTCATGTTCATGGGCATGCCGATCATCGCCATGGTGCAGGGCAATAAGCGCAAGATGCAATACATGCCGCCCAAAGTTGCCATTGAAGGTCGCGGCATCAAACGCGGACTGACCGCCGTCGAAGCCGCCATCATAATGGAACAGCCGCTTGATAAAGTGATGACCATGATCCTGTTCGGCGCGCTCAAGAAGAATGCCGCAGAAGTTGTCACCCGCGATCCGCTGGCGATCAAATCCGTTTCACCCCTGCCCGAAGGCTTGCATGAATATGAATTGAATTTCCTAAAAGCCTTCAAGGAAGAGAATATAAAAACACGTCAGGGTTTATTGCAGGAAATGATGGTGAAACTTGTCCAATCTGTTTCCGAAAAGATGCGCGGATTTAGCCGCAAGGAAACGCTTGATTATTACAAAACCATCATGGAAACAGCCTGGCAGCAAATTGAAGCCGCCAACACGCCCGAAGTGAAAAGCCAGAAATTTGACGAAGCCCTCGAATGGACCATGCTCGATAAGGATTATGACGACCACACACGCCGCGTCTTTAGTGGACCGATGATTGTGCCGATGTGGTGGGGACGCTACGACCCGACATACACCCCCAGTCCTGTCCGCGCTGGAAGCGGAATCCCGACCTCCATGCCGAGTCAGCCCTCAGGACGCTCCGCCCTGCCCGGCGCAGACATCGCCGCGCAGATGGTGACAGGCGTGCAAACCTTCTCACAAAAAGTAGTCGGCAATGTCAACACCTTCACCGAAAAAGTGACTGGCGCCACGAACCCGCCTCCCAAACCCACATCCAGCAGCGGACGAAGCGGCGGCAGTGGTTGCGCCTGTGCGTGCGCCTGCGCTGGTTGCGCCTGTGCCTGTGCTGGCGGAGGGAGATAAGGGCAAAGGATGAAGGATGAATTATGAAGGATGAAGGATGAAATTCAGTTATCAATTATCAGTAGAAAAGGTGATGTATGAGTTTATTGAGTGAATGGTTCAATCGTAAATCGTTAATCGAAAATCCAAAATCGGGTCTCTATCACTACCTGCGCGAAACTGCGGATGAGAAATCGCGCATTCACCTGCGGATTGATCCCGATGGCACAGGCACGCTGATTATCAATGCCAGCAGTGTCATGCACTTGAATCCAACCGCCGCGCTGATGGCGTATCTTATTCTCGAAAAAGTGGATGAAGTGCAAGCGGTCAAAACCATTCAACAAAAATATCGCGTCAGCAAGGCGCAGGCAAGCAAAGACATTTCAGAATTCAGAATTCAGATTTCAGAATTATTGAATCCCGATGGCGTTTGCCTCATCCACGATCTTGACCTTGAAGTGAACATGCCGTTCAGCGCGCGTCCATCCGCGCCCTACCGCATGGATTTGGCTGTCACTTATCGCTGCAACAACGACTGCGCCCACTGCTACAACGCCCGCGAGCGGAACTATCCCGAGTTGAGCACCGAGCAATGGTTCAAGATCATTGACCAGCTTTGGGAACTTGGCGTGCCGCACATCGTCTTCACCGGCGGAGAAGCCACCCTGCGAAACGACCTACCAGAGTTGATCGCCCACGCCGAAGCCAACGGGCAGATCACAGGGCTGAACACAAATGCCCGCCGCCTCGCGGATATGAATTACGTCCAGCAACTCGTCAAAGCCGGGCTCGACCATGTGCAGATCACCGTCGAATCCTGCGTGCCAGAGATCCACGATGAAATGATGCGCACCAGCGGCGCGTTCAAGCAGACCATCACCGGCTTGAACAACGTCCTCGCCACCAAACTCTACGTGATGACCAACACCACCATGCTCCGCACCAACGTCCACACGATTCCCGCTACGTTGGATTTTCTTGCCAACAACGGAGTCCCCACCGTCGGACTCAACGCCCTCATCTACTCGGGTCAGGGTCTGACCGTTGGCACGGGTCTGCACGAAAGAGAATTGCAGCCCATCCTAGACATTGCCACAAAAAAGACCGCCGCGCGCGGACAAAAGTTGATCTGGTACACGCCCACTCAATACTGCAACTTCGATCCCACCACAAATAATCTCGGCGTGAAAGGCTGCACCGCCGCACTATACAGCATGTGCATCGAACCCAACGGCGACGTGCTGCCCTGTCAATCGTATTATCAATCGCTTGGAAACATCCTCACCAACTCATGGGATTCGATCTGGAATCACAAACTGTCCACGCAACTGCGCGAGAGACAAAACCTGCCGCAGAAATGCGTAACCTGCTCCCTCGTAGCCGAATGCGGCGGCGGATGTCCACTTCAATTTCAGGTAGAGGGTTTACAAGTTCAAGGTTTGCAGGTTGTATAGGCTAATCACTTCTCACTTTTTACTTCTCACTTTTCAACTGGAGTTTTCATGACCGACCACGCCTGGATCAAAGAATTTCCCGCCGCAATCACCGTCTGTGACGCCGAAGGCATCATCTTAGAAATGAACGACAAAGCCGCCAAAACCTTCGAGAAAGACGGCGGGCGCAGACTCATCGGCTCGAACATGCTTGATTGTCACCCCGACCCTGCGCGCGAAAAAACAGAAAGACTATTAGCCGCGCAAGTCAAAAACGTCTACACCATCGAAAAGAACGGCATCAAGAAAATGATCTATCAATCCCCGTGGTATAAAGAAGGCAAGTACGCAGGCTTCGTGGAACTCTCCCTAGAAATCCCATTTGAAATGCCGCACTTCATCCGCGCCTAACACTTTCCACTTTTGACCTTCGACTCTTTTTCATCCTTCATCCTTCATAATTCATCCTTAATCTTTCCATGGAAATCACCTACCTGATCGCCTTCCCCGACGCCGACGACGGCAAAGTTCTGCTCCCTGAACCATTCAAGGGATTAAAGGACGCGCCGTATTTCCAGCCGATAGATATTGACCTTGTCACTCTCGGCGAAGAAACCGTCCTCATTGAAGGTCATGCGGTGCTGGTCATTCGGCAGCGGTACGATGGGCGCGTGCAAATGATCGAATGTCACTTTGAATTAAAAGATCCATTCGCGGTTTCTGTCCTTCAGGAACGCGCCAAAATTCAAAGCGCGCTCGAAAGCAGATTCATCCCTACCCAATACCGTCAAAGTGGATTGTACGAAGAGTACACCATCCTGCTCGTGCAAGACGCCAGCCCAACTCCTGACAAATGGATCGAAAAAAACGGGCGCGCCCTCGCCAAATTCATCCGCTCGCAGCGCGAAGTATTTGACAAGGAAGAACTCAACGAGATCCTCGCCTCACGCACGCGCTATTCTGCCGCGGAACTCACCCTCGTAGACTGGGAAGGCGCGGTTATCATTGCCCCCAACGAAGATTACCAATCTGACATTGCCCTGCTCAAAATCGGAAACTATCAACTCCTGCGCTACCGCATGTTGGACCAGTCCATTGAAACCATGCTCGACAAGATCAGCGAAACCTTCTTCAAAAACAAACGCCGCCCGCGCGCCACAAGAGGCGTCATTCACCAAATCGCAGAGCATAAACTTGAAGTTATGCTCGACTTTGAACGCGCCGAACAAAACCTGCTGCTCATCGGCGACTGGTACACAGCCAAACTGTACGAAGCCATCCAAAGCGAACTTTACCTCAAAGATTGGAAAGAAAATCTAAAGAACAAGCTCGACAACCTCGAAGGCATCGTCGAAACCATCAAGGATAATTTTTCACTCTCACTGGAAAGCGTCTGGGCAAGGATTGAAATGTTTGCCTGGGCGCTCATGCTCATCGGCTACCTGTACCTTACTTTTGTAGACCTGGGTCTGCTCAAAAAATAGGAGACTTGCATGAATATTCTCAACCAAATCACAGATCATTTTTCAAAAGTTCAACCGCTGCCCGCTGGCATTTATCACCTGCAAGCCACACAGGATGAAAAGCCCTACCGCCTGCACCTCCGCCTGCACAAGGATGGTTCGGCTTTGCTCATACTCAACGCATCCACCGTCTTGCAGCTCAACCCCACCGCCGCCGAATACGCCTTCCACTTCATCAAAGGCACGGATGCCAACGAAGCCGCAAATCAAATCTCCAAACGCTATCGAGTCGACAAGAAAATCGCACTGGCAGATTTTGCCAACTTCGCGGATCAGATCCACACCCTGATCTCCACGCCCGATTTAGACCCCGCCTCTTTTCTAAACTTTGAGCGGGTTGCCCCCCATTCGACACGCGGAGCGTCCACGCTGCGGCTTGACTGCGCCCTCACCTACAAACTCCCCGCCAACACACAGGCGAACTACGCCCCCGTCAAACGCGTTGACCGTGAACTCACCACCGAAGAATGGAAAATCATCATGGACAAAGCCTGGCAGGCGGGCATCCCGCACATCGTCTTCACAGGCGGAGAAGCCACCCTGCGCGAAGACCTCCCGCAGCTCATTGCTCACGCCGAGAAGAACGGTCAAGTCTGTGGCTTGCTCACCGACGGACTCAAACTCACCAACAAGGATTATCTCGAACAACTCCTGCAAACTGGCTTGGATCATGTCATGCTCATTTTGCAACCGAACGAACCGCGCTCATGGAAAGCCATCGAAACCATTGTCCCCCAGGATATTTTCCTCACCGTGCATCTCACACTCGACAAGCAAAACGTGAGTGAAGTCAAAAATATCCTGCAAAAACTTGCTAATCTGGCTGTTGAAAATATCTCGCTCAGCGCCGCAGATAACGACCTGACCGATGAACTGCTCAAATTGCAAGACACCGCACATGCCCTGCGCCTCACCATCCGCTGGGACTTGCCCGTGCCGTATTCCTCCTCCAACCCCGTCGCCATCGAAACCGTCGATGACGAAATCCCAGCCGGCGCAGGCAAAGCCTGGATGTACGTCGAACCCGACGGCGACGTACTCCCCGCCCAAGGCGAAGCCGATAAGGTGTTGGGCAACTTTCTGAAAGATGAATGGGAAAGCATAAGTAAATGACAAAACTCCCCATCATCGAATCCTACTGGGTTGAAGAAAATCGCTTTCTCGCGGGTGAACACCCTGGCGGTTTCGACCCAGAAGCCACGCGCCAACGCATCGACGCGTTTCTCGCCGCGGGCGTCACCGCCTTCATTGACCTCACCCAACTCTATGAACTTACCTCCTACGAAGACATCCTCAAAGAGCAGTCGGAAATTCATGGGGTTAGCGTTTCAAATTACCGCTTCCCAATTCGTGACCACAGCACTCCTTCAGCCACAACGATGACGATCATTCTCAACACCCTCGATAAAGCCATCCAATACGGCGGTTGTGTTTATGTCCACTGTTGGGGCGGAGTGGGGCGCACGGGCATGGTCGTTGGCTGTTATCTTGTCAGGCATGGCATCTCGAACGAACAAGCCTTGAAGCAGGTCAATCAGTTATACAGAACCAGACCCAGCAATCCTTATTTTTCACACTCGCCGGAAAATAAGGAGCAAATTGAATTTGTCTTAAACTGGTGGGATGACCCGGCAGCGTTGCATAAAAACAATCAGAAATTTTGCGAAGGATGAACTGGCACGCGCGTTACCTTCAGCAAGCCGCCTGGACGCGCAACCTGCGAACCTATCTATTTGAACAGGCGGGACTCACAAGCGCACGCCGCGTCCTCGAAGTAGGATGCGGAACAGGCGCCATCCTGCGCGACCTCGTCACCCCCGCCGCGCTGCATGGCCTCGACCTCGAGCCTGCTTCGCTCGCCGAGTGCAGAATCCACGCCCCAGCCGCTTTGCTGACGCACGGCGACGCGCATTCTCTCCCCTACCCCGATCAGTCATTTGACATTGTCTACTGCCACTTCCTTTTGCTTTGGGTGCATAATCCATTGCAAGTTGTACGCGAAATGGCGCGTGTGGGGCAGAGCGTGTTAGCATTGGCAGAACCAGATTACACTCAGCGGGTGGATGAGCCGTCTGCGCTGAAACCGCTCGGCGAATGGCAGACGGAGGCGTTACGCAGGCAGGGAGCAAATCCATCCTTCGGCGCAAAGCTCGCGGAGACCTTTTATCAGGCTGGGATCAAGCTGATCGAAACAGGACCCATTCAAGGCGAAGCAGTGGTACGTTCTGCCGAAGACTGGAAAAATGAATGGGCAGTGATCGAATCCGATTTGGAAGGAATCGTCCCAGACGAGGAAATCCAAAGAATGAAAAAGCTGGATGAAACGGCGCGCAAACACGGGGAACGCACCTTACAAGTTCCTGCCTATTTTGTATGGGGTAAGACTTAAGATACAGCGGACTTCGAAAAAAGAGAAGTATAATTTCGAAAAAAAGTAGGAGGCACGTTTGGAAAACTTAGAACAGGAAGTGGAAGCCGAAATACAGGTTCCTGCTCCTTCGGAAGAAAAAATGAATTGGGGTCGGTTTGTGCTTGATATTATTGAAACTTTGGTACTGGCTGCTATTCTGTTTTTTGGAATTAATACAATTTCAGCCCGCGTCCGAGTGGACGGGTTCAGTATGCGCCCGACACTGGAAGATAGCGAGTTTGTATTGGTAAGCAAGGTGAATTATCGTTTTGGCAATGTGGAACGCGGCGATATTATTGTGTTCCATTATCCGATGGACCCCAAACAGGAATTGATCAAGCGCGTGATTGGCTTGCCAGGCGATACGATCACTGTCCAAAATGGGATGGTTTCCATTAACGGGCAGGTGTTGAGCGAACCTTACATTGCGGCCGCGCCTGTGTATTCAGGTATATGGAATGTGCCAGATGGTCAATTGTTTGTGCTGGGCGATAACCGCAACGATTCTTCCGATTCCCATTCCTGGGGGTTTTTGCCTTTTGAGAATGTGGTCGGCAAAGCAGTTGTGATCTACTGGCCGCCGCCCTTCTGGAAAGTGATCCGACACGCAAAAATACCAGCCACTCCATAGGAAATTAGATGAGCAAAACCGAGAACATTTTCCCTGAATTTTTCCCCTGCAACGAGTGCCATGCGGGCATTTTACAGCCGCGCCACATTACTTATTTTACGTGGCTCGGCAATGAATTGATCAGTGTGCCGCATTTTCCTGCATGGGTTTGCGATGTGTGCGGCAAGCGTGAATATGATCTAAAGGCGATTACGTGGCTGAACATGATCCTGGACCCAAACGCGGGCAAGCCCACGGCCAACCGCCGCCGCATTCCGCCTCTGCCCCGACCTCAACCTGGCGCGCCGCGTCCGCTTCACGATTGCTAGTTGAAGGAAAAAACCACGCCATGTCCCTTTCCCACGATATTTCTCCCCGCACCTATCGCTTTCTCCCCGCCGATATTTTAACATCCGGGTATCGTGTGGTCGGGAAGATCATGGTCACAAGCAATGGGGCCATGGGAATGGTGAACGACCCAACCCGCTCGGCAATCGAGATCAATGATGCGCGCCTGGCGCGCCTGCACATGCCTACAAAACTTGTAGATCACTTTGAACTTGTGCGTATGATGAAAAAACATGTCTACGCCATCTGTTTGGCACGCCGCGAAGACCTTGGTCCACACGCCCTCGTGCGCGGCGGGTTCACAAGCGTGGTTGAATATCCGATCCGCATTACGACGCAGATGTTTGAAATTGAAGGCATCATGGAATTGCCCGGGCGATTTGATTTTACTGCGCTCATCACGGAAGGTTCGCGTGAGTTCCTGCCCATTTTCAATGCGACACTCACGGGCATCCTGATCCCAAATTTGCGGGTGGAAAGCGCAGGGATGCTGATCAATCGCAACCAGGTTGACCTGATGGCTTTGCTTAATCAACGTGTGAAACCTGAAAATTAGTGCCTAATTTGCTTGACTGTCACAAAGGGGAATGATAGAATTCGCCCGCTCAAAAAAAAGCCCCCATCGTCTAGAGGCCTAGGACGCGGCCCTTTCAAGGCCACGACCGGAGTTCGAATCTCCGTGGGGGCACCTCTATAAAAAGAAGCCAGGCATATGTCTGGCTTCTTTTTATTAATTAATCTTTGATAGTTTTTTGAAATTAAGGATCTGGAACATACACGCCGTATGGCTGGCGGGCAGAATTAATGAACTCCGGCCACGAATAACATTCAATCCTGTTCATCGCGGGGTTATAAAGTTCCACCAATCCAAGCCCGTTGCGTTCGGGAGTAATTTTTGTCACGACAACCCAGTGCAAAACTCCGCTCCCGCGCAACAAGCCGGTGCCACTGTCAATATTTACACTGGCAATCACCGAACCAGTTGAAAGCAAATGCTGCATACCTTTAAGGGTATAGCGGCTGCGCTTGATATGCGGCTCGTATATGGCGGTGGTCAGTTGTTTGCTTTCCTGGGCGTAAATATCGAACATTTCAGCTAGTTCGCCTGAACCTGTGCCGCGCGCCCTGCCGCCGCCAAAGATGCGCTTCCAAAAACTTGGAGCTTTTACCTGCCAGTTTTCGAGCAGCTCTTGTAGTGAGATACCAAGAACAAACGCCGCGCACAGTTCACCGCAAGCGTTTACCTGCTTGACGCCGTTAAAAATAAAATACTGTTCAAAATCATTCGGGGCGGGTGTCTGGTTATAGATCACCACACAATCACGGGGGTAATTCTCGATGTAATCCTCAAGGTCTGCGCCATGTACCCACCCGGTCATTGCGCCGCTCTCAGTGATGTAGCGCACCTCTTCATAAGGCTCCCGCTTCTCACCAGTCGCCTCGACAACCGTGCGCTCGAATAAGTCCATTAGTTTTATACGCAAAGTCAAAGGCACTTCGTCCATATTGGCAATTGGCTTTAATAACGGCGCAAAGCGATTTACCCACTTCTTTTTTGTCATGGTGTCTCCCACAATTTTTTTGTCTGCAATATTGAGTTTGGATATGAATACTATAGGCACTGGCTGATTTTTGCAATCATACTATATAAACATTCACTGGAAAAGATGATTTAATTAATTATAAACCTTGCTCGTGGGATTTTTTTTGCGGGGAAAACGGGATAAAAAGCAAAAATCCCAGCGCAATAATCCCCTGCCCGATCAATACTCCGGAAGCCTGCCATGGGCCGAAATAAGGGACTTGCGGAAATGACTGCGAGCCCATGCCGAAAATATCCGCGAGACCGGCAAAGACGGCTATTACATATCCAGTACCCACCAGCCTTGTGCCGATATCTGACATAATCGTACGTTCACGCCCCCACCATAAAGTAAGCAGTCCAATATATCCGCCCAAACAAATAATTGCAAGACCAGCCAGAAAAACAGCGATCTGTACAAAGCCAACCACAGGACTGCGATCCCAGCCGAACCAATCAGGCTTGGCGCCGATGACAAAGATCAACAGACCAAGGATGGTGGCTAAAATGCTGACATAACTGCGCGATGCAAATGAATCGTTTGCGACAGGTGTAGTATCCACAGGTGCGGATGCAGGAATAGGTTGATTTAGGTTCATTTCGGTAAATCCCTTTTTAAGCGCGCAATCCAATTACCGCCAAGAATATTGGCAATGTCTGTTTCGGAATAGCCGCGCGCCTGCAATAAGGATACCAGATTTTGCAGGTCTGCAACCGTATCAATTTCAGGGGGAACAGATTGCCGACCGAAACCGCCATCGAAATCTGACCCAATGCCTGCGTGAAGCGCATCCCCGGCAATCTGGCAGATGTGGTCAAGGTGGTTAACAACATGGCTGAGAGGGACTTCCTCGCGTTTATTTTTTCCAGCCAGCCAGCCAACTTTTAAATATGGATTATAGGGAACTACTCCCACCACCCCATCGTGTTCAATGATCCCTTCAATGATGCGGTCGGAAAAATGACGGTTTGAGTTTGCGTTTGGCATGAGCGAAAGACAGTTGCCATGCGTGCCAACAATCGGTCCGCGATAAATATCAAGCGCCTCCACCGCAGATTGTTCCTCCATGTGACTGAGGTCAAGGGTGAAATTATAGTCTGCCATGGCTGCAAGGAGTTTCCGCCCATCACTTGTAAGCGGACCAGGTTCCCGCCAGCCGCCGCAATAGCGCGTACCCACCCATGCCGGTCCAATTAGCCGCACACCAAGCTCATACCATTCTTCCAATTCTGAGAGACTGCGAATACCTTCAGCACCTTCCATGAGGACGACCATGCCTACGGGATGTCCGCTCTCAAGGCTGGGATTCTGCCAATGGTCGAGGATCAGGTCGAGGTCGCGGGAGGAAGCGACGAGTCGGAATTTATCAGGCGCAGAATCTGTCATCCGATGATATGTCAATAATTGTTCGTGATAAAAATTATGAGCTTCATCGAATGTTTTGTAGACTTGAAGTTTATTTCCGCTTGTGCTCCAGCGCGCAGGAAGGGCAAAAAGGGTCGAAAATATGACCGCCACCTGTCCGCGTTGATAGTCTGGCCAGCCGAGGAGTGCATCTTCGTTGTCCAATACAGTTGCACTGCCAATTTCAAGGCGCCGCGTTTCTCCTGCAGCGCGCGTGTAATCGCGGCCGTATTTCAGCATGTTGTAGGCAATGTCTGCGTGAGCATCAATAATAAGAGTCATAGGGATTATTGAAGAGCGCACCTTTCGGTGCGCTCTGAGTTAGTTTATTCTGATTTTTTCTCTTCGTCCGGTTGGCTTTCTTCAACCGCTGGAGCCTCTTCGACTGCTGGAGCCTCTTCGTCCTGCTCACGGAATTCCTGTGTGAGCATTTTGAAGTCTTTGTCGGCAAAGGCGGCTGAGTCCACTTTGCGAAGACTGAGACCGACACGGTGCTGCTCGCCGTCAATGCGAATGACACGCAGGGTCTTGGTTTCGCCTTCCTTGAGGACTTCCTTCGGATGCTCAACACGGTTCTCGCTTAACTCGGAGATGTGGATGAGTCCTTCGATATCGCCTTCAAGACGGGCAAACGCGCCAAACTTGGTCAGGCGGGTAATGGTGCCTTCCACAAGTTGACCCACGCTGTACTTCTCAACGCGATTCTTCCAGGGATCATCCTGCAAGGCGCGCATGGAAAGCCCGATGCGTTTCTTTTCGCGGTCAACATTGATAACCTTGACCTTGACTTCCTGACCAACTTCAAGGAGTTCCTTGGGATGTGTGAGACGCTCCCATGAAAGCTCGGAAAGATGGACAAGACCATCTGCGCCGTTGATGTTAACGAAGGCGCCAAAATCTGCAAGGCTGGTAACTTTACCGGTATAGATTTTGCCTTCTTCCAATTCGCTGATCACGCGGTCTTTCATGGAAGAGCGGGATTCTGTATTGGTGGAACGTTCAGAAAGAATCAGGCGGCGGCGTTCACGATCCACTTCAATGATGCGGACAGAGATTGCCTGACCGACCATCTTCTGCCAGCGCTGCTCGGGCGTATCACCAGAGGATTGGGCGCGGCGTGAAGAACTAATCTGAGAGGAAGGAACGAAACCACGCAGGTTGCCCACAGCGACGATCAAACCACCTTTGTTGAAACCAATAATCTTTGTATCGATCACGGTTTCTTCGGTAATCATCTTCTCGACATTTTCCCAGGACATTTCTTCCTGGGCGCGTTTGAAGGACAACACAACGTTGCCATTTTGATCTTCAGGGTTGAGAACGTAGACGTTTACTTCCTGCCCAACCTGAAGTTCGGCTCGTTCTTCAGGCGTGAGTTGTTCCAACTCGCGGCCTGCAACGACGCCTTCAGATTTCGCGCCAACGCTAATCAGAATCTGATTTGCGCCAATGCTTGCAATCGTACCTTTGCGGATCTCGCCAACCTGAGGCAATTCCACACTCATGGATTCTGATTCGAGCAGTGACTCCATAGTTTGATTATTAGGGTGTTCTCCCTGGGCGTTTGCCCCTTGCCCACTTAGGGCTTCATTTTCATCCATCACTTGTGGCTCCACTATTACTGAAATATGATTTTGATTATACAAGTGAATGAAGAACTTGACAACCCTGATACAAAAGCAGTTATCTACCCGCCTTTCTTGAAAATAAGAACAGGCGTTATAATCACTTCTTGGAGTAAACAAATGCCCGCTATCTTTCCCTTTACAGCTATTGTTGGACAGGAGCGCATGAAACGCGCGCTCATTTTGAATGCCGTTGATACCCGTATCGGCGGCGTATTGATTCGCGGTGAACGCGGTACTGCAAAATCGACTGCCGCGCGTTCATTAGCCGCGTTGTTGCCGCACGTAAAAATCGTGCAGGATTGCCGCTTCGGATGCGACCCCGATAAACCCGGGACATGGTGTACCGAATGCAAAGAGCGCGGCGGCGCAAGCAAAAAACTTCCCGTAGCAGAGCGCGCCACACCGTTCGTTAACCTTCCTGTTTCTGCCACCGAAGACCGCGTGGTCGGCACTTTGGATATTGAAAAAGCCATTCAAAGAGGCGAACGTCATTTTGAGCCTGGCGTGCTTGCCAGCGCAAACCGCGGACTGCTCTACATCGATGAAGTGAATTTGCTCGACGACCATGTGGTGGATATTCTGCTGGACTCAGCGGCGATGGGTGTCAACACGGTTGAGCGCGAAGGCATTTCCTTTGCCCACCCCGCGCGCTTCATTCTCGTCGGGACGATGAATCCTGAAGAGGGAGATCTCCGCCCCCAGTTGCTGGACCGCTTCGCGTTATCCGTGGACATCGTCGGCATCCGTGAGGCGCGCCAACGCGTGACCATCATGGAACGCAATCTTTCCTATGAAAAAGACGCGGAAGCCTTCCGCACATTATGGCTTCCCAAAGAAGATGAACTCTCGCAGAAGATCGCGCTTGGACGTGAACTCGTTGACCATGTAACCCACACCAGCCGTGACCTGCTCTCCATCGCCGCATTGACCGCTTCGTTAAATGTCGACGGTCACCGCGCAGACTTGGTCATTCTCAAAGCCGCACGCGCCGAAGCTGCCTTCGAAGGCCGCACCAGGATCAACGATCACGATATCGCGCTCGCCGCAGAATTGGCGCTTCCGCACCGCATCAAACGCACGCCCTTCCAGCAAGCCGAGATGACCACCGAACAATTGCAGGAACGCATCGAGCAGTTGGCGGGTCAATCTCAGCCGAGTGAATCGGATGATGAATCTGAAAGCAAGCAGGATGGCGAAGGCGAGGAAAAAAAAACTTAAAACTTGAAGATGAACAGCAGGAAGGTCCGCCACAGGGCAACCCCGAACCCATGCAGCAGCAGGAAGTTTTTGCAAACTCCAATGCAAATTGGTGGGACGGTGGACAAAAGGTTAAATCAGGCGAGACCTTCCAGCCGCGCAAGCTCAACACCCCGCTCGATAAATTAACCCGCAAACAGGCTGGTCGCCGTTCGCTGACCAAAACGGAGCGCAAACACGGACGCTATATCAAGTCGCGTCCTGCGGGTGATAACCTGACGGACATTGCCTTCGACGCCACCTTCCGCGCCGCCGCGCCTTTTCAAATTCAACGCATTGAAGAACGCAAGAAGCTGGCTTTCTCGATCAAGCGCAGCGACCTCCAGCGCAAGATCCGCGTCAAGCGTGTGGCGAATTTGGTTCTGTTCCTCGTGGATGCTTCGTGGTCTATGGCGGTTGCCGAGCGCATGAATGCCACGAAGGGCGCGATCCTCTCGCTGTTGACAGACGCCTATCAGCGCCGTGACCGAGTCGGATTAATCGTCTTCCAGAAAGACCGCGCCACGTTAGTATTATCCCCGACCAACTCAATTCAACTGGCTCAACGCGCATTGATGGACATCCCCGTCGGCGGGAAGACTCCGCTCTCGGCGGGACTGTTCATGGCGCATGATGTGCTTACGCACGAAAAACATATTCATCCTGACGTGGAACCGCTTCTGATCGTGCTAACCGACGGCGCAGGTAATGTATCCATCGGGACTTTGCCGCCACAGGAAGAGGGTTTCAAATTCGCAGAAATGATCGCACAGGAAAAAACGCGCTCCGTCGTCATCAACATGGAACACGCCGCCTTTGACCAGGGACTCGCCCAGCAACTCGCCGACCACCTCAAAGCGCCGTGCTATTCGCTGAGTGATTTGAAGGCTGAG
>Ga0335397_10005123_pt1 | contig 17205 bp, 14 predicted proteins | sample MAT04_FD_205740 | JGI IMG/M metagenome (GOLD analysis project Ga0335397, IMG submission 205740) | Freshwater microbial communities from Lake Fryxell liftoff mats and glacier meltwater in Antarctica - MAT-04 (spades assembly) (version 2) ... | reverse complement strand
GAACCTCAGCCGCCGCCGCTGAACTCCTCATGCGTCAAGCAGCCCCGACGAAGCCGCCCAGGACAGCGAGCCGCTGACCAGCACAAGTGGGGGGCCAAATGGTCATCGAGAAGTGCGGAACGTCTGTACCAACGGTCCTGCATCCGGCTCTTCGACACGAGCGCCACCCGGTGAGGTGGAGCTGCGGAACTGGCGACGGTTCATCGACTCACGGCTGGGGTTGTCGCAACGGCACCGCGCGCTCGAGCGGGCCACCTGCGCGTGAAGCAGTCGAAGACGTCGAGGCAACGGCTGGTGCCTCCTCGTCGCCACCATTGTCGCGTGTCGACAGTCAACCGGCCCTCGGGTTGCGCACAGGGTGAACTGCCGGCTGCGGATGCTCCTCCTCGGCGGTGGACTCGACCTCACTCCTCATTCCTCGGTGAAGAGGGAACTGCCCGGCTACTGTCGACCCAACCGAACATGGTGTTTCGCTGACCTCTGAACTCCGCCCGGCCACGGAAGTCACAGAACGAGAACCGGAGACACGAGCGCGTCTGCGGTCTGTAGTAGAAGGAGATGGAGCAGATGACTCGAACAACTGCCGGCATCATCGCGGCCGTCGCCGCAGCCCTTGTGCTCGGAGCGTGCAGTGCGGAAACGGAAACCGCGGACCCCGCGGCGTCAGGTACCACGGCGTCGGGGGCCGCGGCGTCCGCGACGACCAAGGCCGCCGCCCCGAAGGCGACGACCAAGCCGCAGCCCGCCGCTCCGGCGTTGACCAAGGAGCAGGCGAACGCCAAGAACACCGCCCTGTCCTACCTCGACCTGTCCGGCTTCTCGATGTCCGGCCTGATCAAGCAGTTGGAGTCCGAGGGCTTCTCGGCCAAGGACGCCGAGGCCGCGCTGGCGACGATGAAGGTCGACTGGAACGCCGAGGCGGCGGAGTCCGCGAAGGCGTATCAGGACATGACGCCCATGTCGGCGGCCGGGCTCATCAAGCAACTCAAGTTGGAGGGTTACACCACCGAGCAGGCCGAGTTCGGGGCCAAGGCGGCGGGGCTGTGAGTGCACGGCGCCAAGGGAAGGCTTGACGTCAGAACGCGTGCGCCTCGTCGCCGTGACCTGACTGTCTACCCGTCGTAGGTCGGGGTGAACTGGTCCACGTGGTCCCCGGCCCCTGCCTTCTCGACCCATGCGTATGCCGCATCGGCCCCGCCTCGCACGCGTCGTTATCGGCGTCCCCGGAGATGACGACACCGGGCCTGAGCACAGCCACCTGCGGAGCCAGGTCGGCGATCTCCACAGAACACACGCGGACTTCGCCGCTTGCATCCGCCTGTCGTCAATGTCGTCTGACAAGTCGTCGACGTTCTCGCCGAAGCTCTTCATCTCCTCGTGACCACGGCTTCCTCGACGCAGGTCAACACGATGACGAACGGACTCGACATGCGCATCACACCGTTGTCCGCCCACGACGCACCCACGCCAGGGACACGCCGAATGACCGAGCACCACGCGATCGCGCCGGTCAGGATGGTGCCGTGCCCCGCATCCCCGACTCGACAAGGTCCTCGCTGCAGCAGCGACTGACGATCCGCGCGCGCGAACGCTGGCCACCCTGGCCCACGTCGCCATCCGATACCGCGCCGGCTTCGCCCACGTCGACGGCGTGCTACCCGACGGGGACGTGCTCCCAGTGTGCCGACTGCGCCACGCCGGCTCCGCCAGCAGGTGGGGCTTCGCGATCTACCGGGCCAGCCATGACGACTACGAAGACTTCTAGCTGCCCACCGGACCCATGGGCGGCACCGCCGAAGACGTCGCGCAAGCTCGGGTCGGCGACCTCGCATGACGCCGCTGGCACTCTATCGACCACGACCTTGGGAGACAGAGGCAGCGCGCAGCCCAGGCAGGCCGAAGGACGCGACTGGATGGTCCTAGTCCGTGGAGCTCTGGAACGACCGGTACGACCGGTACGACCGGTACGACCGGTACGACCGGTACGAAGGTTCCGATCGACGGGACCGCCGATCGTGCGTGGCTGGACCGTGCCGCTCACCTGCTGGGGGGGGTACGCGAGACGTCATCGGGTCCCAGTTCCACGTGGTGGTCACGCAGGCGTGGTGGGAAGAGGGCCGAGCTGGGTGCGGCAGGACCGGGCGAGTGAGCCTGACAACGGGCAGTCGCTCACTGAAGGCACAGCGCCACTGTCAATGCCACGCTCAGGGGGCGCCCATGGCCTGCCGACTGCCTGTTCGTGGGAGCGCTGATCGCTCGGGGGTGCCAGGAGCGCGGTGGGTCGCGCCTCCGGCACCTCCAAGGCCGGAGCCCGCCGTCACGGGTCGCGCCAAGGGCGGCAGGTGGCTTCTCCGGGACGGCTGAAGCCACCACTGATCACCTTTGGCGAAACATCCGACCACCGGCCTGTGCCGCGAAACGGGCCGCGGCCGCAGTGGCCCTGTGTGGGCGCTGTGACGCTGCTCGGCGTGGGCGGAGTGGCGCCTTATCCAGTGTTCGGCGCCGTCAGCTCAGCTGTCGAGCAGCTCTCGCAGGTCGTCTGCGGTCAGTGCCGCCGACAGCGCCGCCCCGTCGTCGACGACCCGGGTGAACAGGTCACGCTTGCGCTCCTGCAGTGCGACGACCTTCTCCTCGATGGTGTCGCGCGAGACCATCCGGTAGACGTTGACCGGCCGGGTCTGGCCGATGCGGTGGGTGCGGTCGATGGCTTGGGCCTCCGCGGCGGGGTTCCACCACGGGTCGAGCACGAACACGTAGTCGGCCTCGGTGAGCGTCAGCCCGAAACCCCCGGCCTTGAGCGAGATGAGGAACACGGGCGCCGTCCCCTCACGGAACGACGCGATCCGTTCGGCGCGGTTGCGCGTCGACCCGTCGAGGTACTCGTACGCGATCCCCTCCGACTCCAGGCGAGAACGCACGATCTTCAGGAACCCGGTGAACTGCGAGAACACCAGCGCCCGGTGCCCCTCCTGGGCCAGCTCCTCGAGCTGCTCCACCAAGGCGTCGACCTTCGCCGACGACGCCAGCCCGCCGTAGGCCGGATCCACCAACGACGGGTCGAGCGACATCTGCCGCAGCACGGTCAGCGCGCGCAGGATCGCGATGCGGTTGCCGTTGACGTCGTCGATGAGCCCGAGCAGCCGCTGCCGCTCGCGCTGCAGGTGCCGGTCGTAGACCGCCCGGTGCCGTGGGTGCAGGTCGACCGAGAGCACCTGCTCCATCTTCGGCGGCAGCTCGGTGGCCACGGCATCCTTGGTGCGCCGCAGCATCAGCGGCCGGATGCGGCGGCGCAGCGCCGCGAGCCGCTCGGCATCCCCGCCGTTCTCGATCGGCTTGGCCCACAGCTCCTTGAACAGCGCCGGCCGCGGGTGCAACCCCGGCGCCACGATCGACAGCAGCGACCACAGGTCCATCAGCGAGTTCTCCAGGGGGGTGCCCGTGATGGCGAACTTCGCCCGCGCCGTGAGCCGTCGCACCGCCTGGTAGGTCTTGGCCTGGTGGTTCTTCACGAACTGCGCCTCGTCGAGCACCACGGCCCCCCACGAGCGCGACCGGAACGCCACCTCGTCGATGCGCACCACGGCATACGAGGTGATGACGACCTGCGCGCCGGCGATGGTGTCTTCCAACCCGATCCGTGCCTTGGCCCGGGTGCGGTCGACGACCACCGTGGCCAGCCCCGGCGCGAACCGGGCCGCCTCGCTCTGCCATGTCGACAGCACCGAGGTCGGTGCCACCACGAGCACCGGGTCGTCGAGCTCGCCGCGCTCGTGGGCGCGCAGCACCATCGCGAGCATCTGCAGCGTCTTGCCCAGGCCCATGTCGTCAGCGAGCACCCCGCCGAGCCCGCAGTCCCACAGCAACGACAACCACCGGAACCCGTCGACCTGGTAGGGCCGCAGCGTGGCATCCAGGCCGGCGGGCAGCGCCGCCGGCTCCACGGCATCGAGATTCAGGAGTGCCCCCACCGCGCGGGTCCAGCGGTCGGACTGCTGCTCGACCACGCCCAGCGCCGCGAGCTCCTCCCACAGCCCGGCGTGCACCACCGAGATGCGCAGCGGGTCGGAGGGCCTGTCCTGCAACGACTTCGCCTCGTCGACCAGGGCCCGTAGCGCCTCGAGCTCGGGACGGTCGAGCGCGAACCAGGTGCCGCTGTCCAGGATGAGGTTTTCATGGCCACGAGCGATGGCCTCGATGAGCGGCGCGAGCGGCACGTCCTCACCGGCAACGGTCACCGAGATGCCGAGGTCGAACCAGTCGGTGGGCGCGTCGTCGACCGGGTCGGATGTCGACACCTGGATGAGGGGCGCGTCGACCGCCTCGCTGTACTCCGCGGCCTCGCCCATGACGGTCAGCTCGAGGGAGGGCAGCTCCTCGAGCACCGGAAGCAGCTCGGCGAAGGCCACCGTCGCGAACCCGTGCAGCCGCACCTCAGGCACCAGCCGCCGCACCTTCGCCACGACCTGCCACAGCCGGTCGACGCCGGCGACCTCCTCGACCTCGAGCAGCCCCTCGACCAGCGCCCGCTCAGCCGCCCGGTCGCGCATCGGGTCGGGCTCCTCGACGCCCATGGGCACGAGCACCCCGCCGCCGACCGTGCCGTAGCGGAAGCCCCACTGCAGGTGCGCGCGATGCCCCGGCTCGAAGGTGACCCGCAGGGCCAGCCGCGGCGGCACGGCATCCGGCAGGTCGAGATCGCCGGATGCCGCCCGCACCCGCGCCTTGCGCCGCAGTGCCGGCAGGTGGGTGACGGTGAAGCGGGCCCAGTCGGCCTCGGGCACCTCGATGACACCGCGGTCGAGGAGAGCTTGGCGTTTGCTGTCGAGCGGCTCGGCGAGCGCCCCGAGGACGAGGGTGTCGTCGTCGCGCAACCAGAAGCCGGTGGCGGGCTGGCCGACGAGGGTGGTGCGCCCCGTCGTGCCGGCGGGCAGGTCGAGGCGCGGGTGCAGCTCGGCGCCGTCGTCGGTGCGCACGACGTCGACGATGAGCTCGGACGGCTCGGGCGCGAAAGCGACGTCGCCGCCCTCCTTGAGGTCGGTGAGCAGACGGACACCCGCGCGGTCGGCGGCCCGGAGCAACGAGACCCACGAGGGCCCGAGGTGGTCCAGGAGGATGGCGTCCGGCATCCGGCCATAGCCGAAGGCGCGCACCGAGCGGCGGTGGGCGTCGGCGAGAGCGGTGAGGGCGTCGCGGTGCTCGTCGGCGAACGAGACCCGGCCGAAGCCGTAGTAGCCGCCGGCGAAGGTCTCCCACGAGACACCCGTCCGGATCCACCCACTGCGCACCCCCGGCACAACCGGCCGGATGCGGAGCTGGGCGCGGGCCGGCTCGTCACGGCGAGGCCCCGAGGCCGGCTCGATGAGAATGCCGACCTGAGTGTGCTCGGGCTCGAGGTCGGTGTCGTCGAGAAGCCCGCTGAGAGCCCGCTCCCATGTAGGGGGAGGAGCCACGCTCGGCCGGCCCTGCGCCCGGTCGAGCACCGGCTGCGACTCGCGGACCCGGGCCACGACGGCGACGGCGTGCTTGCAGTCGCCGCCCACCGGGCAGCTGCAGCTGCTGGCCCAACGGCGCAGCTCGAGGCGGCCGACGGACGCAGTCGCGACCCGGGTGAGCCCGGTGTGCGTGGTGTAGGTCTGGCCGTTGCTGCCGCTCACCCAGCCGGTGGCGTCGGTGCCGTCGTCGGACAGCTCCATCTCGACGACCCGGCCCTGCTTGGCGTAGGCGAGGCCGCGGGCGACGGTCACCGTGCCGCAGACCTCGTCGAGCTCGCGGTTGGTGAGGTCGGCGAGGCGGTTGACAGGAAAGACACGACCCACCACTGACCTCCGCGACGCCTGCGCCGAGCCATCCGGGCCCGACTCCTGAACACCCAACCGTATGCCGTGCGCCCGACATCTCCGTCATGCCGTCCACAGCCTCGCCGGTGTGCGGCCTCCTCACGGCGACCTCAGGGTGCCTCCGCTCGATGACGACCGCCCCCGGTCAACCCGGTGGAACCGCTCGAACACATGCGTCAGGTGCTCGGGCGGGATGCCGGGGCCGGCATCTGCGACGTCGACGCGCACGCCGCCCGGCAGCGCCACGACCGTCAACCACACCGGGATGCCGGCCGGGGTGTGCCGCACGGCGCTCGAGGTGATGCCGACAAGGGCCTGGGTCAAGCGGTCGCGCTCTCCGGTGACGACGAGCGACTCCAGGGCGTCGACGGTGACGGCCCGGTCGGGAGCCACGACCCGCAGGTCGGCCGCCACGTCGCGTACGACCACCGCCAGGTCGACCGGCTCGCGCGCCACGACGCCGAGGTCGTCGAGCCGGGCCAGGTCGAGCAGGCCGTCGACGAGCCGCCGCGTCCGGGCCGCCTCGTCGCCCATCCGGCGCATGGCGTCGGCGATCTCGGCCACAACGGCCACGTCGGCGATCTCTTCCACGTCGGCCACGTCGGCCACGTCGGCCACGTCGGCCACGTCGGCCACGACGAGCCCGACCAGCCCGACCAGCCCGACCAGCCCGACCAGCCCGACCAGCCCGACCAGCCCGACCAGCCCGACCAGCCCGAGCGTCATCGTCAGCCGGCAGGATTCCTCGAGACTTCCTGTGGACCACCCCGCGAAGTCAGGAGCACTTCGCGAAGTCAGGGCCGTATACGACCCTGACCGGGCGAGAACCTCCTGAGCCGGCGAAGTGCTCCTGACTCCGCGGTGGCGCCTTCGTCGAGGGGCTTGGGGCGGGGATCTCCAGCGGGTCGCGAGGTTTCCGCACAGCGGCCCCGAGGCCCGCGGCCGAACGTGGTCACGTCACCACCCGAGCCGGCGCGAGCCGGACGGCATCCACCACTCGAAGGAGCACCCCTCATGACCCGCCTGCGCACCACCCTCGTCGCCGTCGGCCTCGGCACCGCAGTCCTGGCGGCGGGTGCCGTCGTCGCATCGAGCGCCCTCGCCACCGCCGCCGCACCCACAGCGGCCACCGTCGCCGGATCCACAGCGGCCACCGACGCCGAACCCACCGACGCCACCGACGCCGAACCCACCGACGCCACCGACGCCGAACCCACCGACGCCACTGCCACGCCCCGCGCCGCCGCCGGGGCTGCTGGAACAAGCTCACCGACAAGCAGCGCAGCTGTCTGCAGGCTGCCACGATCACCCGGCCGGTCGGGCCGCTCGACGACGCCGAGCGCGCGGCCCTGCGGGCCGAGGTCGAGAGCGCCGCTTCGTCGTGCCAGGTCACCCTGCCGTTCGCCAAGGCCCGTGCCGCCGGGAACGAGCTGAGCGACGAGCAGCAGCAGCGCCTCGAGGAAGCCGCAGTCACCCGCCCGTGGGGCCCCCTGACCAAGGAGCAGCGCCAGCAGGCGCTAACCGACCGCAAGGCGGCCGCCACGCAGTGTGGCGTACTGGTGCGCATGAAGACGGCCGCACTCTGACCAGCACGCCCGGCCGGCCCGGTCGAGAGTAGAGAACACGCCGCAACGGCGCACTGGCCGGCGGCGTGTTCTCTACTCTCGACGCGGCGTTGCGGCGCGCAAGGTCAGTTGCTGGGCTGGGGACCTCGCGCGTCGAGCGCGGCCTGGCGCTCTTGCACCACCGTCGAACAGGCCACGAGGAAGCGCTCCATGCTGGCGCCCCGGCTGGTGTCGCCGAAGTACCGCTGCACCAGCGCCGCGTGGGTCTCGTCGGGGTGCGCGACCGCCGCGTCGATGAGCTCGGGGGCCCGGCCGGCATCCGCGGCGTCGAAGAGCGTCAGCTCTCGCACCAGCCCGGACTCGGGCACCTGGGCTCGTGGCTCGTCCGGCCGGGTGACGAGCAGGGGCTTGCCCGTGGCGAGCCAGTCGTAGGCAACTGCCGAGATGTCCATAACTGCGACGTCGGATGCCGCGAGCTGCCACCCGAACCCACCCTCGAGGTCGACGACGTGACGGGCCGTGGGGTCGTCGGCGTTGGCCTGGTGCAGCAACTTGACGATGTCGGCGTGCGCCGCGGCCGACGCGCGCAGCACGATGCCGGTGCGCGGGTGCGGCCGGTAGACCACCCGGTGCCGGCCGGTGCTGAGCAGCGAGCGCACCAGCGCCGGCCCGTGCGAGGACACCGACGAGTAGCGCATGCTCGCGCGGTCTCCCTCCCAGGTCGGCGCGAAGAGCACGACGGTGCGCCTGTCGCGGGGGAGCGCGGGGCCGGGGAACTCGACGTCGACCTGGGGCCGGCCCACCTCGACGAGGCGCTCCTCGTCGAAGCCGATCAGCTTGCGCAGGATGCGCTCGCGGGCTGCGGTGCCGGCGATGAAGACCCGGTCGTAGGCCTTGAGCTGGTTGCTCGACATGTAGTCCTTGTCGGACTCGCCGTGGCAGATGAACACGTGCGCCGGGTCGGCGAAGCGCATCGCCGAGAAGTTCGCCTGGTTCTGGTTGACGTAGAGGATCGCCCGGATCCTCTGGCGCCGGATGAACGCCTCGACGGCGTCGATGTCGGGCGCGTGGTGCACGGGGACGGGGCAGTGGCGCAGCAGCTCGCGGGTGGTCTCCCAGTTGCGCGAGAGCAGTGCGACGTGGTGCCGCTCGTGCAGCCGGCGCAACGGCTCGAACCACTGGTCGATCTGGTAGAGGTTCTCCCTGCCGTCGGTGAAGTAGACGACGATCTCGACCGTGCCGTCGGGCACGGGCGGGCGCTGCGACAGCTGCGACAGCACGACGCGGCGCGCCCGCATTGCCCGAACGCCTCTGGAGAGGATCTCGCGGACCTTCGCGACGTCCTCGGTGAGCGCCATCAGGTGATGAACCGGTCCGCGACCTCGAGCGCTCGGTCGAGCATGTCGAGACCCTCGGCCATCTCCTCCGCCGTCGTCGTGCACGGCGGCACGACGTGGGTGCGGTTGAAGTGGATGAACGGCCACAGACCCTCGGCCTTGCACGCCGCGCCGAACTCGTTCATCGGCCCGGCCGCGGCACCGCCCGCGTTGTAGGGGACGAGCGGCTCACGGGTGCCGGCATCCTTGACCAGCTCCAGGGCCCAGAAGAAGCCGAGGCCGCGCACGTCGCCGACGCTCGGGTGCTTCTGCGCGATCTCCGCCAGGCGGGGGGCGATCACGGTCTCGGACACCTTGCGGACGTTCTCGAGGATGCCCTCCTCCTCGAAGATGCGGATCGACGCGACCGCCGAGGCGCAGGCGAGGGGGTGACCCGAGTAGGTGAGGCCCCCGGGGAAGGCGCGCTCGGCGAACGTGTCGGCGATGGCGTCGGAGATGACCACCCCGCCGAGCGGCACGTAACCGGAGTTGATGCCCTTGGCGAAGCAGATCAGGTCGGGGGTCAGGCCCCACTGGTCGACGGCGAACCACTCTCCGCACCGCCCGAAGCCGGCCATGACCTCGTCGGCGATCCAGACGATGCCGTGCTCGTCGCAGATCTCGCGGACGCCGGCGAGGTAGCCGTCCGGCGGCACCAGGATGCCGTTGGTGCCCACCACGGTCTCGAGCATGATCGCGGCGATGGTCGACGCACCCTCGACCATGATCGTGTCGCGCAGGTGCTGCAGGGCGCGCTCGCACTCCTGCGCCCCGCTGGTCGCGTGGAACGCGGAGCGGTAGGGGTAGGGACCCCAGAAGTGCACGATGCCGCTCATCCCCGGCTCGCTCGGCCAGCGGCGGGGGTCGCCGGTGGCGGTGATCGAGCCGGCCGTGGCGCCGTGGTAGCTGCGGTAGGTCGTGAGTACCTTGTGGCGCCCGGTGTGCAGGCGCGCCATCCGCATGGCGTTCTCGGTGGCCTCGGCGCCGCCGTTGGTGAAGAAGACCCGGTTCAGGGCGCCCGGTGCCAGTGCGGCGATGAGCCGGGCCGCCTGGGAGCGCGACTCGTCGGCGAAGCTCGGTGCGATCGTGCACTGCCGGGCGGCGGCCTCCTGGATCGCCGCGACGAGCTTCGGGTGCTGGTAGCCGATGTTGACGTTGACGAGCTGGCTGGAGAAGTCGAGGTAGCGCCTGCCCTCGAAGTCCCAGAAGTGGCTGCCGGAGGCGCCGGCGATGGGCAGCGGGTTGATCAGCGCCTGGGCCGACCAGGAGTGGAAGACGTGGGCCCGGTCGTCGCGCGCGACGGCCGCACCGCGGGCTGCATCGGCGGAGCTCTGTGGCTCGGGGAAGGTGCTCATCGTGCGGGGCCTCTCGTGTCCGATTCGCGAGCCCAGCCTAGTCGTGCGGTGCCGGCCCGACGCGATGCGGTCTGTCGCCATTGCGGCCCTCAGCCGGGCAGGGTGAAGATCGTGCGGTGCCACGGCTTGTGCGCCACCGCGGTGTTGTCGTGCATGACGTGTTTGACATTGGTGTACTCGTCGAAGGAGTAGGCCGACATGTCCTTGCCGAAGCCGCTGTGCCGGTAGCCGCCGTGCGGCATCTCGCTGATGATCGGGATGTGGTCGTTCACCCACACGCAGCCGGCCCGGATCTCGCGGGTCGCGCGCCCGGCCCGGTAGGTGTCGCGGGTCCACGCGGATGCCGCGAGACCGAACTCGGTGTCGTTGGCCAGCCGGATCGCCTCGTCGTCGTCGTCGAACGCCACGACGACGAGCACCGGGCCGAAGACCTCGTCGCGCCAGAGCTCGGAGTCGAGCGGCACGTCGGAGACGAGCGTGGGCTCGTAGTAGCAGCCGCGGGCGAGGTCGCCGGTGGGGGTCTGCCCGCCGGTGGCGACCGTGGCGTAGCCCCGGGCGCGCTCGACCATGCCGGCCACCTTGGCCTGGTGCGCGGCCGAGCTCAGCGGGCCGAGGTCGGTGGCCTCGTCGGCGGTCGGGCCCAGGCGCACCTGGGCCATCAGCTCGGCGACGCCCCTCACGAAGTCATCGTGCACCGACCGGTGCACGATGGCGCGGGTGGCGGCGGTGCAGTCCTGACCGGCGTTGATGAGGGATGCCGCGACGGCACCGTGCATCGCCGCCTCGAGGTCGGCGTCGTCGAACACCACGAACGGCGCCTTGCCGCCCAGCTCGAGGTGCACGCGCTTGCCGGTGGCTGCGGCGGTCGCCATCACCTGGCGGCCAACGTTCGTCGACCCGGTGAACGAGGTCATCGCGACGTCGCGGTGGCCGACGAGGTGCTGGCCCGCGACCGGGCCGGTGCCGGTGACGACGTTGACGACACCGGCGGGGGCGCCGGCCTCGGTGAACGCCTGGGCGAACAGCAGGCTGGTGAGCGGGGTGATCTCGGCCGGCTTCAGCACGATGGTGTTGCCGGCGGCGATGGCGGGCAGCACCTTCCAGGCGGCCATCTGCAGCGGGTAGTTCCACGGGGCGATCGAGCCCACGACACCGATCGGCTCGCGCCGGATGGATGACGTGTGGTCGCCGGAGTACTCGGCGCTGGCCATGCCGTCGAGCCGGCGGGCGGCCGCGCCGAAGAATGCGGTGTTGTCGACGGTGCCGGGCACGTCGAACTCGCGGGCGAGGCGGATCGGCTTGCCCGCCTGCCGGCTCTCGAGCTGCGCGAGCTGCTCGGCGCGTTCGTCGAGCAGCGCGGCGGCCTTGAGCAGCACGGTCGAGCGCTCGACCGGGGTGGCGCGGCTCCACTCCTCGAACGCGGTGGATGCCGCAGCGACCGCCTCGTCGACGTCGGCGGGCCCCGCGAGGGTCACCGTCTCGATCGTCTCGTTGGTGCTCGGGTCGAGCACGTCGAAGGTCTCGCTCGAGGCGGCGGCACGTCGTCGTCCGCCGATGTACTGGTGCATGGCCGTGAGCATACGGCGCCGCACGGGTCCCCGAAGTGGGGTCCGGGGGCCCCGGTCGCATGCGGAATCAGTGGTCGGTGAGCGTCACGGCATCCGGGATCGGTCGGAACCACGTCGGTGGGCGTCCTCGGCCTGCGGTGCTGCGGTGCTGGGGTGCTGCGGTGCTGCGGTGCTGGGGTGCTGGGGTGCTGGGGTGCTGGGGTGCTGGGGTGCTGGGGTGCTGGGGTGCTGCGGAGTCAGGAGCAGTCCGCCCGCTCAGGAGGTTCTCGCGGAGTCAGGGTCGAGTGCGGCCCTGACTCGGCGGAGTGCTCCTGACTTCGCGGGGAGGGCGCGGGGACAGGCGGACGGGGCGCCGGCCACTCGGTGTGGCCGACGCCCCGTCGGCATGCGGAACTGCGGTGCTGCGGTGGCGCTGGGTCAGCCGTTGACGGCGCGCTTGAGCTGCGCGGCCGCCTTGAAACCGACCGAGGTCGACGCGGCGATGGCGATCTCGTCGCCGGTCTGCGGGTTGCGGCCGGTGCGGGCGGCGCGCTCGCGGGTCTCGAACGTGCCGAAGCCCGCGAGGCGGACGTCCTCACCCTTGGCCAGCTGCTCGCCGATGACGTCGAGCGTGGCGCCGATGATGTCCTCGGCGGCCGCGGCGGAGACGTCGGCGCGCTGCGCGACGACCTGGGCGATGTCCTTCTTGGTCATGTCACTCCTTGTTGCTGGATGTCGATCGTGTCGACGCTAGCAAGGGGCGCGGTCGGACCACGCATCTCCCCACGAGGTGTCGCGTGCTGCACGGTAGGCGATCGCGTCGCGTCTGGTCACCACGACCCGCCCCGCGGACGCATCGGGCCGGCACACCTCGAGCTGGACCAGGCCCTTGCGCTTGACCGGGTGCCGCAGCACGCGGCCCCCAGCGCGGGCGACGGGCTCGCGCGACGCGACGACGTAGGAGAACTTCTCGTCCTCGTGGCCGAGCTGCCCGCCCTTGACCCGCCGGTGCAGCGCGCTGCGGTCGAGCCGCACGGCGAAGTGGCACCAGTCGCCGGGCCGGGCCGCGACCGGGCACGGGCCGTCCTGCGGGCAGGGCGCCAGCACGTGCCACCCCGCGCCGGTGAGCCGGGAGCGCGCCGCCAGCACCGCGGCATACCCGCGTGGCGTGCCCGGTTCGACCACCAGGACCAGCAGGGATGCCGCGGCGGCCGCGTCGACCACGGGCGCGTGCATCGTCTCGGGAAGCTCGCCCAACAGGTAGCTCACGACCGCGAGGTCCGCCGGGGGAAGGGTGACTCCGGGGCCGAGCAGCGCGCGAGTCCAGGTGGCCCGGGCCACCGGCGCCGGGCCGTGCCGCCCGATCCGCGCGCCCAGCGACAGTGCATCGGCCGACCCGTCGAGCACGGTGGCCCGCTCGAGCCCCGCAAAGGCCTCGGCCACCGCCCAGGCGGCCGCCCCGGTGCCCCCGCCGACGTCGACGAGTGAGCGCACCTCGAGCCCGGGAGCCAGGTCGGTCGCGTGCCGCAGCGCCCGCGACACCGCGGCGTGCGTGGCCGGCATCCGGTACGCCGCGTACGCCGCCGCCGCCGTGGGATCGCGCAACACCTGGTGCGTCGGCGGGGCACCGCTGCGGTAGGCCTCGATGAGCGATGCCGTGGCGCGCCGCAGCGCGTCGGCCGGCAGGCCGCCGAGCACCGAGTCCAGAGCGGGTGTCAGGGCGGTCGGCACACAGGTCATCCTCCTACGCTGGGGCGCAACCGACGAGGAGGTCGCCCCGTGGCCCGACGCGTGCTGGTCGTCGACGACGAGCCGGAGATCCGCGCGGTGCTGCGCGCCTACCTCGAGCACGACGGTTTCGTCGTCGCGGAGGCAGGCACGGGGGCCGAGGCGCTGCGCCGCACCCTGGCCACCGACGGCACGGCGCCGGATGTCGTCCTGCTCGACATCGGGCTCCCCGACCTCGACGGTCTTGAGGTGCTGCGCACCATCCGACGCTCCTGCGACGTCTACGTCGTGCTGGTGACCGCTCGCGCCGACGAGGTCGACACCCTCGTCGGGCTGGGCGCAGGGGCGGACGACTACGTGGCCAAGCCGTTCTCACCCCGCGAGGTCGTCGCCCGCGTCGGGACCGTCCTGCGACGCTCAGCACAACGCGGTGTGGGCGCTGCTGTCGACGACCACGTGCTGCGGTTCGACGGCCTGAGCCTCGACGAGCGCCGCCGCGAGCTGGTCGTCGGCGCCGAGGAGGTGCGCCTGTCCACCCTCGAGTTCGACCTCCTGCGGGCCCTGGCCTCCTCGCCCGGGCGGGTCTTCTCGCGGGCCCAGCTGCTCGAGGAGGTGTGGGGGTACGACTTCTACGGTGACGAGCGGGTGGTCGACGTGCACGTGCGCAGCGTGCGGCGGGCCCTCGGCGACGACGCGAGCGACCCCCGGATCGTCGGCACGGTGCGGGGCGTCGGCTACAAGTTCCTCCTCGCCCCGCTGCGGAGCACGTCGTGAACCGCCTCGCCGCCCGGCTGGTGCTCTCGCACGTGCTGGTCGCGGTGCTCGGCGGGCTGGCGACCTTCCTCGTCGTGCGACTGCTGACCCCCGAGCTGTTCGACCGGATGATGGGGGCCGCCGGCCCGATGATGGGGCAGGGGCGCGGCGGGTCGCTCCGGGGGCAGGTGGCGGACGCGGTCACGCAGGCGCTGCTCGTCGGCATCCTGGTCGGCATCGCGGCGGCCACCGTGTTCGGCATCTTCGCCGCGCAGCGGCTGGTGCGGCCGCTGCGGCAGCTCGGTGACACCACGCGCGAGATCGCGGCCGGCCGCTACGACGTGCGCGTGGCCCGGCCGCGGGAGCACGAGCTCGCACTGCTCGCCGACGACGTGAACACGCTGGGCCGCACGCTCGCCGAGACCGAGTCGCGTCGGGTGCGGCTGCTGGGCGAGCTCGCTCACGAGATGCGCACCCCGCTCACGGTCATCGAGGGGTCGGTCGAGGGGATGATCGACGGCGTCCTGCCCACCGGCCCCGAGCGCCTTGGGCTGGTGAGCGACGAGGTGCGCCGGCTGCGCCGCCTCGCCGACGACCTGTCGGCCCTGTCGCGTACCGAGGAGGGCCGGCTGGGGCTGGTGCGCGGCACGGCGGACCTGCGTGTCGTGGTCGCGGATGCCGTCGAGCGGCTACGCCCCCAGGCCGACGACGCGGGGGTCTCCCTGCGGGTGCAGACCCCGGCCGGGCCGGTGCCGGTGGCGGTCGACGCCGACCGGTTCGCGCAGGTGGTGACCAACCTCGTGGGCAACGCCCTGCGGGCCACTCAGCCCGGCGGGAGCATCGAGGTGCGGGTCGTCGTCGAGGGGCGTGAGGCCTCGGTGGCCGTGGCGGACACCGGGGAGGGGCTGGCGCCCGAGGACGTGGCGCGGGTCTTCGAACGGTTCTACCGCGTGCCCGATCGACGCCGGGGCGGGGCCGACACCGGCTCGGGCATCGGCCTGACCATCGCCTTCGGCATCGTCCGTGCCCACGGCGGCACCCTGGAGGCAGCGTCGCCGGGCCGTGGTCGCGGTGCGACGTTCACGGCCCGACTACCTCTGGTGCCGGTGGCTCAGCCGGCGGTCGCGTCGGGGTAGCTGCAGGTCCCACCCGTTCCGGGGCCGTTGCCGGTCCCGTTGTGCATGCCGTTGCCGTTGCCATTGCGGTTGCCGTTGCGGTTGCCGTTGCCGTTGCGGTTGCCCGTGCCGGGGGTGGTGCCATTGGCCGCCGAGCGGTCACGCATCATCCCCGCACCGGTGCCGAGGCGCCCGTCGACAGCCCGCTGGTAGGCCGTGAGGTGGTTCTGCGAGCCCTTGAGGAGCTGGCCGAGCACGATGTCGACGTCGGCCGGGAGGTTGGCGGCGATGCTCTTTCGCAGGTCGGCGATGTCGCGCTGTTCGAGCTCGACACCCACCCGGTAGGCGGCCGCTAGCGAGGCGCTGCCCTCGGCCAGCCAGCCGTTGTACAGATTCTGGATCGCCGGGATGGCGTAGGTGCCGGCTGCCTTGCCGGCCGACGGGTCGGTGACGCCGTAGCGCCTGAGAAGGGTGCCCACGGCGGCGAAGTGCCGGCTCTCGCTGTTGGTGACCATGCTGAACGGACGCGCTCCGTCGTACTTTCGCGCGAGCGCGGCGTAGAGGTCGCGGGCCATCCGCTCCTCCTCGCGCGAGAAGGTCAGGGCGCTGCTCAGCGCGCTGTCGGCCGTCGCCGTCGGCGTCCTTGCTGGCGTCGTCAATGCCTGGCTCGCGGCCGGCGCCGCGCTCAGGAGGGCCGTCAGGCCCAGGGTTGCTGCCGCTAGGCGGATCGTGGTGCTCATGGGGTGCTCCTCGTCTTCGGTTCGTGGTTGTTCACGACCGATGCAACCCGATGGGGATGAAGCGAGGCACGCGGCCGATGTGAAGGGTTCGTGAAGGAGCTCTGGGTGACGCGGCGGGGATGATGCAGCGCGCCGACGGTGTTCCCTTCCTGTCCGCAGACCGGTGGAATATACCCGTGGGGGTATGCTGTTGACCGATGCGAACACCATCCGACCCCGAACAAGGAGTACCCAGCATGGCCACCGTCGAGCTCACCGCCGACACCTTCGAGCAGACCATCAGCACGAGCGAGATCGTGCTCGTCGACTGGTGGGCCTCGTGGTGCGGCCCGTGCCGCCAGTTCGCCCCGACCTACGAGAAGTCGAGCCTCAAGCACGACGACGTCGTGTTCGGCAAGGTCGACACCGAGGCCGAGCAGAATCTCGCCGGCGCCGCGCAGATCACCTCCATCCCCACGATCATGGGGTTCCGCGACGGCATCCTGGTGTTCCGCCAGTCCGGCGCCCTGCCCCCGGCCGGCCTCGAGCAGGTCATCGAGGGCATCAAGGGCCTGGACATGGACGACGTGCGTCGTCAGGTCGAGGCCAAGCAGGCCACCGCCCAGCAGGTGTGAGGACGGCTATCCATCCAGATACCCCTGGGGGTATAGTGGCGCCATGGTCACCACTGTTCCGGTCGCGACCCTCGTCGCCCGCCTCGCCGACGGCGCCTTCGTTCTCGACGTGCGCGAGCCCGGGGAGTATCTCGCCGGCCACGTGCCGGGTGCGGTCCTCGCCCCGATGAGCCACTTCACTTCGTCGCTCGACCCGGTCCCTGGCGACCGGGTCGTGCACGTCATCTGCCAGAGCGGCAACCGCAGCCGCTCGATGGCCGACCTGCTCGTCCGCCTCGGCTACGACGCCGTCTCGGTCGACGGAGGCACCGCAGCCTGGGTCGCCGCCGGCCGGCCGGTCGTCCGCGGCCCCCTCGCAGCATGACCCGACAGGAGCAGACCATGTCGCCGACAGACACGCCGCGTGTCGCCGCAACGGATACGACCCCGGGTATCCTTCCGGTGTCGTCACCCACACGCCCAGGAGGACCGAGCATGGAGCTCAACCCCGAGGAGATGCAGACCGTCGTCAAGCGGTTGCGGCGCGCCCAGGGCCAGATCGGCGGCGTGCTGAAGATGATCGACGAGGGCCGTGA
>Ga0335397_10005122_pt1 | contig 17206 bp, 22 predicted proteins | sample MAT04_FD_205740 | JGI IMG/M metagenome (GOLD analysis project Ga0335397, IMG submission 205740) | Freshwater microbial communities from Lake Fryxell liftoff mats and glacier meltwater in Antarctica - MAT-04 (spades assembly) (version 2) ... | reverse complement strand
GTTTTGATATATTAAAAGTAGTTAAAGTAGCCTTATGGGGTAATGAACCATTTGGTTCTAACTCGAGACAGCCAGCCAGCACTTTTGAAACTATTTTGGTATAATTAAAAAATGAAACAAATAAAATTAATAAACCCTGAGAGTGTCTCAGAAGAAGAAGTGAAAAATTATAGAAATCGTGAGGCAGCACGAGCTATTATTTTTGATGAAAATAAATTAATTGCATTACTTCATGTAAAAAATGAAAATTATTACAAACTACCTGGAGGGGGGATTGAAGAAGGAGAAGATATTTTTATTGATCTTGATCGTGAATGTAAAGAAGAGATGGGATGCGAGATAGAAATTTTAAATGAAATTGGATTGATTGTAGAATACAGAAAAATATTTAATCTTAAGCAAACCTCACATTGTTATTTAGCTAAACTTAAGGGCTTGAAAGGAAAACCAGATTTTACAGACAGTGAAAAAGAAAAAGGATTTGAAGAAGTATGGTTACCTTACTCAGAAGCTATTAAAGTCCTCAATGAAAGCAACGCTGTATCTACTGAGGGTTCATCTTACATTGTACCCAGAGATTTAGCTTTTTTAGAAGAAGCAGGTAAATATACTATTTAATTCTTATTTCCACTTAAATAAGTTCCCACAACGTCCCAAACAGTCAGCTAGTAATTTTAAGATTTATTTTGGTATAATTAAAAAATGGGAAAATACAAACAAATAATTATTCGAGTAAGAGGTATTATTATATACGAAGATAAATTACTTTTGGTTGGGATTGTAAGTAATAATTATTTTTGTCTTCCAGGGGGAAAATTGGAGTATAATGAAGATCCAAAAGAATGCCTGAGTAGAGAGTTAATAGAAGAGCTCGGAGTAAATCCAGATATTGGAAATCTCTTATATTTAAATACTTTTATTGATAAAGAAAACAATCACAATCTCGATTTTGTTTTTGAGGTTAGAAATGGAGCAGATTATGTTAATTTAGATGGCTTAGAAAGAACTCATGCTTTTGAGTTAGATAAAATATATTGGGTTTCTAGAGATGAGGATATAAATTTTCTCCCAAAAACTATAATAAATGATTTTAAAAATAACAACATTTCATCTAACGAGGTTAAATATATTAAAGATTAATAATTCCTCTCGAGTTGCATCATTATGATAAGATAAAAAGATAGCAAGGACTGTCCTTGCTACACAATCTGAATTGCAACAATCCTTGGTGGATATAGTAGGTAAGGGGTTTAACCGCTATCTATAGCGAATTTGCATTATTTTGATCTATCTGGTATAATATATCTTATGTTATTTAGGTTAAATTATTATTCAAATAAAATTGGAGAAAAGACCATCATGTAAACCGCCCGAAGCGGTTTTTTTAATATAAATTTATGGAAAAATACAAAGAAAAACTGTTAAATAGCCTTAAGTTACATATTGATTTTATTAGAGAAAAAGTCAGAGAAAAGCTGGTAACTACTAAAGTTATGGCTAACAGAAGCATCAAAGAGATATCGAGAATGCGTTCTGAGGACCAGATGGTCTATATGAATATGAGAGATAATGCACAGTATAGGTTTGCTGAACTTGAACACCTAGAAAGTTCACCTTATTTTATAAAATGTGAAATTGTTGATGAGAATGGTGAAGAGAAAATTTATTACTTTTCTAAACATCAATTTTCAGATGAGTTTATTTTCTCTTGGATTGCACCAGTGGCAGCAATTAGATTTGAAATTCCCGGACAAGTGTCATATAAACTTCCAGACGGGACAGAGAGGAAAGTGACGATTAAAAAGAAAGAACAATACATGATAGTTGATGGCAAGGTAATTTTCTTTGCTCTTGAAGATGGGGATAAACCTCGTCAGTTGATATATCAAGAGCATTTTACAAAACAAAAATCAGAATTTGCTCTTCCTGAAATTGTTGCTCAAATGGAAAAAGCTCAGGATCAAGTAATTCGTGCAAATCATAAAGGGCCACTTGTTATATCAGGGCCAGCTGGGTCAGGCAAGACTACTCTTGCGTTGCACCGAGTCGCATATCTAACTCAGGCTCCAGATACGGGAGAATTTTACCCACCGCGTTCAGTTATTGTCTTTGTTCAAGATAATGGAACAAAGGATTATTTCTCAGTCCTTTTGCCTGGGCTTGGTATAAATGATGTTCATATTACTACATTTTCAGAATGGGCATTGAAAGTTCTTGGGCTCTCTGAATATACATATATAGAGAAGTATGGGGAAAATGGTGAGGTCGCAGATTTTTATGAATATCAAAAACTTCGTGCTCTTCGCATGGCATCATTACCATCTTGGAATAAAAATATTTCCAAAGTTTTGTCCTCGATGTATAGTATTTACTTGTCAAAAGATAATTTATTTATATTTGAAAAACAAAAAAATGAGAAAAAGTTAGATAGATTTGATTTAGTTATATTACTGAAGTCATATTTTGAAAAGTATAAAAAGTTTGAGATAAAAAGAGAATACAATACTTTTGTGAAAGATGTTATTACTCGCAAGGTTGAAAAAACTCAAGTCTCATATTCACTGATGGTGATAGATGAATTCCAAAATTATTTGCCGGAACAATTAAATATTTTTAAGAGTTGTCTAAATGAAGAAACAAAATCATTGATCTATGTAGGGGATATAGCTCAACAAGTAAAACTTGGAACTCTTCGTGATTTCAAAGAGATAGGAGAGACCATCCCTCTCGATAGAAAAATAAAACTAAATAAGGTATATAGAAATACAAAAAACATACTAGCTTTTATAAAAAATCTTGGTTATGGGATTATCGTTCCAGAGGAAGTAAAAGAAGGTCCTGCTGTTATAGAGAAGATACTAAATAGTAAAGAAGAAGAAATAATTCATATCAAGGAACATATATCAAGATATAAAGAGGGAAGTATTGGAATTCTAGCTAAAGATGAAAGTTCACTGTGCGAATTTAAAAAAGAGTTTGGAGGGGAAAAGAATATCCATGTGCTTACTATGATTGAGTCACAGGGGGTAGAGTTTGATTTTGTTATTATCGTTGGTATAAATAAAACTTCTTTTCAAATAAAAAATAATATTGATATTTCACCAGAGCATTTAGAAGAAAGGAAAAGAATACAAAAAGATCTTCTTTATGTTGCTCTCACCAGAGCAATCACAGAGCTTCATATTCTAGGTTCAGAAGATTTAAAAAATATTTAAGCAAGGACCATCCTTGCTTATCTAGAAAAGTTAAGAGACTAAAGAAAATGGTGGCTAACCCCATTAATCCCATGTATGGCAGCTTGTGATTTTTAAATCTTATATTATAAATTAAGGAATATTTTTATAACTGTTTAAGTCTTTCGAATTTTGTTATAATAAAAATATGGAACAATATTTAGAATTCGCAAAAAGTTTAGCAAAAGAAGCCGAAGAAATAGCTTTAAGGTATTTTAGTTTTGAAACTGAAACTATTTGGAAAGAAGATAATTCTCCTTTAACTAAAGCAGATACAGAGATTAATGATTTAGTTATAAAAAGAGTAAATGAGACTTATCCAGAACATAGTATTCACGGAGAAGAAAAGAGTGATAAAAAAGAAAATTCAAAATATATTTGGGTCTGTGATCCAATTGATGGCACAATGCCGTTTTCAAATGGATTACCAATATTTACATTCTCTATAGCATTAGTTGATCAATCAAATGGTCAGCCTATTCTTGGGGTTGTTAATGATCCTATGTTAAAAAGTATGTATTGGGGTTACAAAGATGGAGGAGCTTACAGAAATGGCAAAAAAATATCAGTATCAAAAGATACTACATTACATAACACATATTTAAATACAGATGGATCAGGATGGACTCTTGGTTTTTCAAATCTTCCTCTAATTAAAACATTGAGTGAGAAAAAATGTAAAGTTATGAAATTACTTTCTTTTATTTATGGGGGAATTCAAGTTGCTAATGGTAAGTTTTCTGGAGCAGTATTTTATGGTCCATATGCACATGATGTTGCTGCATTAAAGATTATTACAGAAGAAGCAGGTGGAAAAGTTACTGATTTGAATGGGGAAGAGAGAAGATACGACGAAGATGGTATTGGGTGTATTGTGTCTAATGGAATATTACATAAAGAAATATTAGATATTGTCCAGACAAGTAAATTGTAATTTAACCCTTATTCTCTATTAAATAAGTTCCAACAACGTACCAAACAGTCAGCCAAGTAGTGACGAGTTATTACATACGAGATACGTCATAAATAAATGTTATAAATTTAGTACTTATACCATATGAGATGAGATGCTATAATGAGACGACTATGAAAAAAGAAATTGGTCTTGAAAAGGGCTTTGTTAAGGTAGAAAAATATAATCCTCAATGGCAAGAAGAGTTTAATAAAGAGAAAAAAAACTTGAAAAAAATTTTTGGTGATGTTGCAATATCAATAGAACATGTAGGATCTACTTCAGTTGTAGGTTTGTCTGCAAAACCAATAATTGATATTGCTATTGGGGTTGATTCACTAGAAGACATAGCCAAAGTTAAAGAGAAAATATTAAAGTTCTCGCATTATTCGATCAAGGAAAATAACACAGACGGTGAAATCCTTATGAGAAGAGGTGTGCCAATCAAGCCGGGTGAGGATAAACCAAGTTTTATAACTCATTTTATTCACATTATGGAAATAGACAGTAGAAAATATAAAGAAACACTAGTATTCCGTGATTATCTAAGAAAAAATAAAGAAGTCCTAAAAGAATATGATGATCTAAAACAAAAATTAGCTATCAAATATAAAAATGAAAGAAAAACTTATACTAAAGCAAAGGATAGGTTTATTAAAAGTATTCTAAGTAAGTGTAATGGCTAAAATTTTTAGCACTATATAGAACTATAAAAAGATTATTTCAAGATTCTCGGCCAACACAAATTAGATTGTTTCGCTTTAGATGCGTTGATTTGATATAAATGTAGCAAAATGTAGCAAGAACGGTTCTTGCTACATATATGGACTGAAAAAATAGTTAAGAAATTTAACTTAGAACAAACATTAAGAAAGGTTGGGAGACCAAAGAATGGTGGCTGACCCCATTAACCGTAATGAAGATATAATAAGTTTATATTCTCCAGAATCTCCATTTACTGTTTATGACCAAGAATATTGGTGGGGAGATCAATGGAAAAGATGGATTTGGATAAGAGATTGAAGAAACATAATATTGCAAAAAATGGAGCACATTATACAAAAATTAGAAGACCCGTTGTCTTGAAATACAAAGAAAAATTTGAGACTTTAAAAGAGGCACGAAGCAGGGAATGTGAGCTTAAAAAATCACCCAGAGAAGAAAAATTAAAATTGTTTAGTTGAAATTAGAACAAATGCGCAAGAATGATTCTTTCACATTTGTTATTTATCTATAATTTTAATTATGCTAAAATAATAAATATATGCATAAAATAATTAAACCTGTAATTTTACCAGAAGATAATGGTCCGCATGATTACAGTGTTGAATGGTGGTATTTTAATGGTCATCTGAAAGACAAAGAAGGTAAAGAATACAGTTTTATGGATTGTCTTTTTAAAGTTGATTTAACCAAAATCAATCTTCTTCATATTTTAAATAACCCATTACGAAGTCATTTTCAGAAAGGTGAGTATATTTGTTTTTCTCATTCTGTAATATCTGATATTTTAAAAGGTAAAAATTATAAAGAAATTCAAAATATCTCACTAACTTCGTCAGATAGTTTTAAGAGAGGTAAATTTTTTGTAAATTATATTAATCCAAATATATTTGGTGGATATGTAAATTCTGAAATAAAGGAACTCGATTCTAATGGTTTTCATATTAAAACAGGAGGTTTGGATTTAATACTGAAATCAAGAAAAGAACCACTTCTGGAAGGTGGGCATGGATATGTTGGTACTCCAAAAGATGGGAGTTATTATTACTCTTTGACAGATATGTCTACTTCAGGAACTTTAAATATAAATGGAAAAGAAATAGAAGTAAAAGGAAAAGCTTGGATGGATCACCAGTGGGCTGATACAGTTTACAATAAAGACAAGAAAGATAAGTGGACTTGGTTTTCTTTTCAATTAGAAAATGGCACTGACATAATGTGTGTTGAATATGACAAAGGGGATGAGATCCGTGTACTTGTGAATATATCAGATCGTGATGGTAAGCAAAGTCAATACGAAAAAGCAGTCTTAACTCCAAGTATAAATGTTTGGAAAAGTGATAAAACAAAAGCAGAATATCCTACTTCTTGGCATATAGAAATTCCTGGCGGAAATATAGAAATAGATACTTCCTCTACAATGGATGATCAAGAGATGGTATTTGGGCAAGTAAATTATTGGGAAGGACCAATGTCTGTAGTCGCAAGAATTGATGGGAAGAAAATAAAAGGGAAAGGGTTCATGGAACTAGTTGGTTATCCTTCTGATTATAATTATTTACTCTTAACAGGAGAAGAGATAGAAAAAAATATTTTTAAAAAAATTAAAAAGTTTTTCAAGAATAAAAGATGAGTCTTCACGAAGAGAAAAAAGTATCTATATTTTTTTAGGAAAGATAATAGATAAAACGATAGATGAAATAAGAGCAAACATAATGATTCCAAATGAGATTAATGAGGAAATGTGTATGCCTACTAAACCAGAAAGCATTTTAAGGCCTACAAAAATTAATATGAAAGATAAACCTTTCTGTAAGTGATGAAATCTATGTAATATATTTTCAATAAGGAAAAATAGTGCTCGTAACCCCATAATAGCAAAAATATTTGAAGTAAAAACAATAAAAAGATTTTGTGATATAGCGAAAACAGCCGGGATAGAATCAACTGCAAAAATAATATCTGTAAACTCCACCAAGAGGACTATCATAAACAAGGAAGTAAAATAGAATTTTCCATTTTCTCTAAAGAAAAATTTTCCATTATGATGATTCGCTGTAAATGGTAAAAATCTTCGAGCAAGTTTTATGATTTTATTATTTTTAAAATCAATATGCTCCTCTTTTTTGTCTTTAAATAATTTGATTCCAGTATATACTAAAAATGCTCCGAAAATATATAAGACCCAGAAGAACTGATGAATAATAAAAGCTCCGGCTGTAATAAAAATAGCTCTGAAAATAATTGCTCCTAAAATTCCCCAAAATAAAACTCGATGCTGATATTTTTCTTCTAATTTGAAGTAGTTAAAAATGAGCATCATCACAAATAAATTATCAACAGATAACATTTTTTCAGTAACATAAGCACTGAAAAACTCAGCAGATAATTCTTTGCTCATAAATAAAAAAATTAAGAAACCAAAAACAAAAGAAATTGCTATCCAAAATAATGATTGATATAAGGCTGGTTTAAATTCTATTTTATGATTTTTTTTATTAAGGAAACCAAGATCAACGATAAAAAATCCTATAATAATTACACTGAATAAAATTGTTAAATAGTTTTGCGAGTCCATAATTTTTATTGTTTAAATTTATAAAGAAAACAAGACCTAGCTAATACCGGTTTCATTTTATAATGTTTATTTGTTTAGTAATGTCATTATTAAAGAGATTAATTCTTATTTCACTACACAATACTCAAGGTCATTATAATATAACACATTAAATCTAAAAGGAATAATAGTATTTAAAATAATTTTCGGCACAATGACCGTTGTAACCTTTCATTTTAGGTGAAAATATATAAAGAAAGCTTCTTCTGAGTTTGAGGATATTATTAAATAGATTAATTAACATTTATATTTATGAAAGTAGCATTTATACATAATGAAAAAAAGATTTTTATACGCCCATGTATCTTACTGAAACCAAGAAGCCACAGGGGTTAGTTTTATGGTTTAAATAATATTTGTTTAGGATCCTCGAATTTTGGTATAATAAAAATATGATTAATCAACAACTAACTGATTTTATTAAAGAATAATTGGAAAAGGGTGCAGATAAAGATCTTATTTCTAGGGGGTTACTGGCTAATAATTGGACTAAGCAAGATATAGAAGAAGGATTTAATTCGATAAATATTAAATTTAAGATGACAAGTCCAATTTCTGATCTTAATATACAGTCGAATCATTTAGATACTTCTGTGGTGGAGAGTAATCATATTGCCCTTAGGGTTTTTGTAACTGTCTTAGGACTGTTTCTGTTAGCTGGGGGTGTCTTTGGTTATTTTTTTAGGAATGATATCCCTTTGCTAAAAAATTTAATTAAAAGTAAAAATATCCCTGCGAGTGAAATAAACCAGAACTTATATACTGAATCTCAGATTAAAGAAGAGGGTGTAGTAGAAGAGTCAGCAAAAAATGAACTAAACAAAGAAATTGGTTTAGTTGTTAAAGATGAAGAAAAAAAAGATGTGAATATTAATGATGTTAGATTAGTAAATGAAGTTATCCCTGCCAAAATAGTTCTAATAAATTGTGTTGATAAAGTTGATTGTTTTATTTCTGCCTCCAAAGAATGCACTCCCGCTATTATTGAAGAGATAAAAGTTTTAGATTTTTTTGGAATGATTCAGACTACTAAAATAAAAAATACTATAGAGGGGCTCGATTCCTTAAAGAAATGTATATTTACAACTTATGTTATGGATGCCAGCTTAAATTATTCTTCTGAGATAATAAATCAAGCAAAAGAGTCGGGGGATACAGATGAAGAATTAAAATTACAACTTGATAAATCAAGTGAATCAGTGAAAAGAACTATCGGTATGCTTACAAAATGTTCTTTTCCCTCTAGTTATTTATCGCAAATGCTTACGAGATGGAAAGATGGAAGTTTTAGCTCTGGCGATATGGGGCCAGGTAGTTGTAATACTAGTATTGCTCAATAGATTTTAATGAAAGATTATTCTATAGATAAAAAGAGATTTGCTATAGCAATCATTGCATCAATATATTTTATATATTATGGTTTTTCTTATACAGATTGGCATTTTATAGATAATATTAATCTTATTATTCATGAAGCGGGACATACAGTTTTTATGTTTTCTGGGGACTTTATACAATTACTAGGAGGTTCATTTTTACAAATAATGTTTCCTGTGATATTTATACTTTATTTTTATAAAAATAAAGACTATTTTTCATCATCACTTTTACTGTTTTGGGTAGGTCAAAATCTTATTAATATTTCTGTCTATGTTTCTGATGCAATAGTAATGCAGTTACCATTATTGGGAGGGGAATCCTCTTTGCATGATTGGAATAATATTTTAATTATGATGGGGTTGCTTAAATATTCAGAAAAAATAGGTTTTAGTATTTATATTTTAGGTTTTATTGTCATTATGTGTGCAATTTATTATTCTTTTTATAATTCATTTATAAAAAAAGATATAGTCCCTGTTTAATCTTAGTGTTTTTATTTCTTCTCCGCTTCCAATTTTGAGAATTCCAATATTTATATTTTTTAAAGAGTTATGTTATACTGGGTGGCATATGAAATACAGCGATCATTTAGCTATCACAAAAGATTGTCCATTTTGTTGTTTAGTGTTAAATAATATTATAAAAAAGGGTGAAAATTCATATATAACTTATGCTCTTGCTCCATACTCGAAACATCATCTGCTCGTTATTCCTAATCGTCATGTTGAAAATTATGAAGACTTAAAGGAAGAGGAGAAAAAAGACATAGATAATTTATTACTATATGGAATAAAAAGTATAAAGAAGCTAGGGCATGAAGGATATAGTATTTTATTAAGAGAAGGCGAAGTTTCTGGTAAAACTATAAAACATTTACATTATCATATTATTCCCTCTGTATTTGTTGGTAGTTTGCTTGTGAATAATATTGATAGACCAATTTTGAGAAACGAAGAAGCTGAACTTTTGTTGAAAGAATTTAGTGGATTAGATTAATAAAAAGCTGGATTCTCATCCAGCTTTTTATTAATCTAATTTAACCCATTTATGGCTGCTTTTTCTGTTGCTACATTCAGCACATTTAAAATCTTCTGGTGAATCTTCCCATTTGGTACCAGGAGCAATACCTCTTCTAGGTTCGCCCTTAGATTCATCATATATCCAACCACAATCCATACAGCGATATCTAGACATAGTTTATTATATGTTATTAATACTTCTTAGTATATATGTTTTTTATAAAATTTGATAATAAAAATTACTCCCAAACTAAAATGAGCTTGGGATTAATTTGGTTTTATTATTTAGTTTAGTCTTGTTGATAATTTTTACAAAACAGTATTTGTCATGAAGGCAGATTCACTAGATATTGTTGTGTTTGAAGTAACATCGGCAGACTTTACTATAAAGTGATAGATTGTGCCAGGTGTTAATCCAGGAATATTAAGTGAATGATTTTTAACTAATGATTTATTTGAAATTGATGGCGTTGTGACTGCATTTACATCAACAGGGGTATTTAATGAATAAAAAACTTCTGAATTTGAAGGCTCGTCCGTTGTCCAGGACACTGTACTTGTTGTAGGGCTTGTCAGTGTGTCTATATTACTAATTATTGGATTAGTAATATCAGTATAAGTAGGGGTAACTAATATCTTCATCGATGATGTATCTTTTTTCCCGTCACTATTTTCTACTGTGAATGTAGCGGTATATGTTCCTGGTATTGTGTAAACATGGTTAAATGTTGCACTTTGAACAAAGATAGGTTTCTCTAACGTTGAAATTGTATTTTTTGTTATTATATTCTCATCTCCCCAAAGGGCTGAATAACTCAAGGGTCCATTTTGTGGATCGTAAGCATTTACAACAACTGTTTGAGTTTCTCCAACTTTCACTAAACTAGCACCTTTTAATCCTGTGATAACAGGGGAAGATGTGTTAGTTATTATTGATGGTGTTGTAAATGATATTTCTTTGGACAGAGTTGTTCCAGATTTGTTTGTTGATTTAACTATTACATAATATGTTGTTTTAGCTTCTAATTTTTTTATTTCAATTTTATGGTTTAAAACTAGAGCCTTTCGTAATGTGTTTGGATTTATTGAGGTATCTACTGGAGATACTTTACTAATCCATATAGAACTATTCGCTTTTGTGTCAGTATTCCAACTTATAATTGCCTTACTAGGTTTAATAGAGGTTGCGGATAAATTACTTATAACTGGTGCAACCACAACTGTTTGTCCAACTATGTGAACAGTTACTTTTGATGTAGTTTTTTGACCAGTACTATTACTTACAGTAAAAGTTATTTCATATTTACCATTTTTGGAATATATGTATGTAAATGTTGCATCTTGAATAAACACTGGTTGTGATAATTTGGCAATAGTTTTTGAGAAGATATTACTTTCATCCCTCCAATCTACTCCATAACTTAGTGTCCCATTATTTACGTCTGATGCTTTAACTACCCATGTTCCCATTTCTCCTGTTTTTAGAACAGTTGGGGCAGTGATACCACTAATTGTTGGTGCTTTATTTACAATAGGTTTAGTATTGTTATTGCTTTCCATAAATCGAGCGAATCTATTCCAAATTGAATTAGAATTTTGTTTGCCAAATTTATAGCTATTATTTTCTAGTTGTACTTTATTTTCGACACGTGTTTTATTTGAATTATCTTCACTTTCATTACTTTTTGCAAAACTTGCAAAAGGAACAGAGAGTATAATCGTGGCAATAAGGGAACTAACGACTAGTGATTTATATTTTTTCATTTTAATTTATATTTTTAATTGATAATTTATATATAATATTTAAAATACTATATATACGACCTCACAGATAAGGTAGACGTACCAGGTAGATACTTTCTTAAATGGACATTATTGTTTTGTTGTTGTATTGTAAACTCATACACTGTGTAAGAAATTGATGGTATATACGTCATACAACATGATATCAGATATTAAAAATAATTTTGAAAATATATATATATAAGGCTGACTCAGATGCCATTTTTCGCTTTTGTCTGGTTCGGGTTAGTGACCGCGAGCAAGCTATGGACATAACCGAGGAAACATTTTTGCGCTTGTGGAAGAGTTTGTTGGATGGTAAAGAAATATTAAACAATAAAGCATTTCTTTTTACTTTAGCTCGTCATTTAATTATTGATTGGTATCGTAAAAAAAAGCATCCCTTTTAGAGATATGAATAATGGAATTAATAATGAAGATGACATCGGTTTTGACCCGTCAGATGAAATGACAACAGATACTTTAATTGCTGGGGCTGAAGGAAGATATTTGATTGAAAAAATAAATGAATTACCCCCAATTTATCAACAGCCTATATACTTACGTTTCGTTGAAGATTTATCACCAGTAGAAATAAGAGAAATTCTCGGAATATCAACAAATGCTGCTTCAGTTAGAATAAATAGAGGTTTACTGGAACTAAGAAAAAAGGCGGGGTTTAATGTTAATAAAATAAAGGATTAATATGGAAAATAAAAAATTTAAAATTGGAATAGAAGAAATTAAAAAAATGACAATGACTCTTGATGAAAAAAAGAGGATATTTGATAATATTATGTCATCTTCTCTACCACATAATCAAAAATCACCCCCAAGTCCATGGTGGAAGTATTCTTTTTTATTAAATATACACAAAAATCAATTAGTTTATTATATTATTATTCCACTTATTGGGATACTTACTGGTGGTGGAGTTGTATTTGCCTCACAAGAAAGTTTACCTGATGATATTTTTTATCCCACAAAGGTTAATATTGTTGAACCAGTTGTTGGTGTGTTAAATTTTTTCCAAGAATCAAAAGCTCACTATGAAAGTGGATTAGCAACAGAACGTCTTGTTGAAGCTGAAACTTTGGCTAATGAAGGTAAGTTAGACGGAGAAAAAGAGAAAAAAATAAATGATCTTTTGGAAAGACGCACGAATGCTTTAAATGATGCATTAGCTAAGATAAACAAAGATGATTCGCCTGAAAATGTTGATGAGATTGTTACAACTTTCAATGCCGGGATGAATGCACACGCTAGAGTTTTGGAAATGATCAATGACCAAAAAAATATTGACAGTAAAAAAGAAAATTTAAATAACCAAATTTCAAGGAATGCACGAATTAGTGCCAATAAAGTAAAAGATTCTTCAAAAAATAAAGACGAAGATGTTTCGGTTAAATATGCAAAAAAGAAAAAAGTTGTTAATTCACTTATTAATTCAACAACAATAGATATTAATAATGTAAGTTCTGCTCCAACTTCTTTTAATCAGACAATTGTTGATAATACAAATGAAACAATCAATGAAGCGAAGCTATTTTTAGATGAAGCTGTTAACAGTGAAAATAAGGGGGATTCAAAGGAAGCTTATCGGACATTATTAGATTCTGAGAGTGCCATAAAAGAAGCAGGTATTTTCTTTCAGACTAAATTAAAATTAGACAGAGAGAATGATTTAGAAGATGAAAATGATTAGTTTTTTTAGTTAATTTCTATATCTACATATGCTACTTGAGGAAATTTTTCTGCAATTTTCTTTTCTATCTTTTCTATCTTATCAATATGGTTGCCAACTAAGCGGGGAATACTGTCTGTTGTTTTAAACATTAATTTCTAATATTATCAACCCCTTTTTTTAATCTTCGGTCTCATAAATTTATTCACGTAAAGGTGACTCATTCCATTTTATCGTAGTAACTATTCTATATTTATTAATATTAATAGCAGTAGATTAAAATTCTGAAATATTTTCGATATAAAGATCTTCTAACAATAATTTGTTTCTTTTTTTATGACCTTCTTTATTTAAAGGTTTGCCTATTATGTATTTATACTAATATTTATATATTAGTATAAAAATCGTATATATAGTATAATCCGAGGGTTGTTTTAGTATAATCTAACTTTTTAAAAATATGGATGAAGAAATAAAAACAGTTGAAGAAACAGTAGTTGAGGCTCCTGTTGAAGCTCCAACTGAAGAAGAAGTATCTCCAGAAGTTGCAGCATAAGTCTTAAACATAAAACCCTCTAGGATGTAAATTCTAGGGGGTTTTATGTTTTTCTTGCTTTTTAAGGTTAAAAAGGCTAGTATTCAGATATAATAATAACAACTTGTCTAGTATTAGAGAGGTAACAAATAATATAATTTATGGGAAATTTTCAAGGAGGAGGTAATAGGGGTGGGGGTTTTAGAGGTGGAAATGGAGGTGGAGGTTTTAGAGGAGGTAATGGAGGGGGAAGGGGTGAAGTAACAATGCATAAAGCAACTTGTGATGAATGTCACAAAAGTTGTGAAGTTCCTTTTCGTCCATCAGGAGATAAGCCTGTTTACTGTTCCGATTGTTTTAGTGGAAAGCGTGATGATGGTGATCGTGCACCACGACGTGAATTTTCAGACCGTGGTTCTAAAAGAGATTTTAGTGATAGACCAGCTCAATCATTTTCTAAACCAGCAGCGGTGCCATCAAACGATGGAGTTTCAAAGCAATTAAGTGAAATAAGCACAAAACTTGATAGTCTTACAAGTGCAATAGAAAAACTTACTCAACCAAAAATAAAATCAAAGCCCGCAGTTAAGTTTGTTGAAGCTAAAAAAGTTGAAATAAAAAAAGCTCCAGTAGTAAAGGCTGTTGTTAAAAAAGTAGCCACAGTGAAAGCTGTCGCTACAAAAGTAGCAGCAAAAAAGAAAAAATAATTTAATTTTTTAAAAACAAAAACCCTCAATTGAGGGTTTTTGTTTTATTTACTTCACAAGAAATGATATACTTTCCATATGTATTTTGTCTATATTTTAGAATGTGCCGATAAAAGTTTATATACTGGTTCTACTAATGATTTAGAAAAAAGATTATATAAACATAATAATTTAAAAAGTGGTGCTCACTATACAAAAATTCGTAGGCCAGTGGTTTTGAGATATCATGAAGAAGTTTCTACTTACAAAGATGTCAGGAAAAGAGAATCCGAAATAAAACTATTGGCTAGAGAACAAAAAATGGGATTAATAAATTCAAAATAATGCAAACATTTATTCAGTTTAATAAAAAAATTAAATACTTAATTCGTTTTAGGTTTTGTACTCCAAAAAAAAAGAAAAAAATATCACAGAATTATTTAAAAAATAAACAAAGTGCTTTTTGTCTTACAGAAGAGAGACTTCAATATTTTAATAAATTTTACGGTTATAAGTGGAATAAAATTGTAATTAGAAATCAGAAAACTAGATGGGGAAGTTGTTCAAAAAAAGGGAACTTAAATTTTAATTATAAAATAGCATTACTTCCACCAGAAGCACTAGATTATATTGTTGTTCATGAACTTTGCCATTTAAAAGAATTTAATCACTCTATTAATTTTTGGAACTTAGTATCAAAGACCATCCCTAATTTTAAAGAAATTAGAAGAGAACTCAAAAATAATAAATATACACTTAGTTAAATCCCTTTCAATTTAAGCAAAAATAGGGTAAAGTAAGTCTTTATGACCCAAGATGAAGTTGTAATCCGCTTTGAGAAAGTCTCATTTGAATATAATCACAATAAACCCATTTTTGATGAGGTTTCTTTTTCTATTCGCAAGGGGATGAAAGTAACCATTATGGGTCAAAATGGAGCTGGCAAAAGTACTTTATTCTCTTTAATTACCAAAGACAAAGAACCAGAAGAAGGTAAAATAAATTTAGCTCAAGGAGCTACGGTTGCTATATCCAGGCAAGTTATACCAAGAAATGAACTTAACTTAACTGTGAGAGAATTTTTTGAAAAATGTTTTTCAAAGAAGATATATAATATTGATCCGAGGATTGATGATGTTCTTGATATTGTAAATCTAAAAGGTCATGAAAAAGTTCATGATCGGATTATTAAATCTTTCTCTGGTGGACAGCAAGCCAGGCTACTTCTTGCTCAGGCTTTAATACAAGAGCCAGATATATTATTATTAGATGAACCTACCAATAATCTAGACAAAGAGGGGATTCTTCATCTGACGAATTTTCTTATTAAATATAAAAAGACCGTTGTTGTAATTTCACACGATTCATCATTTTTAAATAAATTTACTGATGCTGTTTTATATCTTGATGTATATACAAAAAAGATTGAGCAATATGTTGGGAATTATACTGATGTTCGAGATCAAATTACGGCTCGAATGGAAAGAGAAAATAGAAAGAATACTTTGCTTTCAAAAGAAATAAAAGCCAAGAAAGAACAATCTAATGCTTTTGCTATGAAAGGAGGAAATCTAAGAGCTGTCGCTAAAAGAATGCGAGAATTGGCTGAAGATTTAGAAGAAGAGAAGGTTGATGTGAGGCGTGAAGATAAAACAATTAGGCCTTTTACTATTCCTGTTCAAGAAAATATAATAGGAGATGTCGTAACTTTTTCTTCTGTTTCAATATTTAAAAATCAGAAAATTAAAAAAATAAAAGCCAATGTGAAGCTTCGTAAAAATAAACATCTTTTATTATCAGGACAAAATGGAATAGGCAAGAGTACTTTACTAGAATTAATTGCCAAAAGAGATGCAGAAGGTATTTTTATTTCACCCGATGTTCGTATTGGATATTATCGCCAAGATTTCTCGACTCTTGATTTTAATGACACTGTCTATGAATCTCTTGCCGATACGACAAGAAAAGTAAGTGGAAAAGTAAACGAAGAAGCAATTCGAGGGACGGTGGCGGGTTTTTTAATAACTGGAGATATGGTCCATACTCAGATTGGCAGTTTGTCTGAAGGTCAAAAAGGGTTAGTGGCTTTTGCTAAATTGGTTTTAAGTCGTCCAGGATTATTAATTCTTGACGAGCCGACTAATCATATAAATTTTCGTCATTTACCAGTTATCGCCGAAGCTCTAGATAAATACCAAGGCGCCATGATTCTAGTTTCTCACACACCTGATTTTGTAAAACAAATAAGGATAGATGAAATCTTAGATTTAGATAAATAATTTATTTATAATAATTTTATTTTAGTCTTTTATAAATTTAGGCACAGTTTAGGTCGTCACTTTTTAGTGACGGCCGTGATTCAACAATTTTTTTATTTGCGAGGGACATCTTCCTCCCTCACTGATGTTTTTTTGAGTGCTCCAATTGAGACAAATAAAAAAACAAAATAAAAAAAACAAAAAACAAATATACCGTCCATATTTGTTTTTTGTTTGTTTTATACTATATCCTTATTTTTAAGGATAGGTTTAAAATGAGACAAAACTGCTTAATAAAGCGTATAATGTAAGAGTAATGGTAAATCATGAATATTGC
>Ga0335397_10005121_pt1 | contig 17207 bp, 6 predicted proteins | sample MAT04_FD_205740 | JGI IMG/M metagenome (GOLD analysis project Ga0335397, IMG submission 205740) | Freshwater microbial communities from Lake Fryxell liftoff mats and glacier meltwater in Antarctica - MAT-04 (spades assembly) (version 2) ... | reverse complement strand
ATGGGCCACAAGGGCTGCATGCCAGAGCAGTCCAAACTCGGCAAGCCTGGGCACAGGTTGGAACAGGCGTCGTCGCGGGCTCACCGCGGCTCACGTGCCAGAAATTGCGGCTTCTCTCGCACACAGGCGCGTGAAAGCCTGCTGCATTCAGATCGCATGAGGACGGACTACACCGGCCACATGGCATGATGTTACACGAATCGTTGCCATACCCCCGAGTGAGCGCTGGGGCAATCCGCGCGCGAAGTTGCTCCAAGGAGCGGCGTGGACGGCCGTGCGCCCACAGGTCTGCCGCACGCTCGAGCGTGATACGGATAGCGGGCGCGAGCTCGCCGCCCTCGCCGCCCTGCTCGATGCTGCGTATCAGCAGACGGCGGGGAATATGCCAACGAATATTGCGGTCACCGTCGTGGCGCACACGGGGGATGGGTCTGTCAACCTGAGCCCGCTCGACAAGCTGGACGAGCCGGCGAGTTTGACCACGTTGCAACACACGCTCGCCGCTATGCTCCCCCAGGTTGACCTCCCCGACGTGGTGCTGGACATCCATACGTTGACCGGGTTTGCCGCCGCGTTCACCCATCTGAGCGAGCGTCGCGCCCGCGTGGATGACCTGCATCTCAGCATCTGTGCCGTGTCAAGCGACGCTTTTTTCTTGGGTGCAGTCATGAATTGACGTTTAGACTAATCGTTCAGCCCAGATGTGTTGATTGTCGGGTCTGCCCTTGAACGAGCTGCGGCTAGCATACGGCATCAGAATGCGGTGAACGAATTATTGCGAGCTAGGCACACGGCCCTCGCCGTGCCAACATTGCACTCATGCGAGCCAATTTCGCTGGCTTCAGGTAAGGACACCATCGCGCTGAACACGTCTGACCCGTTCTGGCCCAAGCTAGTCTAAACGTCAAAATCCAGTAAAAACCGCGAAAAACGTGTCTCCTATTTTGTATCACTAAAGTGATACACATTTCGGTATTGGCATGCTATACTCAATCATTCCGCTGAAGCCAACCGAACATCACACCACTGACCAGCACACGGGTTGCGTCGCGTTAGGTTTGTTGCGCCGATCCGAATGACGTAGCTGATCTGACACGACGTGTGGCGGTGGCGTTTCCCTTTCGAGCTGCGGCTTACAGGATGCCCCGATGAATGTCCGACCAGAACAGCGCACATCGCCATAAGAGTCTGATGTCTCCAAAGGTTCTACTGGGGTAGCCGCGCCATCCCTTGCCCTACCCAAGGGCGTGGATGCTATCCACGGAGTAGGCGAGGAGTTCGCCGCGACCCCGACGATCGGTACGGGCGCAATGAGCGCGCCGATCGCAGCCTGGCCAGGGCAATCCAGACCTGACTCACATCTATCCCTCTCAATGATACCGACGTCGGCAATCGAATCGCGCGAGGAGAGTCCGGCAGGATTGGTAGAATCAATGAGGCTCTCTGGGAATCAGCGTGGAAAACATGCGTTCGTAGATCAAGATGGAGCGCGTCAGGAGGCCATCCAGGAAATACGCCAGTGGGCGCGTTCGATGCAGGGTTCAAATTGCCATTTTAGCCCTTCCTGATGGCGAATAACGCAATTCTTTTCACGGCAGTTCCCAAAGACCCATCAATGAATAAGGAGTGAACATTATGCCAACCCAGCTTCTCGCACGCCTGAAAAGATATCTAGACTCACAACACGCCAGAATAGTAAACAGTAAAGCTGGAACCCCCCGAGATGACGTGCCCCTCATGCCATCACACCCGACGGAAACCGTTCGTCCTAGCGCGAACACGGCGCCCCATTGGCCAGTCGGATCATTTGGGAATCCAATCGCGCGAGTGGAGTGTGTGATGATTCACGAATTGAGCGGCTGGCCATCTCATGCTTCTGCCACAAACTTTGAAAATCGGTTTTTAAGTATGACCCCCTCCAAAGATTACAAATGGACTGGGGAAAAGTGGGTTGCCAAATTTCGCGGCATCGGACCGCAGTATTACGTCGACCCGAATGGAACGGCGTTCGTACTCATCGGCCCAGAGGATCTACAAGGTACCCCTCGGCGCACCTGGCACGGCAACGACATGAATAGTTTCGCGCTCGGGATTGAGAATGGGAACAGCGGTGACCAGCCTGGAGTGGTTCCTGGGAAGGGGCAGGGTTCTAGGTGGTGGCGTCTGAGCACTCAGTCAGAAGATCTAACGGGGATGAAAGCGTATTTAATCCTGCACCCTGCCGATGCGGTCGATGCGGTGCTGGTCTGGATCGCCCAGTTTCCACACTTCCCTGGAAGTGGAGACATCATCGATGGCGACAACCCTGCAACTCATCGCAAAGTAAATAAGTCTCCATGGAATAACATGCTGTTTACCGAGCGCAACTACCGTACCCTTGCACTCCTATGCCGACTCCTGGCGGAGCAATACGAGATTCCTCGAAACCTCCCACTGTTACCTTACTTGGATAACAGCACGGATGGCAAAAGCGCCGCCCTTTTTCGAAAATTGATATTGTCCGACCAGAAGTGCGATTTGATCGCACACAAGTTGGGCATAGACACCAAAACTATCAACGCTAACGGGGCCGCTTTTACCGACTGGTATACGAGCAACAATCAGATGGTGCCGCAGAAGGGGAAAGACGGGAAGCCGCAGAAGGGGAAAGACGGAAAAATCGTCCTGGTGTTCCAGTCCAATACGGCTTGGAGTCGCTTCTTTGGTGTGAAACCTGAAACTTCCAAGACCAAGACCAGTGCCCCCGATCTCCCATGCTTCAAAGGCTTCCTATCTCACGATATCAACGGCGGCCACCCTTGCCCGGGCCCTCTGTTCGATTGGCACCGCTTCGCACGTGAAATCTGGGATTGGTGGTGGTACCCCTTCGACGTGGATCCGCTGGGCGTCGTGACGGTGCGCCGTCCCTATCAACAGGCGCGCCGTGACACACAGTTGATAGACTACTACTACGATTCACTCGGCACAGCCGCCGACTATACTAGCCTGCGCCCATCACCTACCCAAACAAACACCCTCCAGAATAAGTTTTTGTTACCAGAACGCACACCCATCTACGCTATGGCAAATGGTGTCATCGTGGCCGCGCAGTTCGCACTCAGTAGCAGTCCAGTTTCTAGCGGTTTCGTGTTAGCACGACATGAGATATTCCACCGACATTCAGCAAATCCAAATCGCATCGATTACGATCGTCCGCCGACGTTCGTCTGGTCTTTAAGCTGTTTTTTGGAGAACTCAGGGTTCGATATTCCATCAGAGCCATCTGCACAACCGAAGACAACACCTATAGACAATCCGGATTGGCTTAACCGTTTCATTATTCGTTTGCGCGAATGCGAACTTTCTGTTCAGTTCCATGTGGATAACGTAGGGAATAAGTCACTTAACAAGGGTTGGGGCCACCCACCGTCTGGTGCGGGGGCACGGCTCTCGACGGGCGAAGAGATCGAGCAGGATGCGACAGCTTACCGTCAACTCGCAAGGAGCCTTGAGGCTGGCAAGGCGGCGCTTTTTCCGCTCGAGAGCAATTCATCTCCCACGTCGGTACGTGTCATATTGGGTGATTTTCTGGGCTACCCAAATCGCATGGCGGAGAATCAAACCGGTGTGCAAATCGAGATCTTTTCTATGGAGAAACTTGATGATATACCAGGCGCAACCTACCGTGCGTGCCAAATGAGTACCGAGGATTGGTGGCGAGATGCTTCTGCCGCCATCCGGAGCGAAGGCGTCCCTGAGATGAATCTCCCGGAAAATGGCATAGCGTGGCATTACGATATGGACCACTTTCTAGAATGGATGAACGGTGTCACCTGGTCCTCCGAGTGGGAGAAGTACGATATGGTCGATGCCAGTGGTGCATCCATCGCGGCCCCCCCTCGCCCAATCACCCGTCGCGTGCTCTAGGAGGTTGTGCAATGACCAATGATCTGGTGTCGTCCGTCCGTGGTGCACTGATTGATTTCCTGACACCGCTTCAGGATGCCGTACGAAATCCAGAATTGCGTGCCGATTGGCTGGCAACCCTCGGTTACACTGATGCGATCTCTGCTAATCCTGCGCTTATCGACATCTTCCACCACGCACAGGCACTCATCGAACAGCTATCGATTTTGGATGAGGAGTCACTGAAAAACTGGACTGGGCTGATGTCCGTGCTTGAACGCGGCCGAAATGTGTCAGACCTTCTACGCGAACTGCGTGCATTCGCTGCCAATCCAGAAAGGTCTAAGGTCGCAGAGGGATTGGAGGACGAAATAATGTCGCTCTTGCTGGCGAACTATCTCCGGCGGCGACATCCGATTGCCTTCCGCGTTGCTTCACTACTGACACTGATCGAGGCCCGAGAGATTGCGGCCCTGGATCCGTCCCTCAATTCAGGTGATGTCATTATTCGTTATGCCCGCATTCTCGACCGTTTCAAGTTTGCGTCCATCAATGACCTCGTCGCTCGGCCTAATGCAACGATCAGCGCTACTTACTTCCCAAATGAGATGGCTACAGGAGCCGATGCGTGGCTCAGCGCTACAAGGTTGTTCCCGGCTCTTTCGTTGCTGGCAGATGCGCTTGATCTTGCGTGGCAAACGGAGTATCGCCCCACGATCCAGGTAATGCCGTCAACGGACGAAGACCCCGAAGAGGCACTAATCGATCTCCCTGGTCCTGGTATGGATGAGGACGAATCTTTGACGCCGTCATCACCGCTGGAAGCGGCGTACTTTGCAGCATATCATCCAATATTCCATCTTACGCTTGCTAGAGCGAAAAAGAATGATGACAATAGCGATGTAACAATCCAGATCGTGTCGTCATCGCGCGAACATCCAGGTGCTATTCCGGGTTTGATTGTTACGATCAGCGGCAATGCCAATCAAACTGGCACCCGTGGGCAATGGAAGCAGACATTCTCGGCCACTGGCGAGATCCCCGTGCTTGTCATTGGTGCCGACGGATTATCACAAGCACCGAGTGACAACCCGATAACAGGCGGCTCCGCAAAGCTGCAAATCGTTTCTGTCCCGGCTGCAGGCTCTTCTGGCCCAGCCTTCATGTTCGGTAGCGCAAAGGGAACGCGCCTGGAACTAGGCAGCCTACAGTTTGAAGTAAATCTGTCATACGATCAGACGCGGTTGGCCATATCGATCGATCTGGCCGCGGCATCTGGCGCATTAGTGATTACGCCCGGAGATGGAGATAGCTTCATTGCATCCGTACTACCCGCTAAAGGGGTACGGGCTGACCTCGATCTTGGCCTAACGTGGTCCAGCGAACATGGGCTGGCCCTGCACGGCGGCGCAGGACTAGACACGGTCCTACCGATCGGGTTATCACTTGGTGGCGTTACGCTGTCTACCATTCACATGGGCTTGCGGGCAGGCAATACAGGCTTATCGACTGAATTTTCCGCTAGCATTACCGCATCGATTGGCCCCATGCAGCTGGTGCTTGACCGTATTGGCATCATCAGCTCCCTGATGTTCCCAAAAGACGGCGGCAACTTCGGCCTGGCCGATTTCGACGCCCAGTTCAAGCCCCCGAGCGGGGCTGGCCTCGTAATCGATGCTTCCGTCGTTGTCGGTGGCGGCTACCTCCGCTTCGATCCGCAGAAGGAAGAATACAGCGGCATTGTGGATCTGCAAATTGCGGAGACAATCGCGGTCAAGGGCATTGGCCTGTTGACCACACGGCTGCCCGGCGGTGCCACGGGCTATTCGCTGGTGATCATCATTTTCGCAGAGGACTTTGCACCGATCCAGCTCGGGCTTGGCTTTACCTTGATAGGTATCGGTGGTTTACTGGCGATCAACCGTACTTTCGATGAAACTGCGCTGCGCGCTGGCCTCAAAAACCATACACTGGATAGCATCCTATTCCCGAAAGATCCGGTTCGCAACGCAACGCAGCTCCTTAGCAACCTGAATAAAGTCTTCCCCGCGAAGAAGGGCAGTCATCTCTTTGGGCCGATGGCACAGATTGCCTGGGGCACTCCACCGCTGATCACTGCTGATTTAGCCCTGGTTCTTGAGTTTGGCAAGCGGTTGCGGCTGCTGATCCTCGCCCAGGTTGTGGCGGTTTTACCCACTCGCGAGAACGAACTCTTACGTCTGCAGATGGATGCTGTTGGTGTGATCGATTTCGATCAAGGCACCGCTGAGCTTGACGCGACGCTCTACGATTCACGGCTGCTAAAGAAGTTCGTACTGACCGGCGATATGGCGCTGCGGATGCAATGGGAGGGCTCGAAGAATTTCGCGCTGGCAGTTGGCGGATTGCACCCGGCCTTCAACCCGCCAACCAATTTCCCCACGCTGAAGCGCGTTGCCATCAACCTCTCTAGCGGCGATAACCCACGCATTCGCTGCGAGGCCTACTTCGCACTGACCTCCAACACGGTGCAATTTGGCGCACGCGCCGAGCTCTATGCTGAGGCTCACAACTTTAGCATTCACGGCGAAATTGGCTATGATGTGCTGATCCAGCTCGACCCATTTCATTTTATCGCCGGTTTCCATGCGCAGCTCCAGCTCAAGCACGGTTCGAGCAACCTGTTCAAAGTCAAAGTCGAGGGTGAGCTATCCGGCCCGCGCCCACTGCATATCAAGGCTAAAGCAACATTCGAGATTCTGTGGTGGGATGTTTCGATCCGCGTCAACAAGACGCTCGTCAAAGGCGAGCCGCCGCCCCTTCCGAAACCGATCAGTGTGCTGCCGCTACTGAGAGCGGCGTTGAACAACCCCAGCAATTGGACCGCACGCCTATCTGACGGGCAACGCCCAATGGTCACGCTGCGCGCAAAGGCAAACACGGCTGGCGAGGTCTGTATACATCCGCTTGGTATCCTGACAGTCAAACAGGGCATCGTACCGCTCAACATGGATATATCCAGGTTCGGCCCGGCGGCGCCTGCTGGAGCGCGTCGCTTCACAATCGATAGGGTCAGCCTAGGCGGACAGAGTGAAACGATAGTTCCCGTCAAGGACTTCTTTGCCCCGGCGCAGTTCTTCGAGATGACCGACGACAATAAGCTCTCTCGGCCCTCGTTCGAGTCCTTGCCAGCCGGTGTCAGCTTTGGCTCGGAGAAGTTTATCTTCACCGACACCGAGGCTGATTGGCTCGAAGTGAAAGCGATCAAAATCGAAACGATCATCGTGGATAACACGCAGCAAACTCCAACGCCCCGCGATCCTACCAACCGCTATACACTGAGCCCGATACTCTTAGCCAGCCAAGCCCGCTTCGGTGCCGCCAGTGTTAGCGATCTACGCCGCACAGGCAAAGCCAAATATAGCACAACGAAAGATAAATATCGGTTTGTAAATAAAGGCTGGATTATCGTTACAGCCGCTGACCTATCGGCTCAGCCGATGCCTGGTATCGAAGCAGGTAAGCCCGCGTCTTATTCAGAAGCTGTGCAGGCACTGAATCAACTGAAACAGGAAAACCTGGCGAGAGCCGCTGGCTTCAAGATTCTACGGCCATCGGAAATGCAGGCGATTGACTGAGCGAAAGGCATTGGCTATGACTGACTCGCAGCCAGCAAATCATGTGTTCCTACCATGGGTACGCCAGGGGGCGGCTTCTGGCATTCAGACACCCGACAGCCTGAGCGCAAGCCAAGCCGGAGTTGTTTCGGTAGCTGTCACGATGCAAGTCAACGAGACCAATACTGATCCCATGTCAGTGCGCTTGTACGGCCCTGGTGATATTACTGGCATCGATCGGCAGCAGGTGGTTCGCACCGAACCACGCAACCTGGCCACGAATTTCGAACCGAACTACTTTCCAGCGGTTGAATTTGACCGTCCGGACTTCCCGTGGCTGTTTACTCCAGCGAGATCTGCGAAGGAAGACGCCAGCAAACTACGCCCGTGGCTTTGCCTGGTTGTGGTACGTAAGCAGGAAGGCGTGACGCTGCGCATTAACCGCACGCTGCCACTGCCAGTGCTCGAAATCACTGCGCCTGCCCAGCCGGAGCGCGAGCTTCCGGATTTGTCTGAGTCGTGGGCGTGGGCGCACGGGCAGGTAACCGCTGCCCGGCGGGACAAAGACGCGATCCAGGACGCCTTGGCAGGCGACCCGGCACTGACGGTGTCGCGGCTATTGTGCCCGCGCAGGCTCGATCCGTTGACAGAATATCTAGCTTGTGTCGTGCCTACATTCGAACTGGGACGTAAGGCTGGGCTCGGCTTGCCAATTACGCCTGCTGACGAGAAAGTATTGCAACCTGCCTGGGACTCAGGTGTGCACCCTCTCTCATCAGTGACGTTGCCGGTCTATATTCACTGGGAGTTTCGCACTGGCACAGGTGAGGATTTCGAAGTGCTGGTGCGGCAGTTGGTTGCACGTCCGATTCCGAATGAAGTTGGCAAACGCCGAATTGACATCAGCCAGCCTGGATTCGAGATTATCCCGGGATTGCCGCCCGGTACCATCGTTGAACTTGAAGGCGCGCTACGCATTTTAAAACCACAGCCAGTCGATCTAAAATCACAGCCAGTCGATTGGCCAGATACAATAAAAGCACAGTTCCAAAATGCACTTAAACCAATTCTCGACGCGCCATGGCAGTCGATGACCAAGGGCGACGAGCCGTTACTCGCGCCGCCAATCTATGGTGCCTGGCAAGCGGCACGCCACACAGTGAATACCCTGCCTGCAGCACAGACTTGGCTAGATCAATTGAACCTTGATCCGCGTAATCGCGCTGTCGCCGCATTAGGCACCAAAGTCGTGCAGACGGAGCAGGAGCCATTGATGGCTGCGGCGTGGCAACAACTCGGCGAAATACAGCGGATCAATCAGATGAAGCGTCAAGCCCAGCTCGCCCGCGCTGTCAATGGTAGATACCACGCTCGACACTTTAGCCGCTTCCCTCCAGAGACGCTCTTGAAAGTGGTCGCTCCAGCCCAAGCGCGAGTCGTCGTCGAAGCGACCGAAGTCAACAAGCCACGGGCGCTATTGTCACACACGATTGCACAATCAACCCTTCCAGATAGAGCTATCTCCGCACCATTTCGGCGTTTTACCCGTGCACGCGGGCCGGTGACTACACGCTTCCCTGCGGTTGGCGTATTGCCGGGCACAGCACCCATCAGCATGCTTGCCAAGCTGAGCACGACCACAATTGTCCCGGCGCAGAAGAAAGAAGCCGGTTTAGTCACGATCGACCAGGTTTCTGATCAGACCCAATTATACCTTTTAACCATCCGTTTCTCTCAGGCTATTCAAGCGTTCCGCGCAGTCGAACGACATCTTAGCAAATTCAAGGTTGCCACCGAGGATGACACAAAAAAACTCCTGGCAGTATTCCCTGCTGAAGAGGGACTGGACAGTCCTGATGCGCGCGCATTTCGGCGGGCAACGGAAGCCCACCAGACGTACCTAGCAGGAGTTTTTCGGCCCACTTCGACGTTCCTAGCACAACACATAGACTTGTCCGACATCAAAAAAATCCTCCTGCCCAGTCTCAATCCTGCAAGAACCATCACCGCACGAATACGAGCTTCACTCAATACTGGCGACGCCGCCAACCAGGACGGCGATCCACTCGAACCGATTCTGGAGGCGCCCAACTTCCCACAGCCAATGTATGAAGCGTTACGCGATTTGTCCCAGGATCTTCTTTTCCCCGGTCTGGAGCATGTGCCGCCGGATACCGTTACGCTGCTTGAAACAAACCCAGCATTTGTCGAGTCGTTCCTCGTTGGACTCAATGCTGAGATGAGTCGCGAATTGTTGTGGCGCGGGTATCCAACCGATCAGCGCGGCACCTACTTCCGCCAATTCTGGGATATATCTGCCAGTACGGATCAAAAACCAGACATCGATATGATCAACCAGTGGGGCGTCAATGCGCTCGGCAAAAATGCCAACTCAAGCGAGCAGTTGGTGCTCCTCCTGCGCGGCGAGTTGCTGCGCCGCTACCCGAACGCGGTGATCTACGCCGTGCAAGCGGTGCGAGAAGCAGATGGGCGACTCAATCTGCGATCTGGGGCGAACAATGAACAGCATCCGCTCTTTCGAGGTACGCTCAAACCCGATGTTACCTTTCTAGGTTTCAAGCTATCGCAAAAAGAGGCCATTGCTGATCCCGGCTGGTTCTTTGTCATTCAAGAACAACCTACCGAGCCGCGCTTCGGGCTGGACGCCGCTGACTTCGAAAAGGATCCGTCTTCGCTCACAACCCCAGCGGCCACGCCAAACGCTCTGAGTTGGCACCATCTAGCTAGTACCCCAGAAGCATTGAAGGCGCTGACACATGCTTCAGCCAAGACCGTACTCCCGGCCATGGGTGTTGCGCAGTGGGGAAAGAACTCCGCGCATCAGGCCTATATCACACTGCAGCGCTCGGTGCGCATTGCCATTCACGCAAGGGATATGATCCCAAAAGAGAGTCAGTGAATGGGTACGAGCGCTTTGGAACAAATGTAGACGCTTACAGACGGTCTACTAATACGTGGCATTCGCTTTATACCCATGTTCTTCGACACTCTCAATGAGGGCCTATTCATATGCTTCCGCCTAATCCCGTCATTCCAGATATCGCGAACACGCCCGATGTCCAGCTGGCGCTGTCATCTCAACCGGCAGAACCGCTTGTGCTCTTTCCAGTACGCCTGGAGACGCGGTTCTTTCCACTCGGCGACGGCAACACGGAGCTGCGCGTGCGTGTCTACCCCGATAAGGTACACATGGATACGCACGAGCCTGAGCTGACCGCCGACGAAGTGACCTGGGGCCAGCATTTTTGGGAGCAGACCTGGCGCGCCGCGAGCGATGTAGAACAGGGCAAAGGCGCCTGGCGACAGCTCGTAGAGCGTTTCGATCCGCCGCGCGCCGCCTGGGTCGCTCGTGCGCTCAAGCCACTCAATCCTGGAGACCGCCCCGAAAACCCGGTTGCCAGTGAGCAGCCAATGCCGAAACCGCCGAAGTTTCCAGCCACCGCGACCAAGGCCGAGTCGTGGATGCGCGCGCCGGTGACCCATGTGCTACCGAATTTCTGGGTTGTGCTCGGATACAAGAACGGGCAGCTGGTGTTCAATGCCAAGGGCAACTCAATTCCTGATCCGCTGCATACCGGACCTGACCCCAAAGTGAATCCAGATACTCAGCCGGACGATCCTGATCAACTGGGGATCGACGCCGGGATGCGCTGGATGGTGGATTTTGAGGTGGCAGAGACGTTTGGGATGGGCATCCGCGCCAAACTAACAAACCTCAAGGCTGCCATAGGATTGGATATTGTGCTGGTGTTGGGTGTCAAAGATTCGCCGGGCGGGACGCCAGACGGGGCGTCACGGCTGGCGGAGCTGCTTAACGCCCACCACTATACCGACGGGCTCAGCTTTGTAACACAAGGCACACCATCCAACAATACGCAGGATGCGCCTTCGGGTTTCAATTCGAAGGATTCCGGCCACGAAGAGAGCTATCTGGCCGAACGAATCGCGCCAGCATTTCAACCCGGTGACAGATCGAATGCTGACGTGCTGACCACCGCACTTGGGTTGGTGAATGCTGGGCCGGTTTTTGCCAATCTCACCAATGCCATGGCGAAAGAGCAGCTTGACGCGCGTCATATGAACACGGCGCTGTGGCAGGCAACCTGGGGCTATTTCCTGTTGCAGATGCTCGGCGTAGGCAGAAAGAATGAAAGCCCTCTGGACGATGACGATATTGCCTGGGCGCGTAACCATTTTATTGATTATGTGCGTGCGAGTGGGCCGCTGCCAACCGTGCGTATCGGTAAGCAACCGTATGGAGTTCTACCCGTAACCTCACTCAAAGCCTGGCAACCACCGGAGGGTCAAGCGAGCCAATACACCCGCGATGTTGCATTGCGAGCTTTTCTAATCAAGTTGCGCACCATTTGGCAACGCAATTATCCTGATATCCCGCGCCTCGGCCGGAGCACTGATCTCGACAAAGACATGGCCGAGGTACTGAGCATGGATGGGTTGTCGTCCAGCTACTCAATTCGTAGTCTGATGGGGCGGCACTATATAGAACACCTCTGGGTGATTTTGGCCGCCAAACCCTCCGTTTGGGGAATCCTTCGTGCGGAGTTTGTAAAACCACAATTTGAGCAGTGGTTTGCCAAGCAGGAAGAGATGACCGCCGCCGTTTTGAAGACCATTGGCATAACCTGGCGGCCCAGACTCTCGCGCGCAGTGTTTTCGCCGCCTGTTGCAACACTTAGTGGAGCATTGGTTCAGTCAGAACCGATGGCGAACAACACGACGCTCACGCCAAACTACATCGAATCACTCCTTGCGGCGCGCGACCTTATCACAGATGTTCGCAATGAGAAGATTCAGCAACTGCCGACAAAGACGCTGCTATACCTGCTATTGCGTCATTCCATGCTGCTGGAGTATGCTGCCGCCGGGTCGCATCTGCTGCTCAAGCGTGGGCTGCTAACGCCGGCGCAGCGCCGCGAGCCGGAGCTGGTGGATCTGGTAGCGGGTCAGGCGACGCAAACGGTCTGGGATCAACTAGAAATCAACATCAGCGTAGCAGGCGTGGCGAACCCGGTAAAACTAGGCACATACCTGCTCGGCTTCACACCTTCCGGCGAGCCAGACGTGGCGAACGAGCCCGATCTGAAGCCGTTGAGTGAGTTCCGCGCCAGCTTGGCTCACTTGAAGTCACTCGATGTGAGCAGACTTGAGCAGCTGCTATCTGGTACACTCGATCTATGTTCACACCGGTTGGATGCGTGGATTACCTCATTTGCGACCAAGCGTCTCGCTGAGATACGCCAGACGAATCCAACCGGCGTGATGATCGGCGGCTACGGTTGGGTCATGAACCTGAAGCTGGCGGCTGCGCAAACCAAGGTAGCAGCGCCGCCGGGTGAGACCGCCCCGATCTATCAGCCAGCCAATAACCCGGGCTTCATTCACACCCCGTCGCTGACTCAGGCGACAACCGCGGCCGTACTGCGGAGCGGACATCTGGCCCATGTAGGTAATCAAGCGCCAAATGATTTGCTCGCGATTGATCTGTCATCGGAGCGTGTACGATTGGCAACGTGGCTACTCGATGGCGTGCGGCAAGGGCAACCACTCGGTGCGCTACTAGGGTACCGATTCGAGCGCCAACTGCAAGAGGCCGGGAAGGCGCAGTATATCGCGTCCTTCCGCGAGCTTGCGCCGCTGGTAGCGCGGAAGCTAGAGCAGACAAGTTCAGCGGTCGAGACTATCGGCGCCAATAACGTCGTGGACGGCTTGGCCTTGCTGCGCCGCTGGCAGACAGGCAAGAGCATCAAACCGCCGCAATGGAACCTAAACACTATTCCCTTTGGTAAATCGGTCGGCGCGCAGACAATAAAGCTCCCCCTAGCTATTCTCTTCAACCTTGAATACGCAGCGATTATCAGTGCACTTACGAGCCTAGAGGACGCGGTAGATGCGGTCAGTGATGCGCTGATGGCCGAAAGCGTGCATCAGGTTATGCGTGGCAACCCGGTGCGCGCTGCCACAACAGTAGAATCGATCGCAGGCGGCGAGACGCCGCCGCCAGAGCTCGAAGTTGTTCAGACACCGCGCACCGGGATCGCGCTGACGCATCGGCTAGTCACATTGATCAGCGGTGAGCCGGCGCTTCCGCCTACGTGGACACCGCCCGCGAACCCAATTCGCGCTAACGCCGAGCCACACTTGAACGCCTGGGCCGCAAAACTGCTCGGCGATCCGGCCATGGTGATCTGCGTGATCGAGCGGCTCGAACCGGCAACCGGACAAGTACTAGAGTCGAAGACCCTGCGCCTCGACCAACTGCGCCTCGCGCCGCTCGATTTCATCTATGCCGCTGAAGGTGGGCAGGGTGGGCAGCAAGCGGAGATCGAACAGCTCATCATGTATACACTCATGCGCAAGTCGAACGGCTTCGCGCCCGGCTCGCTACTGCGCGTCAATCCCGGCCGCAAACCGGAATGGAAGTCCAGCGAACTGGGATACGGGGAGTTCAACGAGGTCTTGCGGACGGTACGCAAACTAATCGCTGTCGTGCGCGGGATAGACGACGATGATATAAACCTGCCAGAGCGAAGCTCGAATTTCAACGTAGATGTAGTTGAGTTGAACAAGCGTGTGGCCGGGGCCGAACAGCGGCTGCGCAGAACATCGAGCGATTTCCAAGCCCAGCTCACAACACCTGACACGACTAATGAAGAGACGTTACGGAGTTTGATCATCCGGTCGGCGAGCTTCGGCGTCGCTGGCGCTGTGCCGCTTTCCGCTAGGGGAGCATCACTGGCTGACCGTGAAACGCTATTGACGCAGGCGGGTTCAATCCAGAAAGAGCTTGCACAGCGCATCGACCAGCTGGCAGCACTCTCTGGCAGCTCTAATGTCGGCACAGCGACGGCTGAAGCTAGACGTGATTACGCATTGGCGCAGCTGCGGGTCATCTTTGGCAAAGCGTTTGTTGTGCTGCCGCGCTTTTCCGCGACGAATGCCGCCGAATTGGAGCTATCGCTGGCCAATAGCAGCACACTTCAGGGTGGCGATCCGCTGGCAGCGATAACCTGGTTTCAGCGGATGGCGCGTGTGCGTGACGGTGTAACTCGGCTCAATGACACGCTTCAATATGCTGAAGCGCTCAACACCGGCGAAAAACTTAAGCTCACCATCGCGCAGCTCCCGCACAACGAGAAGGATCGCTGGGTTGGCTCCCCGCTCAAGGCTGGGCAGAGGCTGCCCGGCGGAAAGCTGTCTCTCGTCGTGCAATCCGTCGCGCCAGTTGACGTGCGCCAGCCCTTAGTCGGGCTGCTCATCGACGAGTGGGTCGAAGTCGTCCCGAGCGCAAATGAGACAACCGGGATCACGTTCCAGTACGATCAGCCTAACGCCGCCCCGCCGCAAACAATTCTGCTGGCTGTGCCGCCGGAGAGCACAGCGCCGTGGACGGTCTGGTCATTACAGCAGGTGCTGCTGGAAACGCTCGACCTGGCCAGAATACGCGCGGTTGACCCCGACGCCCTTGATGAAGTCGGGCATTATCTGCCGGCGCTCTATGTTGCGCACAATACCGCCGGCGATGCCGTTTCGACCGACTTCACGACGGTCAAGTAGAGGAAGCCATGCCAGCAGATCCGCTCAACCCATCGATCACCAGCTGGATGCGCCTGGAGCCGCGCAGCCGCAATGCCGAGATGAATACGAGCTTGCAGGCCAGACTCTACGATCCGCTCTGGATGCTGGCGCGCCAGTGGCAGTTCGGCGAGTTCCAGGGCGAGGACAATGGCTCGCCGGTGATGGCACGTTGGCGTGCGGAGGCGGCGCGCCTGACCCGCTATCATGCTGGCCCGATCGATCCAAAGGCAAAGGTCGATGCCGCGAGCTATGATGGTAGCCGCATGCCTCTTGAGACAATGGTTGAGCGTGAAACAGTACGCGCGGAAACAACTCCGGCGCCGAAGCCAGAAAAGCTCAGGCTGGCTGTAGAGGCTGGTCGGCATTTCCTGCGTATGCTGGAACAGCAACCGCTGTCTAGAGACTACCGTGAGGCCTTCACTCGCGAATATCCGTTTCCTGCACTGACGACTGAAGAACGGGCCACAGTCGACAGCGATAGCCTCAGCTTTTGTGATCTGATGGCCCTGCGGGTTCCCGATGGCCGACAGCTATATGCTGCCTTCCATCCGCCAAGCGCGGGCGCGGTCGTCCTACCCGCTGCATTGCAGATTGCTCCGGCCGATCTGGCAGAGGTGGAGAAGGCCGCGCGGCTTTGGGTGCGGTGGTTCGAGACGCTCTTTAACGAGCCCGAAGCAGGCAATCCATCGTGGTTGTCGGAGCGCATGGAGTACTCCTTCTCGGTTGGCACACGCTTCAGCGATGGCGAGCGTGTCTTGACGGCCCAGGAGTATGTTGGCGGGCATCTGGACTGGTATGCCTTCGATGCCAATACGAAAGCACAGCTGGGTGCTGCAACAGACGATGCCATAACCGAGGTCACATGTACGACCATTCCATCGCCCATCAGCTATCGGGGCATGCCGGCGGCCCGGTTCTGGGAGTTTGAAGACGCGCAGATCGACTTTGGCTCAGTCGAAGCCGGACCGACGGATCTCGTGCGGATGCTGCTGGTTGAATTTGCGCTGGTATATGGGAACGACTGGTTTGTCATTCCGATTGGGCTTGATGTCGGATCGCTGTACCAGTCTCGCTCGCTCGTCATCACGGACACCTTTGGCGTCCGCACGCTTATTAAGCCAAACAGTGAGTCTGGCCTGCCGCACTCGCTCTGGCGGATGTTCCAGCTTTCCAATAAGCGCGGGAGTGGATCGAACGGATCAGCGCCAAATCTGTTTTTCCTGCCCCCGTCGCTGCTCAAGAGCCTGGAGAGCCAGCCAATTGAAGAAGTGCGGTTCTTGCGCGACGAGATGGCGAATCTTGCATGGGCAGTTGAGCGGCTGATTGAAAGCCCCACCGACCGACCGCTCAACCGATTTGAAGCGTATCTGGAACAGCAACGAAGGCGCGCACAGGAGGCGCTCCCAGCGCAACCGACGATCGGGCAGGCGTTGCGCTATCGGCTCTCGACAGAAGTCCCCGATTACTGGATTCCCCTAATGCCAGTGAGCGTGGGGAAGGGGCTGCGCTTGCAGCGTGGTGCCGTGCTCAAGACAAGTGGCGCACGAGAGCATATGTCTGCGCTAGGTCGCATTTTGGAATCCGGCGAAAAGCTTTCGCTCTTCGAGGAGGAAGTGCCGCGCGAAGGTGCTCGCGTGACGCGCAGCTATCAGTTCACGCGCTGGACCGACGGCTCATCGCACCTCTGGGTTGGGCGGGGCAAAGACGTTGGGCGCGGCGAGGGTTCGAGCGGGCTGCGGTTCGACTCGCTGGAGGGAGGCGACCAGCCATCCGAGCAGTAGCAGGTATCTGCTGGCGCCGCTATGGTTTTGCGAGCCTGCCATGTCTGGATCGCTATTTGACCCATGTTGTATCACCCTCGGGATGCCAAAGCCGTCGGCGCTGGCGTTATGTTAGGCACGCATAGAACTAATCCATAGGTACGAGCCCGGCAACCAGGCCGTAGCAGAACGCACTGGCGCCCGGCGCCTGCTCACTCGGGAGAAACGCCATGCCCCGCTTCCGCCGCGCTGCCGCGTATATTACCATGCTGACGCTCCTCGTCTCGATGATCCCCGCCGTTCCTGCGCCGCTGGGGGCGGTGAGGGTGAGGGCTGCTGACCTGATGTT